>OKOF01000002.1_pt1 | contig 352282 bp, 329 predicted proteins | sample 1614051 | NCBI WGS metagenome assembly OKOF01 (sample SAMN04436902, study PRJEB24849) | human gut metagenome | biome: human gut; feature: NICU; material: stool | host: Homo sapiens | place: USA: Saint Louis, MO | collected 2012-03-21
TTGTTGGAGTGAACATATCAAAAACAGGCAATTACACAATTTTAATTACAGTCTCTATGGTATGCTTCTGACTCGGCGTTAACGGCAGCGGCGGAAGCATACGGGCGCTTGTTCCATCTCAAAGGAACGATTTCTTATCCTGAATCGGTACTTTCACAACATTATATGTGCTCTGTGGATGTCGCGAGAACGGTGAAAGTGATTGATGTTGTGGCACTCTGTGAGTTGTTACATATCCCTTTGGATAGCTTAGAGAACGAGGATTACACCTTTCCTCAGTGGCTAATGGAACATCTTTATACGCATTTCGGGCATGACTATGACGGGATTGCCTATACCTCAAGACATAAGCGCTATAAGCGTTGTTATGCCTTTTGGGAACGACCGGGTAGTACACCAGCCTTTACCGATACCCCTCAGGGGATGTGGCCTTATGCTAGTTACGTCGAAACTGACGAAGGTATGTTCCCTAAGGGGTGGCACAAAGGAACGATGTCAGGTGAAGAGATGTTCGAAGAATTGCTTGGATTCGAAATTACGCCAGAACCAATGTAAATCCAAGAGGGGCAGGTTGGCCCCTCTTTTTAAATCCGTTAATTGGCTACTTGATTTCCGAACTGTTTAGCTGCACGTATGGCCATACTAAGTTCACACTTTTTAGCACCGTCCAGCATGATTTGAATCGGCGTCTTTTGTAGGCCTTCACTATTAACCTCTATCGGTGATTTCAGCACACCCAACCGCAACATTGGATGTGTATCCTCTTCGAATGCCGCCATCACGTCTTCAAAGCCGGGAATTAGCCCATTATCAGTGAACTGAAATTTTGGGAAAATAAAATCCCCGTTTTGTTTGAATGCTAAAAGCTTGTTCTTCTTAACGCGAATGTTGATCGCCTGGCGTGTGATACCAAGGATATCGACCACGTCGTTCACCTTAAGCGTACCGCCCAATTCCTGAAGCTCACGATAAAATCTTTCCAGATTTTCGCGACGACGGCGCACTTTACGCATTTCGTAGTCGTTGACGCGTGTCTTCTGCTCGAGTTGAACGGTATAGAGCAATTGCATCAGAGAACCGTCATCCAGCGTGATAGCATCCATAGCCTGATTTTTGTCTTCAAACTCAGGCATCAGGGAAATAGCGAGGTTGTTAATCCTTTTCAGAAGGTTCAACTGGTACTCATTCAGCTTAGCTGAAGTGTTGATTTCTCTTTCTGCTGTGGTGTGTTTAATCATTATGCACCTCCATTTGACGATTATAATAATTCATTTTTGAGGAATGGGCAAATAAAGGATGTTTTTTCGAACAATTTATGATCACGCAAGGCGTAACACTTTGACCTGCTCCCGGTCGATTCATACACCGTAATGGCAGCATGCATACAATTATGGATGTCCGCTCCTCGCTCAAAGCTGACGCTCAGATTTGATCTCATCCCGCCACGAAACAACCCGGCAGAGGCGAACGACTGCCTGTGGCAATGTCGCTTGCGGCATACCCGTACTGTTTGCTTCCTGGCGCTAAACGTTGCCTGGCGCTTATCCCTCAAGTGACAATCTCTCTTGAACATTAAAAGATAATGCGTATAGTTCTCGTTTTCATTTTGATCTTTGCAAGGGTTGTCCAATGAAACTGAAGCTTTCCGTTATCGCCCTGGCGCTGGCCCTCGGCGGCTGCGCCGCGCACAGTAACACCGCTCAGCAGACAGCTGCGCCCGCCGCGCAGCAGCAGACCGCGCCGGCTGCCAGTGATCTGACCCAGCGCGAGCTGGCCGATGGCCTGTATGAGATGGCGCTGAGCCCGAAAGGCGATGCGCTGTATGTCGCCAGCGCTGAAGGCTTCAGGAACGTGCAGGGTGGGGCGGTCTATAAGCTCGACCCGACGACCCTCAAAACCCTCGGCCTGACCTATACCGACCTGAAGAATTTCGGCGCCGCGCTGTCCGATGACGGCAGCACGCTGTTTGTCACCAACTCGCTTGACGGCGGCATCTCCGCGATTAACACCGCCGACGGCAAGGTGAAAAAGCGCCTGCTGTTCCCGGAGCGCAATGAGAAGGGGCTGCCCTACGGCGCGCGTCAGATTCTGCTGCATAACAATACTCTGTACGTCGGCGCGGTGGCCGATCCGGCGCTGATTTGGGTGGTCGATGCCAATACCCTCAAGCTGAAGACCCGCATCAGAAATACCGGCAAGTGGATGACCGGCTTCCACTACTCAGCGTCCACCGGGCGCATCTATGTCGCCAACGGCGGCGGCGAGGTGCTGGCGATCAATCCGCGCACCAACCGCGTGGAGCACCGCTGGAAGCCGCTGGGCGACAAGCCCGCCCTACTGCTCAACATCGCTGAAGACCGCGATACCGGCCGCCTGTTCGTGACCGATAACTCGAAGGCGAAAACCGCTCTGGTGCTGGATATTCACACCGGCAAACTGATTAAGCAGCTGGACATCGGCGATTCGCTGGGCGTGGTGTTCAACCCGAAACGCCGCGAAATCTACGTGTCGCAGCGCGAGTCTGGCAAAGTGCTGAGCCTCGATGCTACCTCTTACGCGGTGAAGCGGAGCTGGGATCTGAAGCCGAATCCTAACAGCCTGCTGCTTTCCGCCGACGGCCAGACGCTGTACGTGACCGTCAAGCAGGCCTTTAACAAGGACCACACCACCAAAGGTCCGGACAGCGTGGTGCGCATCGCGCTGGATAAATAATTTCACGCCGCCGTGGCCCGCCAGCGGGCCGCTTTTTTTCCACTTAGTCTCGTAAAATTCACCATGCAAAATACCTCTAATAACGCGTTTGCCTTTCGCAAAACGCTGATCGCGCTCGCCGTGGGCGCCGTGTCTTATTCCGCTGCGGCGGCAGACAGCACCGCCGCGAAGGGCAGCACTAAATCGGAAGAGACTCTGGTTGTACAGGCCACGGAAGGCAGCGATTTTAAACCCGGCGGTGACCAGCTGGTCCCCGCCTATCTCGACGGTCAGATAGCCCACGGCGGCCGCCTGGGGATGCTCGGCGAACAGAAGGCGATGGACGTCCCGTTCAACGTTATCGGCTTTACCTCAAAGCTGATTAAGGATCAGCAGGCGAAAACCATCACCGACGTGGTCCGCAACGACGCCGGCGTGCAGCCGGTGCAGGGCTTCGGCAACTTCGGCGAGGGCTACCGTATTCGCGGCTTTAAGTTTGACGGCGATGATATGACCATGGGCGGCCTGGCGGGCGTCGTGCCGAGGCAGGTGATGGACACCCAGATGCTGGAGCGCGTGGAGGTGTTTAAAGGGGCCAACAGCCTGGTCAACGGCGCGGCCTCATCGGGCGTCGGCGGGCTGATTAATCTTGAGCCGAAGCGGGCGGAAGATACTCCGATTACCAGCGTCGGCGTGGATTACACCTCCGATTCGCAGCTGGGCGGCACCCTCGACCTCGGCCGCCGCTTCGGCGACAGCAACCAGTTCGGCGCCCGGGTCAACCTGGTGCACCGCGAAGGCGATACGGCAACCAATGACGATCGCCGCCGCACAACCCTGGCCTCGGTGGGCCTCGACTATCGCGGCGATCGCCTGCGCACCTCGCTGGACGCCGGCTATCAGAAGAAGACCTTCCACGGCGGTGAGACGGGCCTTAACACCAGCGCGGTGGACTTTGTGCCGAAGGTGCCCGACAACCGCAAGAACTACGGCCAGAAGTGGGGCTACAGCGATATCGAAAACGAGTTCGGCATGGCGAAGGCGGAGTATGATCTGACCGACAGCTGGACCACCTACGCGGCCTTCGGCGGCCAGCACGCCCACGAAACCGGCACCTACAGCACGCCGAAGCTGCTCGACCGCGCGGGCGACGCCACCGTCAGCCGGATGGACACTAACCGTATTACCGACACCTGGAGCGGCATGGGCGGCCTGCGCGGCGATTTTGACACCGGCCCGGTGAGCCATAAGGTCAACATCGGCTACTCGGCGCGGATCCAGAAGGACAAAACGGCCTGGCGGATGGCGACGGCGCTGCCGACCACCAATATCTACGACAACCACAACGTGGCCGAGCCGGATAACACCTTCTTTGGCGGCAACTATCACGACCCGTTAACCTCCGGCCGCCAGCGCATTCAGGGCTGGCTGCTCAGCGACACGCTCGGCTTCTTTGATGACCAGGTGCTGGTCACCGCCGCCGCGCGCCGCCAGAAAGTCGTGGTGCGTAACTACAGCAATGCAACGGGTGATGAAACGCTCAGTTCGCGCTTCACCGACAGCCGCTGGATGCCGACCTACGGCATCGTTTACAAGCCGTGGGAAGCGCTCTCTCTGTACGCCAACCATACCGAGGCGCTGGAGCCCGGCAGCCGCGCGCCGGTAAATGACACCGTGACCAACAAAGGCGAAAGCGTCGGCATCCTGCACTCTAAGCAGAATGAAGTCGGCGCCAAGGTGGACTACGGGCGCATCGGCGGCTCGCTGGCGCTGTTCCAGATTAAAAAGCCGCTGGCTATCATCAACGATGAAGGGCGCTACGGTCTGGACGGCAAGCAGCGCCACCGCGGCGTGGAGCTGAACGTCTTCGGCGAACCGATGCTCGGCCTGCGCCTTAACGGCAGCGCGACCTGGCTCGATGCGGAGATGAATAAAACCGAAGGCGGCAAATACGATGGCAACCGCGCGGTCGGCGTGGCGCGCTTCTATATGGTGCTCGGCGCGGAGTACGACATCAAGCCTATTGAGGGCCTTACCGCTACCGCCCGCGTGAACCATACCGGCTCGCAGTATGCCGATAAGGAGAACGACAAGAAGCTCAGCGACTACACCACGCTCGATCTGGGCGTGCGCTACCGCACCCGGGTTAACGCCGATCAGAATGAGATGGTCTGGCGGCTGGGCGTCGATAATGTGACGAACAAGAAGTACTGGTCCGGCGCGAATGACACCTCCGAGTACCTTTACATGGGCGCGCCGCGCACGGTAAAAGTCTCTATGAGCTACGATTTCTGATAGCGCTCAGCGCACTCCGGCGCATCGGCGCCGGGATGCCGCTTGCGGCAGGCCGCCTGAAGTGTTAAAAGGTGCCCCTTCTGTAAAAATGCAACAGGGGAACGACGTGAAAAACGCGTCATCTGCATCCAAAGAGCAACTTCAGGATGCCGCGCCGGAGAATCAGCCGACGCTCACACGCGGCCTGCACAACCGCCATATCCAGCTTATTGCCCTCGGCGGCGCCATCGGTACCGGCCTGTTTCTCGGCATCGGTCCGGCGATTCAGATTGCCGGTCCCGCCGTTATTCTGGGCTACGCCATTGCCGGGATTATCGCTTTTCTGATTATGCGCCAGCTCGGCGAGATGGTCGTCGAAGAGCCGGTTTCCGGCTCCTTTGCCCACTTCGCGTACAAATACTGGGGCCCGTTCGCCGGTTTTCTTTCCGGCTGGAATTACTGGGTGATGTTTGTACTGGTGGGCATGGCGGAGCTGACCGCCGCCGGGATCTACATGCAGTACTGGCTGCCTGACGTTCCCACCTGGATCTGGGCCGCTGCCTTCTTCGTTATCATTAACGCCGTGAATCTGGTCAACGTGCGCCTGTACGGCGAAACCGAGTTCTGGTTTGCGCTGATCAAGGTGCTGGCGATTGTCGGCATGATAGCTTTCGGCCTGTGGATGCTGTTCAGCGGCCACGGCGGTAAGAATGTCGGCTTCGATAATCTGTGGAAGCACGGCGGCTTCCTGGCGACCGGCTGGCAGGGGCTCATCCTGTCGCTGGCGGTGATCATGTTCTCCTTCGGCGGCCTTGAGCTGGTGGGGATCACGGCCGCAGAGGCGCGGGAACCGGAGAAATCGATTCCGAAAGCGGTCAATCAGGTGGTGTACCGCATCCTGCTGTTCTATATCGGTTCGCTGACGGTGCTGCTGTCGCTCTATCCGTGGATCCATATCAAGCCCGACAGCAGCCCGTTTGTGATGATTTTTCACAACCTCGACAGCGGCATCGTCGCTTCGGCGCTGAACTTCGTCATTCTGGTGGCCTCCCTGTCGGTGTATAACAGCGGCGTCTACTCCAACAGCCGGATGCTGTTTGGCCTGTCGATTCAGGGCAACGCGCCGAAGTTCCTCACCCGCATCAGCCGCCGCGGCGTGCCGGTCAACTCGCTGCTGCTCTCCGGGGCGATTACTTCGCTGGTGGTGGTAATTAACTACGTTCTGCCGCACGACGCCCTCGGCCTGCTGATGGCGCTGGTGGTGGCGACGCTGCTGCTTAACTGGGTAATGATCTGCCTGGCGCACCTCAAGTTCCGCGCCGCCCAGCGCCGCAAGGGCAGGGAGCCTAAGTTCCGCGCGCTGTTCTCCCCGGCGAGCAACTACCTGTGCATCGCTTTCATGCTGATGATCTTCATCCTGATGCTCACCATCGACGGTATGCGCACCTCGGCCATTCTGCTGCCGGTGTGGGTGCTGGTGCTGTTTGCGGCGTTTAAGACGCTGAGGGCCGCTAAGTAATCTATTCGCCCGCCTTTGCATTCGTGTAGCCAAACAGACGACGAAATGCATTGCGTGGGCGAGGTTATTTATTTAATTTCGCTGAATTGGGAATTAAGGACGTATGCCGGAAAATCATCTTTGAAATGAGTTCATGGCCAGGCCAGGGAGGCGCTGATGGGATTCACGGTAGATACTGCTGCACTTTTGGTTACGGTCGATCGCGCGCATAATCATTTTTGTATCCAGAGCTGGTATGAGCCGCCCTGCTCTGTAAATTATCGAACGCCGTCCGCGCTGCGCGCGTGTAGCCAGTCCGTAAGGGACAGAATTCACATCCTGGGAAGCGGACAGGACAACGGCACGTTGTAAAGTGTAGCGAAGATAACAACAGAAAAGGCACCGTTAACGGTGCCTTTTCTTCTTCTCCATTCTGCGCGCGTTAATCTACTGCTGCCTGAACGCCCCTTCCAGCGCGCGAATATCGTTCCCGGTCGGCGTCTGGTGAATGCGCAGGCCAAACTCCTCCACCACCGCGAAGATATGGTCGAAGATATCCGCCTGAATCGCCTCATACTCCAGCCACGCGACGGTATTGGTAAAGCAGTAGATCTCAATCGGCAGGCCGTTAGTGTCCGGCGCCAGCTGGCGCACCATCAGCGTCATATCCTTGCGGATGCGCGAATGGTTGATCAGATACTCGTTGAGATAGGCGCGGAAGGTGCCGATGTTGGTCATCTTCCGGCTGTTGAGCACCGAGTCGCCGCTGCTGTGCTCCTCGTTCCACTTGCTGATCTCCTCGCTGCGGCTGTCCAGATAGGGCTTAAGCAGCTTCGCCTGAATCAGCCGCTGCTGCTCCTCTTCGCCGAGGAAGTGGATGCTGGTGGTATCAATGCTGATGCTGCGCTTGATGCGCCGCCCGCCGGAGGCGGACATGCCGCTCCAGTTTTTGAACGAATCGGAGACCAGCGACCAGGTCGGGATGGTGGTAATGGTGTTATCCCAGTTCTGCACCTTCACGGTGGTCAGGCCGATATCGGTGACCGCGCCGTCGGCGCCGTATTTCGGCATCTCCAGCCAGTCGCCGAGGCGCAGCATATCGTTTGCCGACAGCTGAATGCCCGCCACCAGGCCGAGGATCGGATCCTTAAACACCAGCATCAGGACCGCGGCCATCGCGCCGAGGCCGCTTATCAGAATGGCCGGCGACTGGCCCATCAGCAGCGAGATAATCAGGATCCCGACCAGGATAGCGCCGATAAGCTTGATGCCCTGGAAAATGCCCTTCAGCGGCAGGTGCGCCGCCATCGGGAAGCGGCGGGAAAGATTGAGGATCACGTCCAGCAGCGAAAAGAACGACAGCAGGGCGTAGAGCATCACCCACAGCTGGGCGCAGGTGATAAGAATAGTGGCCGGCTCGCTGCCCTTTTGCAGCCACAGCTCGGCCTGGATCTGCACCACGATACCCTGCAGCGTCAGGGCCAGGCGGTGAAAAAGCTTGTTCTGGGTGATTATCTGCAGCCAGAGGTGGCTGCTGGCCGTCGCCCGTTTTTCAAAGCCGCGCAGCACTACCTTGTGCAGGATGATGTGCAGCACGACGGCGGTGAGCACAATAATACCAAACCGGATAAACAGCGACGTGGTGTGGTTGATATCAATGCCCAGGTCCTGAATTTTTAACAATAACTCCTGCATAACCTCTCCTTTTAATGGCAGAGGCTATGATGCAGGCTGCGGCAATAAGATGCAAATTTCAGGCTATCTGGCAGCAAAAATCGCTCATTTGCAGGCATGATTTTCACCCGTGACGAGGTAATAAGTGGCGGTGCCGTAATATAATAGTAGGGAAAACTGCGATGCTTTATGATGCGTTCATCTTGTGCTGTATCTCATATGAGTTAGATTGAATAGAACCAATTACGCCCTTTAGGGCGTAATCAATGATAACTGCAATTTTTATAGTGTCATTTGAACCGTGTTGCAATATCTGCGGCTTCTATCACTGTTGCTTTTTTTGTATTATCAGCAGAGCGATAGTAAATATCACCGTTATAACTTGAATATGAAGTCATTACTGGGATTGTAATTACTATGACGCCATAGCCATAAAAATCATTGTAGTCAATCAAACCTATGACTTGAGACTTTAAAGGTTCACTTAAATTAGATTGTTTTAATTTGTCACAGAAGCGCCTGTAATATTCTTCCATTGATATATTAAGTTTTTCTGCTTCTCTTTTAACACCTACAACACTGCGTAAACCTACAACATGTGCATCTATATTATCCAATGCTTTTACTCTAAGTGCATCCTCAGTTTTGTCAGTAACGCCAATCAGTAATTTACCAATTATACCATTTTTATTACCTTTACCTATTTTAGCAATAGCGCAAATAGTAGTAAATATTTTCTCGTGAATACCTCTTTCAGTACCTCTTTTCCCTCCCAAAGTCAATAGCCCTTGTTTTAACTCATAATTAGCAAGCTCAATTTCTGATCTTCGTAAAATATCTTCAATATCAATTGTGTTATGTGAGTTATAGATATGACTGTTATCAGTATTGTCAATGAAATTGTCTTTTATTAACCCAATTATTGAGTTGATGTTTTTCCTTCTTTCTTTTTCGCTTGTTGCAGACCTTTTCGTGTCTAAACGAGTAACAACATTATTAAGGTTATCTCTTACCCCTTTGTAATTATTTATTTTTTTATTTTCTTTTATGAGTAATTCATGGAATGCAATAAATAAAACAGCAAAGATGGCTGGGAATGCATTTGTTGTTCTTTTGGTGAAAATCAAATCCCTTAATTTGACATTTCCATCACTATTACAGACTTTTATAATCTCTTGAATACAGAATTTGAACTCTTCAGTAAATTTTTCTTCTCCATATACATTAATAGCAGAGCTTATGCGATTATATTCATCTTCTTCATTATTATATATCAGATCAAGGGCATCTTTAGAACGATTAATTAACCTACCACCAACAATACATGCAGTTATATCGGCAATACATTGTTCATCCATGCTATCACGGAGATCTGTTGAACGTAAGATGCCATGTTTTACCCAGAATACATCTTCTGATTGTATTTGATATCCATGCTTAGTTAAAGGTAAATCAACACTAATAGAGGGCATCTGTTCTAAAAGTAATATATCATCGGAAACATCACCACGAAGTGAGCAAGCAATTTCCCTTACCATATTAGAAAATTTATTTTGTATACCAGCTTGTCTTCGCTCTTGATCGCTTAATCTATGTCCATATGTGTTAATTCTATCAAAAACATCGTTGATTTCATGCTCAGTAGCGTTACGCATAATAGACATGGCAAGAGAATAATCCAATAGCTGAGTAACATCACGTTGGCTCAAAACATTATCTGTGTTGACCGCTGCGAATTTACCTTCATTGGCACGGTTCTTTGCAGTAGGGAATGCATCAAGATTAAATCTTTTTCCTTCAAGTGATTCATAGCCGGTTTCAATAAAAGACATTATTGCATGTAATCTTTGTAGACCATCTATTATTTCATATGTACCAGGGTCGTTCTCCCTTTCAGCGAGAAGAACTGCAGGTATTGGATATCTTTTTTGTATAGATTCAATCAATTTTTGTTTTTCTACAGCAGTCCAAACTAATTTTCTTTGATAACGTCTATTAACAAAAATCTTACCTTCAGTAAACCATGAATAAATAGTTTGTATGGAGGTTGTCTGGGGTAATAGTTCAGCCATGAAGCTAAATCCTTATATATTAAGTTTTAAAAATTACCAAGTTACTATAAAGTAAACTTACCATCAAAAAAGTTAGTAGCAACAAAAAAATCAGTTTTTATAAAAATAATTTTAATTTTCGATTAATTGAATAGAATCCATCCGCGTAACGGCTTCTGGCTTCTGATATATCTGCCGGTAGATGCAGTGTGGACGCTGGCGTGGCTGGATGGACAACAGGAGTAAGGCCCGGCAGCGGCTGCCGGGCCCGGAAACATTATACTTCTGTCAGGGTGACGGAGAGCGGCAGGCGCGATTTAGGCAGCGCCGCGTTGAAGTCTTCCGCGCTGTGGTGGCCAACCGGCACAATCACCACGCTGGTATAGCCCTTCTCTTTCAGGCCGAACTCCGCGTCCAGCGCAGCGGCGTCAAAGCCCTCGATCGGTACCGCATCAAGGCCCATTGCGGCCACGCCGAGCAGGAAGTTGCCGACGTTGAGGTAGACCTGCTTCTGCATCCAGTGGCCGTCGTCTTTCAGCTCCTTGCGGTGAATGTCGGCGAAAAAGACGCGGCCCTTGTTATTGGCCGCCTTGGCTTCCGGTGTCGCAAAGCGGCCGTCGGCGTCTTCCTGATCGACCACTTTCTGCAGCCACGCGTCGTCCATTGCCGTTTTCGCACAGAACACGACGACGTGAGAGGCGTCGAGGATTTTGCGATCGTTGAAGGCAAAGTTTGCCTGGGTTGATTTCGCCACGCGCGCCTTGCCCGCGTCGGTGCTGGCAACGATAAAGTGCCACGGCTGCGAGTTGGTGCTCGACGGGCTGTACTGCAGCAGCGTTTTCAGGTTTTCCGCCTGTTCAGCGGTCAGCTTCTTACCGGCATCGAAGGCTTTGGTTGAGTAACGTTTTTTAGCAACAGAGATGATATCCACAATAACTCCTCAATAGATACAGCGCGTTGCGGCGCATTCAGTGAAAATCAGAGTACAGGGAGAGAGGGAAAGGGGTAAAGGGTAAAATGCGTTAACCGCACGTGTTGGCCTTATCCGTGCGGCGGGCGAAGGCGCTGGCGTACGCGCGCGGGCAGCGTATCAATCACCCGCTGCCGGGAGTCGTCGATAAGCGTCTTTAGCAGCTCTGAGGTGATGTTCTCACCGCCGTAAACGCTTATCCAGTGTTTTTTGTTCATATGGTAGCCGGGCCGGATGCCGTCATAGATAGCCTGATGCAGCAGCGCCATCTCCGGCGCGGCCTTGAGGTTAATCAGCGGTCGGCCTTGAATAACGGCGGCGAGCATAAACATTTTTCCGCCGACCTTAAAGACGTCGTACTCCGGTCCGAACGGCCAGCACGGCTCGGTGAAAGGCAGCGTCAGCGCATACTCACGCGCGAAGCGCACCACCTCGTCGCCGTTCACTGCGGGCTCTCTTCCGCCAGCGCCAGCCACATCGCCTCGAAGCCGAGGGCGGTCAGAGCCCCGGCGCGCGCAGGATCGCGGCTGGCAAATTCGATGGTGGTTTCCGCCAGCGACAGAAACAGCGCATCGCCAAAGGGGAGATATTCGTCGCTCATAAAGACCTTACGTACCGAGCGCTGGCACAGCTTATGCACTTCGGGGAACATTTCATTGACCTGCTGACGGGTCCCGGCGGTGATTTTTTCGCTGACCGCCATGCGGCGCAGCGCCCGGTGGCCGTAGGTGTTGCCGATCCCCCAGCCGATATAGCTGTTCCAGATGTCGCGGGTTTGCTCTTTCGGCGTTTTGCCCGGCGTAATGCCGGCCAGCATTGTCTCGCACAGCGCGCTTTTGAGGTACAGGTAGGTGGCGTTGAGCAGATCGTCTTTGGTGGCGAAATAGCGAAACAGCGTACCCTCGGCGACGCCGGCACTGCGGGCGATCGTGGCCGTTGAGGCTGCAATGCCCTGCTGGGCAAAAGCCACCGTTGCGGCCTCAAGCAGCGCCTGTTTCTTATCTTCACTCCTGGGACGAGCCACGGCATTTTTCTCCTGATTTTAGAAAAGCGGCGATTGAAACACGCCCCGGGTGCGACTTCAATGGCAATGTCAAAAAATGAAAATCGTCTTGACGGTTTTCAGCGCTCTCCTATAATGAGTGCCTACTCACTCATAATCAAGTCTTCCCCTTACTCCGGATTCAGAAGCCTGGGGTAGGTCACATAATGAAGCGTTTCTCAATCAGCGTGGTCGTCGTTATGTTAATTGCCAGTGCAGGAAGTTTTCCCTTCGTATTGAATGCCGGTTTTGGCCAGGCGCCCAGCGGCGACGGTCTGGATGCCGTTCAGCGTTCGCCAAACTACCGCGACGGGGAATTTCGCAACGCTGTCCCGGCGCCGGTGCGCGTCGGCCAGCCGCAGCGCAGCAAACTGGCCGCGCTGTGGAGCTTTATGACCGAGAAGCGCGACTACGCCTGGCCCGACGCGCCGCTGCCGGTAATACCCACCGATCTGGCCACGCTGCCGCTGGCGCAGGACACGATAGTCTGGCTCGGGCACTCCTCGTGGTATTTGCAGCTCGCTGGCAAGCGCATTCTGATTGACCCGGTGTTCAGCAGCTATGCGTCGCCGTTCTCCTTTATTAATAAAGCGTTTCCCGGCGACTACCCGTGGCGGGCGGGCGACATGCCGCCGATAGATCTGCTGATTATCTCCCACGACCACTATGACCATCTCGACTACGCCACCATCAAAGGGCTGCTGCCGAAGGTGCGCAGGGTGGTGACGCCGCTCGGCGTCGGGTCGCACCTGCGCTACTGGGGAATGCGCGGCGACATTATCACCGAGGCGGACTGGCAGCAGCAGGTGAAGATTGACGACACCTTAACGGTGCACGTCCTGCCCGCGCAGCACTTTTCCGGCCGCAGCCTGAAGCGCAACCAGACCCTGTGGGCCAGCTTTATGCTGGTGACGCCGACGCAGAAAATTTACTACAGCGGCGACAGCGGCTACGGCCCGCACTTCAGGGCCATCGGCGAACAGTTTGGCGCCGTCGATATTGCCATTATGGAAAACGGCCAGTACGACCCGGACTGGCATCACGTCCACATGATGCCGGATGAAACCGCCCGGGCGGCGGCGGATGTTAACGCCGCAGCGGTGCTGCCGGGGCACTCCGGGCGCTTTGTGCTGGCGCGCCACCGCTGGAACGACCCCTACCAGCAGCTAACCCGGGCCAGCGCAGATAAAGACTATCGCCTGCTGACGCCGGTTCAGGGCGAGCCGGTGAGAGTGGCGGATAAAGACCAACAATTTCGCGTCTGGTGGGAGTAACGCCCTAAGCGATAACAGAAGGAGAGGAGCAATGACGATTTCCGCTCAGGTTATAGAGACCATCGTCGAGTGGATTGACGACAATCTGCACCGGCCCCTGCGCATCGACGATATCGCCCGCCACGCGGGCTATTCAAAGTGGCACCTGCAGCGCCTGTTTTTACAGTACAAGGGCGAGAGCCTCGGCCGCTACATCCGCACCCGCAAGCTGTACCTGGCGGCGCGGGATCTGCGCGACACTGATGAAAGGGTCTACGATATCAGCCTCAAGTACGGCTTTGATTCCCAGCAGACCTTTACCCGCGTTTTTACCCGCGCCTTTAAGCAGCCGCCGGGCGCCTGGCGTAAAGAGCATCAGGCGCACTGAGGCCGGACTCAGCGTCCCGGTGCCAGCCAGCGGCGCCAGACGAAGCGCAGCACGAAGAACTCCACCGCGCCGAGCAGCAGAAACCAGAGGCAGAACAGCAGGGTGTAGAGCTGGTTAAGGTCCATCAGATGAAAGAATCCCATTAACTTCTGCGCCAAGGTGACCCCCAGCAGCGGGGCGGGCAGCAGCAGGCAGGAGAGAAACGCCATCAGCAGGATGCCGCCGGCGGTGGTCAGGGATTCAAGAGGGTGCTTCATCGTCAGGTTAACCGTCAGTTAAAAAAGTATTGTCCGGGAAATCCCTCCCGGACGCAATCTTCCCCCTCAGATGCGCGCCAGCTGGTCCTGCAGTATCGCCACGCCCGGCGCAATGGCCTCCGGGTCGATGGCGTGGAAGCCCATGCGAAAGTAGTTTTCCGGCGGGGCGTCGTCGAGAAAATGGCGCGCGCCGGGCTCGATCAGCACCCCCGCGTGGGCGGCGCGCCAGGTGAGCTGCTGGGTGTTCACCCCGGAAGGCGTGCGCAGCCAGAAGGCGTTGGCGTGTTCGCTGCCGGGCAGCGGGCGGCACTCCGGCAGCAGCTGCTTCAGCGCGGCGTCAAGCCGGTCCCAGCGGCGCGCCGAGTCGTCGCGGTAGCGGCGCAGGTGGGTGTCGTAGTGGCCCTGGGCGAGAAAGTGCGCCATCTGGTGCTGAATGTTGGTAGGCGGATGGCGATAGGTCAGCCGCCGCAGGGCGCGGGCCTCGTCGATAAGCTCCGGGTCGGCCACCATAAACCCCAGCCGCAGGCCGGGAGAGAGCGCCTTTGACAGGCTGCTGACGTAGATAACCCGCCCCTGCGCGTCGCCGGCCTTGAGCGCCGGCTGCGGGTTGCGGGTGAAGTTGCTCTCGGAATCGTAATCGTCCTCAATAATCACCGCATCGTTCGCCGCCGCGTGCGCCAGCAGCTGGCTGCGCCGGGCGTTGCTCATGGCGACGCCGGTAGGTACCTGGTGCCCGGGCGTAACGTAGTAGTAGTCGCAGCGCGCCTCGCCGAGGCGCAGCCCCTCGCTATCGACCTCGTGGGGCACGATATCGCAGCCGCTGAGCTGGAAGGTATTGATCGCCTCGCGAAAACCGGGATTCTCCACGCCCATCCGGGTGCCGCGGGCCAGCAGCAGGCGGGTCAGCAGATAGAGGGCGTTCTGCGACCCGAGGGTTATCAGGATCTCATCGGCGCAGGCGGCAATGCCGCGCCGGGGCAGGATGCGGGTGCGGATCTGCTCAATCAGCATCGGTACGTCTTTGTCGATATGGTCAACGACCCAGTCCGGCTCGCGGCCGCCGCCGTGCAGCCAGCTCGCCGCCGCCCGCCAGCTGGCGAGAGGAAACTGGCGGGTGTCCGGCTGGCCATAGATAAAGGGATAGCGGTAGTGCATCCAGCCCGCCGGCTTGAGGATCGACTCCTGCTGGCTGGGGGTAATTTTCAGCCGGCTGCACCAGCGCGGTGCATGCGCCTCGTCGGCGGGAGCGCGTTCCGGCATATTCGCCACCGCCTGCTGGTACTCCGGGTGCAGGTAGTAGCCGCTGCGCGGGCGGCTTATCAGGTAGCCTTCGTTGACCAGGCTCTCGAACACCAGCGCGGTGGTATTGCGCGACACGTTAAGCTGGGCCGCCAGCTGGCGGCAGGAGGGCAGCGGCGTCCGGGCATCAAAGAGACCGCTGAGAATGGCGCTGACCAGCGTCTCGCGCACCTGTTCCTGCAGGCCGCGCTGGCGGTCAAAGTCGACGTGCAGCAGATGTTTAATCATCACTCTTCTCCCGGTGTTGTTCCCCCGGAGATCTCAGCAAGTTCTGTACCACTCTGACACCGGCTGACACATCCTTGCGCGGCAACTGTCTCTGTTCATAAATCGAAAAGCTTCCCTACAGTAAAAACGCGGTCCCTTAGCGCCCGGCGAAAGTCGCCCTCGGCACTCTTTTTGCTTAACCACATTGCGATCTACTCAGGGGTGAACAATGAAAAAATCCACTGGTTCTTTTTGTCTCGCCGCCGTTATTGCCCTGGCCTTTAGCTGGCAAGCGGTCGCTGCGGATCTGCCGGCCGTTGAGAAGGCGGGCACCCTCAAGGTCGCGACCGAAGATGACTACGCGCCCTTTAACTTCATGAATAATGGCCAGGCCGACGGCTTCAATAAGGACATGCTGGAGGAGCTGCGCAAGTACGCCAAATTCCACGTTGAGCAGAGCATCCTGCCGTGGACCGGCCTGCTGGCGGCGGTCTCCACCGGCCAGTACGACATGGCCCTGACCGGGGCGGTGGTCACCGATGAGCGCCTGAATGTCTTCAACTTTACCCCGCCGTGGGCCTCGGCCCAGCACTACTTTGTCAAGCGCGCGGGGGATAACTCCCTCAATACCATCGCCGATCTGAGCGGCAAAAAAGTCGGCGTGCAGGCGGGCAGCGCCCTGCTGGCAAGGCTGCCGGAACTGAAGGCAATGCTGGAGAAAACCGGCGGCAAGCTGGGGCCGGTGGTGGAGTATCAGTCCTACCCGGAAGCCTATGCCGATCTGGCGAACAAGCGCCTCGACTACGTGATTAACGTCGTGATTTCGGTCAACGATCTGGTGAAGCAGCGCCCGAAGGTCTTTGCTAAAGGCCTGCCGGTTTCCGGGCCGGGCTATATGGGCTGGCCGATACCGAAAAGCTCGCCGCAGCTGCTGGAGTATATGACCAAATTTATGAACCACATGCGGGAAACCGGCAAGCTCAAGGCGCTGCAGATGAAGTGGTTCGGCGAAACTTACGATGACCTGCCCACTGAACCCATCACCAGCGCCGCGCAGTTTCACAAGCTGACCGGGATGTAATCTGCGGCGGCGGAAGACCGCCGCCCGTGAACGTGAGGGGAACGCATGGATCTTATTGCCTGGCAGTTACTGATTGAGGGGGCCTGGACGACGCTGTGGATCTCGGCCATCGCCATCGCCTTCGGCGTGGTGATTGGACTGCTGATCGCCCTGGTGCGGATGCTGAAGATCCCGGTTATCGATCAGATCCTGGTGGTCTATATCAGCCTCGCCCGCGCCACGCCGCTGGTGACGCTGGTGCTGTTTCTGTTTCTCTCGCTGCCGACGATGGGCATTAATCTTGATAAAACCGCCGCCGCCATCGCGGCGCTGACGCTCAACACCTCGGCGTTTAACGCCGAGATCTGGCGCAACGCCTTTCGCAACTTTCCGAAAGGACAGCGCGAGGCGGCGGTATCGGTCGGCATGGGGCGCTGGGCGTGGTTCCGCTACATTATGCTGCCGCAGATGTGGATAGAGAGTCTGCCGGCGCTGGTTAACGAGATGTCGTTTCTGATCAAGGGCAGCCCGGCGATCGCGGTGATCGGCGTGGTCGATCTTACCCGCGTCACCAACCGCATCTCTTCCGTCACCTACGAGCCGCTGTCGCCTATTCTCGCGGCGGGTCTGCTGTACGTGATCATCGTCGGCCTGCTGCTCAAGCTGCAGGGGCTGGCGGAACGCAAAGCCAAGCGCCTGATGCGCCAGGAGTAGCAATGAATCAATGGTCTGTTATCTGGTCCGCGCGCCAGAGCTTTATCGACGGCCTGCTGGTCACCCTGGAGCTGTTTATCATCGCGGCGGCCGCGGGCCTGCTGCTCGGGCTGCTGCTGAGCTACGTAACCGAGCATCAGCAGCGGCTGGTCAACCGGCTGATTACCGGCTTCGTCAACCTGATGCGGGCGATCCCGTTTTTGATCCTCGCCTATCTGCTCTACTACGGTCTGCCGGAGCTTGGGATCAGCATGGAAGCATGGAGCGCCGGGCTGCTGGCGCTGATTATCTATCACGGCGCCTACTTCTTTGAGATCCTGCGCAGCCAGCGGCGGCTGCTGGCGGGCGGCTATATCGAGGCGGCCACCGCCCAGGGTTTCTCGCGCTACCGCACCTGGCGGCACATTATCGCGCCGAATATTCTCTCCTCAGCGCTGCCGCTGCTCGGCAACCAGTTGATTATCTGCCTGAAGGATACCGCCTTCCTCAGCATTATCACCGTGCAGGAGATCACCGCCGCCGCCAACGGCGTGCAGGCGACCTACTTTATTCCCTTTAATGCCTTCATCGTGGCGATCGCGCTCTACTGGGGGATCAGCATTCTGCTGGAGCTGCTGATAAAGCGCCTCGGCAACTACGGAAAACGAAGAGGAGTCAGCCATGTCTGATAACGCGGCGGTAAGCGTCAAAAACGTCTCCAAGCAGTTTGATAACGTCGAGGTCCTGCGGGATATCAACCTGACGGTGGCGAAGGGCTCGGTGGTGAGCATCCTCGGCTCCTCGGGCTCGGGGAAATCGACGCTGCTGCGCTGCATGAACTGGCTGGAGCAGCCGGATCGCGGCGAGATCCGCATCGGCGGCGAGCGCATCGGCGTGGACGATGCCTCGGGCCGGGCGATGTCCCACGGCCAGCTGGCGAAAGTCCGCGCCCGGGTGGGGATGGTGTTTCAGAGCTTCAACCTCTGGCCGCACCTCAGCGTGCTGCACAACGTCAGCGAGGCGCTGGTGCGGGTGAAGGGGATGAAGCGCGAGGCGGCTAACGGCATTGCCCTCCAGCAGCTCACTAAGGTCGGGATGGCGCATAAGGCCGACGCCTGGCCGGTGACGCTCTCCGGCGGGCAGAAGCAGCGGGTGGCTATCGCCCGTTCGCTGGCGATGTCGCCGGAAGTGATGCTGTTCGATGAACCCACCTCGGCGCTCGACCCGGAGCTGGTGAACGAGGTACTGGGGGTGATGAAGGCCCTGGCCGCCGAGGGCTACACCATGGTGGTGGTCACCCACGAAATGGCCTTCGCCCGCCAGGTCTCTGACGAAGTGGTGTTTCTGGAAAAAGGGCTGCTGATTGAGAAAGCGCCGCCGGAGAAGTTCTTTACCGCGCCGGACTCGGAGCGGGTGAGGCAGTTTTTGCAGAGCCGGGGATAGGTAAGGAGTAACCTCGGGTTGAATAGTGCTTGCTGTTTAAATAGTCAGCACCTATTATTGAGTACGCAAAACGCGTACTCAACGAGGTGTCCTATGCAATCCATTAACTATCGCACTGCCAGGGGCAATTTCACAGAAGTGCTCAACAATGCGGAAGCGGGAGAAGAGATCGAGATCACCCGACGCGGCAGGGAGTCTTCAGTTATCGTCAGTAAGAAAGTGTTCGACGCCTACAAAAAGGCCGCTCTGGATGCTGAGTTTTCGGCGTTATTTGACGAACTTGATGAGAGTAATAAAACTCTGGTCGATCGCTAATGCGCCACATCACTGCTGAAGAACTCATTGCGCTGCACGATGCGAATATTACCCGTTACGGCGGACTAGCGGGTATGCCGGATGCCGCCCGAGCAGAGGCCATTATCTCACGGGTACTCAATCGGGAAATGTATGAACAAATTACCGATTGTTTTCAGGTCGCGGCACTGTACCTCGTGGCAGTTTCCCGGGGGCATATTTTCAATGATGCTAATAAACGTACTGCGCTGAACTCGGCAATCCTCTTCTTAAAGCGTAATGGCGTATCAACATATGATACGCCTGAACTGGTCGAGCTTACCGTACAGGCCGCTACGGGTGAATTGAACTTTCTGCAGGCGGCAGAAGTGTTCCGCAGGCTCTACAAATAGCCATCAATCCCTGTCAATCGCAAATGGCTGCCACGCCTGGCGCACCGGCATCACCTCGACGCGGTTGATGTTCATATGGTCCGGCAGTTCCGCGATGTAAAGCATCTGTCCGGCGATATCTGCGGCGCTGAGCGGCGTGGTGCCGCGATAGAGCGTATCCGACGCGGCCTGGTCGCCCTTGGTGCGTACCAGCGTAAACTCGGTTTCGGCAATCCCCGGCGCCAGATCGGTGACCCGCACGCCGGTGCCGAGCAGATCGCAGCGCAGGTTGTAGCTGAACTGCTTGACGAACGCCTTGCTGGCGCCGTAGACGTGGCTGCCGGGATAGGGCCACTGCCCGGCAATCGATCCGACGTTAATGATGCTCGCCCCGGCGCCGTGCTTAATCAGCGTCGGCAGCAGGGCGTGGGTGACGTTCACCAGCCCGGTGACGTTGGTGTCGATCATGGTGTGCCAGTCGGCAAGCTCCACCTTCTGCGCCGGCTGCGGCGCCAGCGCCAGCCCGGCGTTATTGATCAGCGCCCGCACGTCGCTGAAGGCCGCGGGCAGGGCGGCTACCGCCGCCTGCACCGCACCGGCGTCGCGGACGTCAAGCTCAATGATGTGCACCGGCACGCTGGCGGCCAGCGTCTCTTGCAGGGCCTCAAGCCTCTCCAGGCGGCGGCCGCTCAGCACTACTCCCCAGCCCGCGTCGGCAAACGCCCGCGCCGCCGCCGCGCCAAATCCCGATGTTGCTCCGGTAATAAACACCACTTTACTGACTGTCATAATGCGCTCCCGCTCTCTGATGTCCCTCCACTATAAAAATCCCGCCGGGCTGACTACAGTGACAGTCAGGAAGCGCCGCTGTGACACGGTGTCACGACCGCGGCCGCCGTCTGGCTCTAACGCCGCGCCGCCGCTGCCATCAATGATGAAGCGACTAACCACCTACGCCAGGAGCAGAATATGACATCGCTATTTAACAACGCTACCGCCGTCAGCAATCAGGACGTACGCCAGCTGGACCGCGAGTATGTGTTCCATTCGTGGTCGGCGCAGGGCGGCCTCAACCCGCTGGTGATCGCCGGGGCAGAGGGCTGCGAGCTGTGGGACTACGACGGCAAGCGCTATCTCGACTTCAGCAGCCAGCTGGTAAACGTCAACATCGGTTACCAGCATCCGAAAGTGCTGGCGGCGATGCGGGCGCAGCTTGACGCGCTGGTGACTATCGCCCCGGCCACCGCTAACCTGGCGCGCGGCGAGGCGGCGAAACGCATCGTTGAGCTGGCGCCGGCGGGCTTTGACAAGGTGTTCTTCACCAATGCCGGGGCCGACGCCAATGAGAACGCCATCCGCATGGCGCGGCTCTACACCGGGCGCGATAAGGTACTCTCGGCCTACCGCTCCTATCACGGCAACACCGGCAGCGCCATCGCCGCCACCGGCGACGCCCGGCGGGTGCCCAACGAATACTCCCGGGGCCACGTCCACTTCTTTAACCCCTACCTCTACCGCAGCGAGTTCAGCGCGGTAACCGAAGAGGAGGAGTGCAGCCGGGCGCTGGCCCATCTGCGCCGGGTGATCGAGTGCGAAGGCCCGGCGGCGATTGCCGCCATCCTGCTGGAATCAGTGCCCGGCACCGCCGGTATTCTGGTGCCGCCCGCCGGCTACATGCAGGGCGTACGGGCGCTGGCCGACGAGTTCGGCATCGTGCTGATCCTCGACGAGGTGATGGCGGGCTTTGGCCGCACCGGCAGCTGGTTCGCCTTTGAGCAGGACGGCGTGGTGCCCGATCTGGTTACTTTCGCCAAAGGGGTCAACTCCGGCTACGTTCCGGCGGGCGGCGTCCTCATCAGCGAACCGATCTCCCGCTATTTCGACGACCACTTCTTCGCCGGCGGCCTGACCTACTCCGGCCATCCGCTGGCGATGGCCGCCATCGTCGGCACCCTCGATGCGATGAAAGAGGAGGGCGTGGTCGAAAACGCCGCCGCCGTGGGTCGCACCACCCTGCGCCCCGGCCTCGACGCCCTGGCGGCAAAGCACGCCATCATCGGCGAAGTGCGCGGCCGCGGCCTGTTCCAGGCCCTGGAGCTGGTCAGCAGCCGGCAAACCAAAAAACCGATTGCCGCCGCCGGGATGGCCGCCATCAAGTCGGCCCTCACCGAAGCGGGCCTGCTCAGCTTCGTGGTGGAAAACCGCATCCACGTCGTGCCGCCGTGCGTTATCCGCGCAGAGCAGGTGACGCAGGGACTGGGGATCCTGGATACGGTGCTGGGGGCGTTTGGGCATTTGGTGGAGTAGGGGATGCGCCCGGCGGCGCTTCGCTTGCGCGGGCCTACGAATGATTCAGACTCCGCTAGAGGAGTAGGCCGGGCAAGGCGCAGCCGCCGCCCGGCAAAGTACTCAGGTTTTAATTTGGCGCCTATTAACAGCGGGCTTATTTCAATTATTAATATAGATATTACATAATAAATTGCTTACTCCAGGTCTGTCAGACCCGGACTACCGTTGGGCCCGGGACGCCCTTATTCACTGCTGGTTAGCGGTATATGCGGCTAAAAACAAGCTGCATCCCATTGACGCTCAGGCCCAACTATCGCCGAGATCGTGCCTCACTTTCCCGCCTCTGCCGCTAACCTAATCAGTAACGAGATGATTGAGAAAGTCGCACGCGAATATAAAAATAAAACTATTATTGATTTCACGCCGGATCTCATTCTCAGACAGAGCGTGGCGGAGTCGGCAAAAAAATGATGATGGGTATAAGACCGGGGAGTATCACGCCTTCAAAAATGCAGAGGGAGACTCGCTTAAGGTGATTACCCTCATCAGCTATGTTCTGCACGGCACCTACGGTTATAAAGGCTACTGGCGCGTTGATAATGATGGCGGGTGCGTATGGCAAATCACAGAGCTTGATGAGAAAAGCCCTTTGTAGCTGACCTCAAGAACGTTGACCTGCTTGTCGCGGCAAGTATCATAAAGTCGCTTATGGAGAGTTTCAACGCTACATTTTAAGTGTAAGATAGACCCTATTATATTAAAATCGAGGTTATAAAGCCGTATGAAAGGTCAAGGTTATTTAATTTTCCTCATTGTTTTTTATACGGCAGTGCAGTGTTTTGCCCACGCGTCGGAAATTGAATTAGAGCCGCCATCTATTATTACCAGTAAAGAAGATTCTCAGTGCATAAAGAAATCGCAATCTGTAGAAAATGCGATTAATTATGATGATTGTTTAATCAACCAACTTCATCAGTCGAATAAAAACCTTGAAGACCAATATAAGCGGAAGGTTGATGAGATCAGAAACTCAACCGATTATGAGAAGTATGACAGGGTTACTGCCGATAGAAAATCACTTCGCCCTGCTATTGAAACCGCGTTTATTCATGAGCAGCAACTCTGGATAGCCTATCGTAACAGCTATTGTAACAATGTGGTGGCTGGCGACATTACAGGTGATTACGCCTTTGTTGGTAATATCTCCTGTACGATTAATATGAATAAGCGCAGGATTGAGGAAATAAATCTGATGTACACTCCGGCTACGGACTGGGGTAAAGAATAGTTAATACGCGATTTTCGGAGAAAATCATTTCAAATACTGATGAGTCGCCCAGGGAAAGGCTGTTTGTAAAGAAATAGGCATCGCTGTTCTTGAAATGCATGCTCAAAAACGCGACTTTACTATTGCATCTTTTATTGCGGTTATTGAAGGGACAAGTAGCGATGAGCATTGCGACAGTGAAGAGCGAGAGAGTGCCAGATTTATCGCTAAAGAAGTATTGAGAAAATTCATCTAACTATTCGCTAATTAACAGGAGACACCCATGCCTTACACCAACGCCTACGGCCAGACCGTCGGCGAGCCGCTTCCCGACTGGCATGGCGCCGACCTGCTCCAGCGCCATACCCTTCACGGCAGACTCACCCGCCTGGCGCCGCTCAGCGCGCAGGTCCACGCCGCCGATCTGTTTGCCGCCTACACGCTGGTGGACGATAACCGCGACTGGACCTGGCTTGTCGGCAATCGTCCCGAGTCTCTCGCCGAAACGACGGCCTGGATACAGACTAAGGTCGAGGACCGGGCGCTGGTGCCTTTCGCGGTGATTGACGCCCGCTCGGAGAGGGCGGTCGGCGTGGTCTGCTTTATGGCCATCGACCGCGCCAACGGCACGGTGGAGATAGGCCACGTCACCTGGTCGCGGGCGATGACGCAGAGTGCGATTGGCACAGAGGCCGTCTGGCTGCTGCTGCGGGAGGCGTTTGCCTGCGGTTATCGCCGGGTCGAGTGGAAGTGCGATTCGCTGAACGTCGCCTCGCGCCGGGCGGCGGAGCGGCTGGGGTTTACCTTCGAAGGGCGTTTTCGCAAGAAGATGGTGCGCAAGGGGCGCAACCGCGACAGCGACTGGCTATCGATTATCGATGATGAATGGCCGCAGGTGGATGCGGCCATTCAGCGCTGGCTGGCCCCGGACAATTTCGACGCCCAGGGCCAGCAGCTTAGCCGCCTCAGAACGTCCTGAGCGGCGCTTTGCGCACCGGCGCATCGCCGGCCACGTAGTACTCGGCGGTGCTGCGCGGCAGGCGCTGGCCGCGGATCGCGTCGGCAATTTTCTCGCCGATCATGATGGTGGTAGCGTTCAGGTTACCGGTAATGATAACCGGCATGATCGAGGCGTCGACCACCCGCAGCCCTTCCATACCGTGCACCCGGCCTTCGCCGTCAACCACCGCCATTTCGTCGTAGCCCATTTTACAGGTGCCGCACGGGTGGAAGGCGGTCTCTGCGTGATTGCGCACGAACTCGTCGAGCTGCTCGTCGGTCTGGCACGCCTCGCCGGGGCTGATTTCGCGGCCGCGATACTTGTCCAGCGCCGGCTGGTGCATGATCTCGCGGGTGATGCGGATCGCGTCGCGAAACTCCTGCCAGTCCTGATCGGTGGACATGTAGTTGAACAGGATCGCCGGGTGATCGTGCGGATCGCGCGATTTGATACGCACGTGGCCGCGGCTCGGCGAGCGCATGGAGCCGACGTGGCACTGGAAACCGTGCTCCTTCACCGCGTTCGAGCCGTTGTAGTTAATCGCCACCGGCAGGAAGTGGTACTGAATATTCGGCCAGTCGAACTCCTCGCGGCTGCGGATAAAGCCGCCGGCCTCAAACTGGTTGCTGGCGCCGATGCCGGTACCGCCAAACAGCCACTCCGCGCCGATCTTCGGCTGGTTCCACCACTGCAGGGCAGGGTAGAGCGACACCGGCTCTTTACATTCGTACTGCAGGTACATCTCCAGGTGATCCTGCAGGTTCTCGCCGACGCCCGGCAGCGGGTGCACCAGCGGAATGTCGAACTGGTGCAGCAGGGCCGGATCGCCCACGCCCGAGCGCTGCAGGATCTGCGGCGAGGCGATAGCCCCTGCGCACAGCAGCACCTCTTTGCGGGCGGTGGCCTTCACCGGCGCGGTGCCGCTGCCTTCCAGCCACTCGACGCCGACGGCGCGCTTGCCGTCGAAAATAATATGGTCCGTCAGGGCATGGGTTTTGATGGTCAGGTTCGGGCGCTGCTTTGCCTGGTCGAGATAGCCACGCGCGGTGCTGGCGCGGCGGCCCTGCGGCGTGACCGTGCGATCCATCGGGCCGAAGCCCTCCTGCTGGTAGCCGTTGAGATCGTCGGTGCGCGGATAGCCCGCCTGCACGCCCGCTTCCACCATGGCGTGGAACAGCGGATTATTGCCATTTTTGGGCGTGGTCACGCTGACCGGACCGTCGCCGCCGTGCCAGTCGTTGGGGCCAATGTCGCGGGTCTCCGCCTTGCGGTAGTAGGGCAGGCAGTCGAGGTAGCTCCAGTGCTCCAGGCCCTTCGCCTGCGCCCAGCCGTCGAGATCCATTGCGTTGCCGCGGATATAGCACATGCCGTTAATCAGCGACGAGCCGCCGAGGCCCTTGCCGCGCCCGCACTCCATGCGGCGGTTGTTCATGTGCGGTTCAGGCTCGGTTTCATAGGCCCAGTTGTAGCGCTTGCCCTGCAGCGGGTAGGCCAGCGCGGCCGGCATCTGAGTGCGGAAATCAAAGCGGTAATCCGGCCCGCCGGCTTCCAGCAACAGCACGGTGGTGTCGGCATCTTCCGTCAGTCGGGTAGCCAGGACGTTGCCGGCGGAGCCGGCACCGATAATGATGTAGTCAAATTCCATGCGTTCCCCTCAGTTAAAAAATGGACTGAAATTTCGCCATCTCAACCTGGATGGACTTCACCTGAGTGTAACTCTGCAGCGTCATCACCCCGTTTTCACGGCCGACGCCCGAGTGCTTATAGCCGCCAACCGGCATCTCAGCCGCCGACTCGCCCCAGGTGTTGATCCAGCAGATACCCGCCTCAAGCTGATGAATAACGCGGTGGGCGCGGTTCAGGTCGCGGGTCACCAGGCCGGCGGCGAGGCCGAAGTTGGTGTCGTTGGCGCGGCGGATAACCTCGTCTTCATCCTGATAGCTGAGGATGCTCATCACCGGGCCGAAGATCTCCTCTTTGACGATGGTCATCTCGTCGCGGCAGTCGGTAAATACCGTCGGCGCGACCCAGGCGCCGCTGTCGAAGCCGTCGCCCTTCAGTACGTCGCCGCCGCACAGCAGGGTGGCGCCTTCGCGCTTGCCGGCTTCAATAAAGCGCAGCACGTTGTCGCGGTGCGGGAAGCTGACCAGCGGCCCGAAGTTGGTGCTTTCATCAAACAGATCACCGGCGCGAATGCGCGCCACGCGTTCGGCAATCTTCTGTTCAAACTGTGCTTTAAGCGCCTGCGGGACAAACACGCGGGTGCCGTTGGTGCACACCTGGCCGGAGCTGAAGAAGTTGGCCATCATGGCGATGTCGGCGGCGGTATCGAGGTCGGCATCGTCAAACACGATCAGCGGCGACTTGCCGCCCAGCTCCATCGTCACCTCTTTGAGCGTGGAGCCCGCGGCGTTGGCCATCACTTTCTTGCCGCTGACCACGCCGCCGGTGAAGGAGACTTTGTCGATGCCCGGATGTTCGGTGAGCAGCTGGCCGGTCTCGGCCCCGACGCCCGGCAGGACGTTGAAAACGCCGTCCGGCACGCCCGCTTCGGTGTAGATCTCCGCAAGCTTGAGGGCGGTCAGCGGAGTGACTTCGCTCGGCTTGAAGATCATCGCATTGCCTGCGGCCAGCGCCGGCGCGGATTTCCACAGCGCAATCTGGATCGGGTAGTTCCACGCGCCGATCCCGGCGACCACGCCCAGCGGCTCGCGGCGGGTGTAGACGAACGAAGTGTCGCGCAGCGGGATCTGGCTGCCTTCCAGGGACGGGATCAGCCCGGCGTAGTACTCCAGCACGTCGGCGCCGGTAACGATATCGACCGTCGAGGTTTCGCTGAACGGTTTACCGGTATCGAGCGTTTCCAGGCGCGCCAGCTCGTCGTTGCGCTCGCGCAGCAGATCGACGGCGCGGCGCAGGATGCGCGAACGCTGCATGGCGGTCATTGCCGCCCACACTTTTTGTCCTTCGCGGGCGCTTTTCACGGCGCGCTCGACATCCTCTTTTCCTGCGGCCTGTACAGTGGCCAGCACTTCGCCGTTCGCCGGATTGATGGTGTCGAACGTCTTACCGCCGGTTGCCGGGGTGTAGGTTCCGTGAATGTAGAGCTGTTGGTCGGCCATTCGGGTCATGCTGTCCTCCGTTATTGTGATTGGGCAGGAAAATGTGCAGGCAAATGCTGGCTGATGTAGCGGTTGGCGAGCGCTTCGGCCCGCTGCGGGTTGAAGGGCGCGCCGCTGAGCGCGCCCCGCAGCCAGAGTCCGTCGATCAGGGCCAATAGGCCGTAGGCGGCCTCGCGCGCCGCTTCACGCGGCAGTTCGCGGCGAAACTCGACCGTTATGGTCGACAGCAGGCGGCGGTTGCTCAGCTGCTGCAGCCGGTAAAGCATCGGCTGGTGCATGCTGCTGGCCCAGAAGTCCAGCCACGCCTTCATGGCGGCGGGGCGGATCTGCGTCTCGTCAAAGTTACCCGCCACGATGGCCTCAAGCCGAACCCTGGCGCTGGCGCCGGGCAGAGCCCGCAGCCGCTCAAGGATCGCGTGGCGCAGCTGGCTGGTGATGTCGCGCATCGTGGCCTCCAGCAGGCCGTTCTTATCGCGAAAGTAGTGGCCGATGATGCCGGTAGAGACGCCGGCCCGGCGGGCGATCTGCGCAATGGTCGTGTAGTGCAGTCCTACTTCATTGATCGCCTCTAAGGTGGCGTCAATCAGCTGCCGCTGGCGGATCGGCTGCATTCCTACTTTGGGCATTTTCCTGTTCCATCCATAAGTATGAATTATCTATTTAACCGTTTTTTAATTGGACGTTCAATATAAATTGTGTCTTAATTGTTACCGTTTTTGGGTTTATTGGTTACTAACAACAGTGAGGAAATGGGATGTCAAACCTTTCACCACCTGCGGAACACAGAGAAAAGGACAAAGTCAATCCGGTGGTTTTTTACACGTCGGCGGGGCTGATTTTGTTGTTTTCCCTGACGACAATCTTTTTCAGCGACTTTTCAGCAACGTGGATTAGCCGTGCCCTGAACTGGGTGTCGGCCACCTTCGGCTGGTACTATCTGCTGGCGGCGACGATCTATATCGTCTTCGTGGTCTGTATTGCCGGGTCGCGCTTCGGTTCGGTGAAGCTCGGACCGGAACAGTCTAAGCCGGAGTTCAGCCTGCTCAGCTGGTCGGCGATGCTGTTCGCCGCCGGGATCGGCATCGACCTGATGTTCTTCTCGGTGGCCGAGCCGGTAACGCAGTACATGCAGCCGCCGGAAGGGGCGGGGCAGACCATCGAGGCCGCGCGCCAGGCGATGGTATGGACGCTGTTTCACTACGGGCTGACCGGCTGGTCGATGTATGCCTTGATGGGCATGGCGCTGGCATACTTTAGCTATCGTTATAATTTACCGCTGACGATCCGCTCTGCGCTCTATCCCATCTTTGGTAAAAAAATCAACGGCCCCATTGGCCATACGGTCGACATTGCGGCGGTCATCGGCACCATCTTCGGGATTGCCACGACGCTTGGGATCGGCGTGGTGCAGCTGAACTATGGCATGAGCATACTGTTTGATATTCCGGACAGCATGGCGGCGAAAGCGGCGCTGATCGCGCTGTCGGTAGTGATTGCCACCATTTCGGTGACCTCCGGCGTTGATAAGGGCATCCGCATTCTCTCCGAGCTGAACGTGCTGATGGCGCTGGGGCTGATTCTGTTCGTGCTGTTTATGGGCGATACCTCGTTCCTGCTCAACGCCCTGGTGCTTAACGTCGGCGACTACGTTAACCGCTTTGTCGGCATGACCCTCAACAGCTTCGCCTTCGAACAGCCCACCGAGTGGATGAACAACTGGACGCTGTTCTTCTGGGCCTGGTGGGTGGCGTGGTCGCCGTTCGTCGGTCTGTTCCTCGCCCGCATTTCGCGCGGCCGCACCATTCGCCAGTTCGTGCTGGGGACGCTTATCATTCCGTTTACCTTCACCCTGCTGTGGCTGTCGGTGTTCGGTAATAGCGCCCTGCATGAAATTATGCACGGCGGCGCGGCGTTTGCGCAGCAGGCAATGAACTATCCGGAGCGCGGCTTCTACAGCCTGCTGGCGCAGTATCCGGGCTTTACCTTCAGCGCCTCCATCGCCACCATTACCGGCCTGCTGTTCTACGTGACCTCCGCAGACTCCGGGGCGCTGGTGCTGGGCAACTTCACCTCGAAGCTGAAGGATATCAACAGCGACGCGCCAAACTGGCTGCGCATTTTCTGGTCCATTGCCATCGGTCTGCTGACAATCGGCATGCTGATGACCAACGGCATCTCCGCCCTGCAGAACACCACGGTGATCATGGGGCTACCGTTCAGCTTCGTGATCTTCTTTGTGATGGCCGGGCTCTATAAGTCGTTAAAAGTCGAGGACTACCGCCGCGCCAGCGCCAGCCGCGACACCGCGCCGCGCGCCATCGGCCTGCAGGACCGCCTCAACTGGAAGAAGCGCCTGTCGCGCCTGATGAACTATCCGGGCAGCCGCTATACCGAGCAGATGCTGGAAAATGTCTGTTATCCGGCGATGGAAGAGGTGGCGAAGGAGCTGAAGCTGCGCGGCGCCTACGTCGAGCTGAAGAAGCTGGCGCCGGAGCCTGGCGAGAAGCTCGGCCACCTGTCGCTGCTGGTGCACCTGGGCGATGAGCAGAACTTCATCTATCAGATCTGGCCGCAGCGCTACTCGGTGCCGGGCTTCACTATCCGCGCCCGCAACGGCAAATCGACCTACTACCGGCTGGAAACCTTCCTGCTGGAGGGCAGCCAGGGGAATGACCTGATGGACTACAGCAAAGAGCAGGTCATCACCGATATTCTCGACCAGTACGAGCGGCACATGAACTTTATCCACCTGCACCGCGAGGCGCCGGGGAATAACGTCACCTTCCCGGACGCGGCGGTTGAGCGGGAGTCAGCCTGACGCGAGGGTGATCACCCGATCGTCCGACTGCCGCCAGGGGAGGCGGTAGACGGCGCCCGCCAGCGCCGGGTCAAACCCGGCGTTCAGGCGCAGCGTCAGCGCTGATGCGCCGAGCGCCTCCACCTTCCCGGCGCTAAACTCGGGAAGGTGGGTGATGCGGTGCGACAGCGCCTTGTACAGACTCTCCTTGGCGCTGAAGGCCAGAGTGAGCGCCAGCGGGAAGGGCAGCCCGCTTTCCTCCAGCACCTTTTGCTCTCCGGCATCGACGATACCGGAGGCCATCTCCCGGGACTGCTCCGCCGCCATCACTTTCTCGATATCCACGCCGACCGGACTTTTTGCTACCGCCGCCAGCGCGCTGCCTTCGCAGTGGCTGATGCTGCCGAACCAGCCCGCGGGCCACAGCGGCCGGCGCCGCTCGCCGATCCCCGCGATGTGGTCGATACCGTGTGTCTGCAGGGCGCGAAATGCGGCGATGCGGCCGGCGAAGTGCTCCGCCATGCGCTTGGTCACGGCGCGATCGAGCGCGGCGCGGTGCGGCAGCCAGTGCAGATCGGCGTCGGTTAACGTGGCGGGATCGAAGTCAATTCGGTGGAGGTTTATTCCGGCGAGAGTAAGGATCGAGTGGTGGATATGCATGGCGCGGCCCCTTAAAACTCCTCCCCGGAAGAGGGGAGGAGGGACAGCATATCAGAAGTGGGTGTTAACGCTCATATACCAGGTGCGGCCCGGTTCGTTGTAGGTGTAGGCCCCGGCGCCCGCCATGTAGGCACCCGTTTTGATATCGCCGGTCGTCTGGGCGTTGCCCTCGCGGAACAGGCGCTTGTCAAACAGGTTCTCCACGCCGCCGGTCAGGCTGACGTTTTTGGTTACGTCCCAGGTCGCGCTCAGGCCGACGATGCTGTAGGGGCTAACCTCGCGGCTGTCCGTTCCGGATACGCGCTTGCCCTGATAGTCATACTTCTTCGGCTTCTGGGTGCCGTACCAGGTAAGGGTGGACTGCAGCGAGAGATCCTCGCGCGCCTGCCAGCTCAGGGTCGAGTTGAGGGTGTACTCCGGAATAATCGACAGGCGCTCGCCGGTCTTCTTATTCTTGCTCTGCAGCATATAGGTCAGGTTGTTGGTCCAGGTCACGGTATCGCTGACCGGCACGTTCAGCGAGCCTTCCAGCCCTTCAACCACCGCGCGGTGGATATTTTCCCACTGGTAGATGTCGGTTTTACCGTTATTGGTACTGGCAATCGGCACCGTACCCGCTTCAATTTTGTTGTGGTAGTCGTTGCGGAACCAGGTCACGCCCGCCTGCCAGCCGTCGCGCTTGAACTCAAGGCCAATCTCTTTGTTGACGCTGGTTTCTGCATCCAGATTGTCGTTACCCATCATGTAGCAGCCGATACCGCTGCTGGCGCCGGTGGCGTAGCAGCCCTGGCCCTTGCTGTAGAGGATATAGTTGGAGTTGGTCTGATACAGGCTCGGCGCTTTATAGGCGCGGGCGATGCCCATTTTCAGCGTGAAGTCGTCGCCCAGCCCCTGGGAGAGGTTCAGAGACGGGCTCCAGTTGTCGCCGGTGACGGAATGGTGGTCAAAGCGCAGGCCCGGCGTCAGCATGGTGCTGTCGGTCAGCTCCATATTGTCTTCGGCAAACAGCGAGAAGATTTTCGCCTTTGAGTAGGGGCTGCGGTTGGTGCTGTCGTAGCCTGGGATCGCGCCGCCCATAAAGGTTTGCGAGTTGGAGAGCTCATCTTTCAGCTTCTGCTGCGTCCACTCGGTGCCGAGCGTCAGGGTCTGATTGACCAGCATCTGCAGCGGCAGGTTAACCTCACTGTGCAGGGTGACATCGCTCAGGTCGGCATCAACATACTTCTGCGACGCCTTCGGATCGAAAATCCCTTCGGTGCCGCCCGCGAGGCCTTCCGGCGTGCGCGAGTTGCGGGTGTGCTCGTACTGCGCCCAGTTAGTCGTCGTAATGCCGTTATCCCAGCCGCCGTTCCAGGTCAGGGAGTAGGTCTGGCGATAGAGACGGTTGGTCTCTTTGCCGTAGCGTTCTTTTACCAGATCGTTGGTGTTGGTGTTCTGGGTATCGCCCGCGTAGAGGTTGCCCTGGCGGCTGTAGCCCGCCTCAAACTCCAGAGACTGCATCGGGGCGAAGTCCCAGCGCACCGAGCCGTTGATGTCTTTATTAATCACCCCTTCGCGCCCGGCGGCCATGGTATCGCTGTAGCTGCCCGTGCGTTCCGAGCTGTGGCTTTTGTTAATATCCCAGGCGTCCGCCTGCGTCTTATCCAGGTTGCCGTACAGGCGGAAGCTGAAGTCTCCGCCCAGCGGGCCGTTGAGGCTGAAGTTGGTACGCTTGGTGGCGCCTTCTGACTTGTGCTCCGGGGCATTGAAGTAGGTGTCCCACGAACCGTGCCACTCGTTGCCGCCTTTCTTGGTGATGATGTTGACCACGCCGCCCGCCGCGCCGTTGCCGTAGCGCGCCGCCGCCGGGCCGCGCAGAACTTCAATACGCTCGATCATCTCCGGCGGCACCCAGGCGGTGTCGCCGCGGGTGTCGCGCTCGCCGCGCCAGCCGAGGCGCACGGAGTTGCGGCTGGTGACCGGCTTGCCGTCAACCAGGATCAGGGTGTTCTCCGGGCCCATGCCGCGAATATCGATCTGACGGTTGTTGCCGCGCTGGCCGCTGGTGGAGTTGCCGGTCAGGTTAACCCCCGGCATCTTGCGGATGATCTCTGAGATGTCGCGCGCCGGGGGATCTTTGCGGATCTGGTCGGCGGTGATGGTTGAAACGCCTGGCGCCTGCAGATTCTGCTGGGCGGCGGTGACGACGATAGTCTCATCGGCATCGTCTTTTTTCGTATCGGCAGTGTCCGCCGCGTACAGCGGGAGCGCGGTGCCAAAAATACCCAGATTGACCATCAAAGCCAGTGATTTTACTTTGCTATGCATTATCGTTATCGCCCTGCTCATCGTTGTTATCCGCCCCCCGCGCGTCCAGCGTCTTCAGCCGGGCAAATACCCGGATGATTTGAGGCGTTAATATGAAATTGCGCGGCAATACGCTATTGCAAATGCAAATAATTATCAATATGATTGTTGATAAATTTTTATCTACGACACATATTTTCACAGTGGGCACGGGGCTAACGTGACGCAGAAGTTAACGACAGGGAGCGATGCCTGGTGGGCCAGCCTCGACGGCCCGCGGCAGCAGCGGGAAGGAGATCATTGCCGGGTCACCTTTTACTGGCGCGATCCCGCAGGCAGCGAACAACATTCCGCCACTGCGCGCGTCTGGCTGTACATCACCGGCGTCACCGACCACCATCAAAACGCCTTTCCGCAAACGCTTACCCGCTTACCGGGCACCGACGTCTGGCAGTGGCAGACCCTGCTACCCGCCGGCTGGCGCGGCAGCTACTGCTTTATTCCTTCCGATCGCGAGGACGATTTCGACCCGGCGCTGTTTCGCGGCGATGCCCCGGACCGCAGGCTGCTGCGCGACGGCTGGCGGCGGCTGTTGCCGAAGGCGATTGCCGATCCGCTTAACGCCTGCAGCTGGCGCAGCGGGCGCGGGCACGGCGTTTCGGCTCTGTCGATGCCCGACGCGCCGCCGCAGCCCGGCTGGGACCATCCCGCTGAACCCTACGGGGAACCGCGCCTCATGCAGTGGCAGAGCGATCGGCTCGGCAATAGCCGGCGGGTGTGGATCTACACCACCGGCGATGCGGATGAAAAAACGCGCCCGCTGGCGCTGCTGCTCGACGGCCAGTTTTGGGCCGAAAGTATGCCTGTCTGGCCCGCGCTGGCGGCCCTGACCCGCGAAGGCAAACTGCCTCCCGCCGTCTACCTGCTGGTGGATGCTATCGACACCGCTACGCGCGGCGAGGAGCTGCCCTGCAACGCCGACTTCTGGCTGGCGCTGCAGGAGGAGCTGCTGCCGCAGGTCCGCGCCGTCGAGCCTTTTAGCGACAGCCCCGCCCGCACGGTCGTCGCCGGCCAGAGCTTCGGCGGCCTGGCGGCGATGTTCGCCGGGCTGCGCTGGCCGCAGCGCTTCGGCTGCGTGCTGAGCCAGTCCGGCTCCTTCTGGTGGCCCCGCGGCAGCGAGGGCGGCGGCGTGATTATTGAACAACTGGCCCGCGGCGAACTCAGGCCGCAGGGCCTGCGCATCTGGCTGGAGGCCGGGCGGCGCGAACCCGTTATTTTTCAGGCCAATCAGGCGCTATGGCACCAGCTCACGCAGCAACACTGTCCCGTATTCTGGCAGCCGACCGATGGCGGCCACGACGCGCTCTGCTGGCGCGGGGGCCTTACCGCCGGGCTGATGCAGCTATGGCAGCCGCAGCCCCTGAACGACGATTGAGCGCACTTTTCCGAGGAGTTTGTATGCAAGTCAGTAATCCCTTCGACGACGCGCAGGGGCAGTTCTATATTCTGCAGAACGCCCGCTCGGCCTTTAGCCTCTGGCCGCAGCAGTGTCCGCTGCCCGCCGGGTGGCATCCCGTTTGCCAACCGCAGCCCCTGGAGAAATGCAACACCTGGCTGGCGCAGCGCTGGACGACCCTGATGCCGGGGAGCTATGCGGGAGCCTGCCATGAGTGAACGTTTACCGCTGGTGGCCGCCCAGCCGGGGATTTGGATGGCGGAGAAGCTCTCGACCCTGACCAATGCCTGGAGCGTGGCCCACTACGTTGAGCTTGAGGGCGAGCTTGACGCCGCGCTGCTCCAGCAGGCCATCGTGCGCGGACTGGCCGATGCCGATACGCTGCGGATGCGCTTCGAAGAGGAGAACGGCGATGTGTGGCAGCGCCCGGATCCGGCGTGGCGCCCGGCGCTGCCGGCGCAGGCCGACGTGCGCGCCGCCGCCGATCCGCAGGCCGCCGCAGAGGCCATTATGCAGGGCGATTTGCAGCAGAATACGCGCGCGGACAGCGGCGCGCCGCTGCTCTGCCACAGGCTGATCCGCGTCGGCGAACGCCGCTGGTTCTGGTATCAGCGCTATCATCACCTGCTGGTGGACGGCTTCAGCTTCCCGGCCATTACCCGCCACATCGCGCGAATTTACGCGGCGCTGCTGGCCGGCGAGCCGCTGCCGGACTCGCCCTTTACGCCGTTTGCCGAGGTGGTGGAAGAGTATCAGCGCTACCGCGATAGCGATGCCTGCCGGCGCGATAAGGCATTCTGGGCGCAGCAGCGCGCCGACCTGCCGCCCCCGGCGTCGCTCTCCGCCGCGCCGCTGCCCGGACGCGCCGCCAGTACCGATATCTGGCGCCTGAAGCTGACCGCCGACCGGCATGCCTTCAGCCGCCTGGCCGCCGCATCGGATGATGTCCAGCGCGCCGATCTGGCCCTGGCGCTGGCGGCACTGTGGCTCGGCCGCCTGTGCGGGCGCAGCGATTACGCCGCAGGCTATATCTTTATGCGCCGCCTCGGTTCGGCGGCACTGACCGCCACCGGCCCGGTGCTTAACGTTCTGCCGCTGGCGGTGACCATCCACCCGCAGGAGACGCTCTCCGCGCTGGCGACCCGTCTGGCCGGGCAGTTGAAAAAGATGCGCCGCCACCAGCGCTACGACGCCGAGCAGATCGTCCGCGACGGCGGTCGGGCCGCTGGCGATGAGCCGCTGTTCGGGCCGGTATTTAACGTCAAGGTCTTTGACTACCGCCTCGATATGCCGGGCACAATGGCCACGACCCACACCCTGGCGACCGGCCCGGTTAACGATCTGGAGCTGGCGCTTTTCCCGGACGAGTCCGGCGGCCTGACCGTCGAAGTGCTGGCAAACCGGCAGCGCTACGGCGAAGAGGAGCTGAAGCGCCACGCCGCCCGCCTGGAGGCGATGCTGGCCCAGTTTGCCGCCAATCCGGCGCTGCCCTGCGGCGCGGTGGATTTGGTCAGCGCCGGTGAATACCGGCGGCTGGCGGAGATTAACGCCACGGCGAAAGAGGTCGAGGCAACCACGCTAAGCGCGCTGGTGGCCCGCCAGGCGGCAAAGACCCCGGACGCCCCGGCGCTGGCGGATGCCCGCCACCGGCTGAGCTACCGCCAGATGCGCCAGCAGGTGGTGGCCCTGGCGAACCTGCTGCGCGCCCGGGGCGTGAAGCCCGGCGACAGCGTGGCGGTGGCGCTGCCGCGCTCGGTGTTCCTCACTCTGGCCCTGCACGCCATTGTTGAAGCGGGCGCCGCGTGGCTGCCGCTGGATACCGGCTATCCCGACGAACGGCTGCGGATGATGCTGGAGGACGCCGCGCCGTCGCTGCTGATTACGGCCAACGAGCAGCTGAGCCGCTTTACCGGGGTTGAAACCCTCTGCTACGAGAGCCTGCTGCCCGCCGGGGACGACGCGCCGCTGGCGCTATCGCGCCCGGAGCAGACCGCCTACATTATTTTCACCTCCGGCTCCACCGGCCGCCCGAAAGGGGTCATGGTCGGCCAGCAGGCGATCGTCAACCGCCTGCTGTGGATGCAGGACCACTATCCGCTGGGCGACGACGACGTGGTGGCCCAGAAGACGCCGTGCAGCTTTGACGTTTCGGTGTGGGAGTTCTGGTGGCCGTTTATCGCCGGCGCTTCGCTGGTGATGGCCGAGCCGGATGCCCACCGCGATCCGCTGGCAATGCAGCAGTTTTTCGCCGACTGCGGCGTGACCACCACCCACTTCGTGCCGTCGATGCTGGCGGCCTTTGTCGCCTCTTTGGAGCCGGAAAGTACCGCCTGCCGCAGCCTGCGGCGCGTCTTCTGCAGCGGCGAGGCGCTGCCCGCCGGGCTCTGCCGCGAGTGGGAAACGCTGACCGGCGTCCCGCTGCACAACCTCTACGGCCCGACGGAAGCGGCGGTGGACGTCAGCTGGTATCCGGCCTTCGGCCCTGAGCTGGCGGCGGTGACCGGCAGCAGCGTGCCCATTGGCTTCCCGGTGTGGAACACCGGCCTGCGCATCCTCGATGCGATGATGCGCCCTGTGCCGTTCGGCGTGGCGGGCGACCTCTATCTGACGGGCGTACAGCTGGCGCAGGGCTACCTCGGCCGCCCCGATCTGACCGCCAGCCGCTTTATCGCCGATCCTTTTGCCCCCGGCGAGCGGATGTACCGCACCGGCGACGTGGCGCGCTGGCTGGAAAACGGCGCCGTGGAGTACCTCGGGCGCAGCGACGATCAGCTTAAGATCCGCGGCCAGCGCATTGAGCTCGGCGAAATCGACCGCGTGATGCAGGGCCTGCCGGACGTCGCCCAGGCGGTGGCCCACGCCTGCGTCTTTAACCAGGCCGCCGCCACCGGCGGCGACGCCCGCCAGCTGGTGGGCTACCTGGTCAGCGAATCGGGGCAGCCGCTTGATGACGATGCCCTGCTGGCGCAGCTTCGCCAGCAGCTGCCGCCGCACATGGTGCCGGTGGTGCTGGTACAGCTTGCGGCGCTGCCGCTCAGCGCCAACGGCAAGCTTGACAGAAAAGCGCTGCCGCTGCCGGAGCTGACGCAAACATCGGCGGGCAGGGCGGTGGAGAGCGAAACCGAGATCGCGGTAGCTGAAGCCTTCAGCGCGCTGCTCGGCTGCGAGGTGGGCGACGTTGACGCCGACTTCTTCGCCCTCGGCGGCCACTCGCTGCTGGCGATGCGTCTGGCGGCGCTGCTCAGCCGCCGCTTCGCCCGGCAGGTGACGCCGGGGCAGGTGATGGTCGCCTCCACCGTCGGCAGGCTCAGCGCGCTGCTGGCGGCAGAGGATGACGAGCAGGCCCGCCGGCTGGGATATGAGACGCTGCTGCCCCTGCGCGACGGCGGCGGCCCCACGCTGTGGTGCTTCCACCCGGCCTCCGGCTTCGCCTGGCAGTTCAGCATCCTGGCGCGCTGGCTCTCTCCGCGCTGGTCGATTACCGGCATCCAGTCGCCGCGCCCGGCCGGACCGATGGCGACCAGCGCGGATCTCGACCAGCTCTGCGACGCGCACCTGCAAACGCTGCTGGCGCAGCAGCCGCAGGGGCCGTACTACCTGTTCGGCTACTCCCTCGGCGGCACGCTTGCCCACGGCGTCGCCGCCCGCCTGCGCCAGCGCGGCGCGGAGGTCGCCTTCCTCGGTCTGCTGGATACCTGGCCGCCGGAGACTCAGAACTGGTCCGAGAAAGAGGCCAACGGCCTCGATCCGGAAGTGCTGGCGGAGATCGAACGCGAGCGCGAGGCGTTTCTTGCCGCCCAGCAGGGACAGGCCTCCGGGGAGCTGTTCAGCGCCATCGAGGGCAACTACGCCGATGCGGTACGCCTGCTGGCCACCGCCCACAGCGTGCCTTTCGACGGTAAGGCGACGCTGTTCGCCGCTGAAAAAACCATGACGCCGGGGATGGATCCGCAGCAGATCTGGGCGCCCTGGGTGGGCGAGCTGGAGGTGCACCGCCAGGCGTGCGCCCACGTGGAGATTATCTCGCCGCAGGCGTTTGAGCAGATTGGGCCGCGGCTGCGGGAAATTCTCCGCTAGCCGCGGGGCGGGCTTGTGCCTGAGCGAAAAGCACAAGCCTGCCGCCATTCCATCCGGCAATCATTGCCATTCATTTATTTCATTTTTCCGACTTATCCTGCCTGATGTACTCTATTTGTAGATTTGTATGACAAATAAAATAAAGCGCTCACGCAGCGTAAGCAGGTTATATGGCAACGGAAAACGTACTTAACGCGCCGGCAAAGGCCGACCACTGGCAGCAGATTGGCGAGGAGCTTCTCGCCCGCGCGGGTATCACCCTCAACGGCAGCCGGCCCTGGGATATTCAGGTCACCAATCCTAAGTTCTTTAAGCGCGTGCTGCAGCAGGGCTCGCTGGGGCTGGGCGAAAGCTATATGGACGGCTGGTGGCACTGCGACCAGCTGGACGAGTTTATCGCCCGCGTCATCAACGCCGATCTCGAATCCTCTTTACACCTTAACGTGCAGGATATGCTGCGCATTGCCGGGGCGCGGATCGTCAACCATCAGACCAAAAAGCGCGCCTGGATCGTCGGTAAAGAGCACTATGACCTCGGCAATGACCTCTTCACCCTGATGCTCGATCCGTGGATGCAGTACTCCTGCGGCTACTGGAAAGAGGCCACCACCCTGCACGAAGCGCAGCAGAGCAAGCTGAAGATGATCTGCGAAAAGCTGCAGCTGAAAGAGGGCATGACGCTGCTGGATATCGGCTGCGGTTGGGGCGGGCTGGCCTCTTACGCCGCCGAACACTACGGCGCGAAGGTCACCGGGCTGACCATCTCCGACGAGCAGCAGCAGTTTGCTCAGGAGCGCTGCGCTAACATGGACGTGGAGATCCTGCTTGAGGACTACCGGGATCTCGACCGGCAGTTCGACCGGATTGTTTCGGTGGGGATGTTTGAACACGTCGGGCCGAAAAATTACGACACCTATTTCCGCATGGTGAACAGGAACCTGCGTCCCGACGGTCTGTTTCTGCTGCACACCATCGGCTCGAATAAAACCGACCTCAATGTCGATCCGTGGATCAATAAGTATATCTTCCCCAACGGCTGCCTGCCGTCGGTGCTGCACATTGCCAAAGCCAGCGAGCCTTATTTCGTGATGGAGGACTGGCACAATTTCGGCAGCGACTATGACCGCACGCTGATGGCGTGGGAGCAGCGCTTTCAGGAGAGCTGGCACCTGCTGGAAGACCGCTACTCCCCGCGCTTTCGCAATATGTTCACCTACTACCTGAAGGCCTGCGCCGGGGCATTTCGCGCCCGCAACATTCAGCTCTGGCAGGTGGTGTTTACCCACGGCGTGGAGGGCGGGCTGCGGGTCGGACGCTGATTTCTTACTTTGCCCAGCGCCCCAGCGGCACCACCAGCGGCGTGCCCGCCACCGGATCGGGCACGATGGTACACGGCATTCCGTAGATCTTCTCGATAAGCCCGGCGGTGACGATCTCGCCCGGCGCGCCCTCGGCGATGATTTTCCCATCGCGCAGGGCAATCAGGTGGGTGGCGTAGCGGCAGGCCTGGTTGAGGTCGTGCAGCACCGCCGCCAGGGTGTAGCCCTGTTCGCGGTTCAGGGCGCTCAGCAGCTCCAGCAGGTCTATCTGGTAGCTGATGTCCAGCCAGGTGGTCGGCTCGTCGAGCAGCATGATCTGCGTCTCCTGCGCCAGCACCATGGCGATCCACGCCCGCTGGCGCTGGCCGCCGGAAAGGGTATCCACGCTCTGCGCCGCCAGCTCAAGTACGCCGGTAGCGGCCATCGCCCGCGTCACCGCCTCTTCATCTTCTTTCCGCCAGCGGGCAAACAGCGGCTGGTGCGGATAGCGCCCGCGCGCCACCAGCTCCTGAACGGTGATATCGCCGGGCGTGGTGGCGTTCTGCGCCAGCAGGCCAATGCGCCGCGCGACCTCTTTGCTGGCGTAGCGCTGAATATGTTCGCCGTCGAGAAAAACGTGGCCTTGCCGGGGCGTCATCAGGCGGCTCAGGGTACGCAGCAGAGTGGATTTTCCGCAGCCGTTGGGGCCGATAATCGCCGTGAAGTGGCCGTCGGGAATGGCGACGCTCAGGTTGTCGGCAATAATTTTTTTGCCGTAGCCCAGCGTCAACTGATCCCCGCGCAGGCGGGCCTCGGAGGTGGTCATCTTTTACGGGACTCCTGAATAAGCAAACCGATAAGGTAGAGGCCGCCGATGCTGACGGTCACCACGCCCACCGGCAGCTGGTAGGGCATAAACAGCCGCTGGGCGCAGAGGTCGGCCAGCGTCAGCAGCAGCGCGCCGCACAGCGCGGCCTGGGTCAGGCCCCAGCGGGCGGTGCCGCTCAGGCGGCGGGCGATATGCGGCGCCACCAGGGCAATAAACGAAATTGGGCCGGCGATGGCGGTGGAGGCGGCGGTGAGCAGCACCGCCACCAGCATCAGCAGCAGCCGCGAGCGCTCGACGCTGACCCCCAGCGCGCAGGCGCTGTCATCGCCCATCTCCAGCAGCCTCATGCGCCGCGCCAGCAGGGCGGCGGCAAAAAACAGCAGCAGGAGCAGCGGCGCGGCGGGCAGGGTCTTCGCCCAGGTCAGACCGTTGAGCGAACCGGCGTACCACAGCCCGGCGGAGAGGGCGGTCTCCAGCGAGGCCTTGAGCAGCAGCCAGGTATTGAAGGCCATCAGCATCGCCCGCACGCCGATGCCGATAATGATCAGCCGGAAGGTATCGATGCCGTTGCGCCACGCCAGCGCCCAGATAGCCAGGGCCGTCACAATACCGCCCGCCATCGCGGTGAGCGTCACCGCCGTCAGATGCTGACCGAACAGCACCATCGCCAGCAGCACGCCGCTCCAGGCGCCGACGTTGAGGCCCATCACGTCCGGGCTGCCCAGCGGGTTGCGCATCAGCGACTGAAAAATCGCCCCGCTGACGCCGAGCGCCGCGCCGACCAGCAGGCCCATCGCCACCCGCGGCAGCCGCCACTCGGTGACCACCATCGTTACGCTGCGCGGCGCGCTGCCGGTCAGGGCCTGAATGACCTGGCTGACGTCAAGCGGCACGGCGCCGCTGCACAGTCCCCAGATGGCGACCAGCAGAGCGGCCGCCGCCAGCAGCGCGCAGCTGAGAACCAGGCGACGCGGCGGGGCAATCATCGGCCACCTCCGGCGCGGCGGCGGACGAGGAAAATCAGCACCGGTGCGCCGATAAAGGCGCTCACTACCGATACCCGCAGTTCGCCGGGCACCAGCAGGCGGCCGATCACATCGGCGAAAAGCAGCAGGGCGGGGGTCGCCAGCAGCGTCACCGGCAGCGACCAGCGGTGATCGGCCCCCACCAGCCAGCGGACAACGTGGGGCATCATCAGGCCGATAAAGGCAATCGGCCCCACCAGCGCGGTGGCGCTGCCGCTGAGGGCGGTGATGGCCAGCAGCCCCAGCAGCTGGGTGCGGGCCACCTTGTTGCCGAGCGCGGTGGCGGTGTCGGCGCCGAGGCTCAGGCTGTTAAGCGAGCGGCTGAGCCCCAGCGCCAGCGCGATGGCGATAAGCACCGGCAGCACGACCACCCTGAGGGTTTGCAGGGAGCGGATGTCCAGCGACCCGGCCTGCCAGAAGCGCAGCTGGTCGTAAACGTCGGGATTGATCAGAGCGATGCCGTTGGTCAGGCCTTCGAGCACCGCCGCCAGCGCCACGCCCGCCAGCGTCAGGCGCACCGGGCTGAGCTGGCCGCCGCCCTGGCTGCCGGTAAAGGCCACCAGCAGCGAGGCAATCAGCGCTCCGCAGAAGGCCAGGCCCAGCTGCTCCTGCGGCGTGGTGAGGCCAAACAGCGCCGCGCCGAGCACGATGGCGAAGCTGGCCCCGGAGTTAACGCCGAGGATGCCGGGGTCGGCCAGCGGATTGCGGGTGAGGGTCTGCATCAGCGCCCCGGCCAGGCCGAGCGCGGCGCCGGCCAGCAGGCCGGCGAGAGTGCGCGGCAGGCGGGCGTCTAAGACGATGGTGCAGTCGGCGCTCTGGCAACTGCCGCTCAGGGCGTCCACGACCACGGAGACGGGCAGCGGTTTAGCGCCAATCAGCAGGCTGAGTGCCGCGGCGAGCAGTAGCAGTATGAAAAAACCGGGCACCGCGACGGCGCGCTGTGCGGCGGGTGTGAACGGCATATCGACATCCCTGATATGATAATGATAGTGCTTATCGTTATCGATCTTGTGTGGTTATGTTACCATGCGCGCAGAAAAAAATGGTAGAAAGTTCGCTTAAGGCCCCGCATGCAAAAACAATCCCTGCTGCTCAATCTGAGCCTGCTGAAGACCCATCCGGCGTTTCGCGCCGTCTTTATCGCCCGCTTTATCTCGATTCTCTCTCTGGGCCTGCTCGGCGTTGCCGTTCCGGTGCAGATTCAGATGCTTACCCACTCGACCTGGCAGGTGGGGCTGGCGGTGACGCTCACCGGCAGCGCGATGTTCGTCGGGCTGATGCTGGGCGGGGTGCTGGCGGACCGCTATGAGCGCAAAAAGCTGATTCTGCTGGCGCGCGGCACCTGCGGCATCGGCTTTCTCGGGCTGTGGCTCAATGCCCTGATGCCCGAGCCGTCGCTGGCGGTTATCTACCTGCTCGGCATCTGGGACGGGCTGTTTGCCTCTATCGGCGTGACCGCGCTGCTGGCGGCGACCCCGGCGCTGGTCGGGCGCGAGAATCTGATGCAGGCGGGGGCGATCACCATGCTGACGGTGCGCCTGGGATCGGTGATTTCCCCGATGGTCGGCGGCCTGCTGCTGGCGAGCGGCGGCTTCTCCTGGAACTATCTGCTGGCGGCCATCGGCACCTTTATCACCACCCTGACCCTGCTGCGCCTGCCGCAGCTACCGCCGCCGCCGCAGCCGCGCGAGCATCCGCTGACTTCGCTGATGACCGGCCTGCGCTTTCTTTTCAGCAGCCCGCTGATTGGCGGTATCGCCCTGATGGGCGCGCTACTGACGATGGCAAGCGCAGTGCGGGTGCTCTATCCGGCGCTGGCGCTGGGCTGGCAGATGTCGGCCTCGCAGATTGGCCTGCTGTATGCGGCGATCCCGCTCGGCGCGGCGTTCGGGGCGCTGACCAGCGGCCGGCTGGCGCACAGCCCGCGTCCGGGCGCGCTGATGCTGGCGACCAGCGTGGCGGCGTTTGTCGCCATAGGCCTGTTCAGCCTGATGCCGCTGTGGCCGCTGGCGGCGCTGTGCCTAGCGCTGTTCGGCTGGCTGAGCGCGGTCAGCTCCCTGCTGCAGTACACGCTGATCCAGACCCAGACGCCGGAGGCGATGCTCGGGCGCATTAACGGCCTGTGGACGGCGCAGAACGTGATCGGCGATGCCGTCGGCGCGGCGCTGCTCGGCGGCTTCGGCGCGATGCTCACGCCGGCGGCAGCGGCAAGCGCCAGCGGCTGGGGGCTGGCGATCGTCGGGGCGGTACTGATGCTGGCGCTGGCGCAGCTGCGTCGCTTCCGGCAGGAGGCCGTGCAGCCGGATAGCCTCACCCCCGGCCCCTCTCCCACGGGGAGAGGGGAGAAAGCGTAAGGTTAACCGAAGAGCTTCTGCAGGCGGTCGAGGACGCGCATGGCGCTGTAGTAGTCGAGGCGGAAGGTCTCGGTGCCGAGGGCGTAGACCCGCTTCTCCTTAACGGCGGGAAGGTGGGCGAGCAGCGGATTGGCGTACACCGCATCGGCGTCCTTCTGGTCACCGGCGAACAGGAACAGCGTCTGCCCGTTCAGCCCGGCGGCCAGGTTCTCACCGCCGAGCTGGACAATATCGTGGCGCTTGCCCTGGCTGGTGCTGGTATGCAGGCCCGCGGGCAGTTCGGCGAGGGTGAACCCCAGCTGCGCCAGCAGCTTGCCCTGGGCCGACTCCGGCGTCCACAGGTTGGCGCTGTGGGCCGCGGCGGTGTAGACCAGGGCGCTGACCGGCTGCGGCGGCAGCTTCATGTTTGCCTTCACCGCCGCCAGCCGCTGGTTAAATTCACTGATACGCTCGGCGGCCTGCTTCTCCTGGCCGGTGATGGTGCCAAGCTCGGTGAGCAGCTGCTGCCAGCTTTTATCGTCGTAGTTGATAATCAGCGTCGGGGCGATGGTCGAGAGCTGGTCGTACAGCGCCAGCGCCGAGTCGCCGCCGGTGGCGCTGATGAGGATCAGGTCCGGCATCTGAGCGGCGACGGCCTCGGCGCTCGGTTCACCGATATAGAGGCGCGCCAGCTTGCGCTGCTTCGCAATCTCGCCCCACTGGCGCAGGAAGCCCTGGTCGTCTGCGACCCGGTTGTTAGGGGCGGTGGCGCCGCTGGCGACAACCGGCGCGTTGAGCGCCAGCAGCGATCCGGTGAGGGTCACGCTGGTGGAGACAATGCGCAGCGGCTTGTGGGGCAGGGTATGGCTGCCGCGGGCGTCGGTAATTTGCCGGGGCCAGTTTGCAGAAAGTGCTGAGTTTAATCCGGAAACGGCAATCGCAATAATCAGCAGCGTATTGCGCAAAAAGGTGGTTAATTTCACGAGGTAAGGGTCCTGTATTGTGCCTGGATAATGATACTCATTTTCACTATGCGCCGTCGCGGATGCAAGCAGAGGATGGGGTTAGCGTTGACATTGCGGCATTTTACTTTTAGCTTACCGCCCAAAATCATAAATGATAATTATTCTTACTATCTTTATCTTTTTGGAGGATAATATGGAAACGTTATGGGAGGAGAAGATGCAGGATGCTGAAATGTTTCTGTCGCCAGAAAGTTTCTTTTTTATGTCGCCCTACCGCAGCTTTACCACGTCGGGGTGCTTCCGCCGCCTGACGCAGCCGGTAGCCGGAGCCGATGCACCGGAGAGCGATTTCCAGCAGGCGCTGACGCAGGCTTTCGCCGATGCGAAGGCGGCGGGAATTGATAAGCCGGTGCTGGTGGGGGCGATCCCATTTGATACCGCGCAACCCTCGGCGCTGTTTATCCCGCAGGAGAGCACGCCGTTCTCCCGCACGCAGAAACAGCACGCGGCTCCGTATGCCGCAGCCGTACCGCCGATGAACATCGCGGCCCGCCGGGAGATCCCCGAACAGCAGGCGTTTATGTCGATGGTGTCCGAAGGCGCGGCCGCCACGGCGACGCCGCAGGTCGATAAAATCGTGCTCTCGCGGCTTATCGAGCTGGATACTGACGTGAAGGTTAATACCGGCGCGCTGCTGGAGCGCCTAATCGCCCAGAACCCCGCGAGCTTTAACTTCCACGTGCCGCTGCCCGACGGCGGCGTGCTGCTGGGCGCCAGCCCCGAGCTGCTGCTGCGCAAAGAGGGGCGCCACTTCAGCTCCCTGCCGCTGGCGGGCTCTGCCCGCCGCCAGCCGGACGACGCGCTGGACAGGGAGGCGGGCAACCGTCTGCTGGCCTCGGAAAAGGACAGGCACGAGCACGAGTTGGTGACCCAGGCGATGAAGAAAGTGCTGGCCCCGCGCTGCGAATCGCTGGTGATGCCCGACTCGCCGCAGCTGGTGACCACCCCGACCCTGTGGCATCTGGCTACGCCCATCGAAGGGCAGGCAAAAGCCGATGAAAACGCGCTGACGCTGGCCTGTCTCCTGCATCCGACCCCCGCCCTGAGCGGTTTCCCGCACAACGTCGCCACTCAGCTTATTGCCGAGCTGGAGCCGTTCGACCGCGAGCTGTTCGGCGGCATTGTCGGCTGGTGCGACGCCGAGGGTAACGGTGAGTGGGTGGTGACCATCCGCTGCGCCCGGGTGCGCGAAAACCATATTCGTCTGTTTGCCGGTGCGGGCATTGTGCCTGCCTCTTCGCCGCTGGGCGAGTGGCGCGAGACCGGCGTGAAGCTGACGACCATGCTTAACGCGTTTGGTCTCAATTAAGGATTGACTATGAGTGTTGCATTTACGCCCTGGCCGGACGACTTTGCCGCCCGCTACCGCGAAAAGGGCTACTGGCAGGATCTGCCGCTGACCGATCTGCTGACCCGCCACGCCGGCAGCGATGCGCTGGCGCTGATCGACGGCGAGCGCCGCATCAGCTACCGCGAACTGAACCGCAGCATCGACAATCTTGCCTGTACATTACAGCAGCAAGGCGCGATGCGCGGCGAGACGGCGCTGGTCCACCTCGGCAACGTCGCCGACTTCTACATCACCTTCTTTGCGCTGCTGCGCATCGGCGTGGCGCCGGTGAACGCCCTGTTCAGCCATCAGCGCAGCGAGCTCAATGCCTATGCCGCGCAGATTAAACCAGCGGTGCTGGTGGCCGATCGCGAACATGCCCTGTTCGCTGACGACGGCTTTCTGACGATGTTCCGCGAGGAGCATCCTTCCCTGCGCACGGTACTGCTGCGCGGCGACGGCGGCGAACGCGACCTGGCGGCCGCCGCTGCCCGTCCGGCGGATAACTTTGTCCCGACGCCGACGGACGCCGGCGAAGTGGCCTTTTTCCAGCTCTCCGGCGGCAGTACCGGCACGCCGAAGCTCATCCCGCGCACCCACAACGACTACCTCTACAGCATCCGCCGCAGCAACGAAATCTGCGCCTTTGACGGCAGCACCCGCTACCTCTGCGCGCTGCCGGCGGCCCACAACTATGCGATGAGCTCGCCGGGCGCTTTCGGCGTGTTTATGGCCGAAGGCTGCGTGGTGCTGGCCGCCGATCCGAGCGCCACGCTCTGCTTCCCGCTGATTGAACAGCAGCAGATTAACGTCGCGGCGCTGGTGCCGCCCGCGGTTAGCCTCTGGCTGCAGGCGATCCACGAGTGGGGCAGCAACGCGCAGCTTCGCTCCCTGCGGCTTCTGCAGGTTGGCGGCGCGCGCCTGTCGGCGACGCTGGCGGCGCGCATTCCGGCGGAGATCGGCTGCCAGCTGCAGCAGGTGTTCGGCATGGCGGAAGGCCTGGTGAACTACACCCGGCTGGACGATACCCCGGAGCGCATTATTAACACCCAAGGCTATCCAATGTGCCCGGATGATGAGGTGTGGGTGGCCGACGAAAACGGCGATCCGCTGCCGCGCGGCGAAGTAGGGCGCCTGATGACCCGCGGCCCGTACACCTTCCGCGGCTACTACAACAGCCCGGAGCACAACGCCAGCGCCTTCGATGACAACGGCTTCTACGGCTCCGGCGATCTGATTTCAATCGACGACGCCGGATACATCACCGTGCAGGGCCGTGAGAAAGATCAGATCAACCGCGGCGGCGAGAAGATCGCCGCCGAAGAGGTCGAGAACCTGCTCCTGCGCCACGAGGCGGTGATCCACGCCGCGCTGGTCAGCATGGAGGACAGCCTGCTCGGCGAGAAGAGCTGCGCCTACCTGGTGGTGACCGCGCCGCTGAAGGCCGTCGCCGTGCGCCGTTTCCTGCGCGAGCAGGGCGTCGCCGAATTTAAGCTGCCGGACCGCGTGGAGTGCGTTGACGCCCTGCCGCTGACGCCGGTCGGTAAAGTGGATAAGAAAAAATTACGCGAGTGGCTGGCCCTGCGCGCTCAGTCCTGAAGGAGATAAATAATGGCAATTCCTAAGCTGCAGGCCTATGCGCTGCCTACCGCCGCCGACATGCCGGCAAACAAGGTTGACTGGGCCTTTGAACCGGCGCGCGCGGCGCTGCTGATCCACGATATGCAGGAGTACTTCCTCAACTTCTGGGGCGAAGACAGTCTGATGATGCAGGCCGTCGTCGCCAATATCAAAGCGCTGCGCGATTTCGCCAAGCGCCACGATATGCCGGTCTACTACACCGCCCAGCCGAAAGAGCAGAGCGACGAGGACCGCGCTCTGCTCAACGACATGTGGGGACCGGGCCTGACCCGCTCCCCGGAGCAGCAGCAAATTGTGGCCGACCTGGCGCCGGACGCCGATGACACGGTGCTGGTGAAGTGGCGCTACAGCGCCTTCCACCGCTCGCCGCTGGAGCAGTCCCTGAAGGAGACCGGCCGCGATCAGCTGATCATCACCGGCGTATACGCCCATATCGGCTGCATGACCACCGCCACCGACGCTTTCATGCGCGATATCAAGCCGTTTTTCGTGGCCGACGCGCTGGCGGACTTCAGCCGCGAAGAGCATCTGATGTCGCTGAAGTACGTTGCCGGACGCTCGGGCCGGGTGGTGATGACCGAAGACCTGCTGACCCTGCCGTCCTCGAAAGCGGCGCTGCGGGCGGTAATTCTGCCGCTGCTCGACGAATCCGATGAGCCGATGGATGACGAAAACCTGATTGACTACGGTCTTGATTCGGTGCGCATGATGTCCCTGGCGGCGCGCTGGCGCAAAGTTCACGCCGATATCGACTTCGTGGTGCTGGCGAAGAACCCCACCATCGACGCCTGGTGGGCGCTGCTCTCCCGCGAGGTGAAGTGATGGCCGGATTTGATTTTCACGGCCGGCGCGTCTGGGTGACCGGCGCCGGAAAAGGCATCGGCTACGCCACCGCGCTGGCCTTTGCTGAAGCCGGGGCGGAGGTCGTCGGCTTCGATCTGCAGTTCGACAAGGCCGACTACCCGTTCACCACCGAAGTGCTGGACGTCGCCGATGCGGGCCAGGTAGCCGAAACCTGCCGCCGGCTGCTGGCCGCGACCCCGCGCCTGGATGTGCTGGTTAACGCCGCCGGGATTTTGCGCATGGGTGCGACCGATGTGATTAGCGTTGACGACTGGCAGCAGACCTTCGCCGTCAACGTCGGCGGCGCGTTTAACCTGTTCCAGCAGACGATGGCGCAGTTCCGCCAGCAGCGGGGCGGGGCTATCGTTACCGTCGCCTCAGACGCCGCGCACACCCCGCGCATCGGCATGAGCGCCTACGGCGCGTCGAAGGCGGCGCTGAAAAGCCTCGCCCTCACCGTCGGCCTGGAGCTGGCGGCCAGCGGCGTGCGCTGTAACCTGGTTTCGCCCGGCTCCACCGACACCGATATGCAGCGCACGCTGTGGGTCAGTGAAGACGCCGAGCAGCAGCGCATTCGCGGCTTCGGGGAGCAGTTCAAGCTGGGCATTCCGCTGGGTAAAATCGCCCGCCCGCAGGAGATCGCCAGCACCGTGCTGTTCCTCGCATCCGATCTCGCCAGCCACATCACGCTGCAGGACATCGTGGTGGACGGCGGCTCAACCCTGGGGGCCTGATGATCTGGCGACGCCACTTAACGCTTGAAGAACTGAACGCCACCAGCGGCGAAACCATGGTGGAGCATCTGGGGATCGTCTATACCCGGCTGGGCGACGATCTGCTTGAGGCCGAGATGCCGGTGGATCGCCGCACCCACCAGCCCTTCGGCCTGCTGCACGGCGGCGCGTCGGCGGCGCTGGCGGAGACGCTGGGATCGATGGCGGGCTGGCTGATGACCGCTGACGGCCAGGCGGTGGTCGGCACCGAGCTGAACGCCACCCACCACCGCGCGGTGTCAAAAGGCAAGGTGCGCGGCGTGTGCCGGCCGCTGCACCTCGGACGCCAGACCCAGAGCTGGGAGATAACGGTATTCGACGAGCAGGGGCGGCGCTGCTGCACCTGCCGGCTGAGTACGATGGTGCTGGGATGAGTGGGAGTGCCGGACAGCGGGCGCTGCCCGGCATAACTGACTTACAGCATTGATACCACCCGCCGCAGCAGCCCGATGCGCGGCGCAATCGACGCTATCTCCAGCCACTCCGCCGGACTGTGGAAGCCAGCGCCCACCGGGCCAAAGCCGTCGAGGCTCGGGATGCCGAGGGCGGCGGTGTGGTTGGCATCGCTGCCGCCCCCTACCGCCTGCCAGCGGATATCAACCCCTTCTTCCTCGCCCGCCCGCTCCACCAGGCGCATCAGCTGCTCCGTCTCCGGGCCTGCGGCCATCGCCGGCTTGTGGGTCAGCAGCTCAAGCTGCGTCTCCACGCCGGTGAGAAAGCCCTCGCGGCACAGCGCGTGCAGCGCCTCGTCCACCCGCGTGTACTCCTCGTTTTGCCAGAAGCGCATGTCCAGTTCGGCCGTCAGGCTCTCCGGTACGACGTTAGCGGCGCTGCCGCCTTCGACCACGCCGACGTTGAGCGTCGTCCCGGACCCGCTGTCGGCCAGGGCATTAATCGCCAGCACCGCGTGGGCAAAGGCGGTGATGGCCGAGCGGCCCTTCTCCGGCTCGTTGCCCGCGTGGGCGGAGACGCCGGTAAAGGTAAGCCGGTAGCCCGCCATCCCCTTGCGGGCCTTGACCAGCGAGCCGTCGGCCCGCGCCGCCTCGCACACCAGCACGCAGCGCGAACGCTTCGCCAGCCCGCCGATCCATTCGTGGGAGTGGACGCTGCCGGTCTCTTCGTCCGGATTCATCGCCACGGCGATGGCGAGCCGCTCCCGGTGCTCGGGGGCGAGGGTACGCATTGCCCACAGGATATTGAGCAGACCGCCCTTCATGTCGGCGACGCCGGGGCCGTACAGGCGGGCGTCGTCCCGGCTCATCGGCCGCTGCGCCACCGTGCCCTCGGGGAAGACGGTATCCATATGCCCTACCAGCAGGACGTCGTAGCGCGCCGCCTGCGGTTTGTTAGTGGCAAACACGCCGTGGCCCACTGCGTCGCCAAGATTCACCCGATCCGCCTGCCATCCCTCCTGCCGCCAGAGATCGCGCATGATGTCGGCAATGCGGTTAACGCCCGCCGGCGTGTGGGTGCCGCAGTCGACGTTGACCAGCGCGCGCAGTTCTTTAATGTATTTTTCCAGTTCCATCGTTCGTCCTTAATTAAAGAATAATGTTCATCAGCAGCATGGCGAGGAAGGCATTGATCACCGAAATGGCGATCATCAGCGGAATGCGCTTAGCGCGGGTGCCGATGACCCCGAGAATGCGCCCCAGATACTGGATTTGCGAACCCATCAGGTAGATGGCCGGGGCGAGAATGGCCAGGTGTTCGCCGGTAAGGATGCCCTTATCGAACAGGCCGATGGCGACGCCGATACCGCCGCCCATCGACATCCAGCCGCCGATCAGCACCGCCGCCGCTTCGCCGGGCAGGCCAAACAGCCCCATCAGCGGAGCGAACAGCAGCCCCAGCCCCTTCAGCGCGCCGGTGATCTCCAGCGCCTTAATGATGATAAAGGCCATCACCACGTTGGGCAGCGTGCTGGTGGTGGCGATGTTCCAGCCCTTGCGGGCGCCTTCGACGAAGATATCGGTGATGACCGGGTTAGAGGAGGGGGCGCTCATGAGGCTTCTCCCTGTGCCGCGGCGGCGGATCGCTTCCCGCCGAGAGTGAGGGTCAGGCGCAGCAGGTTGGCGCCGACGATTTTCATCACGAACATCACCGCAATGCAGGCGCCGATGGAGGTCGGTACCGCCGCGCTGCCGTCCAGCGCCACGAGGGTGAACAATATTGCCCCGGAGGAGAAAAAGTTGGTGATCATCGCCCCGGCTGAAAACTGAAACATGGCGAAGACATCTTTCTCTTTTTCGCTAAGCTCGCCTTCGTCCGCCAGGCTGCGGGTCAGCGACGCGCCGACATCGGTACTCTGCAGGCTGCCGATCAGCGCCAGTCCGGTATTGCCCGGCAGGCCGAGCAGCGGGCGCAGCAGCGGGGTCAGCAGGCGGCGCGCCGCGCGCAGGGCGCCGTAGTGCTCCAGCACGTTAATCATCCCCAGCGCAAACATGACCGCCGGGATCAGCCCCAGGGCAAAGAGAAACCCGTCCATCGCCCCGTGACCGCCCTTGCCGCGAAAGCTGCCGGTGGCGGCGGCAATGGTATCGCCCTGCTGGCTGACGCCGGTCACCACCTTGCCAAAGGCGCCGTTGAGGGTGGTGAAATCAAATACGCCGTACCATTCGCTGCCGCCCATCAGCCCCGAAAAGAAGAGGGCGGCGAAGGCGAGGGCGATGTAGGCCCCCGGCCCGATTTTCTGTTCCTGCGGTTGAACACTCATATCCTTATCCTTGTTTATATGAATAATTTCGCACCTGTATTGTCACTACAGCGGAAGTAAAAAAAATGATGCAAATCATTTGATAACGCAGCGAAATAAACGGCGTGTAAAAATTGTGATGCCAGAGGAGATTGCGGTGATTGCTGCTGTTTACTCAGGAAAGTGATCGACTTAACAAAGTCATGAAAATACTTGGATTTTTTCGGCTTTTTAACCGTTGCATTATTGTTAATTAATGCGTCGGTGTTATAGATACAAAATGTAACATCTCTCTCCTACACAGGCGGAACATGATTATGAACAACCCCGGAAAGTATCTGCTATGGGCGGTGCTGGCGGTGGTCGGGGCCTTTGCCCTCGGCTATATCGCTCTCAACCGCGGCGAACAGATTAATGCGCTGTGGATAGTGGTTGCCGCAGTCTGTATCTACCTTATTGCCTACCGCTTTTACGGCCTCTATATCGCGAAGAATGTGCTGCAGGTTGATGCTACGCGCATGACGCCGGCGGTGCGCCATAACGACGGCCTCGACTATGTGCCGACGGACAAAAAAGTGCTGTTCGGTCACCATTTTGCCGCTATTGCCGGGGCCGGCCCGCTGGTGGGGCCGGTGCTGGCCGCGCAGATGGGCTACCTGCCGGGGATGATCTGGCTGCTGGCGGGCGTGGTGCTGGCCGGGGCGGTGCAGGACTTTATGGTACTGTTCGTCTCTACCCGCCGCGACGGCCGCTCGCTCGGCGAGCTGGTAAAAGAGGAGATGGGTACCACCGTCGGCGTGATTGCGCTGGTGGCGACCTTTATGATCATGGTCATTATCCTCGCGGTACTGGCGATGATCGTGGTGAAAGCCCTGACCCACAGCCCGTGGGGCACCTATACCGTCGCCTTTACCATTCCGCTGGCGATTTTTATGGGGATCTATATCCGCTATCTGCGCCCCGGCCGCATCGGCGAAGTGTCGGTCATCGGCCTGGTGTTGCTGGTGTTTGCCATTATCTCCGGCGGCTGGGTGGCGGAGAGCCCGACCTGGGCGCCGTGGTTTGACTTCACCGGCGTGCAGCTGACCTGGATGCTGGTGGGCTACGGCTTTGTAGCGGCGGTGCTGCCGGTGTGGCTGCTGCTGGCCCCGCGCGACTACCTCTCCACTTTCCTGAAAATTGGCACCATCGTCGGCCTGGCGGTGGGCATTCTTATCATGCGCCCGACCCTGACCATGCCGGCGCTGACCAAGTTTGTTGACGGCACCGGCCCGGTGTGGACCGGCGATCTGTTTCCGTTCCTGTTTATCACTATCGCCTGCGGCGCGGTCTCCGGCTTCCACGCTCTGATCGCCTCCGGCACCACGCCGAAGATGCTGGCTAATGAAAATCAGGCCTGCTTTATCGGCTACGGCGGGATGCTGATGGAGTCCTTCGTCGCCATCATGGCGCTGGTGGCGGCCTGCGTGATCGATCCGGGCGTCTATTTTGCCATGAACAGCCCGATGGCGGTGCTGGCGCCGGCGGGTACGGCGGACGTGGTGGCATCGGCGGCGCAGGTAGTCAGCAGCTGGGGCTTTGTGATTACGCCGGATACGCTGCACCAGATCGCCAGCGAAGTGGGCGAACAGTCGATCATCTCCCGCGCGGGCGGTGCTCCGACTCTGGCGGTGGGCATGGCCTACATACTGCACGGCTCGCTGGGCGGACTGATGGACGTCTCCTTCTGGTACCACTTTGCGATCCTGTTTGAGGCGCTGTTCATCCTGACGGCGGTGGACGCCGGTACCCGCGCGGCGCGCTTTATGCTGCAGGATCTGCTGGGGGTTATCAGCCCCGGCCTGAAGAAAACCGATTCGCTGCCCGCCAACCTGCTGGCGACCGCGCTGTGCGTGCTGGCCTGGGGCTACTTCCTGCACCAGGGTGTGGTGGATCCGCTCGGCGGCATCAACACCCTGTGGCCGCTGTTCGGCATCGCTAACCAGATGTTGGCCGGCATGGCGCTGATGCTCTGCGCCGTGGTACTGTTCAAGATGAAGCGCCAGCGCTATGCGTGGGTGGCTCTGGTGCCGACCGCGTGGCTGCTGATCTGTACGCTGGCCGCAGGCTGGCAGAAGGCGTTCAGCAGCGATGCGAAAGTGGGCTTCCTCGCCATTGCCAACAAATTCCAGGCGATGATTGACAGCGGCAATATTCCGCCGCAGTACACCGAGTCGCAGCTGGCCCAGCTGGTGTTTAACAACCGCCTCGACGCCGGGCTGACCATCTTCTTTATGGTGGTGGTGGTGGTGCTGGCGCTGTTCTCGATCAAGTGCGCGCTGGCGGCGCTGAAGTCGCCGACGCCGACGATGAAGGAGACGCCGTACCAGGCAATGCCGGAAAACGTCGAGCAGATCGTTGCGCAGGCCAAGGGCGCCCATTAAAGTTGTTATCTGAGTGCCTCTCCCGCCGGGAGGGGCACACCTTTCGGGAGACGTTATGTTTGATACTCTGTCCAAAGCCGGTAAATACCTCGGCCAGGCGGCAAAAATGATGATCGGCGTGCCGGACTACGATAATTACGTTGAGCACATGCGGGTCAATCACCCTGACCAGCCGCCGATGACCTACGAGGAGTTCTTCCGCGAGCGTCAGGACGCCCGCTACGGCGGCAAGGGCGGCGCTAAGTGCTGCTGATCGGTTCCTTCGGTATTCCTGCTTTCTGACCTTCTCTTCCCGGTTTCCCCTCTTCTGACGCCCGCGCGGCGTCACTGCTTATGCACAATATGTGTGTTGCTTAGTTGTAAGCGACTTGTGTAATATCATTCCCTATTAGATGTCCAGCCATCCAGATTGCCATTGCTGGCGGGCGGGACATATCGTTTTTCAGCGCGGGGATGAAACAACATGGTCGCTAACCGGCTTGAGATGCGCGGTATCAGCCTGGCCTTTGGCGGCGTAAGGGCCCTGAGCCGGGTAGAATTTACGCTGCGGGGCGGATCGGTGCACGCCCTTACCGGCGCCAACGGGGCGGGTAAGTCGACGCTGATGGCGGTGCTCTGCGGCACCCACGCCCGCTACGAGGGCGAAATCATTATCAATAATCAGCCTGTTTCAATCCGCACGCCGCATCAGGCGAAGCAGCTGGGTATCCATCTGGTGCAGCAGGAGGTGGACGTGGCGCTGGTGCCGGGGCTGTCGATTGCCGAGAACATCCTGCTGGACCATCTGGCGCAGCCGGGCTACCGCTTTCGCTGGGCGGAGGTCCGCCGCCGGGCCGCCGACGCGCTGGCGCAGCTCGACGCGGGACTCGACGTCAGGCGCGCCGTTGACAGCTGCACCCTCGCCGAGAAGCAGCAGATCCTGCTGGCGCGGGCGCTGTCGCACCGCTGCCGCTTCCTGATCCTCGATGAACCCACCGCGCCGCTGGACGCCCGCGAAAGCGAGCGGCTGTTTGCCGTCGTTCGCCGCCTGCGGGAGCAGGGCATCGGCATCGTGTTTATCTCGCACCGCATCCACGAGCTGCGCGGCATCTGCGACACGCTGACGGTGCTGCGCGACGGCCGGCGGGTGGAGAGCGTGCCGATGGAGGCCCTGAGCGGCGAGGCGATTGTCGAAAAGATGCTCGGGCACGCACTGACCGATATTTTTCCGCCGCCGCGCCCGCCCGCCGACGGCGACGTGGTGCTGGCGGTGGAGGGGCTACGGGACGCGGGGCGTCTGCGGGATATCTCCCTGCGGCTGCGCGAGGGTGAAATACTCGGCATCGCCGGGCTGGCGGGCGCCGGAAAAACCGAGCTGTGCAAGGCGCTGTTCGGTGCGGAGAAAAGCCGCGTCAACCGCGGTGAGCTGGGCGGGCGCCCCTGGCAGCCGCGGGATCCGGCAGATTCCGTCAGCCGCGGACTGGCGCTGGTGCCCGAGGAGCGGCGCCGGGAGGGCATTTTTATCGATGAGCCCATCAGCATGAACCTGGCGGTCAGCGCCGACCGCTGCTTTTCCCGCTGGAGCCTGTTCGGCCAGCGCCGGGCCTGGCGCTGGGCGCAGGAGGTCATCGGACGCCTCGGCATTCGCGCCGCCGGGCCGGGGCAGACGCTGCGCCACCTCTCCGGCGGCAATCAGCAGAAGGTGGCGATCGGCAAGTGGCTGCGCGGCGATGCCCGGGTGCTGATTTTCGACGAGCCGACCAAAGGCGTGGACATCAAAGCCAAAACCGATCTTTTCAGCCTTATCGACGGCCTGGCGCGGGAGGGGAAGGGCATTATCTACGCCTCCGGCGAGTTCGCCGAGCTGGTGGGGCTGTGCGACAGGATCTGCGTCCTTTGGGACGGGCGCATCGTCGCCGAACTGGCGGGCGATGAGGCCCGCGAAGAGACACTACTTTATTACTCCACCGGAGGCGTGACATCGTGAGCAAGGCCCTGACCGTTCGGGAGGCGACATCGGTTCGCCGGCAGATTTTTGATTTCTTCTACAAGTGGGGTATGCTGCTGACCGTGGTGGCGCTGGTGGCTATCTTCGGCCTCGCGGCGGATAACTTCCTCGATCCCTTTAATATCGTCAATATCCTGCGCTCGATCGCCATTGTGACGGTGATCGCGGTGGGCGTTTCCCTGTCGCTGACCGTCGGCGGCTTCGATCTGTCGGTGGGCTCCACCGCGTCGCTGGCCAACGCGCTGGTTATCTCGCTGTTCGTCTGGCACGGCTTCGGCACCGGGGCGGCGATTGCGGTGACGCTGCTGCTCTGCACCCTGGTCGGGCTGTTCAACGCCTTTTTGATCGTAGTCCTGCGCATCCCGGACATGCTGGCGACGCTTGCCAGCCTGTTCGTTATCCAGGGCGTGGCGGCCACCTACAGCTTCGGCGGCTCGATTACCGAAAACATGGTGCTGCCCAGCGGCGAGATGGCGGAGGGCACCATCCCGGCCGCCTTCGCCCTGCTGGGACAGGTGCCGACGATTGTGATAATCATGCTGGCGGTCACGCTGCTGGCGCAGCTGGCCCTCTCCCTGACCACCCACGGGCGGCGGATGTACGCCATCGGCGGCAATCCGGAGGCGGCCCGCCTTTCCGGTATTCGCATCATCCGCTATAAAGTTGCCGCCTACGTACTGGCGTCGCTGCTGGCGGGGCTCGGCGGTATCCTGCTCGCCTCGCGCATCGGCTCATCGCAGGTCAACGCCGGGAGCGGCTACCTGATGGACGCCGTCGCCGCCGCGTGGATCGGCTTCTCGCTGGCCGGTTCCGGCAAGCCGAACGCGCTGGGAACGCTGGTCGGCGCGGTGATCCTCGGCGTGCTCTCCAACGGCCTGGTGATGCTCTCGGTGCCCTATTACGCCATGGATATTATTAAAGGTCTGGTGCTGGCTGGCGCGCTGGCCCTGACCTATTTTCAGCGCCGGACATAACAATAAAGGTAAACACAATGAAAACACTTAGCCTGTCGCTGCTTGCCGCGGCGCTGTTCACCGCCGCTGCCTGGGCCGAAACGCCGGCCCCCGTCCCGGCGGCGATTGCCGGGCACAGCGGGCCCATCCGTATTGCGGTGATCCGCAATCTCGGTTCCGATGACAACACCACGCAGTTTATCTCCGGGGCGATCCTCGAGGGTAAGAAGCTGGGCTTTAAGGTCAGCGCCTTTTTAAGCAACGGCGACGATGCGAAGTTTCAGGACTTCGTGAATCAGGCCATCAGCCAGAAGTATGACGGGATCATCCTCTCGCAGGGGCGCGATCCCTACTCAACCGCGCTGGTGCAGAAGGCGGTGGATGCGGGTATTAAGGTCGCCGCGTTTGATACGGCGGTGAAAGGGCAGATTCCGGGCGTGACCGTTTCGCAACAGGACGATGCGTCGCTGACGGATCTCTCTTTCGGCCAGCTGGTGAAAGACTTTAACGGCAAGGCTAACATCATCAAGCTGTGGGTTGCCGGCTTTCCGCCGATGGAGCGCCGGGAGGCGGCCTATCGCGCGCTGCTGAAGCAAAATCCCGGCATTCACGAGCTGGAGTCTATCGGCGCGGTCTCGTCTGACGTGCAGGGCGATACGGCAAACAAAGTCGGCGCGGTGCTGGCGAAATATCCGAAAGGTAAAATTGATGCCATCTGGGGAGCGTGGGATGCCTTCAGCCAGGGCGCGTACAAGGCGCTGAAAGAGAACGGGCGCACTGAAATTAAGCTCTACAGCATTGATATTTCGAACCAGGATCTGCAGCTGATGCGCGAGGCGGGCAGCCCGTGGAAGGTGAGCGTGGCGGTCGATCCGAAACTTATCGGCGCGACCAACGTGCGGCTTATCGCCAATAAAATTGCCGGTGAGCCGACCCCCGCCAGCTACGACTTTAAGGCGGCGGCGATCCCGCAGGCCCTGCTGGCGGCGCAGCCGGGGGCGGTTAACGTGGCGACGCTTGCGAAGATCGTGCCGGGATGGGGGGAAACCCAGGACTTTATTGCGCCCTGGTTTGCCACCCTGGAGGCTAAAAACAAGTAAGCGGCGGCCCGCGTCAGCCGTACTGCCTGACGCGGGCGATCAGTTCTTCAACGCTATCAATGCGCGGGGCCAGCACGATCAGCGCCCGGCCAAGCGCGATGGCGTGGCGCAGGCAGGCGTGGCGCATCTCCGGATCGCTGATGGTGTCGATATCGGCGACGTGCGACAGCCCGACGCTGCGGCGGATAAGCTCCGTGCCGCAGAAGCCCACCGCATCCTGCCACACCTTGTGCAGAAACGCCTCTGCGTATCCCGGCGCCGCCAGCGCGGCGTCGCGGGTCTTCTCCCTGGCCAGTCCGAGGAAAATCTCGGCAAACGTGCGCCACAGGATCTGAATATCTTCGAGGCGCTGCTCGCGGGCGGCGGCGGCATCGCGCAGCCCCAGCTGCCCCGGCGCGCCGCAGTAGTTGAGCAGCAGGTTGCCAATGGCGGTGCCGACGTCAAAGCCGATGGGCCCGTAGTAGCCAAACTCGGCGTCGATCGCCTTCAGGCTGCCTTCGGCCACAAACAGCGAGCCGCTGTGAATATCGCCGTGCAGCAGGGCCTCGGCGTGGGAGAGGAAGCGGTGCTTGAGTCCGGCAACCGCCCGGCGCAGCAGTTCGTCGTGGCGCAGGGCGGCGGCATCGGCCTCCAGCTCCGGCGGGTAATTATTGCGCGCGTGCTGCTGGTAGGGATCGTTAAAGAACAGATCTTCGGTTATCTCGCACATTTCCGGATTAATAAACCGCGCCACCTGGGCTTTCTTTTCATGAGGGTGCAGGAAGAAGTCGCTGGTGTGGAACAGGGTATTTGCCAGATAGCTGCCCAGCTGGCTGGCCGCCTGCGGGTAGTGTTTCCCCTCAATCAGCTCTCCGCGCCAGATGCGGTGATCGGAGAGATCTTCCATCACCATCGCCGCCAGGGCCGGATCGAAGTGCAGAATTTTCACCGTATGCGCCGGGCTGTGGCGATAGTGCTCGGTCAGGGTCTGTGCCTCAAGCCGCGCGCGGTCCAGCGTCAGCGGCCAGGACTCGCCGACGCAGCGCACGTAGGGCAGGGCCTGCTTGACGATGACCCGGCTGACGCCCGCCGAATCGAAAATCTTAAATACCAGGTTCAGGTTGCCGTCACCGACTTCCTGCGCACTGACCAGCGCGGAGGGATCCGCAAGTTTAGCGAACTGCTGCGCGTAGGCCACGGCATCCGCGGCGGTGAAGGTGTGGTAGTGCGACATGCCTCGTTCCTCAACGTATTGAAATAAAGCCGTTCAGACGTCTATACATCCGGACTTCATCCTGACACAATGCCCTACAACAACGCAACACGGATTTAACGACATGCAGACATTACAGACGACCAGCCTGCGGGTGCGCGATAACCAGCTGTTTATTCTGGATCAGCAGGCGCTGCCGCAGGAAGTGAAGTGGCTTGAGGCCAACAGCGTGCCGTCGCTGGTTGACCATATTCTGACCCTGCGGGTGCGCGGCGCGCCGCTGATCGGCCTCTCCGCCAGCCTGCTGCTCGGGCTGCTGGCCGAGCGCGGGCTGAGCCGCAATGAACTGCTGGCGGCGCTGGAGACGCTGCGCGCCTCCCGGCCGACGGCGGTCAATCTGATGAACAACCTCGATCGTATGCGGCTGGCTCTGCAGCAGGAGGCGTTCGCTCCGGCGCTGGTGGCCGAAGCGCAGCGGCTGGTGGACGAAGATAAGCACCTCTGCGAGCGCATCGCCGAGGCGGGCAGCGCGCTGGTGGCGCCCGGCAGCCGTCTGCTGACCCACTGTAATACCGGCGGCCTGGCCACGGCGGGCGTCGGCACGGCGCTGGGGGTGATTAATCGCGCCCATCGCCAGGGCAACGTCGCCAACGTCTGGGTCGATGAGACGCGCCCGCTGCTGCAGGGCGGGCGCCTTACCGCGTGGGAGCTGGGTGAGCTGGGCGTGCCCTATCAGCTCATTACCGATTCGATGGCGGCCGGCCTGATGGCGCAGGGCCAGGTCGACGCGGTGTGGGTCGGCGCCGACCGCATCGCCGCCAACGGCGACGTGGCGAATAAAATCGGCACCTACTCGCTGGCGGTGCTGGCGAAATTCCACAATATTCCTTTCTATGTCGCCGCCCCGCGGACCACACTCGATCCGCACTGCCCGAACGGCGCGGCTATTCCCATTGAGCAGCGCGCGGCGGCGGAGGTTACCGGCGCGGCGGGCAGCTTCGGCAGCGTGCGGTGGGCGCCGCAGGATGCGCGGGTCTATAACCCGGCGTTTGACGTTACCCCTGCGGAACTCATCACCGGCTGGGTACTGGACAGCGGCATCGTGGGGCCGGAGGCGGTGAGGGCGGGAGCTTTTGCGGCGGCGTGACTCGCGGACGCTGAGCGTCAGAATTCGGACAAAATTGCTTGTAATGTAGTCAGTGACGGTGGCGGGAATTACACTTGAGGGCGATTAATTATGGCTCTCAAGCCCGATGGATTTGAAGGGCTGATGCCATTGCAACACTGCAGGATGCAGTCCTGACGGAGGCAAGGGAATGAAAACCAGACGCAATAATAGTTTTAACCTCAAACGCAGACTTATCCACCTTGATAGTGATGAAAAACGACAGCTACCAGAGCTTATTGAAAAAGTGCGCTACGGAGGCAACCCTGAACATAAGAAAAACCCCGGTGATTTTGGGCTGACGCCGCCGATGGCGCCTCGTCCTGGTAAAGCGCTCTGTGATGTTGCAGGCATTTTCAGGCGCCGGGATGCGCTGGCGCTGCTCAAAGAAGGTATACGTTCAGATTGCGTCAGCGATAGATTCGAAAAAGGCTGGCCTAAAAATGTCTGGGCGGTAACAGGCTGCAATCTGGTGCTCGAATCACAGTTGGAGAATCCGCAGACGGGCAGTTATCATGGCTATCCATTGCCCGGTAATGATCCTATGGCGGCAGAGGTTCTCGCTCGCTGGAAGAGAAGAAAAAATGACTGATTTACAACTCTCTATCGACTGGCTCACGACGGATGAAAAAGACGTTCTTTTACGCGATACCTCGGGATACCTCACTGTCAATGTTGCGGGCACCAATCTGACCACGCATTTTGATATCTGGTCGAAGAAGGTGTGCGAGTCGGTTCTTGTCTCCGCTTATCCGCTGGCGTCCTGGCTGGTCAATTCGTGGTGGCGGCTTCATTACGAGCCGCTGAGCAAACCGGGGATCAAACCCTCTCATGACTGGCGCATGGCCCATGAGCTGGGGGCCGCAAATCACGGATACGTGTGGCCTGCGCTGCTGTTCTCACCGGATGGCGAAGCGATGAACATCTGGGCTGAAGCCCTCGTCCAGGAAAATCAGTCCGTCAGCTATCTGGCAGCTTTACGCGGCGCTAAATCCGTGGCGCTTGCCGACTTCTCTCGCGAGCTGGACACATTTATCTCCGCAGTCATCGAGCGGCAGACAGCGATGGGACACCGTTCGACCGACCTTTCCGCGCTCTGGACGCTGCTGCAGGACGAGCGCGCGGATGCGGAAACGGCAAACATGAGGAAGCTGGAGGCTCGCCTGGGTTACGATGCCGAATCCTGCCCTGACGACCTGCTTCGGCGCATCATGCATTTCGGGCAGGTAACCGGAAATGCGGCGATGGATGAGCTGGCGCCCGTATTAGGCCGTGAAGATGAAGCGCATGTATTAACTGCTATCGATAACTTAATTGACCTCAAAGGCATTGAAGGAAAACCGGAAATAGAGCCTTTCGGCATCGGGCCTTGCTGCCCGCAGCTGGCGCCCTGGCATCAGGGAGTGAAGGCGGCGAAAGCACTGCGCAGGCAAATGGGGAATATTGAAAAGCCCGTTGCGGACGGTGACCTCTATACGTTATTAGGCTTAACGTCAGGCGCGGTAAACGGCTACGACGTCAACCGCCGTTGCGCTGTCTCCGTTGCCAGACCCGCCGGTAATGGCGCATTCGAGTATCTCCCCCGCAAGCGTCACCCCGACGCAAGGCGCTTTGAGTTTGCGCGCTTTCTCGGCGGCTACTGTATGGGCAGCAGTGAATCGCCCGGCTGGCTGGTGTCATCTGAGTTAACCACCGCACGGCAAAAGCGCCAGCGCGCCTTTGCCGCCGAATTTCTGTGCCCGGTCGAAAGCCTGACCGGCTTTTTGGCCGGGGACCTTTCAGAGAATGCTATTGAAGATGCGTCAGACTATTTTGGCGTCAGCGAACAGACGGTGACGTCTGTTCTGCAAAATAACGGCTATCTGGAAAATCCGCGCGAATGCGATCTGCCGTACCGGTTAGTTTGCTGAGTCGTCGGGGCCGAATACTCTCCTCCGTCTCGGCAACGCTTGCGGGCGTGAATTGCCGCAGGCGCTGTCTTAAATCCCGATAGCTTCACGCCAGCCGCGGAAACCCTGCCGCAATCTCACTGCCGGTAAACTTCGCCACCCAGCCTTCGGGATTATCGAAGATGCGGATCGCGGTAAAGTTCGGCTCCGAGCCCATATCGAACCAGTGCGGCGTGCCGGCGGGGACCGAGATCAGATCGTTTTTCTCGCACAGTACCTGGTAGACCTCATCGCCGATGTGCAGGCAGAACAGCCCCGTGCCTTCGACGAAGAAGCGCACTTCGTCCTCGCCGTGGGTGTGTTCGTTGAGAAACTTTTCCCGCAGGGCCTCTTTTTGCGGGTTGTCGGCGCGCAGGCTGATGACGTCCCAGCTCTGGTAGCCGTTTTCCGCCACCAGCCGGTCGATGGCGTGCTGGTAGGCGCCGATGACGGTTTCGGCGGTGGGGGCGTCGCCGAGGTCGCGATCCGCCTGCCAGCGCTCGAAGCGTACGCCTTTCGCGTTCAGGCGCAGCTGGATCTCGGCACCGAGGGTGCTGTGCCAGACGGGCGTATCGGGACGGGAATCTGCATAGATAGTCAGGGCGCTCATGGCATCTGCTCCGGTTGAATATGGTCAAAGCCGGACACCTGCGGGTGGCGGCTGGCGGGATCGGCGTCGCCGCGGATCAGCTGCAGGGTCTGAAAGCCGGCCTCGCGGGCGGCGTCCAGCTCCTGGTGAATATCGGAAAGAAACAGGATCTGCTGCGCGGGCAGGGCTATCTGCCGGGCGATCTCGCGGTAGGAGGCGACCTCGCGCTTGGCGCCGACGCGGGTATCAAAGTAGCCGCTAAACAGCGGCGTGATGTCGCCCTCGTCGCTGTAGCCGAACAGCAGCTGCTGCGCCTCGACGGAGCCGGAAGAGTAAACGTACAGCGCGATACCCTGCTGTCGCCACGCCGTCAGGGCGGGGAGAACGTCGGGATAAAGATGGCCGGTGAAGTCGCCGCCGAGATAGCCGTCGCGCCAGATAAGGCCCTGCAGCGCCTTAAGCGCCGTCGATTTGCGGTCTTCGTCCATAAAACCGAGCAGGACGTCGATAAGTTTCCCGACGCTGGCCTGCGGTTCGCCGATTTCCTGACGCAGCGCGGTCAGAATATCGCTGACCGGGGCGCTGGCCTGATGTTGCGTAACGTAGGCCGCCAGGCGTCGGCGGGCGAAGGGGAACAGGACGTTGTGCACGAAGCGAATATCGCTGGTGGTGCCTTCAATATCGGTAACGATAGCGCGGATCATACTCCCTCCAGCTGGCGCAGGCGCAGCTCGCATTCGAAGAGAAACTCCAGCCCTTCCAGGTGGCGGCGGGCCTCGGCGACGTCGCGCCCCCAGCAGGTAAGACCGTGGCCGCGCAGTAGAAAGCCGTACTCCAGCGGAGCTTCTGCGGCCCTGCGTTCGATGCGGCGGGCGAGGGCGTCGATATCCTGGTCGTTATCAAACAGCGGAACGGTAACGCTTTCCAGGTGGCTGGTCTGCCCGCGCAGCGACTTCTGCATTTCGTAGCCGCGCAGCCGCAGCGCGGGAGATTTCTCAATGCGCGACAGCACGGTGGCGTTGACCGTGTGTACGTGCAGGACCGCACCCGCCTGCGGGTAGAGGCGGTAAATCAGCGTGTGCAGACCGGTTTCAGCGGAGGGACGGCGGCCGGACGGCGCGGTGCCGCTGGCGATATCTACCTGCAGGAAGTCGGCGGCGGTGAGGCTGCCTTTATCCTTGCCGGATTCGCTCAGCCAGCACCAGCGCGCGTCTTCGCGCACCGACATATTGCCGCCGGTGGCGGGCGCCCAGCCCCTGGCGCCAATCCAGCGGCAGGCGTCGACCAGGGCGTGAAGCTGCGGGAGATCGCTCATCGTGTCCTCTCGTTATTGCGTTTAGACGTCTAAGCGTCTTGATTGCCAAATACTAACATCGTGTTATAGTGGCTTCAACATCACAATGACGGCTGGTTAACAAAAGATGAGCAATCCCTCCCTGATACCGCAGAGCAAGCTGCCCGCGCTGGGCACCACCATTTTTACCCAGATGAGCGCCCTGGCCGCCGAGCACGGGGCCATTAACCTGTCGCAGGGCTTTCCCGATTTTGACGGTCCGGACTATCTGCAGGCGCGGCTGGCGCACCACGTGGCCCAGGGCGCGAACCAGTACGCGCCGATGACCGGGGTGCCGGCGCTGCGCGAGGCAATTGCCGATAAAACGGCAGAGCTGTACGGCTACAGGCCGGATGCCGCCAGCGATGTGACGGTGACGGCGGGCGCCACCGAGGCGCTGTACGCGGCCATTACCGCCCTGGTGCGGGAAGGGGATGAGGTTATCTGCTTCGATCCGAGCTATGACAGCTATGCCCCGGCGGTACAGCTCTCAGGCGGCATACTGCAGCGCATTGCCCTGCAGCCGCCGCAGTTCCGCGTTGACTGGCAGGCATTTGCCGGGCTGCTGAGCGAGCGCACCCGGCTGGTTATCCTCAATACGCCGCACAATCCGTCGGCCACCGTCTGGCGGCAGGCGGATTTCGCGGCGCTGTGGCAGGCGATCGCCGACCGCGAAATCTACGTTATCAGCGACGAGGTCTACGAACACATCTGCTTTGCCGACGGCGGACATGCCAGCGTGCTGGCCCATCCGCAGCTCCGGCAGCGCGCGGTAGCAGTCTCCTCGTTTGGTAAGACCTATCATATGACCGGCTGGAAGGTGGGCTACGCGGTGGCGCCCGCGGCCATCAGCGCCGAGCTGCGTAAGATCCATCAGTATCTGACCTTCGCCGTGAATACGCCCGCCCAGCTGGCGCTGGCGGATATGCTGCGCCACGCTCCGGAGCACTATCGCGACCTGCCGGCGTTTTATCGCGCGCGCCGCGATCTGTTTATCAACGCGCTGAGCAGCAGCCGGCTGGAGGTGCTGCCCTGCGAAGGCACCTACTTCCTGCTGGTGGACTACAGCGCCGTGTCCGATCTCGACGACGTCAGCTTCTGCCGCTGGCTGACCACCGAGGTGGGCGTGGCGGCGATCCCGCTGTCGGTGTTCTGCGACGGACCCTTCCCGCACCGGCTGGTGCGGCTGTGCTTCGCCAAGCAGGAGGCAACCCTGCTGGCGGCGGCGGAGCGTCTGTGCAGGCTGTAGTCGGCTATTTGTCGCCCATCATCGCCTGCAGGTTCTCCGCATCCGGCAGGCCGGCGACCTGCTGCAGCATCTGCTGGTCGTTGAGATAATAGATGGCGGGCGTGGCGCTGGCGCCGAGGGTGTCCATCAGCTTTTCGTTGTCGTTGAGCACCTTCATCTGCGCCGGCGCCGCGGACGCAGGCGCCGTAAGCTTGAGTTTACCGCCCGACTGCTCATAGTCGTGCCAGGTTTTGGCGGGGTCGCTGCTGGCGAGAATGGCAGCGGCGGTGGCCGGGCTCTCGGGCCTGATAACGCCCACCAGCAGCGTGCGCAGCTGTACCTTACCGGACTCAACCCACGGCCGGGCCATCTGCCAGAACTGGCGACAGTAGGGGCAGAAGGGATCGGAAAAGACGTAGATTATCCTCGGCGCCTCTTTTTTACCGTCCAGAAGCCAGGTCGATTTTTCCATCTGCTGCCACAGCGCCCGGCCCTGGGGGCCGTACAATTCCTGCTGGATCATCTGTTCGCTGAGGTTAGTGCCCTTCGCGTCATACATATAGCCGGAGATCGCCTGCTTGCCGTCCGGCGTCAGGTAGATGGTGACGCCCATATCCTGATATTTGCCCAGATAGCCTTTCATTCCGCCCGGCGCGTCGAATGATTTGATAATGGTGATACCCTGTTTCTCAATCGCTTTTACCGGGGCCGGAAGATCGTCGGCCAGCGCGATGGCCGGCAGCAAACAGCATGCAAGGGCAAAACGGGACATGGTAATTCCTTGTAAATTTTATGGATATTGTTATATGAATGGCAGAACCTATCACAACCATAGATAAGACCCACGGCGAGTGCAATTGCCCTTATAGAGGTCGGATGTTCTAATCCCCTCTGCTGTCATGGCCTTTTACGGTCATACAGCGCGCAACGCACAGCCAGACTGACTGGCGCCGGTTCCCGGATGGGCTTCGGACAAACGGGTCGCCGCAGCTGGCGGCCTTTTTTACGTCAGGCAGTTTGTCAATCAGGTTCACAGAGTCGCTGCGGTCGGGTTGTTAGCTAACGCTTATTGATTTGATAATGGAAACGCATTAGCCGAATCAGGCGAAGTTAGTTACCTTAGACCTCAACGAAAACACGGAGGAAGTACAGATGTCCTTAATTAACACCAAGATCAAACCTTTCAAAAACCAGGCCTTCAAAAACGGCGAATTCATCGAAGTAACGGAGAAAGACACCGAAGGCCGCTGGAGCGTGTTCTTCTTCTACCCGGCTGACTTCACTTTCGTTTGCCCGACCGAACTGGGTGACGTAGCTGACCATTACGATGAACTGCAGAAGCTGGGCGTAGACGTTTACTCTGTTTCTACCGACACCCACTTTACCCACAAGGCATGGCACGGCAGCTCTGAAACCATCGCTAAAATCAAGTATGCGATGATCGGCGACCCGACCGGTGCCCTGACCCGTAACTTCGAAAACATGCGTGAAGACGAAGGTCTGGCTGACCGCGCAACCTTCGTAGTCGATCCGCAGGGTATCATCCAGGCTATCGAAGTGACCGCTGAAGGCATCGGCCGCGACGCGTCTGACCTGCTGCGCAAAATCAAAGCCGCACAGTACGTTGCTTCTCACCCGGGTGAAGTGTGCCCGGCGAAGTGGAAAGAAGGCGAAGCGACTCTGGCGCCGTCTCTTGATCTGGTCGGTAAGATCTAAGTTTCTACCTTCCCAAACGGGTGCGCCGCACCCGTTTTTCCTAACTTTATGATGCAAGCCGCATGCGCTGCCTGACTCAGGCTGCTTGCATGATGACGTTTTAAGCAGGAGATAAATAATGCTCGACACTAACATGAAGACCCAGCTCAAGGCTTACCTTGAGAAGCTGACCAAGCCCGTTGAGCTGGTTGCCACCCTGGATGACGGCGCGAAATCGGCTGAAATCAGAGAACTGCTGACGGAGATCGCCGAGCTGTCGCCGAAGGTGAGCTTTAAAGAAGATAACACCCTTGCGGTGCGCAAACCTTCCTTCCTGATCACTAACCCAGGTACCATGCAGGGGCCGCGCTTTGCCGGCTCGCCGCTCGGCCACGAGTTTACCTCGCTGGTGCTGGCGCTGCTGTGGACCGGCGGTCATCCGTCGAAAGAGGCCCAGTCTCTGCTGGAGCAGATCCGCGATCTCGACGGCGATTTCGAATTTGAAACCTACTACTCGCTCTCCTGCCACAACTGTCCGGACGTGGTGCAGGCGCTGAACCTGATGGCGGTCCTCAACCCGCGCATCAAGCATACTGCCATCGACGGCGGCACCTTCCAGAACGAAATCACCGAGCGCAACGTGATGGGCGTTCCGGCGGTGTTCGTCAACGGTCAGGAGTTCGGCCAGGGCCGCATGACCCTGTCTGAAATCGTCGCGAAAGTGGATACCGGCGCCGAAAAACGCGCGGCGGAAGAGCTGAATAAGCGCGACGCCTATGACGTGCTGATCGTTGGTTCCGGCCCCGCAGGCGCGGCGGCGGCAGTCTACTCTGCCCGTAAAGGCATCCGCACTGGTCTGATGGGCGAGCGCTTTGGCGGCCAGGTGCTGGACACCGTGGATATTGAAAACTACATCTCCGTGCCGAAAACGGAAGGTCAGAAGCTGGCCGGCGCCCTGAAGGCGCACGTCTCCGACTACGAGGTGGACGTGATTGACTCCCAGAGCGCCAGCAGGCTGACGCCTGCCGCTCAGGAAGGCGGTTTGCACCAGATTGAAACCGCCTCCGGCGCGGTGCTCAAAGCGCGCAGCATCATCATCGCTACCGGCGCCAAGTGGCGTAACATGAATGTGCCGGGCGAAGATCAGTACCGCACCAAGGGCGTGACCTACTGCCCGCACTGCGACGGCCCGCTGTTTAAAGGCAAGCGCGTGGCGGTGATCGGCGGCGGGAACTCCGGCGTTGAGGCGGCCATTGACCTGGCGGGGATCGTTGAACACGTGACTCTGCTTGAGTTTGCCCCTGAAATGAAGGCTGACCAGGTGCTGCAGGATAAAGTCCGCAGCCTGAAAAATGTCGATATCATTGTTAACGCTCAGACCACCGAAGTGAAGGGCGACGGCAGCAAAGTGACCGGCATCGACTACCGCGACCGCGTCAGCGGTGACGAGCACCACGTTGCGCTGTCCGGCATCTTCGTCCAGATTGGCCTGCTGCCGAACACTAACTGGCTGGACGGCGCTATCGAGCGCAACCGCATGGGCGAGATCATCATCGACGCTAAGTGCGAAACCAGCGTTAAGGGCGTATTCGCCGCCGGCGACTGCACTACTGTGCCGTACAAGCAGATTATCATCGCTACCGGCGAGGGTGCGAAGGCGTCTCTGAGTTCCTTTGATTATCTGATCCGCACGAAGACCGCATAATTAAAAAGACGTTACACAGCAATGTGCAGGGGCTACCGCGAGGTAGCCCCTTTTTTTGCGGCGTTATCTGACCACCAGCACCGGCACGTGCGCGTGGCGGATCACGCTGGAGGCGTTGGAGCCCAGCAGGTGGGTTGAGATGGACGGGTTGCGTGAGCCAATCACCACGACGTCAGCCTTCAGCTCTTCGGCCAGCTCGTTGACCACGTCGCGCACGCTGCCTTCGCGTACGTGGACCTTGATGCGGGACGGGTCGATGCTGAAATGATCGACCATCGTTTTCAGCCGCGTCATAGATTCATTGTAGAGATGTTCCTCAAAGCGCCGGAGATCGGCGGCGAAGCGGGTCATGGTCATGCTGGCTGAACCGGGCACCACGTGTAGCAGGTGAATAATGCCAGTCTCTCCTGCCAGAAATTCTGCGTGGCGTATTGCCTTATCGCTCAGCGCCATTTCAAAAACATCAACCGGCATAATGATGGTGTTATACATAGCACTCCTCCTTGTAAGCGTTGCAGATAGATAAGCATATTTGCACGATTTTTTATGTCATTCAGCTCGCAAATATATCAGCAGGGAGGGCATTAAGAGGATGGCGGGCATCCTCTGCGGAGCATTTTAGCGGTGGAATTCGCCGGCGGCTTCCGGCTGATAAAGCAGCTCGAGGACTTCAAGGTGCGTGACGGTGCCGTTGGGCAGCGTCCAGCGGATCGTCGCCCCGACCTTCAGCCCGAGCAGGGCGGCGCCCACCGGGGCGAGAACCGACAGCTGGCTGGCGCTGTCTTTCATGTCGGCGGGGAAGACCAGCGTGCGGGTGCGCTCCTCGTGCGTACTGAGGTCGCGAAAGCGCACCCTGCTGTTCATGGTCACCACGTCGTGCGGCATCTGCTCAGGCTCGCACATCACGGCGCGATCCAGCTCATCGTTGAGCGCATCCGCAACCGGTAGGCTGGCCCACTGCGGCTGCTCCAGCAGCCTGTCGATGCGCTCGGCGTCCAGTTCGTTAATGATAATTGCAGGTCTGGTCATTGTTCACTCCATGTCTTTCCAGTTGGCCTGGTGCAAAAAAAAACCTCGCCGTCTTAAGGCGAGGGTTTCAACAAGGCTAGTGTAGCCGCTGTGAGGCTATTTTGCAGTGCATCGCGTCACATTCGCAAGTATTCCCGCTAATAGCCCGCTTTATCGACTACAAAAGCGTTACCGCAGTTGCCCGGATGCGGCTGCGGCAGCAGCGAGTCGGCGGCCAGCGGGCGGTTAACGGCGGCGGCCCTGATCGCTATCTGCATTTCGGTCAGGTAGGCGGGGTTGCCGTTACAGGTAAGCTTAAAGGCCTTGACGCTCTCTTTACCGTAGGCGCTGGCGATCGCGGCATCAAAATCCTCGCGGCTGACGGTCTTGCCGTAGTTCTTCGCCAGGAACTGGCCAATAGCGCTCTGCTTCACCTCGCCGTTAAAGCGCACCATCGTGCCGAAGTAGGCGTCGGGATCGAAGCCGAAGCAGACGCCGTGCTTGGCGTACTCATAGCGCTCAAGACAGGACTTGCCGCCGCTGCCGGGCATCACGTTATTGAGCCGGTTAGCCATCTCCAGCGACAGGCCGGTTTCGGCGGCGTCGCATTTGCGGCTGGCCCTGACTTCAGGCATATCGGGAACAGGGCGCGTGGCGCAGCCAAAGCGCATCCAGCGCCCCTCGTCGACGCCGCGCGCGGCGATGGATTTCGGCAGCCCCGGCCACAGACCGTGAACGGTCAGGTAGCTGGTTTTATCCTTTGGCTCTTTATCGAGGCGGCACTCAACGGGCGGCTTGTTATTGCGATCGTACTGGCTCTGGCAAAATCCGGTCTGCCAGGAGAGCGCCAGCACATAGCGGTCAAAATCGCCGTAGCGGGTGGCCGTCAGCGGGTCAGCCTGAGCGACATGGGCAATAAACAGCGATGCGCCGATGCTAACCGCCGCGATATTCTTCCTTAACATGAGATTTCCTGGTTCTGAGAGACATTCCTTGAAATATTAAAGCATAAAAAAGGCGCCTTCTGGCGCCTTTTCGTTGCATGAGGTGACTAGTGCACGGCCAGGGCAGGTACCAGCACTTCCGTGGCCGCAATAACCACGATAAGGCCGACGACGACCGGCACCGAGGTGCGCTTCACCACTTCAAAAGGGGAGATTTTTGCCATTCCCGCCACGGCAACCACCACGCCGGATACCGGCGAAATAGTGCGCCCGAGGTTGGAGGCCTGCAGCATCGGAATCGACAGATAAGCCGGATTAATGCCGGAGGAGTGCGCCAGCTTCGGGATCATTTCGACGAAGGCGTAAAACGGCGCATTGCCGGAGCCGGTGGTCATCGCCGCCAGCATGGTGAGGATAACCAGCACCAGCATCAGGATAATGCTGGCGGAACCGAACGAGGTGGCGATGGAGATCAGGCTGCTGATAAAGCCGATAGCGCTGAGGCCCTGGGCGAAGACCCCGGCGGCGACCAGCAAAATGACCACGCCGGCAAAGGCGTCCGCCATGCCCCGGTACGCAACTTCAAGGCCAGAGAAAACGTTCTGAGTGTTAAATCCGCGCAAAAATTCAAGCACCGCCGCCAGCAGCATACAGATGACCAGAATGGTAATGATGTGCAGCTCCGGGCCCCATTTGCCGTCAAAAATCAGTACGCCCAGGATGGGCGTGAACGGCAGGATGGCGTAAAACGACGGCGCGGTGGTGGTGATTTCGCTGACGTCGAGCATCTCGTGGGCGACCTGCTCTTTGTTATCGAGATAGCGCTGCCAGAAGAAGTGCGCTATCGCCATTGCGACAATGGCAGCGATGGAGATAGGCAGCGTAGTCTTGAAAGCAAAATCAATCAGCGGCATTTCGGCGGCCTGGGCGGCCAGCACCACGTCGCCGGAGGTGGGCGAGAGAATGATCGCCGCAGGCGAGGCGCAGATAGCCGCCGCCGCGCCGCGGCTGATGCCGACGTTGACCATCACCGGGAACAGCGTCGCCATCAGCAGTACCCCGAGGCCGGTAGCCGAGGAGACCGCCAGCGACATCAGGCAGGCCACAAAGTAGGCGGCAATCATCAGCAGATAAGGGGAGTTGATGTAGCGCAGCGGCTTCGAGGCCAGCTTCACCACCATGTCGTTGGCGCCGATGTGGGTCATATAGGCGGCAAAACCGCAGAGCATCATGATCATCATGCCGAGATCGCCGCCGCGGCTCATCAGCAGGATCTTGATATATTCAACGATATCGGTGGCCGAATAGCCGGTGGAGCTCGCGCTGGACGGCAGTATTTTATGCCCCATCAGGGCGCTGGCTATCAGCAGCAGCAGGCCGCCGACGAACAGCACGCCGGTGGCGGAATAACCTTTAATGATATAGCGGGCTACGCCCACAATGACCGCGGCTCCGATAAGGAGCTCAAATAACGTTAACATGCTGAAATCCTGAAATCCCAAAGGTATTAATAATCGGTTAAAGAATGTGCCTAATAAGCAGCCATCTTTCTCTGACGGTAATCAAGACTTTGCCGCTCCGGGGCAGCGTGAATGATGTTGTGGGTAATTTCTTTCCATAAGGCGCAATAAGTAAAACATGAAACTGGCGCAGCGTGTCCGCTTTTTTGAGTAAAATATTTGTGTTATTTGCTGATTAATTGATAACAGTAAGATAAATATTATCGAAAATAAGCCCGGGAATTCTGATTATTTGTAAAACGGGTAAAAACCTTTCGCCAAAATATTAGCCCTGCGTATACTCGGAGCTCTCTGTCCTGAACAGGTTGTGTTAATGAACGCTCTGTGGTTATACCGGCTGAACGCTCTCCGGCGGCATCTTTCGATGCTGTTGGTGATGCTCTGCGCGATAGTACTGCAAAGCCAGCTCGCTGTGGCCGGGCACCGCTGCCCGATCGATCTTAGCGGCGCAAGCGTTCAGATACAGCATCTGGATCATGGGCAGACCGGCAGTAAAATGATGAAAAGCGCGCTGTGCGATAAGCACTGCGTTCCCGACAGCGGACAGCAGCAGGTGGAGCATCCGCCGCTGGTGGCGCTGCCGCTCTCTATGACCCTCGCCGTTATCGATATACCGTGCGGCAGCCGCTCGGCTGTAGACGGTAGCCTTAAACCTCCCGCCGCAGGGCCGCCGGCAACGATCCGCTTTTGCCGGTTTCGGGAATAGCTTTCCGGATGTTTGCTTAATTATCTGACAATTAACAACTATCCGGAGAATATCATGTCCATCAAATTTGTTCAGGCGCTGATCGGTGCCCTGTTTGCCTTTGTCCTGACGTCCGCTCATGCGGAAACTTCCGCCTCCGCACAGCCGCAGCCCGCCGCCGCGGTGTACCGCATCCACGGCGTGGTGAAAGCCACGGCGCCGGGCGCCGTTACCCTTGCCCATGAGGCCGTCCCAGAACTGCAGTGGCCCGCGATGACCATGCCGTTTGCGCTGGCCAGCGGTCTGACGCCGCCGCCGCTGAAGGTTGACCAGGCCGTTGAGGCCGACGTCAGCCTGGTGGACGGACGCTACGTCATTACGGCAATACGCCCGCGCGGCTGATTCAGGGGACATCATGAGAATATGCACCCTGAGCCTGTGGCTCGGCGGGGCGCTGCTCGGCTTTTTTCACGTCTCTGCGCAGGCAGAGGCGTGGACGCTGACGCAGGCGCTCACCGCAGCCCGCCACTACTCCGCCGAACTTTCCGCCAGCCGCAACGAAGCCAGCGCCCTCGATGCGATGGCCGACTCCGCCCGCCAGTTGCCGGATCCGAAGCTCAAGTTCGGTATCGAAAACGTCCCCGTACAGGGCAACAACGACCGCCGCTTCACCCGGGAAGGCATGACTATGCAGCGGGTCGGCATCATGCAGCGCTACGTCAGCGGCGAGAAGCGCGACCGCAAGGCGCAGACCCTGATCGCGCAGTCCAGAAGCGTCGAGGCGCAGTCGCAAACCCTGCTGGCGAATTTGCAGCGCGATACCGCCCAGGCGTGGCTCGATCTCGCCCTGTCGCAGCAGGCGCTGGCGTCGGCCCGCGCGCTGGTGGCGGAAACCGAGCGTCAGCAGAGGGCCCAGCGCGCCAGCGTTGGCGCCGGGAGCTCTTCGCCGGACAGCGTACTGGCCCTGAAGATGACCCTGCTGGGGATGCGCGACAGCGTGACGCTTGCCGGGCGCGACGTGCGCCTGGCGCAGGCCAGGCTGCTTCAGCTCACCGGTAAAAACGTCACCGCGGTCAGCGGGCCGCTGCCGTCCTGGCAGCGCCTGCCCGCCGATGAGAGCGCGCTGCTGGCGGGCGTGGCGCAGCATCCGGAAGTGGTTGCCGCCGTCAGGGAGGCCGGAGCGGCGAAGTCGCGTTCGGCGGAGTCGGCTATCGCCGCCATTCCGGACGTCGAGGTTGAGCTCTACTACGCTCGCCGGGGAGATGACTATGACGATATGGCGGGGGTGATGTTTACCGTCGATCTGCCGCTATTTCAGGCGAAGCGGCAGGATAAAGATCACGCGGCCGACGTCTCACGCACCCTGCAGGCCAACGATAAGCTGGCGCAGGTCGAGCGCGCCCATGCGGCGCAGCTCAGCGCGCTGATTGCTGACTATCAGGCGGCCCAGGCTATCTGGCTGCGCCAGCGGGACGAGGTACTGCCTCTTCAGCGCCAGCGGGTCAGCCTGCTCAACGCCCAGTACCGCAGCGGACAGTCGGATCTGAGCGCGCTGCTCGCCGCCCGCCGCGACCTGCTGACCGCCACTCTGGCCACTCTCAACGCGGAGAAGACCGTCGCCAAAAGCTGGGCGGCCATTCGCTATCTGATCCCTCAGGAGACCACGCTATGAAGCGCCCGATCCCGATCGCCGTCGCGGTAGCCGTTCTGGCCGCCGCCGCGGGCTATTACGCCGGCACCCGGCATCACGCCGATGCGCCGCAGGCCGAAAGCGCCGGACGCAAAGTGCTCTACTGGTACGATCCGATGGTGCCGGGCCAGCGCTTTGATAAGCCGGGGAAATCGCCCTTTATGGATATGCAGCTGGTGCCGCGCTACGCCGACGAGCAGCCGCAGCAGGCCGCCGGCGTTGCCATCAGCGCCAGCCAGCAGCAGAGCCTGGGCATGGTGGTGAAGACCGCGCAGCGGCGCGCGCTGAGCCAGAAAATTGCCGCCTGGGGCACCATTACCCAGGATGACCGCAGCCTGACGACCGTCCCGGCCCCCGCCGCCGGGGTAGTGGAGAAGCTGTTCGTTCGCGCCGAGCAGCAGCAGGTGCGCGCCGGGGAACCGCTGGCGCAGCTGTGGATCCCGGCGTGGACCTCGGCCCAGCAGGAGTATCTTGCGGTTCGCCAGCTTGGCGATCCGGCCCTGACCCGCGCGGCGCGCGGCCGGCTGGCGCTGCAGTTTATGCCGGAGGCCACTCTGCGCCAGCTCGAACGCAGCGGCAGCCCGCAGACCCGTATCACGCTGCGGGCACCGCGCGACGGCTATGTCGCGAAACTTGATACCCGCGAAGGCGTGCAGGTGGCGGCCTCCGCGCCGCTGTTTGAACTGGCAAACCTCGATCCGGTCTGGCTGGTGGTGGACTATCCCCAGAGCCAGGCGGGAGCGCTGGCGGCGGGAGCAGAGATACAGGCCACCACCGATAGCTGGCCCGGAGAGACATTCCGCGGCCAGGTCAGCGAGATCCTGCCGCAGATGGACGCGGCGACCCGCACCCTGAAGGCGCGGATTGTGCTCGACAACCCGCAGCACAAGTTAAGGCCGGGCATGTATATGCGCATCGCGGCGCAGCAGGCGCAGGGGGCGCCAGCGGTGCTGGCGGTACCGGAAGAGGCGGTGATCGCCACCGGCGAACGCAGTCGGGTCATTGTCGCCCGCGACGGCGGACGCTTCGAGGCAGTGAACGTCATGACCGGCATCAGCGCCGACGGCTGGACGGAGATCCGCCGGGGCCTGCAGGAGGGCGAGCGGGTCGTCACCTCCGGCCAGTTCCTGATTGACTCGGAGGCCAGCCTGCGCAGCGCGCTGCCTGTGTCGATGGAGCACGAGCACGGGGAGATGCAGCCATGATTGCCTGGGTCATTCGCGCCGCGCTGCGCAACCGCCTGCTGGTTATCGTTGCCGCTATCGGCATGGCGCTGTGGGGCGTCTGGGCCCTGCAGCGGACGCCGCTGGACGCGCTGCCGGATCTCTCCGACGTGCAGGTGATCGTCCGCGCCAGCTATCCGGGCAAATCGCCGCAGGTCATCGAGGATCAGGTCACCTGGCCGCTGACCACCACCATGCTGTCGGTGCCGGGAGCGAAAACCGTGCGCGGCTTTTCGATGTTTGGCGACGCCTACGTCTACGTGCTGTTTGAAGACGGAACCGACCTCTACTGGGCCCGCTCGCGGGTGCTGGAGTACCTGAGCCAAATCCAGTCGCAGCTGCCGGAGGGCGTTAAGGCGGAGCTGGGGCCGGACGCCACCGGCGTCGGCTGGATCTATGAGTATGCGCTGGTGGATAAGAGCGGCCGCCACAGTCTGGCGGATCTGCGCGCTATTCAGGACTGGACGCTGAAGTATGAGCTGAAAACGGTGCCGAACGTTTCCGAAGTGGCCAGCGTCGGCGGCATGGTGCGGCAGTATCAGGTGGTGGTCGATCCCGAGCGCATGCGCGCGCTGGGGGTGACGCACCAGCAACTGGTGGACGCCATCAAGTCGGCCAACCAGGAGAGCGGCGGGGCGCTGATCGAGATGGGCGAAGCGGAGTACATGGTACGCACCCGCGGCTATCTGCACGGCGTGGAGGATTTCCGCAAGGTGGTGATTGCCAGCAGAGGCGGCGTGCCGGTGATGCTTTCTGACGTGGCCCGCGTGCAGCTGGGACCGGAAATTCGCCGCGGCGTGGCGGAGCTCAACGGCGAAGGCGAAGTCACCGGCGGCATCGTCATCATGCGCTACGGCAAAAACGCGCTGGAGACGCTGCGCGCGGTGAAGGCAAGGCTCGCGCAGCTGCAGAAAACCCTGCCTGCGGGAGTTGAGATTGTGCCGGTCTACGACCGTTCCGGCCTGATAGAGCACGCCATCGACACGCTGACCCACAAGCTTATCGAAGAGTTTATTGTCGTGGCGCTGGTCTGCACCCTATTTCTGTTCCACTTCCGCTCGGCGCTGGTGGCGATAATCTCCCTGCCGCTGGGCATTCTCGGGGCGTTTATCGTCATGCACTATCAGGGGATTAACGCCAATATCATGTCGCTCGGCGGCATCGCCATCGCCATCGGGGCGATGGTCGATGCCGCGATCGTGATGATTGAGAACATGCACAAGGTGCTGGAGCAGTGGCGGCACGATAACCCCCAGCGCGCGCCCTCCGGCGAGGATTACTGGCATATCACCCAGAAGGCGGCGACCGAAGTAGGGCCGGCGCTGTTTTGCAGTCTGCTGATTATCACCCTGTCGTTTATTCCGGTCTTTTCGCTGGAGGCGCAGGAGGGGAAGATGTTCGCGCCGCTGGCGTTTACCAAAACCTGGTCTATGGCGATGGCAGCCGGGCTCGGTATCACTCTGGTGCCGGTGCTGATGGGCTACTTTATCCGCGGCCGGGTGCCGGATGAGAGCGCCAATCCGCTCAACCGTTGGCTGGTGCGCGCCTACGAACCGCTGCTCGATAAGGTTCTGCGCTGGCCGAAGACCACGCTGCTGCTGGCGGCGATGCTGCTGGCCCTCACGCTGTGGCCGCTGCAGCGCCTCGGCAGCGAGTTTATGCCGCCCCTCGACGAGGGCGACCTGCTCTATATGCCCTCGACGCTGCCGGGGATCTCCGCCCGCGAAGCCGGACGTCTGCTGCAGCAGACCGACCGGTTGATTAAGCGCGTGCCGGAGGTGGAAAGCGTCTTTGGCAAAGCGGGCCGGGCGGACACCGCCACCGACTCCGCGCCGCTGACCATGCTTGAGACCACCATTCGCTTTAAGCCGCGCGAGCAGTGGCGGCCCGGCATGACGCCGGAAAAGCTGGTAGAGGAGCTGGACAAAACCGTCCAGCTGCCGGGCATTGCCAACGTCTGGGTGCCGCCGATCCGCAACCGGCTCGATATGCTGGCGACCGGCATCAAGAGCCCGGTGGGGATCAAGGTTAACGGCAACAGCCTCGCCGATATCGAGCGGGTGGCGATGCAGATCGAGCGGGTCGTTAAGACGGTGCCCGGCGTAACGTCGGCGCTGGCGGAACGTCTTTCCGGCGGCCGCTACGTGGATATCACCATTAACCGCCGGCAGGCGGCGCGCTACGGCGTCTCCGTGAAGGAGCTACAGTCGCTGGTGGGCACGCTGGTGGGCGGCGAAAATGTCGGTCAGACCCTTGAAGGGCGGGAGCGCTTTCCGATCAATATCCGCTATCCGCGCGACCTGCGCGACAGCGTCGACAAGCTGCGCGCGCTGCCGCTGCTGACGGCGGGCGGCGAGCAGGTGACGCTGGGCGAGCTGGCGGAGGTGCGGATTAGCGAAGGGCCGCCGATGCTCAAGAGCGAAAACGCCCGCCTGTCGAACTGGATCTACGTTGACCTGCGGGATCGCGACCTGCAGTCGGCGGTGACCGAGATGCAGCAGCGGGTGGCAAAAGAGGTGGCGCTGCCGCAGGGCGTAACCCTGTCGTGGTCGGGGCAGTTTGAGTACCTCGAACGCGCCAGCGCGAAGCTGAAACTGGTGCTGCCGGTGACCCTGATGATTATTGTGATGCTGCTGTGGCTCACCTTCCGACGGGCGGCTGACGTACTGCTTATCGTCGGTACGCTGCCGTTTTCGCTGATTGGCGGCGTCTGGCTGCTGTGGCTACTCGGCTACAACCTGTCGGTGGCCGGTGCCGTCGGCTTTATCGCCCTTGCGGGGGTGGCGGCTGAGTTCGGGGTCATCATGGTGCTGTACCTTAACAGCGCCCTTGAAAAGCGGCGGCAGCAGGGCGCGGTGGATGAGGCCTGCCTGCTGAGCGCCATTCACGAGGGCGCGGTGCTGCGGGTACGGCCAAAGGTGATGACCGTGGCGACCATCATGGCCGGGCTGCTGCCGGTAATGTGGGGCAGCGGCACCGGCTCTGAAGTAATGAGCCGTATTGCGGCGCCGATGATCGGCGGCATGGTGAGCGCGCCGCTGCTGTCGATGCTGGTGATCCCGGCGCTGTATAAGCTGCTGCACCGTCCGCGCCGGTAGGAGAGCAAGGCTGCGCTCGGGCGCAGCCGTTTGGGTTTTGTTCAGGTTTCAGCTGCTATTTTGTTCGACCTTGAAATGAAAGGTTAGTAAATGTGCTAAAACTGAATCAAAACCTGTTTATTTTGCTGCTGGCTTTCACACAGTTAGCATTCATTTCCGGCGCGCGGGCGTCGCTTGGCGAGAGCGTCGGCGACGCCTTCTCCACGCTGGGGGACAATATCGCCAGGACCTGGCAGGCGCCGCAGGATTACGATCTGTATGTGCCCGCGATTACCTGGCACGCGCGCTTTGCCTACGACAAAGAGAAAACGGACAAATACAACGAGCGTCCCTGGGGCGCCGGATTCGGCCAGTCGCGACGCGACGATAAGGGGAACTGGCACGGCCTTTACCTGATGGCGTTTAAGGACTCGTTCAACAAGTGGGAGCCTATCGGCGGCTACGGCTGGGAAAAGACCTGGCGCCCGCTCAGGGATGATAAGTTCCATCTGGGGCTTGGCTATACCGCGGGCGTCACCGCCCGCGATAACTGGCGCTACGTGCCCATTCCGGTTCTGCTGCCGCTGGCCTCCATCGGCTATGGCCCGGCCACGTTCCAGATGACCTACATTCCCGGCACCTACAATAACGGCAACGTCTACTTCGCCTGGATGCGCTTCGGCTTCTGAGAAGGGAGCACGGGATGCCTGGACGAAACGCACAATCTGCGTAAAAAAAGCAGCCATTCGGGCTGTAAGTAAAAAGTTAGCGACTTTTATCACTTTTTAGTGAAGTTAAGCTGGACAAAAGCCACCACAATTGCTGTACTGTTACCCGACACAGCATTTGTGTCTATTTTCTTGTAAAGGTAATATTGATGTCTAAGATTAAAGGTAACGTTAAGTGGTTTAATGAGTCCAAAGGCTTTGGTTTCATTACTCCGGAAGATGGCAGCAAAGACGTGTTCGTACACTTCTCTGCAATCCAGACTAACGGTTTCAAAACTCTGGCTGAAGGTCAGCGCGTAGAGTTCGAAATCACTAACGGTGCCAAAGGCCCTTCTGCTGCTAACGTAACCGCTCTGTAAGCATAACGACAGCAGAATTCAAAACCCGCCACGGCGGGTTTTTTTTGTTTTAGCGCGAGGCGGAGAAGAGCCAGAAGGCGGCCGCCGTCATGGCAAATGACCCGAGCATGTTCACCGCCACGTTCAGCAGCGCCCAGCCAAATCGTCCCTCCTGCAGTAAAAAAACGACCTCCGCAGAGAATGTCGAAAAGGTCGTCAGGCCGCCGCAGAAGCCGGTGGTGATCAAAAGCTTCCACATCGGGTCGATATCCGTCATCCGGTTAAACCACGCCAGGCCTGCGCCGATAATGAAGGCTCCAAGCAGGTTGGCGATGAGCGTCCCCACCGGGATAGCGTGATGGAGCGGATTGAAGCGCATACCCAGCATCCAGCGCGCGACGCTGCCGGTGCCGCCACCGATAAAAACGGCAAAAAGAAGTTGTATCACCGTGTGTTCCTGTTATTGAAATAGAGTATCGTTGAGTTTAACGCCGGGCCAGCCATCTGGCTACGGCCTGATTTAAGGAGAGGGAGCATGCGCGTAGCCGCCGGACAATTTGCCGTTACCCCAGACTGGGCCACCAATGCCCGCACCTGCGTGCAGCTGATGCAGCAGGCTGCCGATCTTGGCGCCGCCCTGCTGGTACTGCCGGAAGCGCTGCTGGCCCGCGCTGACGGCGATCCTGATATGTCGGTGAAGTCAGCGCAGCCGCTGGACGGCGGGTTTGTCAGCCTGCTTCGCGAGGAGAGCCGCCGCAGCGGGCTCACCACGGTCCTTACCGTCCACGTGCCTACCGGCGAGGGCAGGGCCGCCAATACGCTGGTGGTGCTGCGGGCAGGCGAGATTATTGCCCGCTACCAGAAGCTGCATCTCTACGATGCCTTTAATGTGCAGGAGTCCCGGCTTGTGGACGCCGGCGATGTACTGCCGCCGCTTATTGAGGTAGAAGGTATGCGCATCGGCCTGATGACCTGCTATGACCTGCGCTTCCCGGAGATGGCGCTGGCGCTTGCCCTGCAGGGCGCTGAGATCCTGGCGCTGCCGACGGCCTGGGTGCGCGGGCCGCTGAAGGAGCATCACTGGAGTACGCTGCTGGCCGCCAGGGCGCTCGATACCACCTGCTACTTTGTGGCGGCGGGAGAGTGCGGTAATAAAAATATTGGCCAGAGCCGGATCGTCGATCCCTGCGGCGTTACGCTCGCCGGGGCAGGCTATCAGCCGCAGCTGATCGTGGCGGAGGTGAGCAAAGCGGCGCTGCAGCAGATCCGTGATGCGCTTCCGGTGCTTAATAACCGCCGCTTTGCGCCACCGCAAATTATGTGATGTTTTTTTAAACGGCGCTTGATTCACCTTGTTACAGATTGCTATTGTGTGCCCCCGCTAAATGATCCTTAATGATCTAAGGTTCAGAGCGCGTTTTTTTGTTGCTGATTTAATGAGAAGGTATCTATGGGTGAGATTAGTATTACCAAACTGCTGGTTGTTGCTGCGCTGATTGTACTGGTGTTTGGTACCAAAAAATTACGCACGCTGGGTGGCGATCTGGGTTCGGCAATCAAAGGCTTTAAGAAGGCCATGAACGAAGATGATACCAGCGTGAAAAAGAGTGCCGACGACGAGCTCCCGGCAGAAAAACTCTCGCATAAAGAGTAATCCCCGGCGCAGCCATATTCTCAATACGCCGCACCTGTCAGAGAGGCCACAGCAAATCCTGCTGCGGCCTCTTGTGTTTCATGTCCGTTTTTTTCCGCAGAAGTGCAACGAACTGTTTCAGCGCGGCGCGCGATTTTTCGCCGCGGCGGCCTGAACGGACGGGCGCTCGCTGCCTTCTCCGGGCAGCAGCAGATTCAGCAGCATGGCCGTAATGCCGCCGCTGGCGACCGCAGAGCCGAACAGGTTTTTAAATACCGGCGGCAGCTGGCTGAGAAACGCCGGCTCGGCCTCCACGCCCAGGCCAATGCCGAAAGAGACGGCGATAATCAGCATATCGCGACGGGTCAGCGGCGACTGGGTCATGATGCGGATCCCCGCCGCCAGCACGCTGCCGAACATGACGAGCGTCGCGCCGCCCAGCACCGGCGCCGGGATCTGCTGAATGGCGGCGCCAAAAATCGGAAACAGCCCCAGCAGCGCCAGCAGGGCGCCAATCCACAGCCCCACCCGGCGGCTGGCGACGCCGGTCATCTGAATGACGCCGTTGTTCTGCGCAAAAGTGGTGCTCGGCAGGGCGGAGAACAGCGCCGCCAGCACGCAGCTTGCGCCGTCTGCCAGTATGCCGCCCCTGAGGCGGCCCACGTACTCATCGCCCTCGATCGGGCGGCGCGACAGCAGGCAGTTGGCCGTCAGATCGCCCACCGCTTCCAGAATGCAGATAAGCGAGATCAGCGCAAACGGCAGAAACAGCGTGTAGTCGAAGTCAAAGCCGAAGCGCAGCGGCTGCGGCAGGGCGACCCAGCTGTGGGTAAACGGCTGCCAGTGCAGCTTCCCGCTGAGCGCCGCCAGCAGGCAGCCGAAGGCGATACCGAGGATAACCGCCCCCAGCCGCAGCCAGCGGTTCCCCGCCCGGCTGAACAGCACGATGGTCATCAGCGTCAGCAGGCCGAGCAGCAGGTTGCCCGGCGCGCCAAAATCTTTGGCGCCGTGGCCGCCGCCCCAGTCGGTGATGCTGACCTTAATCAGGCTGATGCCGATCAGACACAGCACCGTGCCGCTCACCAGCGGCGTTATCACCCGGCGCAGCTGGCCGAGAAAGCGGCTGACCACCACCGGGATAAAGGCTGCAATGAGGGTAAGGCCGAAGATCATCGCCATAATCTGCTCCGGGCCGCCGCCCCGGCTCTTGACGGTAAAGCCCGCGGCGAGAATAACTCCGAGAAAGGCGAAGCTGGTGCCCTGCAGGCAGATCATGCCCGCACCGATGCCAAACGGCCTGCGCGCCTGTAAAAAGGTGCCGGCGCCGGAGACCATCAGCGACATGCTGATAAGCCAGGGCAGATAGGCGTCCAGGCCCAGCGCCGAGCTGACGATCAGCGGCGGGGTGATGATGCCGACCAGGCTCGCCATGACGTGCTGCAGCGCGGTGAGAAAGGCCGGTAGCGGCGCCGGTTTATCTTCCAGGCCGTAAATCAGTTCGGAGGGTTCGTGGGCTGACATTGCGTGCTCCTGTAAGTCGCGATAAACAGGAGATGCATGAAACGTTCCAGATAAGGACGTTGTCGCTTAAAATATTATCTATTTGATTTAATGGATTTTAAGTTGTGAAGCAAAAGTTTCATAACGCACCATGTGCACCAGGATTGTGCGGGATGGACAAAAAAGCCGCAGGCGGGCTGCGGCTTTTCAGGGCAGGGCGGACTTACTTCACTTCCATCCCTTTCGCCTGCAGGTCGGCGTGATAAGAGGAGCGCACGAACGGGCCGCAGGCCGCGTGGGTGAAGCCCATCGCCAGCGCTTCGGCTTTCATCTCTTCGAACTCGTCCGGGCTGACGTAGCGCTGCACCGGCAGGTGGTGGCGGCTCGGCTGCAGATACTGGCCAAGCGTCAGCATGGTCACCCCGTGGCGGCGAAGGTCGCGCATTACCTCGATGATTTCGGCGTTGGTTTCCCCCAGGCCGACCATCAGACCCGATTTGGTGGGAAGCTCCGGATGCGCTTCTTTAAAACGCTCGAGCAGCTTCAGGGACCAGTTATAGTCGGCGCCCGGGCGCACCTGGCGGTAGAGGCGCGGCACGTTTTCCAGGTTGTGGTTAAACACGTCCGGCGGGGTCTCTTTCAGAATATCGAGGGCGCGATCCATGCGGCCGCGGAAGTCCGGGACCAGCGTCTCTATCTTGATGCCCGGACTCTTTTCGCGAATGGCGCTGATGCAGTCGGCAAAGTGCCGGGCGCCGCCGTCGCGCAGGTCATCGCGGTCTACGGAGGTGATAACCACGTAGCGCAGGACCATATCGGCAATGGTCTGGGCCAGCTTCTGCGGCTCGTTAGCATCCGGCGTGATCGGACGACCGTGGGCCACGTCGCAGAACGGGCAGCGCCGGGTGCAGATAGCGCCGAGGATCATAAAGGTGGCGGTGCCGTGGTTGAAGCACTCTGCGAGGTTAGGGCAGGAGGCCTCTTCGCAGACGGAGTGAAGGCCGTTCTTACGCATTGCTGCTTTGATGCCCTGAATGCGGGAGGAGTCGGCGGGAAGTTTAATCTTCATCCACTCCGGTTTTCTCAGCAGCGCCTCGCGCTCGGTAGCCACGTTTTTAACCGGGATAAGGGCCATTTTGTCGGCATCGCGGTACTTAACGCCGCGTTCCATAACAATGGGTTTACTCATAGCTTGCGTGTTCCAGTTGCGAGTAACGAAGGAAAGCGTTCAATTCAAGGTAATGTTGTATTTATCAACTATTTTTGAATCAGGATGCCGGAAAGTATACCACTAATTGCGCCCGGAGCGCACTCCGCCGCCCCGTCAATTTGTAAATCATATGTTGCGTTATGTGCTCACCAGAGTTTACATCTGGCTACTTCGCTGCCCCAAAAGCCTGACAGATAGTCTCAATGACGTTGCCGAGCGTGGGGTCGAGCAGGCTGTGGCTGTTATAGTAGAGGGAGATGTCCATCGGCTCCTCTTCAATCAGCGGCACGTCGAGGCGCCGGATAGGCCAGCAGCGGGAGAGCAGGTTGTAGCAACTCTCCGGCATGATCCCCAGCAGATCGCTGCTGCTGATAAGCGCGGTAATGGTTACGAGGTTATAGCTGCTGACGCTTATCTGCTGCTCGGCAAGGATGGCCTGGATACGGTTGCGGAACTCGGTATGGGCCGCGCCCTCAACCATCAGTAGCGTATAGCGGTAGTGGTCTAGCATATCGAGGCTAAACGGTATCTGCAGGGCCGGATGGCCGTTACGGGCGACCAGCACCAGCCTGTCGCGATAAAGGACCTGATAATTCAGGGCGCGCGGCGTGTAGCTGTGGCTGTCAATAATCAGGTCGGTCTGAAACTGGCTGAGCTGGCTGTCGACGTCGGTAACCGGAATATTGCGCAGCAGCAGATGCGGAAATTTCTCTTTTATAATCGGATATATGGTTGGCATTACCACTGCCCCCACCGTTGGTGACGTGCCGATAGTAATGGTGCGCTGCTTATCGTAAATTCCGGTTAAGTCGAGCGCGCCGAGAATAGATTCGAGCCCCTGGCTGATGTATTCATGAAGATGCGTGGCATAACTTGTCGGCACCACGCCCTGGCCCCGACGGATAAACAGCGGGTCGGGAAATACGGTTCTGAGTTTCTTAATTGACTGGCTAATTGCAGACGGCGTGAGATTCAGAATACGTGCGGCGTTAACAATACCTTTGTGGATGTAAACTGCTTCAAAAATGGTCAACAGATTGAGGTCGATGGCGCGTAGGGTATGGAAAATTTGCGGTGAATCCTTTTCGCTATGAGGACTTATTAGATGTGCTGATTGGTAGTCATATTCCACAATGGAACTCCGTGTTCATTCATAACAGGAATGAGGATTAGGTATTTTTCTCAGAGAAATTTCGCGGAAAAAAGATTTTCGCTATTAAATATCAATGGGTAGGACCACTGAGTGCTGTGCTGAATTTATATTTAATACCTCGTTAGAGGTATTAAGACCTATTCTGCTAACTGTCCGAGAAGAAGAAAATATAGAAATACAGAGTTAATGTAAAGGATAACCCGATAAAAATTGAGGTAACCCGACATCGGCCGGGTTAAAACAAAATATATTAAGCGTTGATATATATATTCGGCGGGTTGTTTAGCAAAGCTAAAAATGCGGAGACTAATACCGGTGAAACCGTCTCTGTTTTAACGCCGGCAACCAGCGCACGCATCTGGGTCATCTCCATGCCGGCGTAACCGCAGGGATTAATGCGCAGAAAAGGCGTCAGATCCATGTCGATATTCAGAGCCAGGCCGTGGAAGGAACAGCCTTTGCGAATGCGCAGGCCCAGCGAACAGATTTTTTTCTCGCCGACGTAGACGCCGGGGGCATCAGCCCGCGGATGGGCATCGATGCCGTACTCACCCAGCGTATTGACCACGGTCTGTTCCAGCAGGGTGACCAGTTCGCGCACGCCGAGCCTGCGGCGCTTGAGATTGAGCAGTACGTACATAACCTGCTGTCCGGGTCCGTGGTAGGTCACCTGGCCACCGCGATCGCTCTGCACAACCGGAATATCGCCCGGCATCAGCAGATGTTCGGCCTTTCCGGCCTGGCCCTGGGTAAATACCGGCGGATGCTCGACGAGCCAGAGTTCGTCCGGAGTATTTTCATCGCGTTGGTCGGTAAATTCGTGCATTGCCTGCGAGACGGGTTCGTAGGGCTGAACGCCGAGCTGGCGCACAATAATGGTGTTGAGATCCAAAACAGCATCTCCGCTGGAGGGTGAAACGGGTGTGCGGGATTATATCACAGGGAGTTAACATGTTGCCCGGCGGGGAGCCGGGCAGGAAAGAATATTACAGAACCATCCGCACAATTTCGATATTGCCGAGCTCTTCGTAGAGGGTCTCTACCTGCTCGACGTGGGTGGCGGTGATGGTAATGGATACCGAGTGGTAATTCCCTTTACTGCTCGGCTTCACCTGCGGAGAGTAGTCGCCGGGCGCATGGCGCTGCACCACTTCCACCACCTGGTCAACCAGCTCAGGTTTCGCCAGACCCATCACCTTGTAGGTAAACGGGGTAGGGAATTCAAGCAGTTCGTTAAGTTTGGTTTTCATGTCAGCTCCGGGTGTGTAAAAGAACTGCTCCCGCGCGTGGCGCGGGAGCAGAAGTAGTCATGCTTAGTATATGGGGATGAAGATCACACTTTCAAGTGGTTAAATTTTAACCAAACCAGTGGTGGAACATTAACTTAATGTAATCAATGATTTTGCCAAAGAAGTTTCCTTCCGGGATCTCCTGCAGCACCACCAGCGGGCGCTGTTCGATGGTTTTACCATCAAGCTGGAAGTTGATGGTGCCGACCACCTGATTTTTCTGCAGCGGGGCGTGCAGCTCAGGGTTGTTCAGCACGTAGCTGGCCTTCAGGTCCTTCATACGCCCGCGCGGGATAGTGAGATAAACATCTTTATCGACGCCCAGCGATGCGCGGTCATTGTCGCCAAACCAGGCCGGCTCGGAGGCGAACTCTTTCCCGGCTTTCAGCGGACTGACGGTTTCAAAGAAGCGGAAGCCCCAGGTCAGCAGCTTTTTACTTTCGGTTTCGCGTCCCTTAAAGGTGCGCCCGCCCATCACGGCGGAGACCAGCCGCATCTGCCCTTCGGTCGCGGAAGCGACCAGGTTATAGCCCGCTTTATCGGTATGTCCGGTCTTGATGCCGTCAACGTTCAGGCTGTTGTCCCACAGCAGGCCGTTGCGGTTCATCTGACGGATGCCGTTAAAGGTGAACTCTTTCTCTTTATAGATGACGTACTCGTTGGGCACGTCGCGGATCAGCGCCTGGCCAATCAGCGCCATATCGCGGGCCGAGCTGTACTGACCATCGGCATCGAGGCCGTGCACGGTCTGGAAGTGGGTGTTCTTCAGGCCCAGCGCGTTGACGTAGTTGTTCATCAGGCCAACAAAAGCGTCCTGGCTACCGGCCACGTAATCGGCCATCGCCACGCAGGCGTCGTTACCGGACTGCAGGTTGATGCCGCGGATCAGCTGCGACACCGGCACCTGCATACCCGGCTTGAGGAACATCAGCGACGAGCCTTTAAACACCGGGTTGCCGGTGGCCCAGGCATCGTTGCCGATGGTGACCAGGTCGGACTCTTTAAATTTACCGGCCTTCATCGCCTGGCCGATAACGTAGCTGGTCATCATTTTAGTCAGGCTGGCGGGATCGCGGCGGGCGTCGGCGTTCTGCTCCGCCAGCACTTTGCCCGAGTTGTAGTCGATGAGGATGTAGGACTCCGCATCAATCTGCGGTACGCCCGGGATCATGGTTTTGATGTTCAGGTCATCGGCGCGAACCGCTGCCGGAGAGAGCGCCGCGACGGAGAGCGCGGTGATAAGTATACGTGCAGAGAAAGAGGTCTTCATGGTCAGAACAACGACATCCGTGATGGAGTTAAAATAGTGCCCAACTATAGCAAATGCGTTCTGGCGCGGCATCCGGGAAAGCATATGTGAATGTTAACGCTTTTTACACATACGCATAACCCGGTGCCGCCGGCCGCTAGTTGGCGTGAGTAATAAAAGACTGGAGCTGGGCTTCACTCTGCAGGCGCTGCTGCAGGCCGCTGGCTTCGCCTTTGCTGTTAAAGGGACCCAGCTGAATGCGCCACACCGCGCCGTTTTGCATTACGCGGCCCGGCACGGAAAACTGCTGGCTCAGCTTTTTCTGGAACTGCTGCGCGCGGCCCTGGTCGCTGACGGCGCCAACCTGCACCACGTAGCTGCCGCTGGCGGCTGCCGGGGCGGAGACAGGGGCGGCCGCTGCCGGCGCGGCGCTGCCCTGAACGGAACCGGGCGCGGTAACCGGCGACGAGGCCGTACCCTGCGGCGCGGCGGGCTCGCTGCTTTCGAGCACGCCGGCGCTGAGCGGCGCCGGTGCTCCGAGGAAGCCACCTTCGTGACCGGTTTCAGCGGTGCCGTTTTCCGGCTTGAGCGTATCGTTGCTGATTGGCCGGACATTGTTCTGGTCGGCGACCGGTACGGGCTCCGGCGCGGAGGAGGCGCTGCCCATGCCGCCGCTCAGATCCGGGCGAGCGGGCAGGGCATAGGTCTGCTTAGCGATAGTGGTGCAGGCCGTGCCCGGACCCGAGAGCGTACCGTCCGGCGCGACGATAATCGGATCGATGCGCACTTTAGTGTTGTTAGAGGTATTCAGCCTGTCGGCAGAGGCGCGGGAGAGCGAAATTACCCGATCGTTGCCGTAAGGGCCGCGATCGTTAATGCGCACGACGATCATCCGCCCGTTGGCAAGGTTGGTGATGCGCGCATAGCTTGGGATCGGCAGCGTCGGATGCGCCGCCGTCAGCTGCGTCGGATCGAAGGCTTCGCCCGAAGCGGTCAGGTTGCTGCCCGGCTCGGCATCATAGATAGCCGCCAGTCCGGCCTGGCTGAAGTTGGCCGGGTTCTGCACGATTTTGTAGTTTTTACCGTCGCGCTGATAATCCTGATTCGCCGACGGATTCAGGGTTTCATACTGCGGATCTGCGCCGCTGATTTCAACGACCGGCCCGCTACAGACCGCCGGCTGAGGTGCGCTGACGGTCTGCTGCTGACCATCATCGTTCGAACAGGCCGTCAGTAATCCTGCTGCAATACAGGTCCCAATCCAAAGCTTGCGCATTGCGCACCCCTTATACGCTTTTCGACAACATTTTCCTGTGGGTATGAATCGACATCACGATCCCAAACCCGGCCATCAGCACGATGAGGGCAGAGCCTCCGTAGCTGACCAGCGGCAGCGGAACGCCCACTACCGGCAGTATGCCACTCACCATACCAATATTTACGAAGACATAAACGAATAAAATCAACATTAAGCCGCCGGCCATCACCCGACCAAAGGTAGTTTGCGCCTGGGCGGCGATCACCAGCCCGCGCATAATCAGCAGCACGTAGAGCGCAAGCAGGATCAGAATGCCGATAAGGCCCAGCTCCTCGGCCAGCACCGCGAAGATAAAGTCGGTGTGACGCTCGGGCAGAAACTCCAGCTGCGACTGGGTGCCGTGCAGCCACCCCTTGCCGCGCAGGCCGCCGGAGCCGATAGCGATTTTCGACTGAATAATATGATAGCCCGCGCCGAGCGGATCGGTTTCCGGATCGAGCAGCATCATCACCCGCTGGCGCTGATAGTCGTGCATCAGGAAGAACCAGAGGATCGGGATAAATGCCGCCACCAGCACCACCGCCACGCCGATAAGGCGCCAGCTCAGCCCGGCGAGGAACAGCACAAACAGGCCGGAGAGGGCAATGAGAATCGAGGTGCCGAGGTCCGGCTGCGCCGCCACCAGCAGGGTCGGCAGGAAGATAAGCACCAGCGCGATGGCGGTATTTTTAAGCGTCGGCGGACAGACGTCGCGGTTGATAAAGCGCGCCACCATCAGCGGCACGGCGATTTTGGCTATCTCCGAGGGCTGAAAGCGCACGATACCGAGGTCGAGCCAGCGCTGGGCGCCTTTCGAGATAGCCCCGAAGGCGTCCACCGCCACCAGCAGAATGATACAGAAGATATACAGCCACGGCGCCCAGCCTTCATACACCCGGGGCGGGATCTGCGCCATCACTACCATGATGACGAGACCCATGGCGATCTGGCCGATTTTGCGCTCCATCATCCCCATATCCTGGCCGCTGGCGCTCCAGATAACCAGCGCGCTGTAGGTCAGCAGCGCCAGCAGGATCAGCAGCATGGTGGGGTCGATATGGATTTTCTCCCACAGCGACTTTTTATTCGGATTGTCGGTCATGATTATTGGTCCTCCGCCGCTGCAGCGGCCGGGGCTTCTGCAGGTAGAACGGTATTGTTATCGCCGAGCATAATGTGGTCGAGGATCTGGCGCATGATCGTGCCGACCGCCGGACCGGCGCCGCCGTTTTCGAGGATCATCGCCACCGCCACTTTCGGGTTATCGTAAGGCGCGAAGGCTGTCATCAGCTTATGATCGCGCAGGCGCTCGGCAATTTTATGGGCGTTATAGGTTTCGTTGGCCTTCAGACCGAAGACCTGCGCAGTACCGGACTTGGCCGCCGCCCGGTAGGGCGCACCGGCGAAATACTTATGCGCCGTACCGTTCGGGCGGTTGGCCACGCCGTACATGCCGTCTTTGGCAATTTCCCAGAAGCCGGAGTGAATATCGCCGATGGGCAGTTCGGGCGGCTGCCGCCACGGAATGAGCTTGCCGTCTTCCCGGGTGCTGTACAGCAGATGCGGCACTTTGACCACGCCGTCGTTAATCAGGGTCATCAGCGCCTTGTTCATCTGAATCGGCGTGGCGGTCCAGTAGCCCTGGCCGATGCCTACCGGGATGGTGTCGCCCTGATACCAGGGCTTCTTAAAGCGCTTAAGTTTCCACTCGCGGGTTGGCATATTGCCGGAGCGCTCTTCGGAGAGATCGACGCCGGTATAGTGGCCATAGCCAAACTTGCCCATCCACTCCGAAAGGCGGTCAATACCCATGTCGTAGGCGACCTGGTAGAAGAAGGTATCCGCCGACTCCTCCAGCGCCTTGGTGACGTTCAGGCGGCCGTGGCCCCACTTTTTCCAGTCGCGGTAGCGTTTTTCAGAGCCCGGCAGCTGCCACCAGCCGGGATCGAACAGGCTGGTATTGCGGGTAATGACCCCGGCGCTGAGCGCCGAGACCGCCACGTAGGGCTTCACCGTCGAGGCGGGCGGGTAGACGCCCTGCGTCGCGCGGTTCACCAGCGGCGTATTAGGATCGTTGAGCAGGCCCGAGTAGTCCTTGCTGGAGATGCCGTCGACGAACAGGTTGGGATCGTAGCTCGGCATCGACACCAGGGCCAGAATACCGCCCGAACGCGGATCGGTGACCACCACCGCCGCGCGGCTGCCGGCCAGCAGCGTTTCGATATACTGCTGCAGCTGCAGATCGAGAGTCAGATAGATATCGTGCCCGGCCTGGGGCGGCACCTCTTTCAGCTGGCGAATGACCCGGCCGCGGTTGTTGACTTCAACCTCTTCATAGCCGGTCTGGCCATGGAGGACATCTTCGTAATAGCGCTCAATGCCGAGCTTGCCGATATCGTGGGTAGCGGCATAGTTGGCGAGCTTATTCTCTTTATCGAGGCGCTCCACGTCTTTGTCGTTGATTTTCGACACGTAGCCAATGACGTGGGTCAGGGCGGAGCCGAACGGATAGTAGCGGCGCTTGTAGCCCTTCACTTCCACGCCGGGAAAGCGGTACTGATTCACGGAGAAGCGGGCAACCTGCACTTCGCTGAGGTTTATTTTCAGCGGAATAGAGGTAAAGCGGTGCGAACGGGCGCGCTCTTTTTTAAAGTTGGCAATATCGTCGTCGGTCAGGTCGACAACGCTGCGCAGATCGTTGAGCGTCTGCTGGAGGTTATCGACCTTCTCCGGCATCACTTCCAGCTGATAAATGGTGCGGTTAAGCGCCAGCGGCGTGCCGTTGCGGTCATAGATAATGCCGCGGCTGGGGGCAATCGGCACCAGCTTAATGCGGTTTTCGTTTGAACGCGTCTGATAGTCGGTAAAGCGCACAATCTGCAGATTATAGAGGTTGGCGATCAGCACGCCGGTGAGCACCAAAATCCCCAAAAAGGCGACCACCGCCCGGCGTACAAACAACGCGGACTCAGCACTATAGTCGCGAAAAGAATTCTGTAATTTCATCCGCTGCTTAATCTTCTGACCTGGTCATCATTACTCGCGATGGTATGGATGGTTGGTGGTGATGCTCCACGCCCGGTAGAGGCTCTCTGCCACCAGCACCCGCACCAGCGGATGGGGCAGCGTCAGCGCGGAGAGGGACCAGCTCTGCTCGGCGGCGGCTTTACAGGCGGGGGAGAGTCCCTCGGGACCGCCCACAAGCAGGCTCACGTCGCGGCCATCCTGCTTCCAGCGCTCCAGCTCGACCGCCAGCTGCGGCGTGTCCCAGGGTTTGCCCGGAATATCGAGGGTCACGATGCGGTTTTTGCCGGCAGCGGCCAGCATCAGCTCGCCCTCTTTGTCGAGGATGCGCTTAATATCGGCGTTTTTACCGCGCTTGCCGGCGGGAATTTCCACCAGCTCAAACGGCATATCCTTCGGAAAGCGGCGCAAATATTCGCTAAAGCCGGTCTGTACCCAGTCCGGCATTTTGGTGCCTACGGCGACGAGCTGCAGCTTCACCCGTTAACCCCAGAGTTTTTCCAGCTCATACAGGCGACGGCTCTCTTCCTGCATGACGTGGACAATGACATCGCCTAAATCGACAACGATCCAGTCGGCGACGCTTTCGCCTTCAACGCCGAGCGGCAGCATACCCGCCGCGCGGGACTCCTGAACCACGTGGTCGGCAATGGACATCACGTGGCGCGTGGAGGTACCGGTACAGATAACCATGCAGTCGGTGATGCTGGATTTACCCTGAACATCGATGGTGACGATGTCCTGGCCTTTAAGGTCGTCGATTTTGTCGATCACAAAATCCTGGAGTGCTTTACCCTGCAAGTGTTCCCCCTGGTCAGGTGAAGATAAACAATAGAAAGAGCCCGTCAGTATACCTGATTGAGCAAAGAATTCGGGACAAATGTCCGGCAGTTGGCGCCAGGCGGGGTATCATCCCATCACAGGCCGCTGATTGCATCGCCATTTTTGTAAAACAATTTCTGTAAATCAGCGTCGCGCCAGGCGCGGAGAATATCAGCCTATCCGGGCCTGTCAATGCCCGGCGTGACGATAGAGGCCCTGCTGCTCAATATAGGCCAGCACCGCCTCCGGCAGCATCCCGGCGCAGGAGTCGCCGCGCTGCAAATGTTCGCGGATGAGCGTGGCGGAAATATTGAACCACGGCGTTTCCGCCAGGTAGATTTTCCCCGCCGGGGCGCGGTGCAGATCGTCGGCACTGTGTGTCAGGTGGCGGTCGAGCCACGCCTGATGCGCTTCCTCTTTCATCGCCAGCGTATAGCCGGGGCGGCGGCATACCAGCAGATGGGCATTGTCGAGAATGCTTTCGTAATCGTGCCACGAAGGAAAGTTCAGCAGCGAGTCCTGGCCGATAATAAAGGCCAGCGGCTGCTCCGGGCCCTGCTCGGCGCGCCAGGCCTTGAGCGTCTCGGAAGTGTAGGAGGGCGTTTCGCGCTTAAGTTCGCGCTCATCAAGGGAAAACAGCGGCTTATCGGCGATCGCCAGCTCAAGCATGTGCTTGCGCTGGGCGCTGGTCGCTTCCGGCTGCGGGCGGTGCGGCGGAACGTTGTTCGGCATCACGATCACCCGCGAGAGGCCAATCAGGTTGGCGAGGATCTCTACGGGCTTGAGGTGGCCATAGTGCACTGGATCGAACGTACCGCCATACATGGCCTTAAGAACGGTCATATTATCCTTCGAAAAAAATATCGGGCAACGTCTTGTGGCACAGCAGCAGAGAGAGACTCTCAAGCTCTGCCCAGACGGACTGACCGTAATCCTGCTTGAGGGTCAGCTCGGTCTGCGTCAGCAGGGAAACAGCGTGCCGCAGCTGTTCCTGGCTTAAGCGGTTAAGGGCTTCGGTAAATAGCGGGCGGCGGTTTTGCCACACCCGGTGCTTATCAAACAGCGCCCGCAGGGGCGTGCTGACCGACTGACGCTTCATATTGACCAGCAGCAGCAGCTCGCGCTGCAGGGTGCGTAGCAGGATAACCGGCTCGCTGCCCTCCTGGCGCAGCTGCTGCAGAATGTGCAGCGCGCGTTTGCTCCTGCCGGCCAGCAGCGCGTCCAGCCAGTGGAACGGCGAGAAGTGGGCGGCGTCATTAACCGCCTGCTCTACCCGGGGCAGCGTCAGCTTGCCGTCCGGCCACAGCAGCGAAAGCCGCTCCAGAGCCTGGGCCAGCGCCAGCAGATTGCCTTCATAGCAGTAGCAGAGTAGCTGGCTTGCGGCATCGTCGAGCTGCAGCTTGTGCTGCTTCGCCCTTGCCGCCAGCCAGCGCGGCAGCTGGGCCTGCTCCGGCGTCTGGCAGGAGACCAGCACCGCGCGGTTGGCCAGCGCCTTGATCCAGGCCGCGTTCTCCTGCGCTTTGGTGAGCTTGTTGCCGCGGACGATCAGCAGCAGATCGTCGTGCAGCAGAGCGACGAGCGCGGCCAGTTGTTCATTAATGGCGGCATTGGGGCCGTTGTCCGGCAGCAGCAGCATCAGGGTCTGGCGGCTGGAAAACAGGCTGCGCTCCTGGCTCATGGCGAGCAGGGCATTCCAGTCGGTGCTGGCGTCAATAGCAACGGTGTGGTGCTCCTCAAAGCCCTGCGCGTTCGCGGCGTGGCGAACGGCATCCTGACTTTCCTGAAGCAGAAGCGGATCGTTACCCAACAGCAGATACGCCGCGCGCAGCCCTTCAGAGAGCTGCGCGCGGAGTTGTTCAGGGTACAGCCGAATCATCACTCGCCCGTAATGGTGGGAACGCGTGCTTTCGCCGGCGCCGCAGGCGAGATATCAGAGGTATTTCCGCTCTCGCGGGCCTCTTCAGCATCGGCAACCTTGACGCTCGGCAGCTGGCGGATCAGCTGTTCGGCGGCGCGATCGTACATCTCTTTGATGATCATGTCTTTTTCCGCATCCTTCGCCAGCGCTTTCTGCGGGTTGTCGAAGTAGGAGCGGTAGACCTTGGTCTTCAGCGGATAGATATCGTGACCCGGGATCAGCACGCTGGCGGTGACGGTCATCACCATCTGGTACTCCGCCGTATCGCCGTTCTGGAAGATAGAGGCGGTGTCTTCATTGATGGAGGCGCCGCCCATGCGCAGAGACGGAATGTCTTTACGTACCGAACTGCCTTCGACGATTTCGACGTTGCTCAGGCGCAGCTGGTTGCGCACCGCGCGGCTCAGCGGCCCGTTGGGGTCACCGGAAACAAAGATCAGTTTTCGCATGTTGTCGGGCACCTGAGTGGTACTGCGCAGGTGCCAGCCGCAACCGGCGGTAACGAGTACCGCCACAGATAACAAGAGTGATGTCAGAATGCGCACGTTTCCTCCCGCGCTTAGCCTACGACCAGATTGAGCAGTTTGCCCGGAACGTAAATGACTTTACGCACGGTCACGCCATCCAGATATTTCGCAACCAGATGCTCCTGGCCTGCGCGTTCACGTACCTGATCTTGCGTTGCGTCCACCGGTACGGTGATTTTGCCACGTACTTTACCGTTAACCTGCACGACCACAAGCGTGCTGTTTTCCACCATGGCTTTATCGTCGGCAACCGGCCACGGCGCGCAGTCGATATCGCCTTCGCCGCCCAGCTCCTGCCACAGGGTGAAGCTGGCGTGCGGGGTGAACGGATTGAGCATGCGAACCACTGCCAGCAGCGCTTCCTGCATCAGGGCGCGATCCTGCTCGCCCTCAAGCGGGGCTTTCGCCAGCTTGTTCATCAGCTCCATGATTGCCGCGATAGCGGTATTGAAAGTCTGACGACGACCGATATCATCGCTGACCTTGGCAATCGTTTTGTGAACGTCGCGGCGCAGGGCCTGCTGATCTTCGCTGAGAGCATCAACGTCGAGGGCGGCAACCGGGCCTTTGGCAACGTGCTCGTAAACCAGTTTCCAGACGCGCTTAAGGAAGCGGTTAGCGCCTTCCACGCCCGATTCCTGCCACTCCAGCGTCATATCGGCCGGGGAGGCGAACATCATAAACAGGCGCACGGTATCGGCGCCGTAGCGCTCCACCATCTCCTGCGGGTCGATGCCGTTATTCTTCGACTTCGACATTTTGCTCATGCCAGTGTAGACCAGCTCATGGCCCGCGGCGTCCTTCGCCTTCACGATGCGGCCTTTGTCGTCGCGCTCAACGATGGCCTCTTTCGGGGAGACCCAGTTGCGCTCGCCGTTCTGACCGACGTAGTAGAAGGCGTCTGCCAGCACCATGCCCTGGCACAGCAGCTGTTTTGCCGGCTCGTCGGAGTTGACCATGCCCGCGTCGCGCATCAGCTTGTGGAAGAAGCGGAAATAGAGCAGGTGCATAATGGCGTGTTCAATGCCGCCGATATAGATATCGACCGGCAGCCAGTAGTTGGCCGCTTTTTCGTCCAGCATGCCTTTATCGTACTGCGGGCAAGTGTAGCGCGCGTAGTACCAGGAGGACTCCATAAAGGTGTCGAAAGTATCGGTTTCGCGCAGCGCCGGCTGGCCGTTAACGGTGGTTTTCGCCCACTCGGGATCGGCTTTAATCGGGCTGGTGATGCCGTCCATCACCACGTCTTCCGGCAGAATAACCGGCAGCTGGTCGGCAGGCGTCGGCATGACGGTGCCGTCTTCGAGGGTGACCATCGGAATTGGCGCGCCCCAGTAGCGCTGGCGGGACACGCCCCAGTCGCGCAGGCGGTAGTTGACCTTACGCTCGCCCACGCCCATTTCAGCCAGACGATCGGCAATGGCGTTGAAGCCTGCGTCGAAGCTCAGGCCGCTGAACTCGCCGGAGTTAAACAGGGTGCCTTTTTCAGTCAACGCCTGTTCAGAAAGGTCCGGCTCGCTGCCGTCGGCATTGAGAATAACCGGCTTGATGGTCAGACCGTATTTGCGGGCGAACTCGTAGTCGCGCTGGTCGTGACCCGGAACGGCCATCACGGCGCCGGTGCCGTACTCCATCAGCACGAAGTTAGCTGCCCACACCGGGATTTCTTCGCCGGTGAGCGGGTGAACGGCCTTAAAGCCGGTGTCGATGCCTTTCTTCTCCATCGTTGCCATGTCGGCTTCGGCAACTTTGGTGTTGCGGCACTCGTCAATAAATGCTGCCAGTTCAGGATTATTCGCCGCGGCCTGCTGGGCCAGCGGGTGGCCCGCTGCGACCGCCAGGTAGGTGGCGCCCATAAAGGTGTCCGGGCGGGTGGTGTAGACCGTCAGCGTATCGGCGTAGTTTTTGACGTCGAAAGTGATTTCCACGCCTTCGGAGCGGCCGATCCAGTTGCGCTGCATGGTTTTGACCGTGTCCGGCCAGTGGTCGAGCGTGTCCAGATCGTTGAGCAGTTCGTCGGCATAGGCGGTGATTTTAATAAACCACTGCGGGATCTCTTTGCGCTCAACCTTGGTATCGCAGCGCCAGCAGCAGCCGTCGATCACCTGCTCGTTGGCCAGTACGGTCTGGTCGTTCGGGCACCAGTTAACGGCAGAGGTCTTTTTATACACCAGGCCTTTTTTATACAGCTCGGTGAAGAACTGCTGCTCCCAGCGGTAGTATTCCGGGGTACAGGTCGCCAGCTCGCGGCTCCAGTCATAGCCGAAGCCCAGCATTTTGAGCTGGTTTTTCATGTAGGCGATGTTGTCGTAGGTCCACGGCGCAGGCGCGGTGTTGTTTTTTACCGCAGCACCCTCTGCCGGCAGGCCGAACGCATCCCAGCCGATCGGCTGCAGGACATTCTTGCCCAGCATGCGCTGGTAGCGCGCGATCACGTCACCGATGGTGTAGTTACGCACGTGGCCCATGTGTAGGCGGCCAGAAGGATAGGGTAGCATCGACAGGCAGTAATATTTTTCTTTGCTGTTGTCTTCGGTCACTTCAAATGTGCGCTTTTCGTCCCAGTGTTGCTGGACTTTCGATTCTATCTCTTCCGGGCGGTATTGCTCTTGCATGGCAGCCAGTGGTCCTGTTTTCAATACAGCTACATATGTAGCCAATGGATGTGATATTGCAGATCCGCATAGCATAGCCCAAACGTGCACGTCACAACAGCCTTTCGCGCACTGCGCGCGGCCGTTTATTTAACGACAGTGTGGACTCTCGGACAATTCCACGGGCGAATAAGGTCTATTATTAGAGGACGTTAACCGACCGGGAGAGGAAAACAATGAACAAGGTTGCTCAATACTACCGCGAGCTGGTGGCGTCATTGTCGGAGAAGCTGCAGGGCGGCGATCGCGACATTGACGCGCTGGTGGAGCGGGCGAGGGAAGACGCTAAGCAGACCGGCGAGTTGACGGACGCGGAGCGGGACCAGCTGTTTCGCGCGGTGCGCCGCGATCTGGAGGAGTTTGCCCTCAGCTATCAGGAGAGCCAGGACGAGCTACAGGACAGCGTCTTTATGCGGGTGATTAAGGAGAGTATCTGGCAGCAGCTGGCGGACATTACTGATAAGACCCAGCTCGAGTGGCGCGAGGTGTTTCAGGACTTGAACCACCACGGCGTTTACCACAGCGGTGAGGTGGTCGGCCTGGGTAATTTGGTGTGTGAAAAGTGCCACTTCCACCTGGCGATGTACTCCCCGGAAGTGCTGCCGCTGTGCCCGAAGTGCGGCCACGATCAGTTTCAGAGGAGGGCGTTTGAGCCTTAAGTAAAAGCGCCTCTCCGTAGGAGAGGCTGGTGTTTGCGCCCTCTCCCCGTCGGAGAGGGCCGGGGGAGGGCATCAGGCGACTCGGCCTTGCCCCGCAATCCGTCAGTGCAAAATCTTCGCCAGAAAGTCCTTCGCCCTGTCCGACTGCGGGTTATTAAAGAAGTCATCTTTATTGGAGTCTTCGACGATCTTGCCCTCATCCATAAAGATCACCCGGTTCGCCACCTTGCGGGCGAAGCCCATTTCGTGGGTCACCACCATCATGGTCATGCCGGAGTTGGCCAGTTCAACCATCACGTCGAGCACTTCGTTGATCATTTCCGGATCCAGCGCCGAGGTGGGTTCGTCGAACAGCATCGCCACCGGATCCATGCACAGGGCGCGGGCAATGGCTACGCGCTGCTGCTGGCCGCCGGAGAGCTGGGCCGGGAACTTATTGGCGTGGGCGGAGAGCCCGACGCGCTCCAGCAGCTTTAGCCCTTTCTCGCGGGCGGCAGCCTTATCGCGCTTGAGCACTTTTACCTGCGCCAGGGTCAGGTTTTCCACGATGGAGAGATGCGGGAACAGCTCAAAGTGCTGGAACACCATCCCGACGTGAGAGCGCAGCTTCGCCAGATTGGTTTTTTTATCGTTGACCTTTGTGCCGTTGACGGTGATCTCGCCCTTTTGCACCGGCTCCAGGCCGTTAACGGTCTTAATCAGGGTCGATTTTCCGGAGCCGGAAGGGCCGCAGACCACCACCACTTCGCCTTTTTTCACTTCGGTGGAACAGTCGGTCAGCACCTGAAAGTGGCCATACCATTTAGAAATATTTTTCAGGGAAATCATTATACGGTCCTTCTCTTCAAGTAGCTGACCAGCAGGGATGCACTAAGGCTGATAACAAAATAGACGGCGCCGGCAAACAGGATCATTTCAACCTGGGTGCCGTCGCGCTCGCCGATGGTGGAAGCGGTGCGGAAGAAGTCCGCCAGGCTCAGGACGTACACCAGGGAGGTATCCTGGAACAGCACGATGCCCTGCGTGAGCAGCAGCGGCACCATGGCGCGGAAGGCCTGCGGCAGAATGATCAGCCGCATCGACTGGCCGTGGGTCATGCCCAGCGCCAGGGCGGCGTTACTCTGCCCGCGTGAGACGCTCTGGATCCCGGCGCGGATAATCTCCGAGTAGTAGGCCGCCTCAAACATCGAGAAGGCCACCATCGCCGACACCAGCCGGATATCGGCTTTCGGCGACAGGCCCAGCACGTTCTGCAGAAAGCCTGGCACGATCAGATAGAACCACAGCAGCACCATCACCAGCGGAATGGAGCGAAAGACGTTGACGTAGGCGGTGGCGAACCACGCCAGCGGCTTAATCGGCGACAGGCGCATCACCGCCAGCAGAGTGCCCCAGACGATACCGATAACGATCGCCGTCACGGTGATTTTCAGCGTGATCAGCAGCCCGTCCAGCAGGTAGGGCATCGAGGGAACGATGGAACTCCAGTCAAAATCGTGCATTATTTGCCTCCCATATTGCCCGGCAGGCGAATTTTGCGTTCAACCAGGTTCATCGCCAGCATAATGATGGCGTTAATCAGCACGTAGGCCAGGGTGATAGCGGTAAAGGACTCCCACGCGTGGGCCGAATAATCCAGCAGCTTGCCCGCCTGGGCGGCCATGTCCACCAGTCCGATGGTGGAGGCGATGGCCGAGTTCTTCACCAGGTTCATCATCTCTGAGGTCATCGGCGGGACGATCACGCGGTAGGCGTTGGGCAGCAGCACGTAGCGGTAGGTCTGCGGCAGAGTCAGTCCCATCGCCAGCCCGGCGTTCTTCTGGCCGCGCGGCAGCGACTGGATCGCGGCGCGTACCTGTTCGCAGACGCGGGCGGCGGTAAACAGGCCGAGGCAGAGCATCGAGGAGACGAAGAACTGAATGTTCGGATCCAGCTCCGCCTTGAACCACATGCCGATATTTTCCGGCAGCAGCTCGGGGACCACCAGATACCAGGTAAAGAACTGCACGATCAGCGGTACGTTGCGGAACAGCTCCACGTAGAGGGTGCCGATACCGGAAAGAAAGCGGTTCGGGACGGTACGCAGGATGCCAAACAGCGAGCCGAGGAGGAAGGCGATGATCCAGGCGGTGACCGACAGAGCGACGGTGACCTGGAATCCGCTCCACAGCCAGCCGAGATAGGTGGTGTTGCCGAACGGGGCCTCCTGCAGGAAGATGCCCCAATTCCAGTCGATTGACATAAATAAACTCCGAAAAAAAGGGTAGCAGCGCTACCCTCGAAGACTGCTAAGGAAAACTTATTTTCGCGGCCGGTGGGGAACGGCCACCCGCCGTATAGTCTGTCCGTTTTTCCCCGCAGTCGGGAGGGCAGGAGTCCCGCCCATCGTTGTTTTAATTAGTTAAGCGCTTTATCGTTTGGCTCTTTGAACAGGGCTTTCATGTCGTCAGACAACTCGAAGTTCATGTTCAGGTTCTTCGGCGGGATCGGATTCTTGAACCACTTGTCGAACCACTTCGCCGCTTCGCCGGAGGTCTGCGCCTTGGCGATGGTGTCGTCCATCAGCTTCTTGAACTGCGGGTCGTCTTTACGCAGCATGCAGCCGTAGGCCTCTTTTGACTGCGGCGTGCCGACGATTTCCCAGTTGTCCGGTTTCTTCGCCTTAGCGCGCTCGCCCGCCAGCAGGGCGTCATCCATCATAAACGCCACCGCGCGACCGCTCTCCAGGGTGCGGAAAGAGTCGCCGTGGTCTTTAGCGCTGATGATGCGCATATCCATTTTCTTCTCATCGTTGAGCTTGTGCAGCAGAACTTCAGAGGTGGTGCCGGAGGTCACGACCACCGCTTTGCCTTTCAGATCGGCGAAGTCCTTAATCGGGCCGCCTTTCTTCACCAGCAGGCGGGTGCCGACCACGAAGATAGTGTCAGAGAAGGCGGCCTGCTTCTGGCGCTCGAGGTTGTTGGTGGTGGATCCGCACTCGAAATCAAAGGTGCCGTTCTGCAGCAGCGGAATGCGGTTCTGGGAGGTAATGGGGATCAGCTTCACCTGCAGATCGGGTTTGTTGAGCTGCTTTTTCACGGCCTCAACGATGGCGTTGGAGTAGTCCTGAGAGTAGCCGACAACCTTCTGCTGATTATCATAGTAGGAGAACGGGACCGAGGATTCGCGGTGCCCGACCACGATCACGCCGTTTTTGGCGATTTTATCGAGGGTGCTGCCGGCAGCCGGCGCGTCTTCTGCGTGTACTGCGGCGGCGGACATTCCCATCACCAGCATTGCCGTGGCCAGTTTACGTAATTGCATTTCCAACTCCTCATGAATGGCGCCAGAGACGCCCTGATACCTGTTGTGTTGTTATTGCCTGCAACTTAAGCGTGCAGTGTTAAGCCTTTTTGTTAACATTTAGTCTGGCTTAATGTAAAGATTTTGCTGCGTTATTGTTTATTTTTGCGAAGCGTACCGCACCGTTTCAAGGCAAAAAAACCTGCTTGCACTGTTATGGTGCCAGGTCTGCGCCATGCTGGTGCGGGTTGGCCGCGTTCAGGCAAAAATCCGCAGTTCTCAGATTTAATGAAGCAATTGATGTGCCAGAAATGGCAAAAGGCAGGGGGATCCTCGGGCGGCGCCGCCGCCGCCCGGGGTTTTAGCAACGGCGCTGGCGCAGTCTCATCAGCACGGCGGTAAAGCCGAACAGCGCGGTGAGGATCCACAGCGTCCAGTTGCCGGTGCGGGCGTAAGGCGTCAGGCCGCGGGTTGGCGTCACTTTGGCGGTCAGCACGTCGCGGGTAAACTGCGGCAGCATCGCCTGCACCTCGCCGCGCGGGTCGATTACCGCCGTAATGCCGTTATTGGTGCTGCGCAGCAGCGGGCGCGCCAGCTCCAGGGCGCGCATGCGCGCCATCTGGAAGTGCTGCCACGGGCCGATGGACTTGCCGAACCAGGCATCGTTGGAGATAGTCAGCAGATAGTCGGTGTCCGGGCGGAAGTTGTCCCGCACCTGCTCGCCGAGGATGATTTCGTAGCAGATGGCGGCGGTCAGCTTGAGATTATGCGCTGAGAGCTGCGGCTGCACGTATGATCCGCGGCTAAACGACGACATCGGCAGATCGAAGAAGGGCGCCAGCGGGCGCAGGATCGACTCCAGCGGCACGAACTCGCCGAACGGCACCAGGTGGTTCTTGTTGTAGCGGTCAGTCGAGCTGTAGCTGTAGGGATTATCTTTACCGAGGGTAATTATCGTATTGTAGGTATCATAACGATTCTGCGCGTTGAGGCGGGCATCGACGATGCCGGTAATCAGCGAGCTGTTGCTGGCTCGCAGCATCTCGTCAACGCGGCTCAGCAGGCGCTGCTGGTTGATCTCCAGATCGGGGATCGCCGACTCCGGCCAGATAATCAGCTGCGATTTGCCCATTACCCGCTCGGTGGCGTCGAGGTAAATCTGCAGGGTATTGATAAGCTCTTTTTCATCCCACTTCATCGACTGCGGAATATCGCCCTGCACCAGCGATACCGTGGTCGTGCGCTCGGGCAGCGGCTGATACCACTGGATATAGCGCAGCGGGAAGGGCAGCGCGAACAGGATAACGGCCGCCGCCAGCGGCTTCCAGCAGCGCTTCACCAGCGCCAGCGTCAGCAGGCCGCTGACCAGCATCAGCAGGAAGTTGATGGTCTCCACCCCGGCGACCGGCGCCAGGCCCTTCAGCGGGCCGTCAATCTGGCTGTAGCCAAACTGCAGCCACGGGAAGCCGGTCAGCACCCAGCCGCGCAGGAACTCGGTGATTTGCCACAGGGCGGGGGCGGCAATTGCCATCCGCAGCCAGTGGGTTTTCGGCCACAGGCGGGCAAGAAGGCCGGCAAACAGCCCGGTATAGAGCGACAGATAGGCCGCCAGCAGCAGGACCAGAAACACGTTCACCGGCCCCGGCATGCCGCCAAACTGGGCGATGCTGACGTAAACCCAGTTGATGCCGGTACCGAACAGGCCCAGCCCCCAGAAGTAGCCTATCCAGGCGCTCTGCAGCGGGCGACGGTTGAGCGTCAGCCCCTGCAGGCCCATCAGCGAAATAATCGCCGCCGGCCAGATATCGTACGGCGAAAAGGCCAGCGTACCGCAGGCGCCGAAAAGCAGCGCCAGCAGCAGGCGCACCCGCTGGCGTTCAATCAGGGAGGCAAAGGCCATCGACAACTTCCTGTTAAATAAGTCTGAATTACTCTTCCAGCTCAGGCTGAGGCGCGTCGTCCGGAAGTTTTACGTGAACCTGAATAATACGTCGGCTGTCGGCCATCGCAACTTTGAACTGGTAACCATCAATGTCGATCGCTTCACCGCGCGCGGGAAGGTGGCCAAAGGCCTGCATCACCAGTCCGCCGATAGTGTCCACCTCTTCATCGCTGAAGTGGGTGCCGAAGGTGTCGTTGAAGTCCTCAATGGGCGCGAGGGCGCGCACCGTCCAGGTATGGCGGCTGAGCTGGCGGAAGTCGATATCTTCCTCTTCGTCGTATTCGTCTTCGATCTCGCCGACGATAAGTTCGAGGATGTCTTCAATGGTGACAAGACCGGAAACGCCGCCAAATTCGTCAATCACAATCGCCATGTGGTAGCGCTGGGAGCGAAACTCCTTGAGCATGCGGTCTACGCGCTTGCTCTCCGGCACCACCACGGCAGGACGCAGTACTTTCTCTATGCTGAAGGCGTCGGCATCGCTGCGCATGAACGGCAGCAGATCTTTGGCCATCAGGATCCCTTCAATGTGATCCTTGTCTTCGCTGATCACCGGAAAACGCGAGTGGGCGCTCTCGATAATCACATCGAGGCACTCGTCGAGGGGCTGATTACGTTTCAGGGTGACCATCTGAGAGCGGGGGATCATGATATCGCGCACGCGCTGATCGGCGATATCCATGACCCCTTCGAGCATGTCGCGCGTATCTTCGTCGATAAGCTCGTTCTGCCCGGAATCGCGGATCAGCTCCAGCAGTTCATCACGGTTTTTCGGTTCGCCGTGAAACAGCTGGCTGATGAGCAGGGAGAAGAATCCCTTCTTATGAGTTACGTTGTCGCTACTGTGTGAATTGTCGTCGCTCATGGCGTCGTGTGGGGTCTCGTGTTAGTGAAATGTCGCCGCGGCGCGTAAACTCAGCAACCCGCGGCATAAATACCGGGCTGGTCACCGGTTACGCTTTCTCGGCAATGTACGGATCATCATAGCCCAGAGCAAGCATTATCTCCGTCTCCAGGCCTTCCATCTCTTCCGCTTCATCATCTTCAATATGGTCATAGCCCAGCAGGTGCAGGCTGCCGTGCACGACCATGTGCGCCCAGTGGGCTTCCAGCGGTTTTCCCTGCTCTTTGGCTTCCCGCTCAACCACCTGGCGGCAGATAACCAGATCGCCAAGCAGCGGCATCTCCATGCCCTCCGGCACCTCGAACGGGAAGGAGAGCACGTTGGTGGACTTATCCATACCGCGATAGGTCAGGTTGAGCTCGTGGCTCTCCGCCTCATCCACCAGGCGGACGGTCACTTCCGATTCCGCCTGAAAGGCCGGAACGGTGCCGTCCAGCCAGCGCTGGAATAAGGCTTCCTCCGGCAGGCCGCTGGTCTCTTCACAGGCTACCTGTAAATCTAAAATCACGGCGCTCATTTTGTGTCATGCTCCTGGGCGGCCAGCGCTTCGCGCTTGCGCTCGGCGGCGAGTTCGGCCTTGCGCTTCTGCTCGGCTTCTTCCCACGCCTCATAGGCGTTGACGATGCGGGCAACCACCGGATGGCGCACCACGTCTTCGCTGTGGAAGAAGTTGAAGCTGATTTCGTCGACATTGGCCAGCACTTCAATGGCGTGACGCAGGCCGGACTTGGTGTTGCGCGGCAGGTCAATCTGGGTGACGTCGCCGGTGATCACCGCCTTTGAGTTAAAACCGATGCGGGTCAGGAACATCTTCATCTGCTCGATGGTGGTGTTCTGGCTCTCGTCGAGAATGATAAAGGCATCGTTCAGCGTGCGTCCGCGCATATAGGCCAGCGGGGCCACTTCAATGACGTTGCGCTCAATCAGCTTCTCGACTTTTTCAAAGCCGAGCATCTCGAACAGGGCGTCGTACAGCGGGCGCAGATAGGGATCGACCTTCTGGCTCAGGTCGCCGGGCAGGAAGCCGAGCTTTTCCCCGGCCTCAACCGCCGGACGGGTGAGCAGAATGCGGCGGATCTCCTGCTTCTCCAGGGCGTCTACCGCGGCGGCAACCGCCAGGTAGGTTTTCCCGGTCCCCGCCGGGCCGACGCCGAAGGTGATATCGTGGTCGAGAATATTGGCGATGTACTGGGCCTGGTTCGGCGTGCGCGGCTTGATCACCCCGCGCTTGGTCTTGATATTGATGGCTTTACCGTAGTCCGGGACGCTCTCGGCGCTCTGCTCCAGCACGCGCGCCTCTTTGATCGCGAGGTGGATCTGTTCCGGCTCGATGTCCTGGGTCTGGCCGCGCATCGGCGCGGTATCGACGTACAGGTCGCGCAGAATATCGGCGGCGGCGGTGACGCAGATCGGGCGTCCGGTCAGCTTAAAATGGTTGTCGCGGCGGTTGATTTCGATACCGAGGCGGCGCTCAAGGTGCTTGACGTTGTCGTCAAACGGGCCGCAGAGGCTCAGCAGGCGCTCGTTGTCTGCGGGCTCAAGGGTAATTTCGCGGGTTTCTGTGTTCAAACTGTCCTCTTTCACGTTGCGCACGGGCGACTGCGGGTGCTGATAAGGAAATTATTCACGCCAGGGAGTGAAGGCGCAAGCGCTGCTGTTGATGTGGGGATCGGTGCGGAAAAAGCAAGGGTCCGCCCGGCCGGGCGGACCGCAGGATTTACGGCTGGTAGATACCAACGCCGATATCGTTCTCTTTGCGGGTGCGGGCGATCACCGACTCCGGCGACTCCGTCACGCGCAGGCCCATCTCCTCCTCGGTGCGCACCAGCTTGCCGCGCAGCGAGTTCGGATAGACGTCGACGATTTCGACGTCAACGAATTTGCCGATCATCTCCGGCGTGCCCTCAAAGTTCACGACCCGGTTATTTTCGGTACGCCCGGACAGCTCCATGATGCTCTTGCGGGAGGTGCCCTCCACCAGGATGCGCTGGGTCGTGCCGAGCATCCGGCGGCTCCAGACCATCGCCTGCTGGTTAATGCGCTCCTGCAGAATATAGAGGCGCTGCTTCTTCTCTTCTTCCGGCACATCGTCAACCATATCGGCGGCAGGCGTCCCCGGACGGGCGGAGAAGATAAAGCTGTAGCTCATGTCAAAGTTGACGTCGGCAATCAGCTTCATGGTCTTCTCGAAGTCGTCGGTGGTTTCGCCCGGGAAGCCGACGATAAAGTCGGAGCTAATCTGGATATCCGGGCGCGCGGCGCGCAGCTTACGGATAATCGCCTTGTACTCCAGGGCGGTGTGGGTGCGGCCCATCAGGTTCAGCACCCGGTCGGAGCCGCTCTGCACCGGCAGGTGCAGGAAGCTCACCAGCTCCGGCGTATCGCGGTATACCTCGATAATGTCGTCGGTAAACTCGATCGGATGGCTGGTGGTGAAGCGGATGCGGTCAATACCGTCAATGGCCGCCACCAGGCGCAGCAGTTCGGCAAAAGAGCCGGTGCTGCCGTCGTAGTTTTCGCCGCGCCAGGCGTTGACGTTCTGGCCGAGGAGATTCACCTCGCGCACGCCCTGGGCCGCCAGCTGGGCGATTTCAAACAGGATATCGTCGCAGGGGCGGCTCACTTCCTCGCCGCGGGTATAGGGCACCACGCAGTAGGTGCAGTATTTGTTGCAGCCTTCCATAATGGAGACAAAGGCGGTCGGGCCTTCGGCTTTCGGCTCCGGCAGGCGGTCAAACTTCTCGATTTCCGGGAAGCTGATGTCCACCACCGGGCTGCGATCGCCGCGCACGGAATTGATCATCTCCGGCAGGCGGTGCAGGGTCTGCGGCCCGAAAATAATGTCCACATAGTGGGCGCGTTGGCGAATGTGGTCGCCCTCCTGCGAGGCAACGCAGCCGCCGACGCCGATAATCAGCTCGGGATTTTTCTCTTTCAGCAGCCGCCAGCGGCCGAGCTGGTGGAACACCTTCTCCTGGGCTTTCTCGCGGATTGAGCAGGTGTTAAGCAGCAGCACATCCGCCTCTTCCGCCACCTCGGTCAGTTGATAGCCGTGGGTGGCGTCCAGCAGATCGGCCATCTTCGATGAATCGTATTCGTTCATCTGACAGCCCCAGGTTTTAATATGGAGTTTTTTTGTCATCGACTTAGCTTTGCTCAGGGAATGCAGGGCGCATATTGTAATGCTTTGCGGCGAATGTGACCAGCGCGGGCGATGTCCGCCGCAGTGTGGGAAAATTTCCGGTAAACTTAAGGGATTCAGCGTTAAGGATAATTGGCTATGAGCATAGAACAAACTGATATTGCCGTCGTCGGCGCCGGGATGGTGGGCGCCGCTCTGGCGCTGGGGCTGGCGCAGCAGGGATTTGCCGTCACGGCGATTGAGCAGAGCGCGCCCGTCGCGTTCGATCCCGCCACGCCGCCGGATGTCCGCATTTCAGCGATTAGCGCCGCCTCCGTCGGTCTGCTGCGCGGGCTCGGGGTCTGGGACGCGGTGCGGGCCATGCGCGCGCACCGCTACCGCAGGCTGGAGACCTGGGAGTGGGAGAGCGCCCACGTTAGCTTCAGCGCCGACGAGCTGAAGCTGCCGGAGCTGGGCTATATGGTGGAAAATAACGTCCTGCAGCAGGCGCTGTGGCAGGCGCTGGCGGCCCATGAAAACGTCACCCTGCGCGTACCGGCGGCCCTTGAAACGATGCGTGCCGCCGAGGGCGAGAGTCTGCTGACCTTTACCGACGGCAGCGCGCTGCGGGCAAAACTGGTCATCGGCGCCGACGGCGCCAGCTCGCAGGTGCGGCAGATGGCCGGTATCGGCACCCACGCCTGGCAGTACCCGCAGTCCTGCATGCTGATCACCGTCGCCTGCGAAGACGAACCCGGCGACAGCACCTGGCAGCAGTTCACGCCCGCCGGGCCGCGGGCGTTTCTGCCGCTGTTTGACCGCTGGGCGTCGCTGGTGTGGTATGACGCCCCGGCGCGCATCCGCCAGCTGCAGTCGCTGCCGATGGCCCGGCTCGGCGAGGAGATTGCCCGCAGCTTTCCGCAGCGGGTCGGCAAGGTGACGCCAGTCGCGGCGGGCGCCTTTCCGCTAACCCGCCGCCACGCTCTGCGCTACGTCCGTCCGGGCGTGGCGCTGGTGGGCGACGCGGCGCACACCATTCATCCGCTGGCGGGGCAGGGCGTTAACCTCGGCTACCGCGACGTGGAGGCGCTGCTGGACGTGCTGGGCAACGCCCGCAGCTACGGCGAAGCCTGGGAGAGCCTGCCGGTGCTCAGGCGCTATCAGGCCCGGCGGATGGCCGATAACTATCTGATGCAGTCGGGGATGGATCTGTTCTGCGTCGGCTTCAGCAACGATCTGGCACCGGTGCGGGTGCTGCGCAACGTCGGCCTGATGGCGGCCGCGCGGGCGGGCGTGCTCAAGCGCCGGGCGCTGAAGTATGCGTTAGGACTGTAGGGCTTAAGTTCAAACCTGGATGTGCATAAAACAGTGACTGGGGACCATAGGCCGGGCAAGCGAAGCGCCGCCCGGTAAAAGGGCGAGTCCGGCGGATAAACGGGTACTGTATTCCGGAAAACAAAAAAAGCTCGCCGAAGCGAGCTTTAGAAAGTGGCTGGGGTACGAGGATTCGAACCTCGGAATGCCGGAATCAGAATCCGGTGCCTTACCGCTTGGCGATACCCCAACAGAGATACAGCGTGCAGCATCGGGAAGAAAAGTGGCTGGGGTACGAGGATTCGAACCTCGGAATGCCGGAATCAGAATCCGGTGCCTTACCGCTTGGCGATACCCCAACAGGTACTGCTGAATACTGGTGGCTACGACGGGATTCGAACCTGTGACCCCATCATTATGAGTGATGTGCTCTAACCAGCTGAGCTACGTAGCCAGAATACGTTTTCAGACCCTGCGCATGCGCAAAATCAAAGAATAAGATGGCTGGGGTACCTGGATTCGAACCAGGGAATGCCGGTATCAAAAACCGGTGCCTTACCGCTTGGCGATACCCCATCCGTGCAACGCTTACCTGGGAATGGTGCGGGAGGCGAGACTTGAACTCGCACACCTTGCGGCGCCAGAACCTAAATCTGGTGCGTCTACCAATTTCGCCACTCCCGCAAAAAAGATGGTGGCTACGACGGGATTCGAACCTGTGACCCCATCATTATGAGTGATGTGCTCTAACCAGCTGAGCTACGTAGCCATCTTTTTTCCGCGTTACCTTATCGGCGTTGCGGGGCGCATTATGCGTATTGAGCCCTGTAGCGTCAACACCTTTTTCAACGAAAAAGGCCGGAAGAGGGCTGTTTGGTTAGGTTGCGAACAGCGAGGCCGAATAATCGGCAATTATTGATTATTTCTTATAATTTCGGCACTAAAAAACAAGCGGGCCCCGAAGGGCCCGCCGCTGTTATTTGTAGGCGTCCTGGTGGACGCCGACCGCACGACCCGACGGATCGTTCATGGTTTTGAAGGCTTCGTCCCACTCGATGGCTTTCGCCGAAGAACAGGCCACGGACGGGCCGCCCGGTACGCACTCTGCGGCGCTCGGCAGCGGGAACAGCTCTTCAAAAATCTCCCGGTAGAGGTAGCCCTCTTTGGAGGTCGGCGTGTTGTACGGGAAGCGGAAGGCCGCGGTTTCCAGCTGCTGATCGGAAATCTGTTTCGCCGCCACCTCTTTCAGGGTGTCAATCCAGCTGTAGCCCACGCCGTCGGAGAACTGCTCCTTCTGGCGCCACGCCACGCTTGCCGGCAGGTAGGATTCGAAGCACTCGCGCAGGATGTGCTTCTCCATTTTGCCGTTGCCGCACATCTTATCCTGCGGGTTGATGCGCATGGCGACGTCGAGGAACTTCTTATCGAGGAACGGCACGCGGGCCTCAACGCCCCAGGCGGACATCGCTTTGTTAGCGCGGGCGCAGTCGAACATATGCAGCGCCTGCAGCTTGCGCACGGTCTCTTCGTGCAGCTCTTTGGCATCCGGCGCCTTGTGGAAGTAGAGGTAGCCGCCGAACACTTCGTCGGAACCTTCGCCGGAGAGCACCATCTTGATGCCCATGGCCTTGATCTTACGCGACATCAGGTACATCGGCGTCGAGGCGCGGATGGTAGTGACATCGTAGGTTTCGATGTGGTAAATCACGTCGCGGATGGCGTCGAGGCCTTCCTGCACCGTAAAGTGAATTTCGTGGTGCACGGTGCCGAGGTGGTTGGCCACTTCCTGCGCCGCCTTCAGGTCCGGCGAGCCTTCAAGGCCCACCGCGAAGGAGTGCAGCTGCGGCCACCAGGCTTCGGAGCGCTCCTGATCTTCAACGCGGCGGGCGGCGTATTTCTTGGTGATCGCCGAGATAACCGATGAGTCCAGGCCGCCGGAGAGCAGCACGCCGTACGGCACGTCGGACATCAGATGGCTCTTCACCGACTCTTCCAGCGCTTCGCGCAGGGCGTTCTTATCGGTCACGTTGTCTTTTACCGCGTCGTAGCTGAACCAGTCGCGCTGGTAGTACGAGCGGATCTCGCCGTCCTGGCTCCACAGGTAGCTGCCCGCCGGGAACTCTTTAATGGTCCGGCACACCGGCACCAGCGCCTTCATTTCCGAGGCGACATACAGGTTGCCGTGTTCGTCGTGGCCCATATACAGCGGGATGATACCGATATGGTCGCGGCCAATCAGGTAGGCGTCCTTCTCGCTGTCGTACAGCGCGAAGGCGAACATGCCCTGCAGCTCATCAAGAAATTCCGGGCCTTTCTCCTGATAGAGGGCAAGGATCACCTCGCAGTCGGAGCCGGTCTGGAAGTGGTAGCGGTCGCCGTATTCGGCGCGCAGCGCCTGGTGGTTGTAAATCTCACCGTTAACGGCCAGCGCGTGAGTTTTCTTTTCGTTATACAGCGGCTGGGCACCGGCGTTGACGTCAACAATCGACAGGCGCTCGTGGGCGAGGATGGCTTTGTCGCTGGCATAGATGCCGGACCAGTCCGGGCCGCGGTGGCGCATCAGGCGGGAAAGCTCCAGCGCTTTTTTACGCAGCTCAGTCGCGTCAGTCTTAATATCCAGGACACCAAAAATAGAACACATAGAAACTTCTCCGTTAAATCCGTTGCGTGTTGTTGTGCTGTTGCATGCTTATGAAAATGCCGTAAAGTGCCGCCGCAGGCAAGGGAAAAGGCGGCAGAAAAAGAAAAAGTGCAATGAGGGTTAGCGAATGATGAAAAAAACGTACTTCTGAGCTTCATCTGTTGATGATTTTCTAAAATAAGACGGTTTTTATTAGACGATATCTTATTTTTGCCGGCAGGAAATGAAAAACCGCGCCGGGGCGCGGTTTGGTTCAGAAAATATCGATTTCGGCGACCGACGGGTAGATCCACGACGGTCGGAACGGCATGTCATCGACGTCGTCGACGGTTGAGACCCCGGAGAGCACGAGGATGGTCTCCAGCCCGGCCTGAAAGCCGGCAAGAATATCGGTGCGCAGGTTATCGCCGACGATCACCGTCTCTTCCGAGTGGGCCTGCAGTTTGTTCAGCGCGGCGCGAATGATCCACGGGCTCGGCTTGCCCACCACGAAGGGCCGGCGGCCGGAGATTTTTTCGATACCGGCGCACAGGGCGCCGCAGGCGGGGTAGAAGCCGCGGGCGTGGGTATCGGGATTGGTGGCGATAAAGCGCGCGCCGTTGGCGACGAAGAAGGCCGCTTTGTGCATCATCTCCCAGTTAAAGGAGCGGGTCTCGCCGACGATCACGAAATCCGGATTCACGTCGGTGATGGTGAAACCGGCTTTATAGAGTTCGTGGATCAGCGCGCCTTCGCCGACCACGTAGGCTTTCTTCCCCTCCTGGCGGCGCAGGAAATCGGCGGTGGCCATCGCCGAGGTGTAAAACACGCTGTCGGGCACGTCGATGCCGGCGGTGGCAAAGCGGTTCGCCAGGTCCTGCCCGGTCTGGGAAGGGTAGTTGGTCAGACATACCAGCGGCATGCCTTTTTCCAGTACGCGGGCAACGAATTCCGGTGCGCCGGGCACGGCCACGTTATCGTGCATCAGCACGCCGTCAATATCGCAGATGATGTTCTTTAGGGTCATTTAGGGTCCGGATTTTTTTCTCAAAGGGCACAGTATACACGCCCGCGGCGCTTAACTTTCCAGCAAATGCTGCAGCAGCAGGCCATTGAGCATTGAGCGCTTCACCAGCGCGAAGGCGCCAATGGCCGAGCGGTGATCCAGTTCGGAGCGCACCACCGGCAGATTCTGGCGGAACGCCTTCAGCACCTGAGTATTGATGCAGCTTTCAATGGCCGGAAACAGCACTTTTTCGGCTTCCGTTATTTCACCGGCGATCACCACTTTCTGCGGATTAAACAGGTTGATGGCGATGGCGATGGTTTTACCCAGATAGCGGCCCACCTGCTCAATCACTTCTCCCGCCAGCGGATCGCCCTTGTTGGCGGCCCGGCAGATAGTTTTGATGGTGCAGTCGTCGAGGGTCACTTTGCTCTGGTATCCCTGCTCCAGCAGGTGGCGCACCCGTTGCTCAATCGCCGCATTGGCGGCAACGGTTTCCAGGCAGCCAAAGTTACCGCAGTGGCAGCGCTCGCCGAGCGGATCGACCTGGATGTGGCCAATCTCGCCGACGTTGCCGTTGCGGCCGATAAAGATGCGTCCGCCGGAGATTATTCCCGCCCCGGTGCCGCGATGCACGCGCACCAGAATGGAGTCTTCGCTGTCCTGGCTTGCGCCAAAATAGTGCTCGGCCAGCGCCAGGCTGCGGATATCGTGGCCGACGAAGCAGGTGACTTTAAAGCGCTTTTCGAGAGCAAAAACCAGGCCCCAGTTCTCGACCTGAATGTGCGGCATGTAGCGGATCACGCCGCTTTCCGGATCGACCAGCCCCGGGAGGATCACCGAAATCGCAATCAGCTCGCGAATCTTACGCTGGGTGTGCTCAATAAAGGTGGCGATGGTGTTGAGCAGGGCGTGTTCGAGAGTTTCCTGGGTGCGCTCGGGCAGCGGATAGTGTTCTTCCGCCAGTACCTTGCTGCTCAGATCGTAGAGCGTCAGGGTGGTGTCGTGCCGCCCCAGCCGCACGCCGATGGCGTGAAAGTTGCGGGTTTCCGTCACGATAGAGATAGCGCGGCGGCCCCCGGTGGAGGCCTGCTGATCGACTTCTTTAATCAGCCCGCGCTCAATGAGCTGACGCGTGATTTTGGTCACGCTGGCGGGTGCCAGCTGGCTCTGCTCGGCAATCTGTATGCGCGAGATAGGGCCATGCTGGTCAATCAGGCGGTAAACGGCCGCGCTGTTAAGCTGTTTAACGAGGTCAACATTACCAATCTGAGCTTGTCCGCCTGATGTCATACTGTCAGTTACTCAAGTTAACGACCTCGTTACCATTAACGATGGTCCTGGTGATTTTATAATCGCGCGTGAAGGCGGTCAGGTTCGCCACCATGCCCGGGGCAATGCGACCCAGCGTCTTATCGACGCCGATAGCGCGGGCCGGGTAGAGCGTCGCCATGCGCAGGGCTTCATCCAGCGCCACGCCGCAGTGCTCAACCAGGTTGCGCACGCCCTCAATCATGGTGAGCGACGAACCGCTGAGGGTACCGTTTTCATCCACGCACAGTCCATTCCGGTAGTATATTGTTTTACCAGCAAAAATGAACTCCTCAATGTCGGCTCCCGCGGCGGCAGTGGCATCGGTGACCAGGCAGAGCTTATCGCCCTTCAGGCGCTTGGCATTGCGCACGTTGGCGAAATCGACGTGCAGGCCGTCAACAATGATGCCGCAGTGGAGGTCAGGCTCGTCAAAAATGGCGCCCGCCAGGCCCGGCTCGCGCCCGGAGATATAGGGCATCGCATTATAGAGATGAGTGGCGAAACGAATACCGGCGCGGAAACCGGCTTTGGCTTCAGCAAGCGTTGCATTCGAGTGCCCTGCGGAGACTACGATGCCGGCGGCGGTCAGCTTCTCAATCACTTCAGCCGGCACCATTTCCGGCGCCAGGGTCACTTTGGTGATGACGTCAGCATTCTCGCACAGTACATCCACCAGCGCCGGATCCGGTTTACGCACGAAGTCCGGATTGTGGGTGCCTTTCTTGACCAGGTTAAGCCACGGACCTTCCAGATGCAGGCCCAGCGCCTGATTAGGGTGCTTCGCCAGATACTCGCGCATCACGCGAATGCCTTGCTTCATTAATTCGTCGCTGGTGGTGATAAGCGTCGGCAGATAGCTGGTGCAGCCCGCTTTTTCGTTGGTCTTCTGCATGATTTCCAGCGTTTCAACGGTCACCGCGTCGGGGCTGTCGTTGAACTGCACGCCGCCGCAACCGTTGAGCTGGACGTCGATAAAACCGGGAGCAAGAATGGCGCCGTTAAGCGAGCGCTGTTCAATCCCGGGCGGCAGGTCGCTCTGCGGGCAGATCCGTGCGATCAGGCCATCAGCAACAACGACCGCGTGGTCATCCAGAATGTCACGACCGGTGTAGATCCGGCCCTCGGTTAGTGCATACATGTATCGACTCCCGGTGATAAAAATGCAACCGCCCCTGAAGCAGAGGCGGCGGTGTTAATTACAGACCTTTGATGTTTTCAGCTTCTAATTCGTTGAAGTACTTCAGGGTCTTCACTTTCAGCTCCATGGTGGACGGCTCGTCGCAGACCATGACGGCCTTCGGATGCAGCTGCAGGCAGCTGATGGTCCACATGTGGTTAACGTTGCCTTCTACGGCCGCCTGCAGCGCCTGGGCTTTCTGATGGCCCAGTACCAGGATCATCACCTCTTCGGCATCCAGCAGCGTGCCAACGCCTACGGTCAGCGCATATTTTGGAACCTGATCGACGTCGCCGTCAAAGAAACGGGAATTGGCCACGCGGGTATCGTGGGTCAGGGTCTTGATGCGGGTGCGCGAGGCCAGCGACGAAGCCGGTTCGTTAAACGCAATATGGCCGTCGTTGCCTACACCGCCCATAAACAGGTGGATTTTACCGTAAGCGCGGATTTTTTCTTCATAACGACGGCATTCTGCGTCAATGTCTGGCGCATTGCCATTCAGCAGGTTAATGTTCTCCGCCGGAATATCCACGTGGTCGAAAAAGTTGCGGTGCATAAAGCTGTGGTAGCTTTCCGGATGGTCCGCTGGCAGGCCAACGTACTCATCCATATTGAAAGTCACGACGTGCTGAAAGCTGACCTGGCCCGCTTTGTGCATTTCTACCAGCGCCTTATAGGCGGTGAGCGGCGTACCGCCGGTCGGCAGTCCCAGCACGAAAGGGCGATCGGCGGTCGGTTTAAACGCATTAATACGGTTGACGATATGACGTGCAGCCCATTTGCCGACCTGTTCAGCGGTTGCCAGGGGGATCAGTCTCATTGTTCACCTCAATAGTTAGTATAAGCGTTGGCGGATTGGTGCCTGAACTCAGTTAAGCGTAACCTGGTTTGAGCTGCTTAAGGGGCAATCCGTATCGATTTTTCGTATAATAAAATAAGTTTTCGCAGTTAGCCAGCGAGGTAGGCCAGGCAATACGATTTTTGGTGATAAAAATCACAAAAAGGATGCATTTAATTTGCGAGGCGAATTAATTTCTCGGACACTTTGCAGGCTGGTGAGAAATCGCCGGGACTACAAGGTTAGCACACTATAAAAATAGGGCTTTGACTGAGTCAGATCGGGGTCTCATAGGGGGAATAAAGTGAGTGTTCTAGGTTATTTACAAAAAGTTGGCCGCGCGCTTATGGTGCCGGTGGCCACGCTACCGGCCGCAGCCATCCTGATGGGTGTCGGCTACTGGATCGATCCTAACGGTTGGGGAAACACCAGTGCCCTGGCCGCCTTTTTCATTAAATCGGGCTCGGCGATCATCGATAATATGTCGGTACTGTTCGCCATCGGCGTAGCCTACGGTATGTCCAAAGATAAAGACGGTGCGGCGGCGCTGACCGGCTTTGTCGGTTTCCTCGTATTGACGACCCTCTGCTCGCCGGCTGCGGTGGCGATGATCCAGAAGATCCCTGCGGACCAGGTTCCTGCGGCGTTCGGTAAGATCAACAACCAGTTCGTCGGTATTCTGGTGGGGATCATCTCGGCGGAGCTCTACAATCGCTTCAGCAGCGTTGAGCTTCCGAAGGCGCTCTCCTTCTTTAGCGGACGCCGGCTGGTGCCTATCCTGACGTCGTTCCTGATGATCGTCGTGGCGTTTGTGCTGATGTATATCTGGCCGGTGATTTTCGACGGGCTGGTCAGCTTCGGTGAGCATATCCAGAAGATGGGTTCCATCGGCGCCGGCGTGTATGCGTTCTTTAACCGCCTGCTGATCCCGGTGGGTCTGCACCACGCGCTGAACTCTGTGTTCTGGTTTGACGTCGCCGGCATTAACGATATTCCGAACTTCCTCGGCGGCGCTCAGTCTATCGAAGCCGGTAAAGCGGTTGTCGGTATTACCGGTCGCTATCAGGCGGGCTTCTTCCCGATCATGATGTTCGGCCTGCCGGGTGCGGCGCTGGCGATTTACCACTGCGCGCGTCCGGAGAACAAAGCGAAAGTGCTGGGTATTATGATGGCGGGCGCCTTCGCGGCCTTCTTTACCGGTATTACCGAGCCGCTGGAGTTCTCCTTCATGTTCGTCGCGCCGGTGCTCTACTTCATCCACGCCGTGCTGACCGGGATCTCCGTCTTTATCGCCGCCAGCATGCACTGGATCGCCGGCTTCGGCTTCAGCGCAGGCCTGGTGGACATGGTGCTCTCCTCGCGTAACCCGCTGGCCACCCACTGGTACATGCTGATCCCGCAGGGCCTGGTGTTCTTCGTGATCTACTATGTCGTGTTCCGCTTTGCGATCACCAAATTCAATATGATGACCCCGGGCCGTGAACTGGCGGTGACCGGCAGCGAACTGGATGGAGAAGACGTTAACGTCAGCAGCAATGGCGAGCAGGACGTTTCCGGCCTGGCCCGTCAGTACATCGCGGCAGTGGGCGGTTCCGATAACCTGACCGGTATCGACGCCTGCATCACCCGCCTGCGTCTGAACGTTAAGGACTCCTCGCTGGTTAACGAAGCGCTGGCTAAGCGTCTGGGCGCTTCCGGCGTTATCCGCCTGAACAAAACCAGCGTGCAGATCATCGTCGGCTTCGTGGCGGAGAAAATTGCCAATGCCATGAAGACCACCGGCCCGGTTGCCGCTTCTGCAGCAGCACCGGCGGCGGCACCGGCCCCGGCCCAGTCGGCGGCAAAACCGCAGGCGGTGCCGAACAACAGTGTCGTGGTTGAGGCTCTGGTTTCGCCGATTACTGGTGATATCGTTGCGCTCGATCAGGTGCCTGACGAAGCCTTCGCCAGCAAAGCGGTCGGCGACGGCGTGGCGGTGAAACCAACGGCGAAAACCGTCGTTTCCCCGGCTGCGGGCACCATCGTGAAAATCTTCAACACCAACCACGCGTTCTGCCTGGAAACGGCTAAAGGCGCGGAGATCGTTGTCCATATGGGTATCGACACCGTGGCGCTTGACGGCAAGGGCTTTACTCGCCTGGTGGAAGAGGGCGCCGAAGTGACGGCGGGCCAGCCTGTGCTCGAACTGGATCTGGACTTCCTCAACGCCAACGCCCGTTCAATGATAAGCCCGGTGGTGTGCAGCAACATCGACGACTTCGGCGGCCTGATTGTTAAGGCCCAGGGTCAGGTGGTTGCCGGCGAAACGCCGCTGTATGAGATTAAAGGCAAGTAAGCGTTTCTGAGTAGCGTATGCCTTAAGCGGCGGGGGAGCGATCCTCCGCCGCTTTTTTATGCAGCAAATAAGCGGCAGCGCGTTTTACTTTATATAAAGGTTGTCTCTTCGCCCGGCTTATTAGATCATACGCCGTTATATGTTATGACCGCTTTGAGGAATTCACGATGAGTGAGGCTGAAGCCCGCCCGACTAACTTTATTCGTCAGATCATTGATGAGGATCTGGCCACCGGTAAAAACACGACGGTCCATACCCGTTTTCCGCCCGAGCCGAACGGTTATCTGCACATTGGCCATGCGAAATCAATCTGCCTGAACTTCGGCATCGCGCAGGATTACCGGGGCGAGTGCAATCTGCGCTTCGATGATACTAACCCGGTGAAAGAGGATATCGAGTACGTTGATTCCATCAAGCACGACGTCGAGTGGCTCGGCTTCCACTGGGCGGGTAACGTTCGCTACTCCTCCGACTATTTCGACCAGCTGCACGCCTACGCGGTGGAGCTTATCAACAAAGGCCTGGCCTACGTTGACGAACTCTCTCCGGAGCAGATCCGCGAATATCGCGGTACGCTGAAAGAGCCGGGTAAAAATAGCCCCTACCGCGATCGCAGCGTCGAAGAGAACCTGGCGCTGTTTGAGAAAATGCGCAGCGGCGGCTTCGAAGAGGGCAAAGCGTGCCTGCGCGCGAAGATCGATATGGCGTCGCCGTTTATCGTCATGCGCGATCCGGTGCTGTACCGCATTAAGTTTGCCGATCACCACCAGACCGGCAGCAAGTGGTGCATCTATCCGATGTACGACTTCACCCACTGCATCAGCGATGCGCTGGAAGGGATCACCCACTCCCTGTGCACCCTGGAGTTCCAGGACAACCGCCGCCTGTACGACTGGGTGCTGGACAATATCACCATCCCGCAGCATCCGCGGCAGTACGAATTCTCGCGCCTGAACCTGGAATATACCGTGATGTCCAAGCGCAAGCTCAACCTGCTGGTCACCGACAAGCACGTTGAGGGCTGGGACGATCCGCGTATGCCGACCATTTCCGGCCTGCGCCGCCGCGGCTACACTGCCGCATCGATCCGCGAGTTCTGCAAGCGTATCGGCGTCACCAAGCAGGACAACACCATCGAGATGGCGTCGCTGGAGTCCTGCATTCGTGAAGATCTCAACGAGAATGCCCCGCGCGCGATGGCGGTTATCGATCCGGTTAAGCTGATTATCGAAAACTACCCGCAGGGCGCAAGCGAAGTGGTCAGCATGCCGAACCATCCGAACAAGCCGGAGATGGGCAGCCGCGACGTCCCGTTCAGCGGCGAGATCTGGATCGATCGCGCGGACTTCCGCGAAGAGGCCAACAAGCAGTACAAGCGGCTGGTGCTCGGCAAAGAAGTGCGCCTGCGCAATGCCTACGTGATCAAAGCCGAGCGCGTTGAGAAAGACGCCGAAGGCAATATCACCACCATCTTCTGCTCCTACGATGCCGATACCCTGAGCAAGGATCCGGCGGACGGTCGCAAGGTGAAGGGCGTTATCCACTGGGTGAGCGCGGTGCACGCGCTGCCGGTTGAGATCCGCCTTTACGACCGCCTGTTCAGCGTGCCGAACCCGGGCGCGGAAGAGGATTTCCTGTCGGTCATTAACCCGGAATCGCTGGTGATCCGCCAGGGCTACGCAGAGCCTTCACTGAAAGCAGCGGAAGCGGGCAAAGCGTATCAGTTCGAGCGCGAAGGCTACTTCTGCCTCGACAGCCGCCTGGCAACCACCGACAGGCTGGTGTTTAACCGCACCGTCGGCCTGCGCGATACCTGGGCGAAAATCGGCGGCTAAGTTCGCTGTTCTGCCAACGAAAAACGGCCTTCCGCAGGGAAGGCCGTTTTTTTATACGTGCTGACCGCCGTTGACGTGGATCTCGGCGCCGTTAACGTAGGCCGCGCCCTGGGTGCAGAGGAAATAGATGAGCGTGGCTACTTCTTCCGGCTTGCCGAGCCGCTGCAGGGGGACGCTCTGCTCAACGATTTGCGCGGTGCCCGGCGAGAGGATGGCGGTATCGATTTCGCCCGGCGCGATAGCGTTGACCCGCACGCCCTGGCGGCCAAACTCATGGGCCATTTCGCGGGTCAGGGCGGAGAGGGCGGCTTTTGAGGCGGCATAGGCAGCCCCGGCGAAGGGATGGACTTTGCTGCCGGCAATGGAGGTGACGTTGATGACGCTGCCCTGCGCCGCCTTCAGTTCGTCAAACAGCCCGCGCGCCAGCAGCGCGGTAGAGAACAGATTGACGTTGAACACCTTGATCCAGGTGGCGTAATCGCTGTCGAGAACCCCCAGCCGCTCGCCGCCGCTGCCCTTCGGCGAGATACCGGCATTATTCACCAGCGCATCCAGCCGGCCGCCGAGCCGGGCCTTTATTTCCGGCAGCTGTTCGTCGAGCTGGTTAATATCCTCCAGATCGAGATGAATATGGTTCAGCAGCCCTTCGGCCCAGGGGCACTCCGTGACCCAGCTCTGGCGCGAGGCGGTAAATATTTCCCAGCCCGCCGCATGGAAGTGTTTGACGGTAGCGTGACCAATTCCCCGGCTGGCACCGGTCAGTAATAATACTTTTTTATCACTCACAACTATAACTCCCGGTGCGTTATTAACTCATAAGTATAATTTACTAGTATCCATGATCATGGCGGATATAAAAGGTGACCTGTGTCATAAAAAATATCTCAACGTAATAAGAAATATTCTCGTATAAAAATTAACATTTTAATGCACTTATTCCCATTGATAACTGTGAGATGTTTCTTAATATGACGTTCCCTACTCACTCATAAAGAATAATTAACAATGAAAATACTTACATCAGTGGCAACGAAACCAGGACGCTTTATCACCCTCAGTGCACTGGCGCTTGCGCTGGGCTCAACCCACGCTTTCGCCGCCGACGCCTTCAGCTACGACTCGCCCTACATGCTCGGCGACTGGGGCGGTCTGCGCACCGATCTTGAAAAGGAAGGGGTTAAATTCTCCGTCGGCTATACCATGGAAGCGGCCTCCAACCTGGCGGGCGGCTACGATACGTCTACCACCGCGCGCTACAGCGACCAGCAGGCGTTTGGCGTAAATCTCGATCTGCAAAAGCTGCTCGACTGGAACGATACCGAATTCCAGTTCACCATCACTAACCGCGATGGACAGAACCTCTCTGACCACGTTGCAGACCCGCGTACCGGCAGCGTCTCCTCGGTGCAGGAAGTGTACGGTCGCGGTCAGACCTGGCGTCTGACCCAGCTGTGGCTGCGCAAAGGCTTCTTCAATGACGGCCTTGATATCAAAGCCGGTCGCCTGACCGTCGGCGAGGACTTTGATAACTTTGATAGCAAGTTCCAGAACCTGGCCTTCGGCAGCGGCCAGGCGGGTAACTGGCGCGGCGACCACTGGTACAACTGGCCTGTCTCCCAGTGGGGCGCGAGGGTACGCCTCAACTTTACGCCGGAGTGGTTCTTCCAGGTCGGCTTCTACAACCAGAACCAGTACAACTACGCGCGCGGCGACGGCTTCCGCTTCGAATTCAGCCCGACCGAGGGCAACCTCGTGCCGGTCGAACTGGGCTGGAAACCGAAGCTGGGTCCGGAAGGGCTGCCGGGTAACTATCGCCTCGGCGCTTACTACTCTTCGACTAAAGATCCGGAGTACGCCACTTACCGTAACGGCAGCTTCGGCCAGGATGACAAGCACTCCTACGGCGGCTATATCCTTGCCCAGCAGCAGCTGACCAGCATGAACGGCGACGTGAGCCGCGGCCTGGGCGTGACCGTTCAGGCGGTGATGAACGACCACAAGACCTCAAAGACCGACAACTATCAGGCGATTGCTTTAACCTGGAAAGGGCCGTTCGACGCCCGCCCGCAGGATGAGATTGGCATCGGCGCGGCGCGTATTCACATCAACTCTGACTACAGCCACATGCTGCGCACCGAGAACAACGAACACGGTATTCACGACTACGATAATCCGGCCTATCTGCCGATCCAGTCCGGCTCGGAGATGAACTATGAAGTCTATTACGATGTGCACGTCACTAACTGGATGTCGCTGCGTCCCAACCTGCAGTACGTCTCTTCGCCGGGAGCGGTCAGCAAGGTGGATGACGCCTTCGTCGGCGGCCTGACGGCAAACATTAACTTCTGATAGTTTTCCCGCCTAAAAAATCCCGGCATCGCGTCCGGGATTTTTAATGTCCTGCGTCCGGCATTCAGGAATTATTTATTTTTCACTGCGAATTAATTGTCCGTGCCTGACCGTACGCGCCGCTCGTCGTATTTCTCCTCTTTTTTACGTCTTTTGCCCACTTGCAGAGGCATAATGCGTTTGTAACAAAAAGAAAGCAAATATGTGCACCCGGTCATAATCTTGCGTTTTCGTGCTGAAAAACGATTGATAATTCGCATCGCGAAAAATAGTCTGTTCAGCACAGCAGACCGGCTTTGCCGACTGTTTTTGCATTTTTTTATTTTATCGCTGTCCGCGCTGGCGGCTGCGTTTTTAAAGTCAAAGAGGATAAACCCATGCGTACGTTCAGTGGCAAACGTAGTACGCTGGCGCTGGCTGTCGCCTGCGCCACCGCAGTCACCGGCTGGATAGCGGCCCCCCAGGCCCGTGCAGCAGGCTTTGTTGACGACTCCGTATTAACCGGCGGCATCTACTACTGGCAGCGCGAGCGCGACCGTAAAGACGTCACCGATAACGACAAATATAAAACCAACCTCAATCACTCCACCTGGAACGCCAACCTCGATTTCCAGTCCGGCTATGCCGCCGACATGTTCGGTTTCGACATTGCGGCCTTTACCGCCATTGAAATGGCGGAGAATGGCGACAGCGGGCATCCGAATGAAATCGCCTTCTCGAAAAAGAATAAAGGTTACAAAGAGGATTACTCCGGCGATAAAAGCGGGATCAGCCTCTACAAGGCCGCGGCGAAATTTAAATACGGCCCCGTATGGGCGCGCGCCGGCTATATTCAGCCGACCGGACAAACGCTGCTGGCCCCGCACTGGAGCTTTATGCCGGGCACCTACCAGGGCGCCGAAGCGGGGGCCAATTTTGACTACGCCGACGCCGGGGCGCTGAGCTTCTCCTATATGTGGGCCAATCAGTATAAGGCCCCCTGGCACACCGACGTTGACCGCTTTTATCAGGCGGATAAGCATACCAAGGTGAAATATCTTCACTCTCTCGGGGCGAAGTATGATTTTAAAAATGACCTGGTGCTGGAGGCGGCATTTGGCCAGTCCGAAGGTTATGTCGATCAGTATTTTGCCAAGGCCAGCTATAAGTTCGATATTCCCGGCGGTCCGCTGACCACCAGCTACCAGTTCTACGGCGCGCGCGATAAAGAGCACGGCCGCAACGTAAACAACATCTACGACGGCACCGCCTGGCTGCAGGGACTGACCTTCGGCTACAAGCTGGCGGAAGTGCTGGATCTGCGCCTGGAGGGCACCTGGGTCAAGGCCGACGGCCAGCAGGGCTTCTTCCTGCAGCGCATGACGCCCACCTACGCCTCGTCCAACGGCCGCCTCGATATCTGGTGGGATAACCGCTCGGACTTCAACGCCAACGGCGAGAAATCGGTCTTCTTCGGCGCGATGTACGATCTGAAAAACTGGAACATGCCGGGCTGGGCGGTGGGCGCTTCCTACGTCTACGCCTGGGACGCCAAGCCGTCGACCTGGCAGCTCAGCCCGGACGCGTACTACGACAAAAACCAGAAGATTGAGGAGTCCTCCTACAGCCTCGATGCCATGTACACCGTTCAGGAAGGGCGGGCGAAGGGGACGCTGTTCAAGCTGCACTTTACCCAGTACAACAACCACTCCAACATCCCGAGCTGGGGCGGCGGCTACGGCAACATGTTCCAGGATGAGCGCGACGTGAAGTTTATCGTTATCGCACCGTTCACCGTTTTCTGATCCCCGATGCGGCAGGCATGAGGCCTGCCGCTCATAAGGAAATCATACTATGAAAAAACTGCTCCTTGTTGTCCTGATGGCCTCCGGGCTGGTCGCCTGTAACCAGAGCCAGGCGCCAAAGAAAGATGAAAGCCGACTCAGAGAGGCCTACAGCGCGTGCATAAATTCGGCGAAAGGCAACCCGGATAAAGTTGAGGCCTGCCAGAGCGTGCTGGAGGTGCTGAAAAAAGATGAACAGCAAAAACAGTTCGCCAGTAAAGAGAGCGTTAACGTCCTTGATTACCACCAGTGCCTCGAGGCCACCCAGCGGGCCAATGACCAGGAGGTAAAAAAGAATTGCGATAAGGTGTGGCAGGAGATCCGCAGCAATAATAGTCGCTAACAGCACGGGCGGAGATTTTCTCCGCCCGATCGCTTAGCCCTTTTGTTCCACGGCCTGATACCCTTTACTCAGACGCATAAATAGCATCGCCGTGGCCGACAGTCCGCACAGCGCCGCGCACATTAACCACCATCCCGGCGAGCTTTTATCGCCGGTCAGCTGCACCAGCGCGGTTGAAATCACCGGCGTCAGCCCCCCAAAAATGGCCGTTGCCAGGCTGAAGGCCAGAGAGAAACCGACGGTGCGCACGTAAACCGGCATGATCTCGGTCAGCGCAGCCACCATCGCGCCGTTGTACATCCCGAAGAAAAAAGAGAACCAGAGCAGCACGAGCGTCATGCGGGTGAAGTCGGGCGCCGCCGTCAGCCAGTGCATCGCGGGCCAGGTGGTGATCAGCGCCAGCAGCGTAATGCCCATCAGCACCGGCCTGCGCCCGATGCGATCGGAGATAGCGCCGCCAATCGGCAGCCAGATGAAATTTGAGATCCCCACCAGCATGGTGACGAGCAGACTCTCGCTGGCGCTGAGGTGCAGCACGCTTCTGCCGTAAGTGGGGGTGTAGACGGTGATAAAATAGAAGGTGGTTGTCGTCATCGCCACCAGCAGCGTGCCGGCGATGATGATGCGCCAGTTCTTCACCATGGTGGCGAAAATCTCCCGGGTATCCGGCCGGTGGTGCCGCTGCAAAAATGCCTCTGTTTCCTGCAACGAGCGGCGCAGCACAAAAATCAGCGGAATAATCATGCAGCCGATAAAGAAGGGGATCCGCCAGCCCCATTCGGCTATCTGATCGTGCCCCAGCGTCAGATTCAGGCCGTAGCCGATGAGCGCCGCGCAGACAATGGCAATTTGCTGGCTGGCGGACTGCCAGCTGGTATAGAACCCTTTATTACCGGGGGTGGCGATCTCAGAAAGATAGACCGAAACACCGCCCAGCTCCACGCCGGCGGAAAACCCCTGCAGCAGGCGCCCCAGCAGCACCAGCGCGGGCGCCAGCAGGCCGATGGTCTGATAGCCCGGCACCAGGGCAATTAACAGCGTTCCGCAGCCCATAATGGCCAGCGTCACCATCAGCCCCTTACGGCGGCCAATTCTGTCGATATACGCACCGAGGACAACCGCGCCTATCGGGCGCATCAGAAAGCCGGAGCCAAAAACGGCGAAAGTCAGCATCAATGAAGCAAATTCGCTCTCACCGGGAAAAAAGGTTTTAGCGATATAGGTGGCGTAAAACCCGAATAGGAAAAAATCGAACTGCTCCAGAAAGTTACCGCTCGTTACGCGCAGTATGGCGCCAAAGGTGCCCGCGCGGGATTGTTCCTGCTTCATAGGTGCGCTCCATTCTCATGTTGTTGTTATGACAGAGGTTAAGACTCACTAGTCGCCTGCGATACCAGGCTGCTTCCCGCGCCGCTTCTCAATTGCCCACTTGAGTAAGGCGGCGCAGCGGTAAAATCCGTGGGCAAACTTGCCGTAGGGCAGGGTCAGAAAAAGCGCCATCACCGCGCCAAGATGAACGGACAGCAGTACGCCCATCCACCCGGTGTCTCTTCCCGCCAGCAGCCCCAGACCGGTAATGCTTATCAGCAGCAGCAGCAGGATAAAGCCGCGATCCATCGGCTTCTGGCGAGGATCTCCGTGCAGCGGCGAGCGCCGCATATTGAGCCACAGCAGGCCGGCCGGGCCGATAATCAGGCCGACTCCGCCCAGCGTGCCGAGGACCACCGGCAGACTAAAGAAGGGGTAGGGTGCCTCCCATCCGGCAACGTAGTGATAACCGGTTGCCACCACTGTGGCCGCAAAGCAGAGCATGAAGCCGTAGAAGGTAAAGTGGTGGAAGCGGCGGCGCATGAGCGTGAAGGCATCATCGGCCTCGTTACAGCCCTTGCCGTGGCCGCCGTCAAGGTATTTTAGCGTCAGCGCATCGTGCGATGCCCGGGCTACATCGATGGATTCAGGCGCGCCGGGAGAGATTTCCCGCCAGAAGCGAATGACGCCCGCCATCAGCAGCCCCAGCGCGATGACAAACACGGAGCCAAACATCCAGGCGAGGAGGCTGTGGGGGTAGATGTGATAAAAATCGCCGGCGAGAGGCTCATGCAGAAGGGAGCCCTTAAGCGCCATAGTCAGCAGCAGAAACAGGATCAGGCTGCAGGTCAGCGCCAGCGTCACGGCGATCCCCGCCCGCCGATAGAGCGCGCCAAACGCCGCCGGGCGGGCATAGTGCTGATACGTCTCCAGCCGGACTTCGGCCATCGCCTTCGGCACATTGATAGCAAATTCGTGGGGCGGGGCGTACTGGCAGGCGTGGAGGCAGGCTCCGCAGTTGTGGCAGAGGTTCGCCAGGTAATTGATATCGGCTTTGCCGAACTCCAGGCGCTGGGTCATGGCGGGAAAAACGGCGCAAAAGCCCTCGCAGTAGCGGCAGGCGTTGCATACCTGCATCACGCGCTCAACTTCCATTTCTGGTTCGGTGAGTATTGTTGCTTCAATGATCAAGTTTTCAAGCTGTTTCACGGCGGCTCTCCTTGGTTGCTGCCTGCGCCGCCTGCTCGCCGGCAATACGGCCAAATGTCGTGCCAATCGACATGCCGACGCCGGCGGTATAGCCCTTACCGAGAACGTTTCCGGCCATCATCTCTCCGGCGACAAACAGGTTACGGCTGGGAATACCGCCGAAGTGGACGGCGGCGCGGTCGTTGACCTTCAGGCCGAGGTAGGTGAAGGTGATCCCCGGGCGCAGGGCGTAGCCATAGTAGGGCGGGGTATTCAGCGGCCGCGCCCAGTGCGTTTTTGGCGGGCTGAGATTTTCGGTCGCACAGTCGTCGAGCGTGGTGTGGTCGAAGCGGCCCGGGCGACAGGCGCGATTATAGGCGGCAACCGTCGCGCTAAATTTTTCAGGATCCAGACCGAGGAGCGTCGCCAGCTCCGGCAGGGTATTGGCCCGGGCGCCGGGAAAGACCGGCGGCATAAAGTGGCCTATCGCTTTGCTGTCGATGATGGAATAGCCTATCTGATCGGGCTGGTGGGCGACCAGACGGCCCCAGATAGCGTAGCGTTTAGGCCAAAAATCCTCACCCTCGTCGTAGAAGCGCTCGGCGTCGCGGTTGACCACGATCCCCAGCGACACGCAGTCAACCCGGGTGCAGATGCCGCCGTCGTACAGCGGCGCCCTGGCATCAATCGCCACGCAGTGCGACTGGGAGGGATCGCCGATGATATCGGCGCCGGCATCGATCATAAATTTGAGCAGCACGCCCTGGTTAAAGCGGGTGCCGCGGATAAGAAAATTATCGGCGGGCCATTCGCCTCGCGCGTTCTGCCCCCACGCGTCGCGCAGCCACGCCCGGTTTGACTCGAATCCTCCGGCGGCCAGTACGCAGGCTCTGGCCTCAATGCGCTCCTGGCCGGTCAACGCCGCGACAAACTGCCCGTCTTTTAACTCCAGCGCCTCGACCGGGGTATCGTAGCGTATCCGGACGCCGAGCCGCTCGGCGCTGCGGTAGTAGGCGTTCACGAGGGCCTTCCCGCCGCCCATGAAAAACGCGTTGGTGCGCGCGACGTGGAGCGCGCCCGAGAGCGGCGGCTGAAAGTTAACGCCGTGCTGGCGCATCCACGTCCGGCAGCGGGAGGAGGTGCGGATCACCAGCCGGGCCAGGTGTTCATCGGTGTTGCCCTCCGTTACCCGCTGCAGATCCTGCCAGAACTCCTCTTCCGGATAGCTGTCCACCAGCACATCCTGCGGCCCGTCGTGCATACAGCGCAAATTGCGGGTGTGCTGCGAATTTCCGCCCCGCCACGCTCGGGGCGCTGCCTCAAGCAGCAGGACTGAGGCACCGCTTTCCCGGGCGGTTATTGCCGCGCACAGCGCGGCGTTTCCGCCGCCAATCACCAGAACATCGAACATCGCCTACTCCATTACGCTTTAACTTTTGTTAAATTTGTAATGTAAATGTATGCGTATTGTTTGTGTGGACGCGATGGCCCATCGCTAAAGGGGGCTTTAGTTTCCGTAAAGCGTGGCGCCTGGCCAGGCGCCTGCGTGAACCAGCTGACGCATGGTTTTACTCAGGAGGACGCGCGCGGCAAGGGCTGCGGGGGTCAGTTCGCTATCGTTAAGGCTGACTAAAAAATTGGGGCGGCTGAGTATCGGATTGTGGACGCCGATCACTCTCAGGGGAGCATCGCTTAGATGGGAAATCGCGGCACCGGGCTGCAGCGTTGCGCCGAGTCCGGCCCGGACGGCGTTCATTAGCAGCGTCAGGCCATCGATTTCCGCCACGATATTCACCGCCATGCTGTGCTCCTGACAGATAGCCTCCAGCCTGCTCCTCAGGCCGTGGCCGGCGCTGGGCATGATGAGCGGAATATCGGCCAGCTGGGCAGGAGCGATAGTCTCTTCGGCGACATTCGCCAGCAGTGCCGGAGTGCCTATGATGAACAGGCGTTCTTCCAGGATGGGGCTTGCGCTCCAGCGCGGCTTTTTCTCCTGCTGAAAAACCACGGCCAGATCCAGCTGACGCGTCGCGATCATCCGCGCCAGGTTGCCGGAGAGGCTCTCCACAAGATGCAGCCGCACGTCGGCATAATTTTGCTGCATCGCAGAGATAAAGGGGAGCCCGAGTACGGACGCGGTACTCGGCGGCATGCCGACGCTGACGTGCCCGCTGAGGCGCGCTTCGCGGGCCGCAAGGATGGCATCATCGGCGTGGCGGATGGCAAGCTGCGCCTGAGAGTAGAATGCCAGCCCGGCGCTGGTGGGCACGACGCCACGCGAGGTTCTTTGCAGAAGGCGAATGGACAGCTCGTTTTCAAGACGGGTCATCTGCTGGCTGAGCGCCGAGACGCCGATATCTAAATCGGCGGCGGCATGGCCCATGCTTCCGGTCTCGACAATGCGCACGAAGTAGCGAAGCTGACGTAATTCCATACCGGCACCGGGATATAAAAAAACCAACCGCCGGGTTGGTTTCTGTTTACAGAATTGCGCTTATTTCTCTGACTTTTTGCTGTCGTGGGCGTGCTCGTCTTCGCGGCAGTCGCCTTCGGTGCAGTGGCCGTAGAGATAGAGGCTGTGGTTGGTCAGGCGAATACCGTGCTCGGCGGCGATTTCGCGCTGGCGCGCTTCGATAGAGTCGTCGCTGAACTCAATCACTTTGCCACAGTCGAGGCAGATCAGGTGATCGTGGTGATGCTGCTGGGTCAGTTCAAATACCGATTTGCCGCCTTCAAAGTTGTGGCGGGTGACAATCCCGGCATCGTCAAACTGGTTCAGCACGCGATACACGGTAGCCAGGCCAATCTCTTCACCCATATCGATAAGGCGTTTGTAGAGATCTTCCGCACTGACGTGGTGGTTATCCGGCTCCTGAAGCACTTCCAGTATTTTTAAACGCGGAAGCGTCACTTTCAGGCCTGCCTTCTTTAATGCGGTATTGTTGTCAGTCATGCGGAATCAGTCCTGTTACTAAGCGGTACACTTCCGAAGTGGGAAGTATGACTAAGAATAAATTAAGGATAATGCGTCTCATTATAGAACTGGTGGTGCTAAATGAAAACAGTATCCCCTGAGCAAAGTATGTGTTTCAAAACGGAGCTCACGTGCCGGATGTGCAGCGAACCCCGCTAAATCAGTGGACATTGTACAGGCATGTGTCCAAAAGTTAAAAAATTGTAGCGATTATTTTGATTGCTTTTATCTATCAATCTTTTCGCCATTCATCGCCTGGATGGCGCAGCGGCGGCTGCGCCAGTCGGTTATCAGGCGTTGATGATCTCTTCCAGGTGCAGCTCTTCAGAGATCTGTTTTACCCACTTCTCTACGCGCTCGGCGGTCAGCTCCGGCTGGCGGTCTTCATCGATGGCCAGACCCACGAAGTGATCGTCGTCTGCCAGACCTTTAGACGCCTCGAAGTGATAACCGGCGGTCGGCCAGTGGCCGACAATGGTTGCTCCGCGCGGTTCAATGATGTCGCGGATGGTGCCCAGCGCATCGCAGAAGTATTCGGCATAGTCTTCCTGGTCGCCGCAGCCAAACAGGGCCACCAGCTTGCCGTTGAAGTCTACCTCTTCCAGCGTCGGGAAGAAGTCGTCCCAGTCACACTGCGCTTCACCGTAGTACCAGGTCGGGATACCGAGCAGCAGAATATCGAAGGCTTCCAGATCTTCTTTGCTGCTTTTGGCAATGTCATGCACTTCGGCGACGTCTTTACCAAGCTGCTTCTGAATCATCTTTGCGATATTTTCGGTGTTGCCGGTATCGCTGCCGAAAAAAATGCCTGTGATTGCCATGAGTAAAATAACCTCTTGATACGAAATGAAATGACGGCGGAATAACGCCCATAGATAGGCTCAATAATAGCAGGAGCTGCCGGGGGCGGGAACCGCTATCGGCCAGGACTGCACTCTCTGCTACATGAAAAGGGTTTTTTTGGCGGATTTTCAGCCGATTTGCTGGCTGCGCAGCGCGGCAAGCTGGCTCATCAAAATCTCTTCGATGAGCTCGCTGCGGCTGATGTCCCGCGCTTGCGCGAGTTCGTTAAGCGCATCGACCGCATCGGCGTTGAGCTTCAGCTCCACGCGCTTGAGGCCCTTCACTTTGTCGCGCTTCAGCTGGTTGCGCTTGTTGATGCGCAGCTGTTCGTCACGCGAAAGCGGATTGGTTTTCGGTCTTCCCGGACGACGCTCGTTTGCGAACAAATCCAGCGTTGTTCGGTCCGTTTGTTCTTTTGCCATGATTAAGAGTGACTTCGGGGAAACAAAGCGCCGGACAACCGGTCCGGCGGCGATAGCGCGCCATCATACATCAGGGAGCGGGCAGGGCGCCAACGCTGCGAAGCCTGATGGCGTGCGGTCGCTCGGATTTTAATCACTCCTGCAGATAGCGGCGGATGGCGCGCAGCACGGCATCGGGTTTTTCGGCGTGAACCCAGTGCCCGGCGCCGGCGATAACGTGGGCGCGCGCCTGAGGGAACTGGGCCAGCAGATCGTCGCGGTAGGATTCCTTAACGTAAGGTGAGTTGCCGCCGGGAATAAACAGCGCCGGATGGTCCCACGCCGGGATCGTTTCCCAGCCGACGATATGCGGATACTGATCCCACAGCACCGGGACGTTGAAGCGCCATTCGCCGTCGACAAAGGATTTGAGCAGGAACTGGATCACGCTCTCTTCTTTGAGATGCTGGCGCATCACCTCGGCGGCCTGGTGACGGCTGGCGCAGCCCGCCTCAGTCACGGCGTTGACGGCGGCAAAGATCTCATCGTGGCGGCGCACCGGATAATCCACCGGCGCAATGTCAATGGCGACCAGCTTCTCAACGCGCTCGGGGGCGAGGGCGGTAAAGGCCATCACCGCTTTGCCGCCCATCGAATGCCCGATGAGAATGATTTTATCGATGCCGCTGGCGTCGAGAGTATCCAGCAGATCCTGCGCCATCGCCGGATAGTTCATCTCCGGCGCGCGCGGCGACAGGCCGTGGTTACGCATATCGACTTGCAGAATATCGTGGTCCTGAACCAGGTCTCTGGCCAGGATCCCGAGGTTGTCGAGACTGCCAAAAAGGCCGTGAACGAGGAGGATGGGGGAATTATTGTGCAGGTTCTGTGCAGATTGCGCTCGGCTGTTTAATTTCATGGCAAAGTTCTTATTTAGCGTCGTCGTGTTAGGGTATCATGTTGACCATTCTGCCGCCCGGTTGCAACTATGGGAAATTGTCCTGAAATTGCGGCCACTCAGGTTTGACGCTATCCGCTGTTGGGTTTTGAACCTATAATCCCAACGACTTATATTCAGAAAAAAATCGCACCGGATTAAGATGAAAACGATCGAAGTTGATGACGAACTCTATCGCTATATTGCCAGCCACACCCAGCGCATTGGTGAGAGCGCATCCGATATTTTGCGGCGCATGCTGAAGTTTTCCGCCGCCTCCCAGGCCGCAGCGCCCGTCGCCAAAGAGGCGCCCGCGCAGGTTCCGGCCGCGGCCGCTCTGCCGGTTAAAAAAGCGGCTTCGCCGAAAGACAACGTCCGCGCCATGCGCGAGCTGCTGCTCTCCGATGAGTACGCCGAACAGAAAAAAGCCGTTAACCGCTTCCTGCTGATCCTGACGACACTTTACGCCCTGGACAATAAGGCATTTGCCGAGGCGACCGAGTCGCTGCACGGCCGCACCCGCGTTTACTTCGCCTCCAGCGAAGCGACGCTGTTGAAAAACGGCAACCAGACCAAGCCGAAGCAGGTGCCAGAGACGCCTTACTGGGTCATCACCAACACCAATACCGGCCGTAAATGCAGCATGATCGAGCACATCATGCAGTCGATGCAGTTCCCGGCGGAACTGATTGAGAAGGTTTGCGGCACTCTTTAATTAACCCTTGCATAAGAAGGACCAGGCAATGGCAACTCATCCACGTGCGGGTCAGCCCGCGCAGCAGAGTGATTTGATTAACGTCGCCCAGCTGACGTCGCAGTACTACGTCCTGAAACCGGAAGTCGGTAATGCCGAACATGCCGTTAAGTTCGGCACCTCCGGGCACCGCGGCAGCGCGGCGCGCCACAGCTTTAACGAGCCGCACATTCTGGCGATTGCCCAGGCTATCGCCGAAGAGCGTGCGAAAAACGGCGTTACCGGTCCCTGCTATGTGGGTAAAGATACCCACGCGCTGTCCGAACCGGCAATTATTTCGGTGCTGGAAGTGCTGGCGGCCAACGGCGTTGACGTGATCGTGCAGGAAAACAACGGCTACACGCCGACGCCGGCCATTTCCAACGCTATCCTGGTCCACAATAAGCAGGGCGGGGCGCAGGCCGACGGTATCGTTATTACGCCGTCCCATAACCCGCCGGACGACGGCGGTATCAAATACAATCCGCCTAACGGCGGCCCGGCGGACACCAACGTCACCAAAGTGGTGGAAGATCGCGCCAACGCGCTGCTGGCCGACGGCCTGAAGGGCGTCAAGCGCATGACCCTCGATGAGGCCTGGGCTTCCGGGCACATTAAAGAGCAGGATCTGATCCAGCCGTTTATCGAAGGGCTGGCGGATATCGTCGATATCAAAGCGATTCAGAAAGCGGGCCTCAAGCTCGGCGTCGATCCGCTCGGCGGCTCCGGCATCGAATACTGGAAGCGTATCGCTGAGTTCTACAAGCTCGACCTGACTATCGTTAACGACCACGTCGATCAGACCTTCCGCTTTATGCACCTCGACAAAGATGGCGCGATCCGCATGGACTGCTCCTCCGAGTGCGCGATGGCGGGTCTGCTGGCGCTGCGCGACAAGTTCGACCTGGCCTTCGCCAACGACCCGGACTATGACCGTCACGGTATCGTGACCCCGGCAGGGCTGATGAACCCGAACCACTATCTGGCCGTGGCTATCAACTATCTGTTCCAGCACCGCCCGCAGTGGGGCAAAGACGTGGCCGTCGGCAAGACCCTGGTCTCCTCGGCGATGATTGACCGCGTGGTGAATGATCTGGGCCGCAAGCTGGTGGAAGTCCCGGTCGGCTTCAAGTGGTTCGTTGACGGTCTGTTCGACGGCAGCTTCGGCTTCGGCGGCGAAGAGAGCGCGGGCGCCTCCTTCCTGCGCTTCGACGGCACGCCGTGGTCTACCGACAAAGACGGCATCATCATGTGCCTGCTGGCGGCTGAAATTACCGCCGTGACCGGCAAGAACCCGCAGCAGCACTACGACGAACTGGCTGAACGCTTCGGCGCGCCGAGCTACAACCGTATCCAGGCATCCGCCACTTCCGCGCAGAAAGCGGCGCTCTCTAAGCTGTCGCCGGAAATGGTCAGCGCCAGCACCCTGGCCGGTGACCCGATCACCGCCCGCCTGACCGCAGCGCCGGGCAACGGCGCCGCTATCGGCGGCCTGAAGGTGATGACCGACAACGGCTGGTTCGCCGCCCGTCCGTCCGGCACCGAAGACGCCTATAAGATCTACTGCGAAAGCTTCCTCGGCGAAGCGCACCGCAAGCAGATTGAGAAAGAGGCGGTGGACATCGTCAGCGAAGTGCTGAAGAACGCGTAATCTGCTCAGCTATCTGATAAACCCTGCCAGCCGGCGGGGTTTTTTTATGGCCGGTGAATAATTGCTCATTTCATCCCATATGGTAAAATAAAAAAACCAAATGGGAGGGCATATCATGAAACTCTACTCACCCACCGTTACCGCCGACAAATCTCACGACCCGTGGCGCGCCGTAGGCCTCGGTACCGGCGACGGTATTGAATTAATGGGGCAGATAAGCCTCGGCCTGGAGGGCGATGTCGCACGGCGCATCTCCGAGTGGGCAGATATCACTCCGGCGGAGCTGCGCAGGATGTCCGGCATTCCCAATACCACTTTCAACCGCAGCATTAAGGCCCGCTTTACCGCCGAACAGAGCGAGCGGCTGGTGCGCATTGTGCGCGTGCTGGAGCGCGCGGTAGATCTGTTTGAAGGCGATAAGCGCGCCGCGCAGAAGTGGATGAGCGAGCCAAACCGCGCGCTCGGCTGGAAAGCGCCCGCAGAGGTCGTCTTCTCTGAAACCGGCGCGCTGGAGGTGATGCGCCTGATAACCCGGCTGGAGCACGGAGTCTACTCGTGATCTTCTACCGGCTGACCAAGACGCGCTATCTGATGAGCGCCTGGTTGGGGCAGGGCGCCCGCGAAGCCGGAGGGCGCTGGAACAGCGTCGGCACGGCGATGGTCTACCTGTCGCAGACGGCGTCGCTGACGATGCTGGAGACGCTGGTGCACCTCCAGGCCCCGCAGCTGCTGGACGCCTTCACGCTGCTCAGCATTGAACTCCCTGACGAACAGATCCAGACCCTCGACAGGCAGCGGCTGCCCGAAACCTGGTCCGGCGAAGAGGCGCCAGAGCTGGCCCTGCTCGGCGATGAGTGGATAGCCAGCGGCGTATCGCTGGCGCTGCGGGTGCCCAGCGCGCTCTCGCCGGTAGAAGACAACTGTTTACTCAATCCTCAGCATCCTGCACTCTTCGACATGATGGCCGGCGTGAAGAGAATTCCTTTCCGGTTTGATACGCGCCTTAAATAACATCGTTAAATAATGAGGTAATCATGGATCGTCGCCAGTTTCTGACGACGTTTGCCGCTGCGCTATGTCTGAGAGCGGCCCTCTCTGAGTCTCTGGCAGCCGGGAGCGCGACCTCCATCATCCCGCTGTGGGAAGGGACGCCGCCCGGCGGCGGCGGCCCAAAGGGCGAACGCAGCATCTCAGCGCGCGGCGCGGTGAGTTACGTAGCCATCCCGACCCTGAGCGCGCTGCGGCCGGTAAAGCCTAATGGCCGCGCGGTGCTGATTGCCGCAGGGGGCGGCTATAAGCGCATAGAGATGGCGAAAGAGGCGTGGCCCGCCGCGCAGTGGCTGGCGCAGCGCGGCTATGCGCCTTACGTGTTGTGCTATCGCCTGCCGGGAGAAGGATGGCGTGATGGCAATCTGGTTGCCCTGCAGGACGCCCAGCGCGCGCTGCGCGTCGTACGCCAGCGCCACGGGGAGGTCAGCGTTCTCGGTTTTTCGGCAGGAGGACATCTGCTGGGGATGGCGGCGCTGCGCCCCGATTTTGCCAGCTATCCGCCGCGTGATGCGCTTGACCGCAGGCCGGCCTCGGCGGACGGCGCCGCGCTTATCTATCCGGTGGTGACGCTGGAAGCGCCGTATAACCATACGTCCACCCACAAACTGCTGGTGGGTAATCATCCCGCGGCGGGCGAGGAGGCGCGCTGGTCGCTGCAGACTTACGTGACGCCGCAGTCGCCGCCGCTGTTTCTGGCGCAGGCGGAGGATGACCACGTTTCAAATCCGCAAAACACGCTGATCCTCGCCGCCGCCTGCCGGCGCGAAGGCGTCCCCGTTGGAATGCACCGCTACCGCACAGGCGGCCACGGCTTCGGCATGGGGCGGCCGGGCACGCCGACCGCGGCGTGGCCCGCAGCCTACGAAGCGTGGCTGTGCAGGCGGCGGTGAGCGACGAAAGACTCCGACACGCAGAGCATCAGCCCCAGCCACACCGCGCCGAAGCAGATAAGTTCCGGGTAGTTAATCTGCTCGCCGAAAATCACTATCGCAATCACGAACTGCAGGGTCGGCTCGATATACTGCGCCAGCCCGGTGATCACCAGCGACGTTTTGTTGAGGGCGATAGCAAACAGGATCAGCGGAATGACCGTGACCGGCGCCGTCAGGATATACAGCAGATGCGGCACATCGGGCGAAAAGCTGCTCCCGGCGCCGCTGACGCAAAAGATAATCGCCACCACCGGCAGGGCCCACAGGGTTTCCAGGGTGATGGAGGTCAGTACGTCGTAGCGGATAAACTTGCGCACCAGCCCGTACAGGGCGAAGGAGAAGCCCATCATCAGCGGCAGCAGCGGCAGGTGGCCGAGAGAGAGGATCTGAAAGGCCAGCCCGCAGGCGCCTAAAAAGACCGCCGCCTTCTGAAAGGCCGACAGCCTTTCCCGCAGGAAAAGACAGCCGAGCGTAATAACAAACAGCGGGTTAATGAAGTAGCCGAGGCTGGCGTCCAGCACCTGGTGGCGGGTCAGGGCATAAATAAACGACGACCAGGAGATTATCATCAGCAGGCCGGCCAGCATGCAGCAGAAGAACGAGCGCCGGTCCCGCCACAGATCGCGAATCGGCGTTCTGTGACGCAGCAGCAGACGCGCCAGCAGCAGCAGCGGGAGCGACCAGACTACCCGGTAGATCAGAATTTGCGCTAAATCTCCGCCGGAGAGGTACTGATAAAACAGCGGGGTAATACCCCATAAAACAAAGGCCAGCACAATTGTGGCTGGCCCACTGCGCATGTTGGTTAACATATAATTCACATCCAGGTATACATATTATCCGAACACACATCGTTAAGAAATTATTGTGGCGACGATGAAAGGTTCAGCAGGGTGAAAAATAAGACATTGTGTTGCTTGACGGGTACTTACTGCTTACTTTTACGAACCTTCCTGTTCTTAAAGTAGCTGTCAGAAGCGATTATACCAACATCGCTATCGTTCAATTTATACACTCTGTGTGATTATTTCCGCACATTATTTATGCCTGCGAGGAGAAAGACTGGGAAAAATAGTCATCGCGCGTCATTACCCGGATCTCGGGCTGAAAGTTTGGGATGATAGTGATTATTTTTTTAATAAAAACCGTGAGTTCGCTGAGTGACATAAAGCTGGCGATAGCCCAGGTATCCTTTGGCAGGGGCCTGGCGATGCCGTGCCCGTCGGCAACGACGGTAGCAAAATGATACTGCAGCAGCAGAGGAGTTAGCTTGTCATGAACCTCATTTAAGGCCTCGGAATAGGCGAAGGTGATGATAAATACGCTAAGATGTTTATGCCGCATAATATTCCTCAGAAACGTTTTATTAAAAAATGGCGAACAATAACACAACAGGAAAGCTCAGCGGCCAGGTCAGACCGATAAATATGCTCGCCAGCAGACGCACGCTTTTTTTATCGCGGGTGAGAAACCAGGTGATCAGGCCGCATATAAGTGCCAGCGCCAGATAGATATTAACGATGATATGCCAGCTCGTCATCGGTGTCATACCCGTCGGTAAAATAGTGTGTAATCATTGCGGTAAAAGTGCCCGGCAGCGTATGCCTGCCGCCGGGCCAGTGCTTAACTGTGTTTATTCTTCAATTCGAAACGTGGGGAGATAAGTCCGTACAGCGTCCAGCCCAGGAAGGTGACGATAGCCCCGTAGAGCATCGCCTCTTCCCCGGAGGAGTAGAGCGCGTAGAAGCTGTACATCGCGCCGATAAAGGCCACGACGTTTGCCGAGCGGGCTTTACCCTGCGGCACGTTTGCCATACGCTGGATAATCGCCAGCGCCGCCATCGAAAGAATGTACGGAATGATGTTAGTCACCACGGCCAGGTTAACCAGTACGTTAAACTGACTGTTCAGCGACGGGCTAATGGTCATCAGCGACAATCCGGTCTGGATAATCACAATCACCAGCATCCCCTGAATTGGCGCGCCGGAGCCGCTTACCCGGGAGAACACTTTCGGGAAGTAGCCCTCGTCGGACGACGACTTGAACACCTGGGCGATAGTGAACTGCCAGCCGAGCAGAGAGCCGCAGCAGGACATCACCATCAGGGCCATAATCACTTTCCCGACGGCCGGGGTGAACATCTGGGCGAAGGCGAGGCCAAACGGCGCCGTCGAGTTCGCCAGATTCATGTTCGGTACGATCCCGGCAATGACGTTGGTGGAGACGATGTAAATAACCGCCGCTCCCAGCGTCCCGCCCAGCACCGCGATGGGGACGTTACGCTCCGGATTTTCCACCACGTCGGTATTGGCGCAGGCGGACTCCAGACCGAGGAAGGCCCACAGCGTCATGGCGATAGAGGAGCCCACCGCGCTGAAGAACGGTACGTGGTGCGGGTTCCAGGACGCGGCGTACATTGACGGGCTGAACCAGAACCAGCCAATAACGCACAGGCCCACGACCGGAATAATCACGCCCCACACGGTGACGCTGCTTATCTGACCGGTAATGCGCGCCCCGCCAAAGTTGGCGATGGTGCACAGCCACAGCACGCCGATAGTGGCGATACCAATCTGCACCGGACTCAGCGCGGCGCCGAACAGTTCGGTGCCGTAGCCTACTGCGGAGATGGCAATGGCGACGTTGGCGATCAGCAGCGAAACGCCGTAGGTGTAGTTGGCCATAAAATTGCCGGACTTGCCGAAGGCATACTCCGCGTAGCCGCCCATACCGCCGGATTTCTTACTGAACATCCCGCACTTGGCGAAGGCCCACGCCAGCGCCATCGAACCGACGGCGGTGACCAGCCAGGAGATGATGGAGATTGTCCCCACCTCCGCGAGCTTGGTGGGCAGCATAATGATCCCCGAGCCCATCATATTGACCATGGTCAGAATGGTGAGCTGGACGACGCCCATTTTGTTGGATGACTTGCTCATAGTGTTCCCTCATGGCGTAAGGCCTGTCCGGCGGCCTGCGGTTTAATCACGTTGCACCAGACCTGTTTACGGCCGTCGTGCTCCTGGAGGTAAACCCCCTGCAGTTCAGGCGCAAATCCCGGCAGCTGGTTGATGCTGTCCTCAAGTGCGGCGAAGTAGTGCAGCACCGAGCCGCCCCAGATCTCGCCCGGGACAACGCACAGCACGCCCGGCGGGTAAGGCAGGGCGCCTTCCGCCGCAATGCGGCCTTCGGCCTGCGGCAGGGCGACAAGTTCACACTGGCCGCGCAGATAGGCATAGTTGGCCTCCTGCGGATTCATCGCCACGCGCGGGAAATGCGCCTTGCGGAACATCTCTTTCTGCAGTTGCTTCACGTTGTGGCGGGCGTAGATATCGTGCATCTCCTGGCAGATCTGGCGCAGGGTGTAGCCGGCATAGCGCGCTTCATACTGGTGATAGACCGACGGCAGCACGTCGCTGAGCGGCGCATCGGCCTCCAGCAGTTTTTCAAAGCGCACCAGCAGGGCCACCAGCTGCTGCAGTTTTGCCATATCTTCCGCCGGGGTCATCAGGAACAGGATCGAGTTGAGGTCGCATTTTTCCGGCACCACACCGTTTTCACGCAGGAAGTTGGCGAGGATCGTTGCCGGCACGCCAAATTTCTCGTACTCGCCGGTAGCGGCATTGATCCCCGGCGTGGTCAGCAGCAGCTTGCAGGGATCGACGAAGTACTGATGCTCGGCGTAGCCCTCGAAGCCGTGCCATTTTTCGCCCGGCACGAAGTGGAAGAAGCGCAGGTCGCGGGCAATCGTTTTTGTCTCCCAGGCCTGCCACGGTTTGCCGTCAACCTGCTCGGGCACGAACGGGCGAATGTGGCGGCAGTTGTTGAGGATGATTTTCCTCGCCTCGATCGTATTCTCGACGCAGGACATCCACATATTGCGGCCCGCCGCGCCCTCGTGCATTTTGGCATTAACGTCCAGCGCGGCGAACAGCGGGTAGAACGGGCTGGTGGAGGCGTGCATCATAAAGGCGTTGTTGAGGCGCTTGTGCGGCACGTAGCGGCTCTGGCCCTTGATATGACTGTCTTTTTTATGGATCTGCGAGGTCTGAGAGAAACCGGCCTGCTGTTTATGCACCGACTGAGTCACCAGGATCCCCGGATCGTTTTCGTTCAGCTCGAGCAGCAGCGGCGAGCAGTCGGCCATCATCGGAATAAACTGCTCGTAGCCGACCCAGGCGGAGTCGAACAGGATGTAGTCGCAGAGGTGGCCAATTTTGTCCACCACCTGACGGGCGTTATAGATAGTGCCGTCGTAGGTGCCGAGCTGGATCACCGCCAGGCGGAACGGCCGCGCCTCGTTGGCGCGCTGCGGCGCAGCCTCGGCGATGAGCTTACGCAGGTAGGGTTCTTCAAAGCAGTGGGCGTCGATGCCGCCGATAAAGCCGTAGGGGTTACGGGCAGTTTCAAGATAGACCGGCGTCGCGCCCGCCATCAGCAGCGCGCCGTGATGGTTAGATTTGTGGTTATTGCGGTCAAACAGCACCAGGTCGCCCGGCGTCAGCAGCGCGTTGAGCACCACTTTGTTTGACGATGAAGTGCCGTTGAGCACGAAGTAGGTTTTATCGGCGTTAAACACTTTAGCCGCGTGCTGCTGGGCGCTGCACGGCGCGCCTTCGTGGATCAGCAGATCGCCCATCGCCACGTCGGCGTTGCACAGGTCGGAGCGGAACAGCGTCTCGCCGAAATATTCGACAAACTGGTTGCCGGCCGGGTGGCGGCGGAAGAATTCACCGCCCTGGTGGCCGGGGCAGTCAAAGGCGCTGTAGCCTTTATTCACGTAGTCTACCAGCGCGCTGAAAAACGGCGGCCGCATCTGGGTTTCATATTTGTGAGCGGCGGCTTCAAGCTGGCGGCCGTAAAAGTCATTGCGGGTTTCGTCGTGCTCGAAAACGCCCTGAATGCGCGGTAGATAATGGTCAGGCACAACCTGATCTTTATTAATGGCGATAAATACCGGCAGGTCGTAGCCGGTGGCGTCTATTTCATCGAGCTTGCCGCACTCTACGTCTTCAATTGAGAGGACGGCAGCGGCGATATCAATAAACTGCGTGGCATCGGTATGCACCGTGCTTCGCTGAGTCATAAAGCAATTTGGGCAATTGCGGCTAACGGCTATTTTTAATTCTGACATTTTTCATCTCTTTAATTCAGGTAATAGCAGGTCCTCAATTTCCATTAGGGGAAATTGACTATTCCGGATAAAAAGCAATACTCAGTCGCTGATAATAAAATCAGAATATTACTTTTCAGGTGTAATAAATCCGCTCAGCCCGGTGACTGATTAATAACAGGATTTATAGAGACGAGTGCGCGAGTCTACAGGTAACAACCTGTATGAAGTATAGGAATGACCTGTACGCTGAGGCACCCGTAGTCAGGAAGACTATCGGGCGTTAAAGAAGTGAAAATCAAAGCTGTTGCGGTGAGAGAACATCATAAGATGCGTTGTTCGCCTGATATGAGGCATTCTTCGGCTGTTATTTTCCATAATATTTACCTTCATCACTTATTTTTGAAAGCGGGGCTATTTTAACGCGCGATAAATCATGAAACGTGATCCAGATCCGATAAGTAGCGCCTAATATAAATAATTGATGTAAATATTCCAATAGCTATGGATTATTTGAGTGAATGTTTTTGATATGTTAAATGAGTGTTATTTGGAAATTTAATGGCGCAACAAGAGGCTATAATTTATACATGTTGTGGGGCAGAGAAGGGGCGGTAAAATAAATAATGAATAATTATTCATAGCATAAAACGATAACCGATACCGGTTTCAGTTAATAAATGCCGGGGGCGCGCCGGATCTATTTCCAGCTTTTGTCGAAGATGTCCCATATATATGCGCAAATAGTGACTATGCTCAACCGCATTGGGGCCCCACACCTGGCTCAGCAGCTGGCGCTGGGTGAGCACCTTGCCATGATTATTAAGCAGCACCGCCAGCAGGCGAAATTCGATAGGCGTCAGGTGGATCGCCTCCCCGTCGCGCGAAATGCGGCGGCTGGCAATATCAACCTCAATACCGGAGAAGCTGTACTGCGGCTGACTCTGTTCACTGCCGCCCCGGCGGCGCAGGGCGACCCGCAGGCGGGCCTGCAGCTCGCCGATGCCGAAGGGCTTGCTGAGATAGTCGTCGGCCCCGGCGTCGAGGGCGGTAATTTTATCCGCTTCTTCCGCGCGTGCGGAGAGCACGATCACCGGCACCTGGCTCCACTGGCGGAAATCGCGGATGAACTCAACGCCGTCGCCGTCCGGCAGGCCGAGATCGAGGATCACCAGGTCCGGCTTGCGGGTGGCCGCCTCCAGCAGTCCGCGCTGCAGCGTTTCTGCCTCAAACACCCGCAGGCCGTCCCCCTCCAGCGCGCTGCGCAGGAAGCGGCGAATCGCCTGCTCGTCTTCAATTATCAGTACGTTTATCACGCGTCCTCGGTAAAGTCGTCCAGCGCCGGCGGGATCTCCGGCGGCAGGGTGACCACAAAGCTGGCCCCGCCTGCGGGCCGGTTATGGACGCTCAGCGTGCCGCCGTGGACCTCAACAATCGCCTGGCAAATCGCCAGCCCCAGCCCCACGCCGGGGATAGCGGACTCTTTATGGCCCCGGGCAAATTTAGCAAAAATCGCCTGCTCCTGACCAGCCGGAATACCGGGACCGCTGTCCCACACTTCAATACGCAGCTGTTCGGGCTGGCCAGCGGCGCGAATGCCGAGCTGCGCGTCGGGCCCGGCGTACTTGACCGCGTTTTCCAGCAGGTTGATCAGCACCCGTTCAAACAGCGGACCGTCAACGTGAATCAGGGTCAGCGGATCGCCGAGGCTGAGGGCGATGTGCCGCCCGCCGAGCCCCGGCTCGAGGGTGCGGATAGCGCTGCCTACCACCTCTTCAAGGGTCAGCCACTCCTTGCGTAAATTAAAGCCGCCGGACTGGATCCGCGCCATGTCCAGCAGGTTATTCACCAGCCGGGCGGTATTGAGCACGTGCTGGCGAATTTCGCTGGCCTGGGCGGCGTGCGGCGAACCCGCCGCCGCCAGATCGAGGGTGAGGATCTCGGCCTGGCCGAACAGCACGGTCAGCGGCGTGCGCAGATCGTGGGAGAGGGCGGCCAGCAGGGCGTTGCGCACGCTCTCCCGCTCGCTCGCCAGCCGGGCCTGCTCTTCGCTGCTGGTCAGCGCCAGGCGCTCCAGGGCGCTGGCCACCAGCAGGGTGCAGGTCTCCAGCAGCCGCTGCTGCTCGGGGATCATCAGCTGGCGGCGGTTGCCCGGTTCGACGATCAGCACGCCGTGGATTTTTTCCGCCGTTTTCAGCGGCAGACTGAGCCAGGGAACGCCGGGCAGCGTATCGGTTCCGGCCCCCGCGGGCTGGCCTTTGTCGAAGCTCCAGCGGGCGATCGCCTCATCCCAGCCGGCGACCGCAGCGCCCTCGGTCAGCGGCGCCAGCCGATCCTCGCCGTCGGGCAGCAGCAGCAGGCTGCGGGCGTGAAACGTCGACTGGATAAAGGCTTCGCTGGTGGCGGCGATATCCCGGGCGCTGCGCCCACGCGCCAGCGCTTTTGACATCTCATACAGGTGGCGGGTGCGCTGCTCGCGGTAGCGCGCCACCCGCGCCTGGTAGCGCACGCCCGCCGTCAGATTGCCGATCGTCAGCCCCACGGTCAGCATCACGCCGAAGGTCAGCACGTACTGCACGTCGGAGACGGCGAGGGTGCCGCGCGGGGCGATAAAGAACAGATCGAAGCTGACCACGTTAACCACCGTCGCCAGCACCGACGGCCAGCGGCCGTAGCGCAGGGCGACAATCACCACCCCCAGCAGATAGAGCATCACCAGGTTGGCGGCATCGAAGGCGGTGAGGAACTGGCTGGCGACGAGGGTTATCAGGGCGCACAGGGCGAGGGCGACGCCGCAGCCGCGCAGCTGGGCGCGCCAGCGGTCGTGCCAGGGACGCATATCGCTACTGCGGCCGGGATAGGGCGGGCGCTCTTCGAGAGCGACAATCACCAAATCCAGATCTGGCCCCAGCCGCGCCAGCCGGTCGGCAAAAGAGGCCCGCCGCCACCCGCGCTGCGGGCGGCGGCCAATAATGATTTTGCCGAGGTTGTGCTCCCGGGCATAGCGCAGAATGGCCCTGTCTTCCTGCGGATCGGCGAGGGTCGCGGTTTCCGCGCCCAGCTCCTGGGCGAGGCGCAGGGCGGCGAGAATGCTGCGCCGCTGGTGCTCCGGCAGGCGGTGCAGATCGGGCGTTTCCACATAGACCGCGTGCCAAGCGCTGCCGAGCTTTGCCGCCAGCCGGGCGGCGGTGCGCACCAGCTTCTCGCTGCCGCCGCCGTGGCCGACGCAGAGCAGGATGGCGTCGCGGGTATGCCAGACCTTCTCTTCGCCCTGCCGGTCGCGCCAGTCGCGCATCTGCGAGTCCACCCGGTCGGCGGTGCGGCGCAGGGCCAGCTCGCGCAGGGCGATCAGGTTGCCCTTGCGGAAAAAGTGTTCGATGGCGCGCTCGGCCTGGCCGCCGATATAGACTTTCCCTTCGCGCAGGCGCTGGCGCAGATCGTCCGCCGGCAGATCCACCAGCACCACGTCGTCGGCGGCATCGAAGAAGGGATCGGGCACGGTTTCGCGCACCCGAATGCCGGTCACGCCGCTCACCACATCGTTGAGGCTTTCCAGGTGCTGGACGTTAACCGTAGTGAAAACGTCGATGCCCGCCTCCAGCAGCTCTTCCACGTCCTGCCAGCGTTTGGGATGGCGCGAACCGGCGGCGTTGGTGTGCGCCAGCTCGTCCATCAGGATCAGCGCCGGGCGGCGGGCGAGGGCGGCGTCGAGGGCAAACTCCGTCACCTTTCGCCCGCGGTGATGCTGGCGCCGGGGCGGCAGCGTCGCCAGGCCGTCGAGCAGCGCCGCCGTTTCCCGGCGGCCGTGGGTTTCCACCACGCCCACCACAATATCGAGCCCCTGCGCCCGCAGGCGCTGCGCCTCGCTGAGCATGGCGTAGGTCTTACCGACGCCCGCGCAGGCGCCGAAAAAGACTTTCAGTTTTCCCCGGTGGCGGCGTCCGGCGTCGGCCAGCAGGCGATCGGGATCGGGACGAAGGGGATCGTCGGTCATGCTCGGTCCTTAGGGTTGCTTCAGGCCGTCCAGCGCCTGGTTCAGCTCAACAATATTCACTACCGGCTGGCCGATAAATCCGACCAGCGGCGTCTGGGTGTGGCTAGCCACCAGCGCCGCCACGGCCTGCGGGCTGAGATGGCGCGCCGCCGCCACGCGCGGAATTTGCCAGCGCGCGGCCGGCGGCGTAATGCCATAGTCCAGCCCGCTGGCGGAGGCGGTAATCAGCTCCACCGGCACGGCGCCCTGCGTCTGCGGGTTCTCTTTTCGCAGGTCGGCTATTCGCGATGCCAGCAGCGTATCCAGCGCCGGATTGCTGGCGGCCAGATTACTGCCGCCGGACGCCAGTGGATTATAGGGGCTATCGGCGGTAGCGGAAGGGCGGCCGTGAAAATATCCGGCCGCGGTAAACTGCTGGCCGATCAGCCGGGAGCCGCGAAGCTCGCCGCTGCTGATGATAAGAGAGCCGTTCGCCTGGTCCGGAAACGCCGAGCGGGCAACCAGGGTGGTGATCAGTGGGTAAACGCCGCCGGTCATCAGGGTCAGAAACAGTAAAACAGACAGGGCGGGGCGCAGTATAGCCATGGGGATATCCTCTTAAACCAGGCGCAACAGAGTCAGGAGCAGGTCGATAAGCTTGATGCCGATAAAGGGCACCAGCAGGCCGCCGAGGCCGTAGATCCACAGATTGCGGCGCAGCATTGCCGCCGCCGACAGCGGCCTGTAGCTCACGCCGCGCAGGGCCAGCGGGATCAGGAAAATGATGATCAGCGCGTTGAAGATAACCGCGCTGAGAATAGCCGACGCCGGGGAGTGCAGGTGCATTACGTTCAGCGCGTTGAGCTGCGGATAGGTCGCCGCAAAGGCCGCCGGAATAATGGCGAAATACTTCGCCACGTCGTTGGCGATGCTGAAGGTGGTCAGCGAGCCGCGGGTCATCAGCATCTGCTTGCCGATATGCACCACCTCAATCAGTTTGGTGGGGTTGGAGTCGAGATCCACCATATTACCCGCCTCTTTGGCGGCCTGGGTGCCGGAGTTCATCGCTACCGCCACGTCCGCCTGCGCCAGCGCCGGGGCGTCGTTGGTGCCGTCGCCGGTCATCGCTACCAGCCGGCCCTCATTCTGGTACTGGCGAATCAACGCCAGCTTGGCCTCCGGCGTCGCCTCGGCGAGAAAGTCATCCACGCCCGCTTCGGCGGCAATGGCGGCGGCGGTCAGGCGGTTATCGCCGGTGATCATCACCGTCTTGATGCCCATTTTGCGCAGCTGGGCGAAGCGCTCTTTAATGCCGCCCTTGACGATATCCTTGAGGGCGATAACGCCGAGCACGGCGCTGCCGTCAACCACCACCAGCGGCGTACCGCCTTCCCGGGCGACGCTTTCCACCAGCTTATCCACCTGCGGCGGAAAGCGGCCGCCGTTGGCGTCGACGTGGCGGCGAATGGCATCCGCCGAGCCCTTGCGGATCATCCTCTCCTGGACGTTGATGCCGCTCATGCGGGTCTGGGCGGTAAAGGGCACGAAGGTGGCCTGCAGCCCCTGCAGATCGCGCTCGCGCAGGTTAAAGCGCTGCTTCGCCAGCACCACGATGCTGCGGCCCTCCGGCGTTTCGTCCGCCAGCGAGGCAAGCTGGGCGGCGTCGGCCAGCGCCCGCTCCTCGACGCCGGGGGCGGGCAGGAAGGCCGACGCCTGGCGGTTACCGAGAGTGATGGTGCCGGTTTTATCCAGCAGCAGCACGTCCACATCGCCCGCCGCCTCCACCGCGCGTCCGCTGGTGGCGATGACGTTGGCCCCCAGCATCCGGCTCATCCCGGCAACGCCGATGGCGGAGAGCAGGCCGCCGATAGTGGTCGGGATCAGGCACACCAGCAGAGCGACCAGCACCGTGACGCTGACCGGCGTACCGCCGTAGGCCGAGAAGGGCCAGAGGGTGGCGGTGGCCAGCAGGAAGACGAGGGTCAGCGCCACCAGCAGGATGGTCAGCGCGATCTCGTTGGGCGTTTTGCGGCGCTGCGCGCCTTCCACCATCGCAATCATCCGGTCGAGGAAGGTTTCGCCCGGATTGACGCTGCAGCGAATGACCAGCCAGTCGGAGAGAATGCGGGTACCGCCGGTGACGGAGGCAAAGTCGCCGCCCGATTCGCGGATCACCGGCGCGGACTCGCCGGTAATGGCGCTCTCATCGACCGAGGCGCCGCCCTCAATCACTTCGCCGTCGCAGGGGATAATGTCTCCGGCCTCGACCAGCACAATATCGTCCTTGCGCAGTTCCTCGCTGGGGACGCGATCGACGGCGGCGTCGTGCTGCGGCGCGCGCAGCTTGCGGGCAAAGACGGTTTTTTTAACGCCCTTCAGGCTGCTGGCCTGGGCCTTGCTGCGGCCCTCCGCCAGCGCTTCGGCGACATTGGCGAACAGCACGGTAAACCACAGCCACAGGCTGATGGCCGCCGTAAAGCCGGCGCTGCCGGGAAGCTGGCCGGCGGCCATCGCCGCGGCCAGCAAGGTGGTCAGCACGCTGCCCAGCCAGACGATAAACATCACCGGGTTGCGCCACTGCACCCGCGGGCTGAGCTTTTTCACCGCGTCCAGCAGGGCCTGGCGCACCAGGGCTGGCTCAAAAAGCGCCGATTGATGACGACTCATAAATGCTGCTCCTGAAGCAGAGAAAGGTGCTCCGCGACTGGCCCCAGCGCCAGGGCGGGAATAAAGGTGAGGGCGCCCACCAGCAGGACGGTGCCGATCAGCAGGCCGACGAACAGCGGTCCGCTGGTCGGCAGGGTGCCCGGCCCCGCGGGCTGGCGCTTTTTCACCACCAGCGATCCGGCAATCGCCATCACCGGGACAATTACCGCGAAGCGCCCCAGCAGCATGCAGACCGCCAGCAGGCAGTTCCAGAACGGCGTGCTGGCGCCGAGGCCGGCAAAGGCGCTGCCGTTATTATTGGCCGCCGACGATACGGCGTAGAGCACTTCGCTGAAGCCGTGGATGCCGGGATTGAAGATCCCCGCGCGCCCGGCATCGGTCATCAGCGCCAGAGCGGTGCCGAGAAGCACCAGCGCCGGAGTGACGAGGATCGCCAGCGCGGTCATTTTCATCTCGCGCACGTCGATCTTTTTACCGAGATACTCCGGGGTGCGCCCGACCATCAGTCCGGCAATAAACACCGCCAGCAGGACGAACAGCAGCATGCCGTACAGCCCGGAGCCGACGCCGCCGAACACCACCTCGCCAATCTGCATCAGCCACATCGGCACCATGCCGCCCAGAGCGGTGAAGGAGTCGTGCATGGCGTTGACCGCGCCGCAGGAGGCGGCGGTAGTCACTACCGCAAACAGACTGCTGGCGAGGATGCCAAAGCGGCTCTCTTTGCCCTCCATATTGGCGCTGCTGTCGGCGCCCAGCTGCAGAAAGTGCGGATTGCCGCGCAGCTCCGCCCACATCACCACCGCCGCGCAGACCACGAAAATTACCGACATTGCCCACAGCAGGGTGCGCCCCTGGCGCGCCTCTTTCACCGCCTCGCCGAAGGCGAAGCACAGCGCCGCCGGGATCAGGAAAATGGCCAACATCTGCAGGAAGTTGGTTAGCGCGGTGGGGTTTTCAAACGGATGCGCGGAGTTGGCGTTAAAGAAGCCGCCGCCGTTGGTGCCGAGCATCTTGATAGCCTCCTGTGAGGCGACCGGGCCCATTGGCAGCACGCCTTTTGCCCCTTCCAGGGAGATAAAGTGCTGGTAAGGAAGCAGGTTCTGCAGGGTGCCCTGCTGCACCATCACCAGGGCGATAATCAGCGCCAGCGGCAGCAGCAGCCACAGGGTAACGCGCACCAGATCCACCCACGCGTTGCCGAGGGTGTCAGCGCCGCGGCGGCAGAAGCCGCGGATCAGCGCGAAGGCCACCGCAATGCCGGTGGCGGCAGAGAGAAAGTTCTGTACCGTCAGGCCGACCATCTGGCTGAAATAGCTGAGGGTGCTCTCCCCGGCGTAGGCCTGCCAGTTGGTATTGGTGACAAAGCTGATGGCGGTATTGAGCGCCAGGTCCCACGACAGGCCGGGCAGCCGCTGCGGGTTGAGCGGCAGCAGGTGCTGGAGCATCAGCAGGGCAAACAGCAGGACGATCCCCGCCGCGTTGAGAGCGAGGATCGCCAGCAGATAGCGCCGCCAGCCCATCTCCTGCTGACCGACGCCGAGCAGTCGCCACAGACCGCGCTCGATGCCTGCGGTGCCGGGCAGCGGTTGATCGGCGATCATCTTCGCCAGCACGCCGCCCAGCGGTCGCGCGGCAATAAACAGCAGCAGCAGAAAGCTGCCGATCAGTAAAAATGCCTGGGCCGCCATCAGAAGGCCTCCGCATTGATCAGGGCATAAACCAGATAGCCCAGTAACAGGAACACCAGCGCGATGCCGGTTATTACGCCTGCGGTCACAGTCCACCTCCCGGTGTGTAATGAGATACGCAAAAGGTAGGTTTTTCCGTGCAAAGATTTCGCAAAAAAGGCGGGCAGGGGTGTAAAAAAAGTATAAAAATGGCGTAAGGCCATTAATTAACTAATGGTTAGTATTATTTTAACTTTTATGTAACTGAGTTACCTGAACTGGCGTAAATAAGCACAAAAAGACCCAAAATAAGTGGTCGGATGAGTAGTAAAATTACAAACAGAGCGTTACTCTTTTAGACAGACCATATTTACCGGCGAACGCTGCCGGCCAGCGAGAGGGCAAAACTATGTATAAAGAGTATCCAGCACATGTTGTGTTTATGCGCCGCGCATTCGCCATCGCGGTCGGCGTTGCGGCCCTGCCGCTGATGCTGTTCTGGAAAGACCGCAGCCGCTTCTACAGCTACCTGCACCGCGTCTGGTCAAAAACCAGCGATAAGCCGGTGTGGATGGATCAGGCCGAAAAAGTCACCTGCGATTTTTACTGATCGGAACCACACCCTGATGCCGACCCCGGGTCGGCATTTTGCATTCAGACGCAAGCCTACCTTTTTTGTAACATTCAAAATTCTTATGAGATACAATGACGTCAAATTAACTGACGGATGATAACAATTTTGCAGGGGCGCAACCGGACAACGTTTTTCGCAGCCTGGCTGGCACTTTTCGCCATCGCCATGCTGTTCGTTGCACCCGCCGTCTCCCGCACTCTTGCCCACCGCGCCGCGTGCCATCACGACACCATGGCCATGTCGCCGTCAATGGCGGACATGCACCCTGGTATGGCCATGACCGCCCGCTGCGAACCTCCCTCGCCGATGATGCAGCGTATGATGTCGGGCAAGGGGATGTCGCCGATGGAAGAGATCGTCTGCGGATACTGCCAGCTGCTGGCGCATTTCCCGTTTATTGAATTGTTGCTGGCGGTGCTGCTCTGGCTGCTGCTGCGCTTTATCCTTCGCACCTCGCTCCCTCCGCTTGCCTGTGCGCCTCTATTCCGACCGTGGTTCCCTCAGCGCGCCCGCGCGCCGCCTGCTGTGTTCATTCTCTGATTAAAAAAAACAGATGATTGATTTTGCGTAATAACTGCGCGCGCCACCGCGTGCAGCGCATTGTTACGCCTGAAAAACAGCAGGAGCGTTTATGTACGACCGTAGTTTTGCGCGCACGCCTCTGGCGTCGCTGATCCTCATGTCCCTGGCGACCGGCGCCGGGGCGGCAGAAGAGAAACTCGCTCATGATGAGATGCCCGATGGCGGCGTAATGATTGTTACCGCGCCGGTGCGATCGCCGCTGGAGATTGTGACTTCGCCGAAAATTCCGCGCCAGCCGGTACCCGCCAGCGATGGATCGGACTACCTCAAGACCATCCCCGGTTTCTCACAAATCCGCAACGGCGGCACCAACGGCGACCCGGTATTTCGGGGCATGTTCGGCTCTCGCCTGCGTATTCTCACTAACAACGGTGAAATGCTCGGCGCCTGCCCGGCGCGCATGGATGCGCCCAGCTCCTACATCTCCCCGGAAAGCTTTGATCTGCTTACTCTGACTAAGGGGCCGGAAACGGTGCTCTGGGGACCGGGAAACTCTGCCGGGACCCTGCGCTTCGATCGCGAACAGCCGCGCTTTGATAAGCCCGGCGCGCAGGGGACCGCCAGCCTGCTGGTGGGCTCGAATCACCGCTGGGATCGCAATGCCGACCTCAGCCTCGGCAGCGATGTGGGCTATCTGCGCCTGACCGGGAATAAATCCCGGGCCGATGACTATAAGGACGGCAGCGGCAATCGGGTGGCGTCAAAGTGGGATAAGTGGAACGCAGACGCGGCGCTGGGCTGGACGCCTGATAAGGATACGCTGCTGGAGATCGGCGCCGGAAAAGGGGACGGCGAGGCCCGCTACGCCGGGCGCAGCATGGATGGCTCGCAGTTCAAGCGCGAGAGCCTGGGCGCCCGCGTTGAGAAGTCCAATATCAGCGATGTTTTCGATAAGTTTGAGGCGAACGTGTACTACAACTACGCCGATCACATTATGGACAACTACTCCCTGCGCTCCCCCGATAGCGGTATGGGAGCCATGCCGGGAATGTCCGGTATGTCGGGAAGCGGTATGGACCACGGCATGGCAGCAATGTCGGGAGACGGCATGGCGGCCGCACCCGCAATGAGTATGCGTATGCCAATGGCCATGGAGCTGGACAGGCGCACTGTCGGCGGGCGCACGATGGGAACGTGGATCTGGTCTGACGTTGAGCTGCGCGGCGGCGCCGATGCGCAGTTTAATACCCACCGCAGTAAAGGCGATGGCGGCTGGCGCAAAGATGCCCGCTTCCACGACTATGGCCTGTTCAGCGAACTGACCTGGCACGCCACGGAGCAGAGCAAAGTGGTCACCGGCGCGCGTCTCGACAGAGTGCTGGTAGATAATTTCAGCGGCAAAGGCTCATCGGGGCGCAATGATGTTCTGCCCGCCGGGTTTATGCGCCTGGAGCACACGCTGGCGCAGACGCCGCTGATGTTCTATGCCGGCGTGGGCTATACCGAGCGCTTCCCCGACTACTGGGAGCTCTTCTCTCCGACCTACGGGCCGGATGGCGCCGCGGATGCCTTCAGCCAGGTTAAAACCGAAAAAACCACCCAGCTTGATATCGGCGCGCAGTATAAAGACCGGCGCCTCAGCGGCTGGATCTCTGCCTATCTTGGGCGGGTGAATGACTTTATCCTGTTTCGCTACGATCCGCATAATGCCTACATTAGCCAGGTGGATAACGTGAATGCGACCATCATGGGCGGCGAAGCGGGGGCCAGCTATCAGCTGACCGACAGCTGGAAAACGGATGCCAGCCTGGCCTACTCGTGGGCGAGAAATACCGATGACGGTAAGCCGCTGCCCCAGATCCCGCCCCTTGAAGCCCGGCTGGGGCTGACGTGGGAGCGAGGAGACTGGAGCAGCACTGGCCTGCTGCGGCTGGTTAGCAGCCAGCACAGGATTGCCAGAAATGAAGGTAACGTGGTGGGGAAAGACTTTGACCGCAGCGCCGGGTTTGCCGTCTTTTCCGCCAATGCGGCGTATCAGGTGAATAAGGTCGTCAAGCTCAGCGCGGGGGTCGATAACCTGTTTGATAAAACCTACAGCGAGCACCTTAACCTCGCGGGCAACAGCAGCTTTGGCTACTCGGCCAATACGGCGGTAAATGAGCCCGGACGCACCTTCTGGGGGAAACTGAACGTCACCTTCTGATGTCCTTTCACCCCGGCGCCGCTGCGCCGGGGTGAAAAACGCCTACTTTCCAATAGGCTGATATCCCTGCCATTCAGGCAGGAAATGCTCGCCCTCGTCGGAGGGCGTAAGGTGGATATACTTTCCGCTAACCTGCTCCAACAGCAGGCAGTCATCGACATCCTTAAGGTTATCTTTGTGCTGGTGCAGGGCGCCGGGCAGCAGTGCGGCAAGGCCCCGGGCTTTGGCCTCCCGGCTGTCGGATGCCACAAAAAGATCGAAAGCGTGCAGCTCCGCCAGGGATGATGCATCGTAAGCGCCTGCATTAACAAACCACAGCCGCGCGTCTCCGTCTGGCGGGGTATCCTTCAGACTGACGTGGTATCCGTCGGCCCAGACAATTCTGGCGTAGCCGTCGATATGAATTTTATCCGGATCGCCAAACCATGCGGCGCGCAGGGCGGGATGGGCCTGTTCCGGCGTCTCGGCTGCAACGAACTGAATATCATGCACTTCGATATTGGATTTGCCCGCGTTGCCGCCCAGATAAAACATAAATAATTGCACGCTTCTCTCCTTCAGATAATGACATCGCTTTTTTATTCAACCCCATCACATTTACGCAGCTGGTGCCCGAAATGAGTGGTCGTTTTTTGATCTCAGGCATTTTCAATATCGATATATATGAAAATATATAGCGAATTTAACCCGCTGTCTTCAGGATGAAAACCGATGCCGCTCTCCGGCCGCACGCTGCTCCAGGCTCTGGGCTTCACGCTTTGCTTTCCCGGTTTGTGCAGTTTCGCTTCTTCACTCCGGCCATTTCACGTTGGAGCACTGCCCGCTTCGGACGACGAGCGTCGCATCATCAGCGCGGGGGCTCCGGCAGATATGCTGCTGCTGGCGGTGGTGGTCTGCGCCACGCTCGCCACCGCCAGCGCGGTGGCCCTCGCAGGTGTCGTCGGCTGGGTAGGCCTGATTGTGCCCCACATGGCGCGCCTGCTAACCGGCAGTAACCATCAGCGAATGCTGCCGCTGGCAATGGTGCTGGGGGCGATTCTGCTGTTGCTGACCGATACTCTGGCAAGAGGCCTCAGTGCTACCGAGATCCCACTGGGGATCATCACCGCATTTATCGGTGCGCCTTTCTTTCTGGCGCTGCTGCTGCGCGGAGGGCGGACATGATGCTGTTGGTGGTGGATCGCCTCTCGACGGGTTATCCCGGACGACAGGTGCTGAACGATGTCTCGTTTACCCTTGAGCAGGGGGCCGTGTGCTGCCAGTTAGGGGCGAACGGTTCGGAGAAAACCACCCTGCTGCGGACGCTACTCGGCCTGCTGCCGCCCCTGGGCGGCGAGATCCTGCCCGAGGGACGCTCCCTCTTTACTATGGCGCCGCGGGATCGGGCGCGATCCCGACCACCTTGCTGAAATGTACGGCGTTGCACCGGAGCAGATCCGCCATCATCTCGGCAATTTACGCCGTTAAGGAGACTTATGCTTATTGACGATATTGATTTTGCCAGCCTTTACCGACAGCAGCTCAGCCTGGCCGGACTAACTGAAAAGCAGCCCGCCCACTGGGATGCCAGGGCGGAAAAAATGGCCGCCAGCAGCGCCCGCCCTACGGACGGCTACCTGACTCAGCTGCTGGAAAAAATCGATCTGAGCGGCGCGCAGAGCCTGTTTGATATGGGCTGCGGGCCCGGCACCGTTTCACTGGCGCTGGCCGACAGGCTGGGTGAGGTGCACGGAATCGACTACAGCCCGGGGATGCTGAATGTGGCGGCCCGTCGGGCAGAAGAGCAGGGCGTTGACAACGCGCGCTGGCACCGCCGCGCATGGGAAGAAACGTGGGACGACCTTCCCGTCTGCGATATTGCCGTTGCGTCCCGCTCGACGCTGGTGGGGGATATGCAGCAGGCGATGGCAAAGCTGAATCGTCAGGCCCGGCTGCGGGTCTACACTACCCACATCGTCAGCCCCTGGTTTATGTCACCGGCTATTCAGCGTGCGGCGGGGCGCGAAGTGATTGAGCTACCTAACTACATTTACGCGCTTAACGTGCTGTATCAGATGGGCATCCGGGCCAGCGTTGATTTTATTCGCGGCCCCAACTGTCAGCAGGACAATAGCACCTTTGCCCGCTTTCTGGAAAACGTCACCTGGACGCTCGGAGCGCTCAGCGAGGAGGAGCAGGATCGCCTGCGGCACTGGTATCAGTCTCAGGAACCGGCTGCGATTGCTTCCCCAACCCGAGACTGGGCGCTGCTGGCGTGGACGGTTCAGCAATGATCTATATCCCAAGGGCGCTCACCGACGCTTGGCTAATGGAGGATATCCACGGAGGAGACCTGACCTCTCGCGCGTTGGATATTGGTTCGCGACCGGGGGTGATGACCTTTCGCCACCGCCAGGGCGGCTGTATCAGCGGCATCGCGCCCGCGGTGCAGATGCTGGCTGCGCAGCAGGCGCAGCCCGACATTCGGCAACTGGACAAATTTACCCCCGACGAGGCCATGCAGGTCAAGCTATAGCGACACTGATGGTACGGTAAAAAATCGGGGCTTTGCCATTACCCGCCTGCGTGCGGACTATGAAGTGGGTCACGGCTTCAGCGTCAACGCCTCGGTTAATAACCTGTTTGATAACCGCTACTACTACAGCGAAGGGTTTATTGAAGAAGGGCGCAATGTCTGGGCGGGCGTGGAATACACATTTTAATTATGCTCCACGCGTTGGAGTAAAGGAGAGAACAATGGGCAGCGATGAGCCGGTAATATTGCAAACTATCCTTGGAAACGTGCCTCAGGCCGACGGTTCGCAACAGAAAGCTGCATTAACCGGGAGGGTGTATCTGGGCACTCACGGCCTTGAAACCGAAAGCGGCATTAAAGAGCATTTTTCCGATACGGATTGTGCCCTGATGCACTACGCCCGGGAACATTATGACTTCTGGCGCGAGCGCTATCCTGCGCGCTGCGGGCTACCGCTGCAAACCGGAATTTTTGGTGAAAACTTTTCAACCCTGGGAATGACCGAGGAGAGCGTCTGTCCGGGAGATGTTTTTCGACTTGGCGGTGCGGAGATTCAGGTTTCCTGGGGGCGTGTCGCTTGCCAGACAATGGCGACCCGTCTGCAGGATCCCAATGCGCCCGAACTGATGCACCAGCAGTCGCGCAACGGCTGGTTTTATCGGGTGCTGACACCCGGCGAGACCGCCTGCGGCGACGTATTCAGGCTGATTGAGCGCCCGGCTCCGGGGTGGCCACTCAGCCGTGTACAGCAGATTATTTTCAACGAGGGTGGCTCCCGGGAGGCGCTGATAGCGCTCTCTTCCATGCCGTTTCTGGCCTCCGTATGGCGTATGCAGGCTCTGATGCGGCTGGAGCACATTGGACGCGGGGAAGGCGGCGGCGGACCTAACCATTAAGTATGGTTTCCCGTCGTCTCTCAATCGTAATATAATTATTTATATAACGATTGGGAGCTGAGTATGCATAATCATTTTGGAAAGGGGCTGTTAGCCGGGCTCAACACTGCCTCACCTCATCCGTGCGGTGAGCAGGCGCGGTTTTGTAATGAATATACCCGGGGATTTGTGCTGGGCTACTGTTATCGCCTGTGGAAGCAGACGGGTGAGAAAAGCGTTGGCGCGCTTGAGGCGGGCAGGCTGACCAGGCAGTACCGGCTCGACCGTGACATCATGGTTGAGTTCTTTACCGAGTTTAAGTCAGACCGGGCGGTGCACTATTTTAATCTTGGCTACGGTTCGCGCGGATAGGCGGTTTTAAAGCGCCGGGGTGTCCCGGCGCTATTGACTTAGCCCAGCTGGAACCAGGTGGTCTTCAGGGTGGTGAACTTATCGAACGCGTGCAGGGAGAGATCGCGCCCGAAGCCGGACTGCTTATTTCCCCCAAAGGGCACGCTGACGTCAAGCGCATCCACGGTATTCACCGAGACGGTGCCCGCCTCCAGGCGAGCCGAAACGCGGTGGGCGCGGCGCAGATCGTCGGTCCAGACGGAGGCGGCCAGAGCGTAGATGTGGTTATTGGCCAGCGCCACCGCCTCATCCTCGTCATCAAACGCCCGCACCGCCAGCACCGGGCCGAAAACTTCCTCCTGCCAGATGCGCATCTCTTCCGTTACGCCGCCGAGCACCGTCGGCTGTACGTAGCAGTTTACGCCGTCGATGGCGACGGCATCGCCGCCCGCCAGCAGCGTCGCCCCCTCTTCCTGCGCCCGCGCGATATAGCCCATCACCTTTTGCCGGTGGGCCTCGCTGACCATGGCGCCCATCCGCGCATCGGGATCGAGCGGATGCTTCGGCGCCCAGGCGCTCAGCTTTTCGATGAGCTTATCGATAAAGCGGTTATAGATAGCCCGCTCCACCAGCAGGCGCGAGTTGGCCGAGCAGACTTCGCCCTGGTTGAAGCAGATGCCGAAGGCCGCCTTTTCCGCGGCGGCATCCAGATCGGCGCAGTCGGCGAAAATGAGATTGGCGCTTTTGCCGCCGCACTCCAGCCACACCTGCTTGAGGTTGGACTGGGCCGAATAGTGCATAAATGCTTTGCCCACCGCCGTGGAACCGGTGAAGGTGATGACGTCGATGTCGTCATGCAGCCCCAGGGCAGTGCCCGCTTCGGTACCCAGGCCCGGCACAACGTTGAGCACGCCCGGCGGAATACCCGCATCAAGGGCCAGCTCGGCGAGCCGCAGGGCGGTGAAGGGTGAGTTTTCCGAGGGCTTGAGGATCACGCTGTTGCCCGCCGCTAGCGCGGGACCCAGTTTCCAGGCCGTGATATCCAGCGGGAAGTTCCACGGCACGATGGCGGCAACCACGCCAACCGGCGCGCGGGTAATGGTGGCCAGGGCGCCGGAGGCGGTCGGCGCCACCTGGTCGTACAGCTTATCGATGCTCTCGGCGTACCACGCGAAGACCGCCGCCGCGCCGGGAATATCGATGTTGAGCGCATCATTGACCGGCTTACCCATGCTGGCGCTTTCCAGCAGGGCAAGCTCCTCCCGGTTATCCAGAATCAGCTGCGACAGGCGCAGCAGGGCCGCCTTACGCTCGCCGGGCGGCAGGCCGCGCCACGCTCCCGAACGGAAGGCGGCGCGGGCCGATGTCACCGCCGCGTCGATATCGTCGGCCTGACAGGCGGTCACTTCGGCCAGTACCCGGCCGCTGGCCGGATTGACGACGGCGAAGGTATTACCCGCGGCGGAAAAGCGCGGCGCACCGTCAACGATTGCGTAGCTGATGAAGCGCTGATTCTGCAGCTTTTTTTCCCAGAACAGTCTGTCGGTCATCATCTTCTTCCTTCTTATTTTGCGGACGCGTAAGCATGATGTTGTGTGATTGTTAACTTCATCTCATGGTGCAGCAGAGTGCGCGAATGGGAAAGGACGAAAATTATAGGAATGCTCAATAAAAAATGGCGGCAGCGGGGCCGGGAGATAGGTATTCCTTATTTGTCGCACAAGCAACAAAAAATGTAATTTGACCCGGTACAGATTAGCGGGGATATGTTTCTTTTGTTTACAAATATTTAACGAACGGGCTTCGCAAAGCCGATACAGGCCGCTTGCGCAGCGGCTAACCCCCGGCTAAATGTGTTCAGGTGCTATGCAATAAAATAAAAAAGTAAGGTCAACCATGCCCCATTTTACGCTCAAACAGCTCAAATATTTCATCGCCGTGGTGGAGTGCCAGAGCATCGCCGAAGCCTCTCGCCAGCAGCATATTGCCCAACCCTCCATCTCTATCGCCATTAAAACGCTCGAGGAGATGTTCGATCAGCAGTTCTTCATTCGCCACCATGCCCAGGGCGTCTCTATTACGCCGAGCGGCCAGCGCTTCTATGAAAAAGCCAAAGAGCTGCTGCAACTGGCCTGGCAGTTTGAACAAAACTCCCGGGCGGATAACGATATGGTCTCCGGTACGGTCTCGGTAGGCTGTTTTGAAACCGCCGCGCCGCTGTATATGCCGAGGCTGATTGCCGGTTTTAAGAAACTTTATCCGGAAATTACCATCAATATTTACGACGGCGAGCAGCATGAGATTGCGCACGGTCTGCAGCGCGGGCGTTTTGATCTGGCTTTCCTCTACGATCTGGAGCTGGACGGCACTATCAATAAAGAGTATCTCAACGCACCGGAGAAACCCTATGCGCTGCTGCCCACCGGCCATCCGCTGGCCGCGCGGGGAACCGTCACTCTGGCAGAGCTGAGCCACGAGCCGATGATCCTGCTGGACGTTGTACCCAGCAAAAACTACTTTATCAATCTTTTCAAAGCTAAAGGCTACCAGCCGCAGATTGCCTACAGTTCGCCGTCGATAGAGATGGTGCGCTGTATGGTCGGGCAGGGGCTTGGCTTCTCGGTGCTGGTGACCCGGCCGGTGCAGCCGGTGACCTACGATGGGCAGAGCGTGACGTGCGTTGAGATCCTCGATGAGATGAAAGCGTCCCAGCTGGCCATGGCCTGGCTGTTCAACAGCGAGCCGACCCGGCCGACCCGGCTGTTTATGGACTACTGCCGCAGCGTGGATTTAAGTCCGCAGCGCGAGCGCTGAGCCCCCTCGCGGCGGTTACCGATGGCCGACGGCGTTTGCCGCCGGCCGTCAAAACCGGTCGACAGACGAGGAGAACGCCTACCCTCATAAATTTATTCTCAAGTCCCATTTTTATAATAATTTATCTGCTTTTAACCTTTGAATAACATCGTCCTTAACGAGGTGGTTTCTGACACCTGCTTAACTGCCAGTCGAAGGACACAAAAATGACCGTTGAAAAAACCGTAATTGATACCCTCGTCGTGGGCGCCGGACAGGCGGGTGTCGCCATGAGCGAACATCTGACGAAGCACAGTATTCCGCACCTGGTGCTGGAGAAAAATCGCATTGCCGAAGCCTGGCGCAGCGGCCGCTGGGATTCCCTGGTGGCCAATGGCCCGGCGTGGCACGACCGCTTTCCGGGTATGGAGTTTCCCGGCGCCGATCCGGACAGCTTTGTGGCGAAAGAGGATATTGCCGCTTACTTTGAAGCCTATGCGCAGAAATTTGAAGCGCCGGTGCGTACCGGGGTTGAAGTGAAGCGGGTGGTGCGCAACGAAGGCCGCCCCGGCTTCACGGTGGAAACCTCCGAGGGGATCATTGAAGCCCAGCGCATTGTGGTGGCCACCGGACCGTTTCAGAAGCCGGTTATCCCGGCTATCGCCCCGCAGGATGACGATCTCTATCAGATCCACTCCGCAAAATATTTTAATCCGCAGCAGCTGCCGGAAGGCGCGGTGCTGGTCGTCGGCGCGGGCTCATCCGGGGTGCAGATCGCCGATGAGCTGAACCGGGCGGGAAAAAAGGTATACCTCTCCGTCGGGGCGCACGACCGCCCGCCGCGCGCCTATCGCAACCGCGATTTTTGCTGGTGGCTCGGCGTGCTGGGCATGTGGGATGCGGCGGCCAGCGAGCCGGGTAAAGAACACGTGACCATTGCGGTGAGCGGCGCCCGCGGCGGCCATACCGTCGATTTTCGCGCCCTGGCGCATCAGGGTATCCAACTGGCGGGCGTGACCCAGGTGTTTGACCAGGGAACGGTGACCTTTCGCCAGGATCTGGCCGACAATATCCGCCGCGGGGATGAGAACTACCTTGCGCTGCTGGACGCCGCCGATGCCTATATCGCGCGCAACGGACTCGATTTGCCGCTGGAAGAAGAGGCGCGCCGCTTCCTGCCCGATCCGGCGTGCATGACGCATCCGCTGGCATCGCTTAATCTGAAGGAGGCCGGCGTCACCGCTATTATCTGGGCGACCGGCTACGGCGTGGACTACGGCTGGCTGAAGGTCAATGCCTTTGACGCCAACGGCCGTCCGCAGCATCAGCGCGGCGTCTCCAGCGAGCCCGGGGTCTATTTCCTCGGCCTGCCGTGGCTTTCACGCCGGGGCTCCACCTTTATCTGGGGCGTCTGGCACGATGCTAAGCATATTGCCGAACAGATTGCTATACAGCGTAAATACAGCGCCTACCGCTCGCCGTCCGACCGCAGCGGCGCGTGATTCGAACCACGTTTATTCAGGACACAGGACAATGCCGACACATACCCGTATTCGCATGTTTAACACTAAAGAGACCTACCCGAACCAGACCCTGGATAATGACCTGTGCCAGGCGGTTCGCGCCGGGAATACCGTCTACGTGCGCGGCCAGGTGGGCACCGACTTTGAGGGCAATCTGGTGGGGCTTGGCGACCCGCAGGCGCAGGCCGAGCAGGCGATGAAAAACGTCAAGCAGCTGCTGGAAGAGGCGGGGAGCGATCTCTCCCATATCGTCAAAACCACCACCTACATTATCGACCCGCGCTACCGCGAGCCGGTCTACCGCGAAGTGGGCAAGTGGCTGAAGGGCGTTTTCCCCATCTCTACCGGGCTGGTGGTTTCCGCCCTCGCGCAGCCGCAGTGGCTGATGGAGATCGACGTCATCGCGGTCATTCCCGACGACTGGCAGGGCTAACTCAGGAGGTTTTATGACATTTTCCGTCACCGCCCGCTGCGCTGAAACCGGGCAGCTGGGCATAGCCATCAGCTCTTCCAGCATTGCGGTCGGCGCGCGCTGCCCGTGGCTGCAGGCGGGCGTCGGCGCGGTATCGAGTCAGAACATCACCCTGCCGCTGCTGGGTCCCCTGACGCTTGCCGGGCTGGAGAAGGGCGCGGGGGCCGAGGCGGCCCTCAGCCAGGCGCTGGCCCAGGATACGTTCAGCGCGTATCGCCAGGTCACTGTTATTGACGCCGCCGGCGGCACTGCCGCCTGGAGCGGGGAGCATACCCTCGGCACGTACCACGTTGCTCACGGCGTTGACTGCGTGGCGGGCGGCAACATGCTGGCCGATAAAGCGGTCGTCGATGCCATGGTCCGCGCCTTTGAGGGCTCGCGCGGGGCGCTGGCCGGCAGGCTGATTACCGCGCTGCAGGCCGGGTTAGCGGCGGGCGGTGAGGCGGGGCCGGTGCACTCTGCCGCCGTTAAGGTCGCGGATCGGTGCGCCTGGCCGATTGTCGATCTGCGGGTGGACTGGCGCGATGAGGATCCGATTGGCGAGCTGGCGGCGCTGTGGCAGGCCTATGAGCCGCAGATGCAGGCCTACGTCACCCGCGCCCTCGATCCCAGAGAGGCGCCAGGCTACGGCGTGCCGGGCGATGAGTAACGCGCCCGCCGCGCTGCTTGAGCGGCTGCTGGCCTTTGATACCACCAGCCGCGAGTCGAACCTGGCGCTGATCGATTTTATTGATGACTATCTGGGCTCGGCCGGGATCGCCACCAAGCGCTTTTACGACGAAACGCGCGGCAAGGCCAACCTGCTGGCGCGCCTCGGGCCCGTCGGCGACGGCGGCGTGATGCTCTCCGGCCACACCGACGTGGTGCCGGTAGACGGTCAGGCCTGGACGGTGCCGCCGTTTTGCGCCACCCGCCGGGACGGGCGCATCTACGGCCGCGGCAGCGCCGACATGAAAGGGTTTCTGGCCTGCGTGCTCGCCGCCGTGCCGGACTTTCTCGCCGCGCCGCTGCGTATGCCCCTGTGGCTGGCCTTCTCCTACGATGAGGAGGTGGGCTGTCTCGGGGTACGCAGCCTGGTGGAGCATCTGCGCGCCTCGCCGGAAAAGCCGGCGATGTGCATCATCGGCGAACCGACGGAGATGAAGCCGGTCTACGGCCACAAGGGCAAGCTGGCGGTGCGCTGCGCGGTTGAGGGGCACGCGTGCCACTCCGCCTATGCCCCGCAGGGTGTTAACGCCATTACCTATGCCGCGAAGTTGATAAACCGGCTCTCGTCGCTGGGCGAGGACCTGGCCCGGCGGCAGGACCCGCGCTTCGACCCGCCGTTCAGCACCGCGCAGGCGGGCATTATTCAGGGCGGCAGCGCGCTGAATATCGTGCCGCAGTCCTGCCAGTTTGACTTCGAAATTCGCCACCTGCCGGAGGCCAGCGCCGACGAGACCGTGGAGGCGCTCAGGCAGTACGCCAGTGAGGAACTGCTGGCGGAGATGCGCCAGGTTGCTGGCGGCAGTAATATCACCTTTCAGGAGCTCAGCCGCTATCCCGGCCTGCTGACCGATCCGCAGTCTGAGTTTGCCCGCTGGCTGGCGCAGTGGTCCGGCAGCGACGACTTCAGCACCGTTGCCTTCGGCACCGAGGGCGGTCTGTTCGATGCCGTGGGCGTGGCGACGCTCATCTGCGGCCCCGGCAGCATGGATCAGGGCCACAAGCCGGACGAATTTGTCAGTGAGGAGCAGCTAGGTCGATGTATGGCAATGCTGGATCACCTCTGTCAGTGGCTGAAAGCCTGAAATAATAAACGCGCCTCCGGGGCGCGTTTATTATTTATTCTCTTCGCAGCGCAGAATTCCGCAATATTATTCGAAAGCGATCACACTTTTTATCTCTGGTTTGACTCTTTCTTTTAGTCATTTATGCCGGAACGCCCGCCAGGGCTGCACCGGCGCCCATTCCACGTTTTTTTATCGCCACCTGCCATATTTTTACTGCTTTTCCTGATGTCCCACTCTCGCTAGCATCAAACTGTAATTTAACATCAAGCAAACATACTGATTACATAAAATAAGTTCGCAGCTTAAATGGCCTGAATTTAGCTGCGCTGGCGTGTTCATGCTGCCCCCCAAATAACGTTGAGGGTAATTTAATGACTGATGTGAACAATATCTCTTCAGGAAGTGATACCGCAGGAGCGCGTTATAAAAAACTGGGGCTCGGAGCGCTGCTCTCCGTTGCTATCGGCCTCGTGGTTTCTCAGGGCGTGATGGTACTGATGTTACAGGGTGCCGGTATCGCCGGTATTGGTTTTATTGTGCCGCTGATTCTGGCTTACGCGCTGGCTATCAGCTACGCAATGTCGTTTTCTGAACTGTCACTGATGATCCCGCGAGCCGGCAGCCTCAGTACCTATACCGAAGTGGCTATCGGGCATTTTCCGGCGATTCTGGCCACCTTTTCAGGGTATATCGTCGTGGCTATGTTCGCGCTCTCGGCAGAGCTGCTGCTGCTGGATGAGATCATCGCAAAAGTCTTTCCAGCGCTGGTACTGCCGCCGATGAGCGTCGCTTTAGGCATTCTGGCGCTGTTCACCGTACTCAACCTGTTGAATATCGATATCTTTGCCCGCCTGCAAACCGCGCTGGCGGTGGTGATGATGATCGTTTTGCTGCTGCTCGGCCTGACGGCGATTGAGCACGAGCAGGCGCATAGCGTGAGCGAAATTATCACCCAGGGCGCGGGTAATCCGATGGGGTGGGGTGTGCTGGCGCTGGCGGCAATGGCCATCTGGGGCTTCGTCGGGGCCGAATTTGTTTGTCCGCTGGTTGAGGAATCCGAGCGCCCGGCGCGCGATATTCCGCGCTCTATGTTCTTTGGGCTGACCGCTATTTTCGTCACCATCGCTATCTATTGCCTGGGCGCGCTGCTGCTGATCCCCCGCGAGGACCTGGCGACCAACGGCCTGCCGCACTACCTGTTTGCAACCACCGTATTTGGCAAAACGGGACAGCTTTTCCTGGCGACGGCGGCGGTGACGGCCACCTGCAGCACCCTCAACTCTTCGCTGGCGACCATTCCCCGGATGCTGAGCGGCATGGCGCAGAACGGACAGGCGTTTCCCTGCTTTAAGCGGCAGAGCGCCAGAACCGGTTCGCCGTGGGTGTCGGTGCTGTTTATCGCGGCGATTACCGGCCTGCCGCTGTGGCTGATGGATTTAGGCTCTATCAACTTACTGCTGATCGCCGCCGCCCTGGCGTGGCTGCTGGCCTATATCATCACCCACATCAATGTGCTGGTGCTGCGTAAGCGCTATCCGGAGCAGGCCCGCCCGTTCCGCACGCCGTTCTATCCGCTGCCGCAGATAATCGGTATTGTCGGTATGCTCTATGCCCTGTGGAATATTTCGCCCTCGGCGGAGCAGTCCCGCCGGATCTATGAAGTTGCCGGCATGGTGCTGGGCACGGTGGCCATCGTGGCTATTGTGTGGATCAAATGTGTTATGCGTAAGCCGCTTTTTAAACCTGAACCTCTGGCATCGGTACTGCTCTCCGGGCAGACCTCCCGCGATAAATAACCGCCAGCGTAGACATCTGTGAAAGGAGATAAGAAATGAGTATGACCAAGCGTGAGACCCGCGATTATCAGAACAGCGACGCCAGCCACCACATCCACGCCTTTCTCGATCAGAAGGCGCTGAATGCGGAAGGGGCGCGCGTGATGGTGAAAGGCGATCGCCTGAACCTGTGGGATAACGACGGCAAACGCTATCTCGACGGCATGTCCGGGCTGTGGTGCACCCAGCTGGGCTATGGCCGTCAGGACCTGGCCGACGCGGCGGCGGCGCAGTTCGCCCAGCTGCCGTACTACAACATGTTCTTCCACACCACGCATCCGGCGGTTATTGAGCTGTCTGAGCTGCTGTTCAGCCTGCTGCCGAAGCACTACAGCCACGCGATTTACACTAACTCCGGCTCCGAGTCCAACGAGGCGCTGATCCGCACCGTGCGCCGCTACTGGCAGGTGGTCGGCAAGCCGGACAAAAAAATCATGATTGGCCGCTGGAACGGCTATCACGGTTCGACGCTTGCTGCCGCGGCGCTGGGCGGGATGAAGCCGATGCACGAGATGGGCGGCATGATCCCCGACGTGGCGCATATTGAAGAGCCGTACTGGTACGTCAAGGGCGGCGACCTGACCCCGCACGAGTTCGGCCTGCAGTGCGCCCGTCAGCTGGAGGAGAAGATCCTTGAACTGGGCGCCGATAACGTCGCCGGCTTTATCGCCGAGCCGTTCCAGGGCGCCGGCGGCATGATCTTCCCGCCGGAAAGCTACTGGCCGGAAATTCAGCGCATTTGCCGGCAATACGACGTGCTGCTCTGCGCGGATGAAGTGATCGGCGGCTTTGGCCGCACCGGCGAATGGTTTGCCCATGAATATTTTGGCTTCGAGCCGGACACGCTCTCTATCGCCAAGGGGCTGACCTCCGGCTACGTGCCGATGGGCGGCGTGATCCTCAGCAAGCGCATCGCCGACGCGCTGGTGAATGAAGGCGGCGTCTTCGCCCACGGGCTGACCTACTCCGGCCATCCGGTGGCGGCGGCGGTGGCTATCGCTAACCTGAAGGCGCTGCGCGACGAGAACATTATTACCACCGTGCGCGACGATACCGGGCCTTATCTGCAAAAAGCGCTGCGCGAAGTCTTCGGCAGCCATCCGCTGATCGGCGAAATCCAGGGCGGCGGGCTGGTGGCGGCGCTGCAGTTTGCCGAGGACAAGGCGACCCGCAGGCGCTACGCCAATGAAAATGAACTGGCCTGGCGCTGCCGCACCATCGGCTTCGAAGAGGGCGTCATCATCCGCTCCACGCTCGGCAGGATGATTATGGCCCCGGCGCTGATCGCCACCCACGCCGAGCTGGACGAGCTGGTAGAGAAAACGAAACGCGCCGTTGACCGTACCGCTAAAGAGATCGGCCTGCTGTAACCCTCCCGGCCGCTTTTCCTCAAGCGGCCGCATTATCCGACTTTTCTGCCCGCAGCAGCGGCTACACTTCTTTATGATCTGTAAAGGAGTGACTATGAGCGACAAAATTCCGGTTGGCATTAGCGCCTGCCTGTTAGGCGACGCGGTCCGCTTTGACGGCGGCCACAAGCGGCTGGCGTTTGCCGCTGATGAGCTGGCGCCGTGGGTACGCTTTGAACCGGTGTGTCCGGAAATGGCGATCGGCCTGCCGACGCCCAGGCCCGCCCTGCGGCTGGTAAAGGTGGAAGATGATGAGCTGCAGCTGCGCTTCAGCGACGGGCGGGAAGGCGATTTAACGGACGCGATGCGCGACTTTACCCGCCAGCGCATCGCCCGCTTTGAGCATCTTTGCGGCTATATCGTCTGCGCGAAGTCCCCCAGCTGCGGCATGGAGCGGGTGCGGGTCTACGAACCGGAGGGAAAAAACAACCGCAAGGCCGGGCGCGGGATCTACACCCGGCTGCTGATGGAGACCTTTCCATGGCTGCCGGTGGAGGAGGACGGGCGCCTGCACGATCCGCACCTGCGGGAAAACTTCGTGGAACGCATCTACGCCCTGCACGAGCTGCACGCTCTGCGCGACGGCGGATTAACGCGCGGTGGCCTGATCGCCTTCCACAGCCGCTATAAACTCCTGCTGCTGGCCCACTCGCAGCCGCTCTACCGCGAGCTGGGACGCTTCGTTGCCGCCATCAACGACTGGTCGTCGCTGGAGGATTTTTTCTGCGAGTATCGCCTGCGCCTGATGGCGCTGATGTCCCATCCGGCGACCCGGCGCAACCACACCAACGTGCTGATGCACGTGCAGGGCTACTTCCGCAAACAGCTAAACGGCCGCCAGCGCCAGGAGCTGGCGAGCCTTATCGACCGCTACCGCCAGGGTACGCAGCCGCTGCTGGCGCCGGTGACGCTGTTAAAGCACTATATGGCCGAATTTCCCGATGCTTATCTTGCCGGCCAGCGCTACTTTGACCCCTGGCCGGAGACGCTGCGCCTGCGCTACGGACACTAATAAAAATTAACAGGAGAGTTATGACCACCCATCTGGTCTGGTTCCGCGCCGATCTGCGCCTTCACGATAATCTGGCCCTCGCCGCCGCCTGCCGGGATCGGCAGGCGAGGGTGATTGCGCTGTATATTGCCACGCCCGGACAGTGGCAGCGCCACAGCATGTCGCCCCGCCAGGCGGCGCTCATCCAGAGCCACCTGACGGCACTTCGCCGCAGTCTGAAAGAGAGAGGTATCCCGCTACTTTTTCGCGAGGCGGATGATTTTAGCGCGTCGGTAAATATGCTGGAGCAGGTCTGCAGCGAACTTAACGTCGACAACCTTTTCTATAACTATCAGTACGAAGTGAACGAGCGCCAGCGCGACGCGCAGGTAGAAAAGCGGCTGAAGGGCGTTGCCTGTCAGGGCTTTGACGACAGCCTGCTGCTGCCTCCCGGCAGCGTGATGACCGGCAATCATCAGATGTATAAGGTGTTCACGCCGTTTAAGACCGCCTTCCTCAAGCGCCTGCAGGAGGATCTTCCCGAGTGCGTCCGCGCGCCGGAAAAGCGCGAACGCCCGGCAAGCGTCGAACAGGACGGCGAAATAGCGCTGAACTATCCTGCGGCGGATTTCGATCCGCAGGCGTTTCCCGGCGATGAAAATGCGGCCCTGGCCCGCCTGCGCCGCTTCTGCGGCGAGCCGGTGGCCCGCTATGACGAGCAGCGGGATTTTCCGGCGGTGGAGGGCACCAGCCGGCTCTCTGCCTGTCTGGCCATCGGCGCGCTGTCGCCGCGCCAGTGCCTGCACCGTCTGCTGGCGGAGCACCCCGATGCCCTGACCAGCGGCGCGGGCGCCGTCTGGCTCAGCGAACTGATCTGGCGTGAGTTTTACCGCCACCTGATGACTTACCATCCGGAACTTTGTAAACATCGTCCTTTTATCGGCTGGACTGACGGCGTCAAATGGTCGGATAACAAATCGCACCTTGAGGCCTGGCAGCGGGGCCGGACCGGCTATCCCATCGTCGACGCCGCCATGCGCCAGTTGGCGGAGACCGGCTGGATGCACAATCGCCTGCGGATGATCGTCGCCAGCTTTCTGGTCAAGGATCTGCTGATCGACTGGCGGGAAGGGGAGCGCTGGTTTATGTCGCAGCTGATTGACGGCGATCTGGCCGCCAACAACGGCGGCTGGCAGTGGGCGGCCTCCACCGGCACCGATGCCGCGCCCTATTTCCGCATCTTCAATCCCACCACCCAGGGCGAGCGCTTTGACAAAGCGGGAACCTTCATTCGCCGCTGGCTGCCTGCGCTTGAGGAGGTGCCGGAAAAGTCGATTCACGCGCCCTGGACGTGGGCCGACAAGGCGGGCGTCAGGCTTGATTACCCGCGTCCGATAGTCGATCACGGCGAAGCGCGAAAAGCGACGCTTGCCGCTTATGAAGCGGCCAGAAAAGCGTAGCGGCGAAGGTAGCAGTCGACGACGGCGCGCGCGGACGCTATCGTATCCGCCAGACACACGGAGACGCCAGGAGCGACGATGAAAAACAGTGAACTGGAACAGCTGATTAACGACAAACTCAGCAGCGCCACCTTCAGCGACTATGCGCCAAACGGCCTGCAGGTCGAGGGCCGGGAAGAGATCAAAAAAATCGTTACCGGCGTTACCGCCAGCCAGGCGCTGCTGGACGAGGCGGTGCGTCTGCAGGCGGACGCCGTTATCGTTCACCACGGCTACTTCTGGAAGGGCGAATCGCCGGCGATCCGCGGCATGAAGCGCAATCGCCTGAAAACGCTGCTGGCCAATGATATCAATCTTTACGGCTGGCACCTGCCGCTGGACGCCCACCCCGAGCTCGGCAATAACGCCCAGCTGGCGGCGCTGCTGGGCATTAATATCCGGGGCGAAATAGAGCCGCTGGTGCCCTGGGGCGAGCTGTCGATGCCGGTCTCCGGCCTGGAGCTGGCGTCGTGGATCGAGGCGCGCCTGGGCCGCAAGCCGCTGTGGTGCGGCGATACCGGCGCGGATAAGGTGTCGCGCGTGGCGTGGTGCACCGGCGGCGGCCAGGGCTTTATCGACGCCGCCGCGCGCTTCGGCGTGGATGCGTTTATCACCGGCGAAGTCTCGGAGCAGACGATCCACTCGGCGCGGGAGCAGGGGCTGCACTTCTACGCCGCCGGGCATCACGCTACCGAGCGGGGCGGTATCCGGGCGCTGGGCGAGTGGCTGACGGAAACCACTGACCTTGACGTTACCTTTATTGATATTCCCAATCCGGCCTGATGAAGAGAGCGTAAAGTGCAGCGAGCGCGTTGTTATCTGTTAGGCGAAACGGCGGTGGTGCTCGATCTTGAGCCGCCCGTGACGCTGGAGGGCCAGAAGCGGATCTGGCGCCTGGCCCAGCGTCTGCCGGGCTATCCCGAGGTGCGCGAGGTGATCCCCGGCGCCAATAACGTCACGGTTATTTTGCAGGAGCCGCAGGCCCTGGCGCTGGATGCTATCGAGCATCTGCAGCGCTGGTGGGAGGAGTGCGAGGCGCTGGAGCCTGAGTGCCGGCATATCGCTATTCCGGTGGTTTACGGCGGCGCGGAGGGGCCCGATCTGCCGCGGGTGGCGGAGCACAGAGGCCTGAGTCAGAAGCAGGTGGTTGAGCTGCACGCTTCCGTGGACTATCTGGTGTGGTTTATCGGCTTTCAGCCCGGTTTTCCCTATCTCGGCGGACTGCCCGAGCCGCTGCATACGCCGCGCCGTGCGGAGCCCCGGGTGCAGGTACCCGCCGGCAGTATCGGCATTGGCGGCGAGCAGACCGGCATCTATCCGCTGAGTACGCCCGGCGGCTGGCAGCTGATTGGCCGCACGGCCCTGACGCTGTTCGATCCCGCCCGCGCCGAGCCGGCCCTGCTGCGCGCCGGGGACGTGGTGCGCTTTGTCCCGCAGAGGGAGGGCGTATGCTGAACATCATCCGCGCCGGACTCTACACGTCGGTGCAGGACGCCGGCCGCGAAGGCTACCGCCAGTCCGGCATCAGCCGCTGCGGCGCTATGGACGCGCCTTCGCTGGCGATTGCGAATCTGCTGGTGGGCAATGATCCCGGCGCAGCGGCCCTGGAGATCACCCTGGGGCAGGCGGTGATTCAGTTTGAGCGCGACTGCTGGTTTGCGCTGAGCGGCGCCGCCTGCGAGGCGATGCTCGACGATAAGCCGGTATGGATCAGCTGGCGGCTGCAGGCGAGGGCGGGGCAGACGCTGACCCTTGGCCGCCCGCAGCTCGGCATTCGCAGCTATCTGGCGGTGGCGGGCGGCATTGATGTCCCGGTGGTGCTCGGCTCCCGCAGTACCGATCTCAATACCGGCATTGGCGGCCTGGAGGGGCGGCGCCTGCAGGACGGCGACCGGCTCGCGCTGTTGCCTACAACCCGGCAATTTTCGCGGCCGCTGGGGGTAAAACAACTGCTGCCCGGCAACCGCATTCGCGCCCTGCCCGGACCGGAATATCACGAATTTGATACCCGCTCGCAGCGCATGTTCTGGAGCGCGCCCTGGCAGCTAAGCCCGCAGAGCAACCGCATGGGCTACCGGCTGCACGGCCAGACGCTGAGCCGCACCACCGACCGGGAGATGCGCTCTCACGGCCTGCTGCCGGGCGTGGTGCAGGTGCCCCACGGCGGCCAGCCCATCGTGCTAATGAGCGATGCCCAGACCACCGGCGGCTATCCGCGCATCGCCTGCGTGATCGAGGCCGATCTCTATCAGATGGCGCAGGTGCCGCTGGGCCAGCCGATCCACTTTGTGCCCTGCACGCTGGAGGAGGCGCTGGAGGCCAGGTATGACCGGCAGCGCTATCTGCAGCAGCTTGCCTGGCGATTATCTCAGCAAGAGTAAGGAGTTCTGATGCCGGAAGGCCCGGAGATCCGCCGCGCGGCGGACAGCCTTGAAGCCGCGATAAAAGGCAGGCCGCTGACCAGCGCCTGGTTTGCGTTTGATGTCCTGAAGCCGTTTGAAGCGCAGCTGGTCGGGCAGACGGTGACCGCGATTGAAACCCGCGGCAAGGCGCTGCTGACCCATTTTTCGGGCGGCCTGACCCTGTACAGCCACAATCAGCTTTACGGCGTGTGGCGGGTCGTGGATAGCGGTGAAACGCCGGAAACGACCCGCACGCTGCGCGTGAGGCTGGAGACGGCGGAGAAGGCGATTTTGCTCTACAGCGCCTCGGAAATTGCGATGCTGAATGCCGATGAACTGGCGGCGCATCCTTTCCTCAATCGCGTCGGACCGGACGTGCTGGATATGACCCTGACGGCGGAGCAGGTGGCTGAGCGGCTTTTGTCCCCGCGCTTTCGCAACCGCCAGTTCGCCGGCCTGCTGCTGGATCAGGCGTTTCTGGCCGGGCTTGGCAACTACCTGCGGGTGGAGATCCTCTGGGCGTGTGAGCTGGCCCCGACCCGCAAGGCGAGCCAGCTCGACGAATTGCAGCTTGCGCGGCTGTCTCAGGCGCTGCTGGCGGTGCCAAGGCTCTCCTACAGCACGCGCGGTCGGCCGGACGAGGGCCAGCATCACGGGGCGCAGTTTCGCTTTAAGGTGTTTCACCGCGAGGGCGAGCAGTGCGAACGCTGCGGCGGAATCATTGACCGCATGATGATGGCTTCGCGGCCGTTTTACTGGTGCCCGCACTGTCAGAAGTAGGCTGCGGAGAGGGCAAAGTGAAGTGCGGATCCGGACGTCGGGGCTTTTGACATTGTCAAATCGCGAGCATAGACTAACTTCCGTTAGTGGATGTGAAGCACGCTCTGGTTGAGGCTCCTGAACCGGAAGGCAATAAGCAATGTTTTAAACATGAAAGCCCGATCTCACCAGTCGGGCTTTTTTGCGTTTTAAGTCCGGAACAGCACTTTGTGTCTGCTGCTGAAAGTTTTTATAATTCCTGCCGTTAGTGGCTGTGCGCTCTGAGTGCGCTTGCGCAAGGTTTGTGAGAATGCGTTCAAGTCCTGGCTGGGTACGGGTGGTGCCGGCTCAGAGCCTCAACCAGAGCGTGCTTTACATCCACTAATCATGTGACCCTGTTAGCCCAGGCGTGTAAAGGCTGTAACAGCGGTAGCACGCTCCTGTGGAGCAACGTGATGAAGGGATTCCTTGAAATCGCCGTCATCGCTCTGAAGGCGTTGATTGCGCTGATAGAGCTGATCCTGGCCTGTTTACCGTAAGCTGCCGGGAAACGTAACTAAGGCCGCCGGCTCACCCCCGGGGGCCTTTAACTTTGTAATCCACGCTGCACACAGATAAAAAAACGCGCCTGAAGGCGCGTTTTGCTTACGACATTACCACTTAGCTCTTTTTCAAATCTGATTTGAAGTCGCGCTTCTCGTAGCCGGTGTACAGCTGGCGCGGACGGGCAATTTTCATGCCTTCGCCGTGCATTTCGTTCCAGTGGGCGATCCAGCCAACGGTACGCGCCATGGCAAAAATCACGGTGAACATGGAGGACGGAATACCCATCGCCTTCAGAATGATGCCGGAGTAGAAGTCGACGTTCGGGTAGAGTTTGCGCTCGATGAAGTACGGGTCGTTGAGCGCGATGTGCTCCAGCTCCATGGCTACCTGCAGCAGTTCATCTTTGGTGCCCAGCTCTTTCAGCACTTCGTGGCAGGTTTCGCGCATCACGGTGGCGCGCGGATCGTAGTTCTTGTACACGCGGTGGCCGAAGCCCATCAGGCGGAACGAGTCGTTCTTATCCTTGGCGCGGCGAACGAATTCAGGAATGTGCTCGACGGTGCTGATCTCTTCCAGCATCTTCAGGGCCGCTTCGTTGGCGCCGCCGTGGGCCGGTCCCCACAGGGAGGCGATGCCGGCGGCGATACAGGCGAACGGGTTAGCGCCGGAGGAGCCTGCGGTGCGCACGGTGGAGGTCGAGGCGTTCTGCTCGTGGTCGGCGTGCAGGATCAGGATGCGATCCATAGCGCGCTCAAGCACCGGGTTAACCTTGTACTCTTCACACGGCGTGGAGAACATCATATTCAGGAAGTTGCCCGCGTAGGAGAGATCGTTGCGCGGATAGACGAACGGCTGACCGATTGAGTACTTGTAGCACATCGCCGCCATGGTCGGCATTTTCGACAGCAGGCGGAAGGCCGCAATTTCACGGTGGCGCGGGTTATTCACGTCCAGGGAGTCGTGATAGAACGCCGCCAGCGCGCCGGTAATGCCGCACATAACGGCCATCGGATGCGAGTCGCGGCGAAACGCGTGGAACAGGCGGGTGATCTGTTCATGAATCATCGTGTGGCGAGTGACGGTCACTTTGAACTCGTCAAACTCCGCCTGGGTCGGTTTTTCACCGTACAGCAGGATGTAGCAGACTTCGAGGTAGTTAGAGTCCGTTGCCAGCTGGTCAATCGGGAAACCACGATGCAGCAGGATACCTTCGTCACCGTCGATAAACGTAATTTTGGATTCGCAGGATGCGGTGGAGGTAAAGCCGGGATCAAACGTGAATACGTTATTTGAGCCGAGCGTACGGATGTCAATTACGTCCTGACCAAGCGTGCCTTTTAGCACGTTTAGTTCAATAGCAGCATCACCAAAAGTGAGCTTTGCCTTTGTATCAGCCATTTGCGGTCTCCTTAGCGCCTTATGCTTAAGACTGCCGGATGCCGGATTTGCTTTCAGACTGTGGAATGACGTTACCAGTTTGTTATTTGGCTCACAGCTCCGTTGAAGAGGGTAAACCAGGGTACAGAGCAAGGGGCGCCTGAAGGTATACACTCATTCTACAGTGAAAATACAGCAAATCAGGAAGTTAGCAGTCCGTTTATTCAAACCTGACTATCACTATTAACTGTCCGGGTTATGTCGGTCAACACTTTCTCACTGTTGCATAACTTATTGTCAGGTGAAATAGTGACCCCATAACTTTTACGCATTATATGCCTTTTTAGGTGATGGTTGTAACAGTAATGTTTAATAATTGTCAAATCAGATGGTTAATTTTTAAAAGAATGTTGTAACCGTGATGGTGATCACTGTTCCGCAGAAAACCCAACAAACTATATGTAGTTTAATTGTAATGATTTTGTGAACGCCCTATAATGCCGCCAGGTCTCCGGAATACCCTGCATCCCGAGCCACCCAGCGTTGTTAATGTGTCGTTTTTAGCTCTGTAAATGGAGTTTTTACATGACGCGCAGTTATAGAAAAGGACGCTGTCTGACCCGCATGCAGACCGGAGGAAGGAAACAATAAGAACAGCATGTGGGCGTTATTCATGATAAAAAATGTGAAAAAACAAAGACCTGTTAATCTGGATCTTCGAACGATCCGGTTCCCGATCACGGCGATAGCGTCCATTCTTCACCGCGTATCCGGGGTTATCACTTTTGTTGCAGTCGGCATTCTGCTTTGGCTGCTGGGCACCAGTCTCTCCTCACCTGAAGGCTTCCTCACCGCTAGCTCGATCATGGGCAGCTTCTTCGCCAAGTTCATTATCTGGGGCATCCTTACCGCGCTGGCATATCATGCTGTCGGCGGTATTCGCCATATGCTGATGGACACCGGGTATCTGGAAGAGACATTAGAGGCCGGAAAACGGTCCGCCCAAATTTCTTTTGTTATCACTGTCGTGCTTTCACTTCTCGCAGGAGTCCTCGTATGGTAAGCAACGCCTCAGCACTGGGACGCAACGGCGTACATGACTACATCCTGGTTCGTGCCACCGCTATCGTTCTGACTCTGTACATCATCTATATGGTCGGTTTCTTTGCCACAAGCGGCACGCTGACCTGGGAAGTCTGGACAGGGTTCTTCTCTTCCGCCTTCACCAAAGTTTTCACCCTGCTGGCTCTGTTTTCAATCTTGATTCATGCCTGGATCGGCATGTGGCAGGTGTTGACCGACTACGTTAAACCGCTGGCCATTCGCCTGCCGCTGCAGCTGCTGATTGTTGTCGCGCTGCTGGTTTACGTCATTTATGGATTTGTTGTGGTGTGGGGTGTGTAATGAAACTGCCAGTCAGAGAATTTGATGCTGTTGTTATTGGTGCCGGGGGCGCAGGTATGCGCGCGGCGCTGCAGATTTCCCAGAGCGGCCAGACCTGTGCGCTGCTCTCTAAAGTGTTTCCAACCCGCTCCCACACCGTTTCCGCACAGGGTGGTATTACCGTTGCGCTCGGTAACACCCATGAGGACAACTGGGAATGGCACATGTATGACACCGTAAAAGGGTCAGACTACATTGGCGACCAGGACGCGATTGAATATATGTGCAAAACCGGCCCGGAAGCCATTCTGGAGCTTGAGCACATGGGGCTGCCGTTTTCCCGTCTTGACGATGGCCGCATCTACCAGCGCCCGTTCGGCGGCCAGTCGAAAAACTTCGGCGGCGAGCAGGCGGCGCGTACCGCCGCGGCGGCTGACCGTACCGGCCACGCCCTGCTGCATACGCTGTATCAGCAGAACCTGAAAAACCACACCACGATTTTCTCCGAGTGGTATGCGCTGGACCTGGTGAAAAACCAGGATGGCGCGGTTGTCGGCTGCACCGCGCTGTGCATCGAAACCGGTGAAGTGGTTTACTTCAAAGCCAACGCTACCGTGCTGGCGACCGGCGGCGCTGGCCGTATCTATCAGTCCACCACCAACGCCCACATTAACACCGGCGACGGCGTCGGCATGGCTATCCGCGCTGGCGTCCCGGTGCAGGATATGGAGATGTGGCAATTCCACCCGACCGGCATCGCCGGCGCGGGCGTCCTGGTCACCGAAGGCTGCCGCGGTGAAGGCGGCTATCTGCTGAACAAGCACGGCGAACGCTTCATGGAGCGCTACGCGCCGAACGCCAAAGACCTGGCGGGCCGCGACGTAGTGGCGCGCTCGATCATGATTGAGATCCGCGAAGGCCGCGGCTGCGACGGCCCGTGGGGTCCGCACGCGAAGCTGAAGCTTGACCATCTGGGTAAAGAAGTTCTGGAATCCCGCCTGCCGGGCATCCTTGAACTCTCCCGTACCTTCGCCCACGTCGATCCGGTGAAAGAGCCGATCCCGGTTATCCCGACCTGCCATTATATGATGGGCGGTATTCCGACCAAAGTGACCGGCCAGGCGCTGACCGTCAATGAGAAGGGCGAAGACGTGGTGATCCCGGGCCTGTTTGCGGTCGGCGAAATCGCCTGCGTATCGGTCCACGGCGCGAACCGCCTCGGCGGCAACTCGCTGCTCGACCTGGTGGTCTTCGGCCGCGCGGCCGGTCTGCATCTTCAGGAGTCTATCGCTGAGCAGGGCGCGCTGCGCGACGCCAGCGAGTCTGACATCGAAGGTTCACTGGACCGCCTCAACCGCTGGAACAACACCCGCAGCGGTGAAGATCCGGTGGCTATCCGCAAGGCGCTGCAGGAGTGCATGCAGCACAACTTCTCGGTGTTCCGCGAAGGCGACGCGATGGCGAAGGGTCTTGAGCAGCTGAAAACGATCCGCGAGCGTCTGAAAAACGCCCGTCTGGACGACACCTCCAGCGAGTTTAATACCCAGCGCGTTGAGTGCCTGGAGCTGGATAACCTGATGGAAACCGCTTACGCCACGGCCGTTTCTGCGAATTTCCGTACCGAAAGCCGCGGCGCCCACAGCCGCTTCGACTTCCCGGACCGCGATGACGCAAACTGGCTCTGTCACTCCCTGTACCAGCCGCAAACGGAATCCATGACGCGTCGAACCGTCAATATGGAACCGAAGCTGCGTCCGGCATTCCCGCCGAAAGTGCGTACCTACTAATTGCGGAGACAGGAAAATGAGACTCGAGTTTTCAGTATATCGTTACAACCCGGATGTCGATGACGCGCCGCGTATGCAGGATTACACCCTGGAGGCGGAAGAGGGCCGGGACATGATGCTGCTGGATGCGCTGATCCAGCTAAAAGAGAAAGACCCGACCCTGGCGTTCCGTCGCTCCTGCCGCGAAGGCGTCTGCGGCTCCGATGGCCTGAACATGAACGGCAAAAACGGTCTGGCCTGTATTACCCCAATCTCCGCGCTGAACCAGCCCGGTAAGAAAATCGTGATTCGCCCGCTGCCCGGTCTGCCGGTGATCCGCGATTTGGTGGTAGACATGGGACAGTTCTATGCCCAGTATGAGAAGATTAAGCCTTACTTATTGAATAATGGACAAAATCCACCCGCTCGCGAGCACTTACAGTCGCCCGAGCAGCGTGAGAAGATCGACGGATTGTATGAGTGTATTCTCTGCGCATGCTGTTCAACCTCCTGCCCGTCGTTCTGGTGGAATCCGGATAAGTTTATCGGCCCGGCCGGTCTGCTGGCGGCATACCGCTTCCTGATTGACAGCCGCGATACCGAAACCGACAGTCGTCTTGACGGTCTGAGCGATGCATTCAGCGTATTCCGCTGCCACAGCATCATGAACTGCGTTAGCGTTTGTCCGAAAGGGCTGAACCCGACGCGGGCTATCGGCCATATCAAGTCGATGCTGCTTAACCGCAGCGCGTAATAAGGCCCGCGCCCTCTCCCTGCGTGAGAGGGCGCGGAACTGCAGGAAACCTCTAAAAACTGCCATACAGCATGACGGAATAATCAAGACGTTCAGCGCGGGTAAAGGTCGCAACGCAGCCGCAGCCTGAACGACGACGATTATCAGACAGTTTTTAAAGGTTCCTTCGCGAGCCCAATACTACAGAAGAGCTCGCAGGTGAACCCCGGCACGCACGCTTGATGTGCGTGGTTGTTTCTACGGCGAAATAAGCACACAAAGTGCTTAAGGGATCACGATGCAGAACGGCGCAATGAAAGCCTGGCTGGACTCTTCCTTCCTCTCTGGCTCCAACCAGAGCTGGATCGAACAGCTCTATGAAGACTTCTTAACCGATCCGGACTCTGTTGACGCTAACTGGCGCTCAATGTTCCAGCAACTGCCTGGAACCGGAGTCAAACCCGATCAATTTCACTCCAAAACGCGTGATTATTTCCGTCGTCTGGCGAAGGATGCCTCACGTTATACTTCCGCGATTTCCGATCCTGACACTAACATCAAGCAGGTCAAAGTCCTGCAGATGATCAACGCCTACCGCTTCCGCGGCCACCAGAATGCGAATCTCGATCCGCTGGGGCTGTGGAAACAGGATCGCGTTGCTGACCTGGATCCTGCTTTTCACGATCTGACAGAAGCCGATTTCCAGGAAAGCTTTAACGTAGGTTCTTTTGCCATCGGTAAAGATACGATGAAGCTGGGCGAGCTGATTGATGCCCTCAAGCAGACTTACTGCGGCTCCATCGGTGCGGAATACATGCATATTACCTCGACCGAAGAGAAGCGCTGGATCCAGCAGCGTCTTGAATCCGTTGTGGGTCACGCCAGCTTCTCGGCCGATGAGAAAAAGCGTTTTCTCAGTGAGCTGACGGCGGCTGAAGGCCTGGAGCGCTATCTCGGGGCGAAATTCCCGGGCGCCAAGCGCTTCTCGCTGGAAGGCGGCGATGCGCTGGTACCGATGCTTAAAGAACTTATCCGCCACGCCGGCAATAACGGCACCCGCGAAGTGGTGCTCGGCATGGCGCACCGCGGCCGCCTCAACGTGCTGGTTAACGTGCTGGGTAAAAGACCGCAGGACCTGTTTGACGAGTTCGCGGGCAAGCACAAAGAGCACCTCGGCACCGGCGACGTGAAGTACCACATGGGCTTCTCGTCCGATATCGAAACCGAAGGTGGCCTGGTTCACCTCGCGCTGGCGTTTAACCCGTCGCACCTTGAAATCGTCAGCCCGGTGGTTATCGGCTCCGTGCGCGCGCGTCTCGACCGTCTCGACGAACCGAGCAGCAATAAAGTGCTGCCGATCACCATTCACGGCGACGCCGCGGTGACCGGGCAGGGCGTGGTGCAGGAAACCCTGAACATGTCGAAAGCCCGCGGCTACGAAGTGGGCGGCACCGTGCGCATTGTGATTAACAACCAGGTGGGCTTCACCACCTCTAATCCGCTGGATGCGCGCTCTTCACCGTACTGCACCGACATCGGCAAGATGGTGATGGCGCCGATTTTCCACGTCAATGCCGACGATCCGGAAGCGGTCGCTTTTGTTACCCGCCTGGCGCTCGATTTCCGCAACACCTTCAAGCGCGACGTGTTTATCGATCTGGTCTGCTACCGCCGCCACGGCCATAACGAAGCCGATGAGCCGAGCGCGACCCAGCCGCTGATGTACCAGAAGATCAAAAAACACCCGACGCCGCGTAAAATTTACGCCGACCGTCTGGAGCAGAACAAGGTCGCTACTCTGGAAGACGCCACCGAGATGGTCAACCTTTACCGCGACGCGCTGGATGCCGGCGAGTGCGTGGTGAAAGAGTGGCGCCCGATGAATATGCACTCCTTTACCTGGTCGCCGTACCTCAACCACGAGTGGGATGAGAGCTACCCGAACAAGGTCGAGATGAAGCGCCTGCAGGAGCTGGCCAAGCGCATCAGCACCGTGCCGGAATCGGTTGAGATGCAGTCCCGCGTTGCCAAAATCTACGGCGATCGCCAGGCGATGGCCGCCGGCGAGAAGCTGTTCGACTGGGGCGGCGCGGAAAACCTGGCCTACGCCACGCTGGTCGATGAGGGGATTCCGATCCGTCTGTCCGGCGAGGACTCCGGCCGCGGCACCTTCTTCCACCGCCACACGGTGATCCACAACCAGACCAACGGCTCAAGCTATACGCCGCTGCAGCACGTGCACAACGGCCAGGGCTCTTTCCGCGTCTGGGACTCCGTGCTGTCGGAAGAGGCGGTACTGGCCTTTGAGTACGGCTACGCGACGGCGGAGCCGCGCACCCTGACCATCTGGGAAGCGCAGTTCGGCGACTTCGCCAACGGCGCGCAGGTGGTTATCGACCAGTTCATCAGCTCCGGCGAGCAGAAGTGGGGCCGCATGTGCGGTCTGGTGATGCTGCTGCCGCACGGCTATGAAGGGCAGGGCCCGGAGCACTCCTCCGCGCGCCTCGAGCGCTATCTGCAGCTCTGCGCCGAGCAGAATATGCAGGTTTGCGTACCGTCCACGCCGGCGCAGGTGTACCACATGCTGCGTCGCCAGGCGCTGCGCGGGATGCGTCGTCCGCTGGTGGTGATGTCGCCGAAATCGCTGCTGCGCCATCCGCTGGCGGTCTCTTCGCTTGACGAACTTGCCAACGGCACTTTCCAGCCGGCGATCGGTGAAATCGACGAGCTGGATCCGAAAGCCGTGAAGCGCGTCGTGATGTGTGCCGGTAAGGTTTACTACGACCTGCTGGAGCAGCGCCGCAAAAACGAACAAAAAGATGTCGCCATTGTGCGCATCGAACAGCTCTACCCGTTCCCGCACCAGGCGGTACAGGAAGCGCTGAAGCCTTATGCACACGTGCACGATTTTGTCTGGTGCCAGGAAGAGCCGCTCAACCAGGGCGCATGGTACTGCAGCCAGCATCATCTGCGTGATGTGATTCCGTTTGGGGCAGCCCTCAAGTATGCGGGTCGCCCGGCCTCCGCCTCGCCGGCGGTAGGTTACATGTCCGTTCACCAGAAACAGCAACAAGATCTGGTCAATGACGCGCTGAACGTCGATTAAATAAAGGATACACAATGAGTAGCGTAGATATTCTGGTTCCCGACCTGCCTGAATCCGTAGCCGATGCCACTGTTGCCACCTGGCACAAGAAGCCGGGCGACGCGGTTGTTCGCGATGAAGTGCTGGTAGAAATCGAAACTGACAAAGTGGTACTGGAAGTACCGGCGTCGGCTGACGGCATTCTCGATGCTGTTCTGGAAGATGAAGGCACGACCGTGACTTCCCGCCAGATCCTTGGCCGTCTGCGCGAAGGCAACAGCGCGGGTAAAGCCACCGATGCCAAAGCTGAAAGCAAAGAGTCCACGCCGGCTCAGCGTCAGCAGGCTTCCCTGGAAGAGCAGAACAACGATGCGCTCAGCCCGGCGATCCGTCGCCTGCTGGCCGAGCACAATCTCGATGCCAGCGCCATTAAAGGCACCGGCGTCGGCGGCCGCCTGACGCGCGAAGACGTTGAGAAGCATCTGGCGAAGGCGCCGGCGAAAGAGGAGGCGAAAGCCGCCCCTGAAGCCGCGCCGGCGCCGCTGGCCGGTCGCTCCGAAAAACGCGTGACGATGACCCGCCTGCGCAAGCGCGTGGCCGAGCGTCTGCTGGAGGCGAAAAACTCCACCGCGATGCTGACCACCTTTAACGAAGTCAACATGAAGCCGATCATGGATCTGCGCAAGCAGTACGGCGAGGCGTTTGAAAAACGCCACGGTATCCGCCTGGGCTTTATGTCCTTCTACGTGAAGGCTGTCGTGGAAGCGCTGAAGCGCTACCCGGAAGTGAACGCCTCTATCGACGGCGAAGATGTGGTGTACCACAACTACTTCGACGTCAGCATGGCGGTCTCCACGCCGCGCGGCCTGGTGACCCCGGTTCTGCGCGACGTTGATGCGCTGGGTATGGCGGACATCGAGAAGAAAATCAAAGAGCTGGCGATCAAGGGCCGCGACGGCAAGCTGACCGTTGACGATCTGACCGGCGGTAACTTCACCATTACCAACGGCGGCGTATTTGGCTCCCTGATGTCAACGCCGATCATCAACCCGCCGCAGAGCGCGATCCTCGGCATGCACGCCATTAAGGATCGCCCGATGGCGGTCAATGGCAAGGTCGAGATCCTGCCGATGATGTACCTGGCGCTCTCCTACGATCATCGCCTGATCGATGGCCGCGAGTCCGTGGGCTATCTGGTGGCCATTAAAGAGCTGCTGGAAGATCCGACTCGCCTGCTGCTGGACGTTTAGTTTTTTCCGTATCACCTGTCCCGCGGGCCCGCTGAGGCCCGCGGGTAAATGATAACGATTACCTGAAAAGTGGATAGAACGCATGAACTTACATGAATACCAGGCCAAACAGCTATTTGCCCGTTATGGTTTACCTGCGCCGGTAGGCTATGCCTGCTCGACCCCGCGCGAAGCCGAAGAAGCCGCCTCGAAAATTGGCGCCGGCCCGTGGGTTGTGAAGTGCCAGGTACACGCCGGCGGCCGCGGTAAAGCGGGCGGCGTAAAAGTGGTGAACAGCAAAGAAGAGATCCGCGCTTTTGCTGAAAACTGGCTGGGTAAACGTCTGGTCACCTATCAAACGGATGCCAGCGGTCAGCCGGTAAACCAGATTCTGGTCGAAGCCGCCACCGACATCGCGAAAGAACTCTATCTGGGCGCCGTGGTTGACCGCAGCTCCCGCCGCGTGGTTTTCATGGCCTCTACCGAAGGCGGCGTGGAAATCGAAAAAGTGGCTGAAGAGACGCCGCACCTGATCCACAAAGTCGCGCTGGATCCGCTGGCCGGCCCGATGCCTTATCAGGGGCGCGAGCTGGCGTTCAAACTCGGTCTGGAAGGCAAGCTGGTACAGCAGTTCACCAAGATCTTCATGGGCCTGGCGACCATCTTCCTGGAGCGCGATCTGGCGCTGATCGAAATTAACCCGCTGGTGATCACCAAGCAGGGCGATCTTATCTGCCTCGACGGCAAGCTGGGCGCTGACGGCAACGCGCTGTTCCGCCAGGCCGATCTGCGCGAAATGCGCGATCAGTCGCAGGAAGATGCCCGCGAAGCCCAGGCGGCGCAGTGGGAGCTGAACTATGTCGCCCTCGACGGCAACATCGGCTGCATGGTTAACGGCGCCGGCCTGGCGATGGGCACCATGGACATCGTTAAGCTGCACGGCGGCGAGCCGGCAAACTTCCTCGACGTAGGCGGCGGCGCGACCAAAGAGCGCGTGACCGAAGCGTTCAAAATCATTCTGTCTGACGACAACGTTAAAGCCGTACTGGTCAACATCTTCGGCGGCATCGTGCGCTGCGACCTGATTGCCGACGGCATCATCGGCGCAGTAGCGGAAGTGGGCGTTAGCGTGCCGGTCGTTGTACGTCTGGAAGGTAACAACGCCGAACTCGGCGCCAAGAAACTGGCTGACAGCGGCCTGAATATTATTGCAGCGAAAAGTCTGACGGATGCAGCTCAGCAGGTTGTTGCCGCAGTGGAGGGGAAATAATGTCAGTTTTAATCAATAAAGACACCAAGGTTATCTGCCAGGGCTTCACCGGTAGCCAGGGGACATTCCACTCCGAGCAGGCGATTGCCTACGGTACGCAGATGGTTGGCGGCGTTACGCCGGGCAAAGGCGGCACCACGCATCTGGGCCTGCCGGTGTTCAACACCGTGCGCGAAGCGGTAGAAGCAACGGGCGCTACCGCCACCGTTATCTACGTGCCGGCACCGTTCTGCAAAGACTCCATCCTGGAAGCTATCGATGCAGGCATTAAGCTGATTATCACCATCACTGAAGGCATCCCGACGCTGGATATGCTGACCGTGAAGGTGAAGCTGGACGAAGCCGGCGTGCGCATGATTGGCCCGAACTGTCCGGGCGTTATCACCCCGGGCGAATGTAAAATCGGTATCATGCCGGGCCACATTCACAAGCCGGGCAAAGTGGGTATCGTTTCCCGCTCCGGTACCCTGACCTATGAAGCCGTTAAGCAGACCACCGACTACGGTTTCGGCCAGTCTACCTGCGTGGGCATCGGCGGCGACCCGATCCCGGGCTCTAACTTCATCGATATCCTGAAGATGTTCCAGGAAGATCCGCAGACCGAAGCGATTGTCATGATCGGTGAGATCGGCGGTAGCGCGGAAGAAGAAGCGGCGGCCTACATTAAAGAGCACGTGACCAAGCCGGTTGTGGGCTACATCGCGGGCGTGACGGCGCCGAAAGGCAAGCGTATGGGCCACGCGGGCGCCATTATCGCGGGCGGGAAGGGCACGGCGGACGAGAAGTTCGCTGCGCTTGAAGCGGCCGGTGTTAAAACCGTGCGCAGCCTGGCCGATATCGGCGAGGCGCTGAAATCCATCATTAAGTAAATCCTCTCTGCTCCCTGCCTGGGGAGCATTATATGTCCGATTTCGACATGGTTGGCCGCTGAAAAGCGGCCCTTTTTATTCCTGCCATACTGCCGCTGCCGTGCCCTGTACCCCGCTGCCGCTTCTGAGTGGGAACATCGTCACTCTGCGAGTTATTTTTTTATTTAATTCACGTAAATGAAATGTGATTGGAATGAGCTATACTTTTTCGATCGACGATGCTAAACGGGATGAGAACGATTCTCTGACATCCTGCCGCTCCCGCTCGGCCTTTCATATTGCCGGTAAAAAATAAATTCCCTTTCTGACTAAATCACTCTTATTTGATAACTATCAATATACTGTTAAGAACATGTTTTTAACATTACGTTCACCATCCATCCCAATGGAACACATAATTAACAAAAGAGCGGAAAAATTGATTTAAAACAATGCTTAACTTATGGCGCTGACTACTGAAAGGCGGTAAATTGTTGTAGATCAAACTGGCCGAAAGTCAGTATATTCGCTATATATTGATCGCTGTCGTAAAACGTAAAACAGATTCAACAAAAACCTGTTTATTGTAAGGTCTTTACGGCGTAATATATTCGAGGGATCAATTCAGGTTTTTTATTAACGTATTTGCAACCTTTGCTCAGGGCTGTTTGCTTTTGTTCAAACAGTCATGAGCAAGGAAGTAAATAATTTTGGTATTGGGGCATGCGTGTGATTCCTTAACCGGTTTCACTCTCGGAGTCTTCATGCGATGAGCAAGGAGTCATGATGTTAGATATAGTCGAACTGTCGCGCTTACAGTTTGCCTTGACTGCGATGTACCACTTCATGTTTGTGCCGCTAACGCTCGGTATGGCGTTCCTGCTGGCCATCATGGAAACGGTCTACGTTCTCTCCGGCAAACAGATTTACAAAGATATGACCAAGTTCTGGGGCAAGTTGTTTGGTATCAACTTTGCCCTGGGTGTGGCTACCGGTCTGACCATGGAGTTCCAGTTCGGGACAAACTGGTCTTACTACTCTCACTACGTGGGGGATATCTTCGGTGCGCCGCTGGCCATCGAAGGGCTGATGGCCTTCTTCCTCGAATCCACCTTTGTGGGTCTGTTCTTCTTCGGTTGGGATCGCCTGGGGAAAGTTCAGCACATGGCCGTCACCTGGCTGGTGGCGCTGGGGTCTAACCTCTCGGCGCTCTGGATCCTGGTGGCGAACGGCTGGATGCAAAACCCTATCGCATCTGACTTCAATTTCGAAACCATGCGCATGGAGATGGTGAGCTTCGCCGATCTGGTACTCAACCCGGTTGCTCAGGTGAAATTCGTGCACACTGTAGCCTCCGGTTACTGCACCGGTGCGATGTTCATCCTCGGTATCAGCGCCTACTACATGCTGCGTAACCGCGACTTCGCGTTTGCCAAGCGCTCCTTCGCGATTGCCGCCAGTTTCGGTATGGCTGCCGTACTTTCCGTTATCGTGCTGGGTGATGAGTCTGGCTACGAAATGGGCGACGTGCAGAAAACCAAACTTGCTGCTATCGAAGCCGAATGGGAAACCCAGCCGGCGCCGGCGGCATTTACGCTGTTTGGTATTCCGGATCAGGATGCGCAGGAAAACCATCTGTCGATTCAGATCCCTTACGTACTCGGCCTTATCGCCACGCGCTCCGTGGATAAGCCGGTGACTGGCCTGAAAGAGCTGATGTCCCAGCACGAAGCGCGCATTCGCAACGGGATGATCGCTTACAAGCTGCTGGAAGAGCTGCGCGCCGGCACGGCGGACGCCTCGGTACGCGATGAGTTCAACAGCGTGAAGAAAGACCTCGGCTATGGCCTGCTGCTCAAGCGCTATACCGCGAACGTGTCTGACGCTACGGATGCGCAAATCAAGCAGGCAACCAAAGACTCGATCCCTCGCGTCCTGCCGCTCTACTTTGCCTTCCGTATCATGGTGGCCTGCGGCTTCCTGATGCTGCTTATTATTGCGCTCTCCTTCTGGACCGTGATTCGCAACCGCGTGGGTTCGAAAAAATGGCTGCTGCGCGCCTGCCTGTACGGTATCCCGCTGCCGTGGCTTGCCGTTGAGGCCGGCTGGTTTGTGGCTGAATACGGCCGTCAGCCCTGGGCGATTGGTGAAGTGCTGCCAACGGCCGTGGCTAACTCTACGTTGACCGCCGGTGACCTGATCTTCTCTCTGGTGCTGATTTGCGGCCTGTATACGTTGTTCCTGGTTGCTGAACTGTTCCTGATGTTCAAGTTCGCGCGTCTGGGGCCGAGCAGCCTGAAAACGGGTCGCTATCACTATGAGCAATCCACCGTGGCTCAGCCGGCACGCTAAGACAGGAGTCGTCAAATGATCGATTATGAAGTATTGCGTTTTATCTGGTGGCTGCTGATAGGCATTCTGCTGATTGGCTTTGCGGTCGCCGACGGTTTCGACATGGGGGTGGGCATGCTCACCCGCGTGCTCGGTCGCACCGACACCGAGCGTCGAATTATGATTAACTCCATCGCCCCGCACTGGGACGGTAACCAGGTGTGGCTCATCACCGCCGGCGGCGCGCTGTTTGCCGCCTGGCCGATGGTTTACGCAGCGGCCTTCTCCGGCTTCTACGTGGCGATGATCCTGGTGCTGGCATCCCTGTTCTTCCGTCCGGTTGGCTTTGACTACCGTTCGAAGATTGCCGACACCCGCTGGCGTAATATGTGGGACTGGGGCATTTTCATCGGCAGCTTTGTGCCGCCGCTGGTTATCGGCGTGGCGTTCGGCAACCTGCTGCAGGGCGTACCGTTCCATATTGATGAGTATCTGCGCCTGTACTACACCGGCAACTTCTTCCAGCTGCTCAATCCGTTTGGTCTGCTGGCGGGGATTGTCAGCGTCGGGATGATTCTGACCCAGGGCGCGACCTATCTGCAAATGCGTACTGTGGGCGATCTGCACCTGCGCACCCGCGCCACCTCGCAGATTGCTGCCCTGGTGACGCTGGTCTGCTTTGCTCTGGCGGGCGTCTGGGTTTACTACGGTATCGACGGTTACGTGGTGAAATCGGTTATCGACCACGGCGCGGCCTCAAACCCGCTGACCAAAGAGGTCACGCGTGAAGCCGGCGCGTGGATGGTGAACTTCAACAACATGCCGGCGCTGTGGGTTATCCCTCTGCTGGGCGTGGTGCTGCCGCTGTTCACTATCGTGATGTCGCGTGCCAATAAAGGCGCCTGGGCGTTTGTGTTCTCCTCCCTGACGCTGGCCTGCATCATCCTGACTGCCGGTATCGCGATGTTCCCGTTCGTCATGCCGTCCAGCACTATGCTGAACGCCAGCCTGACCATGTGGGACGCGACCTCCAGTCAGCTGACGCTGAACGTGATGACCTATGTGGCCGCGGTGTTTGTGCCGATCATTCTGATTTACACCACCTGGTGTTACTGGAAGATGTTCGGGCGCCTCACTAAAGAGCACATTGAAAGCAACTCGACCTCTCTGTACTAAGTAAGGAGCTACATATGTGGTATTTCGCATGGATCCTGGGAACGCTTCTTGCCTGTGCCTTTGGAGTGATCACCGCGCTGGCGCTGGAGCACGTTGAAGCCGGGCAGCCAGAAGATCATTGATGAATAAAATTATCGCTTACGTTTATGCGGTAATGGATAAGGGCCCGCTCAGGGCCCTTTCCTTGCTGATGGCGCTGGTGCTGGCGGGCTGCATTTTCTGGGACCCCTCCCGCTTTGCGGCGAAAACCAGCAGCCTGGAGATCTGGCACGGCTTTCTTATCATGTGGGCGGTCTGCGCTGGGGTGATCCACGGCGTCGGCTTTCGTCCGAAATCACTGCTTTGGCAGGGGCTATTTTGCCCGCTTCTGGCAGACCTGGTACTGCTTTGTGGGCTGATTTTCTTCTGGTTTTGACTAAGAATGCTCCTTTAATCTAATGGGTCCATCCGGACCCATAAATATTTTACTCTCCCTTTGCTTTCACCCATTCCAAAGCAACTTTGCCGCGCGTATAGTAGCGAAGTTTAAAAGCACTCAATTTTGTTGCATTACCGGGATGTAAAGTGAATACAACGCTGTTTCGATGGCCGGTTCGGGTCTACTACGAAGACACCGACGCCGGTGGCGTGGTTTACCACGCCAGCTATGTCGCTTTCTATGAAAGAGCACGCACTGAGATGCTGCGCCACCATCACTTTAGCCAGCAGGTTCTGTTGGCTGAACGGGTTGCGTTTGTGGTACGTAAAATGACGCTGGACTATCTTGCTCCCGCCCGACTGGACGACATGCTGGAAGTACAGACCGAAATTACGGCCATGCGCGGGACGTCTCTGGTCTTCACGCAGCGCATCGTCAACGCCGATAACGCGGTGCTTAACCAGGCAGAAGTGCTGATCGTGTGCGTTGATCCACTCTTAATGAAGCCTCGTGCGCTTCCCAAGTCTATTGTCGCGGAGTTCAAGCAGTGACTGACATGAATATCCTTGATTTGTTCCTGAAGGCAAGCCTTCTGGTTAAACTTATCATGCTGATTTTAATTGGTTTCTCTATTGCGTCCTGGGCCATCATCATCCAGAGAACGCGTATTCTTAACGCCGCTGGCCGCGAAGCCGAGGCCTTTGAGGACAAATTCTGGTCCGGCATTGAGCTTTCCCGCCTCTATCAGGAGAGCCAGGGACGCCGCGACAGCCTCGCAGGCTCTGAGCAGATCTTCTACAGCGGCTTTAAGGAGTTTGCCCGCCTGCACCGCGCCAACAGCCACGCGCCGGAGGCCATCGTTGAAGGGGCGTCCCGCGCTATGCGTATCTCAATGAATCGCGAGCTGGAAACGCTCGAGACCCATATTCCGTTTCTCGGCACCGTTGGCTCCATCAGCCCGTATATCGGGCTGTTCGGTACGGTGTGGGGGATCATGCACGCCTTTATCGCGCTGGGCGCAGTGAAGCAGGCGACCCTGCAGATGGTTGCACCGGGGATCGCCGAAGCGCTGATCGCCACCGCCATTGGCCTGTTTGCCGCCATTCCTGCGGTCATGGCCTATAACCGCCTCAATCAGCGGGTGAATAAGCTGGAGCTGAACTACGACAACTTTATGGAAGAGTTCACCGCCATTCTGCACCGTCAGGCGTTTACCATCAGCGAGAGCAACAAGGGGTAAGCCATGGCCAGAGCACGTGGACGCGGACGGCGCGAGCTGAAGTCCGAAATCAACATCGTTCCGCTGCTGGATGTGTTGCTGGTGCTGCTGCTGATTTTTATGGCGACGGCGCCGATTATTACCCAGAGCGTGGAAGTGGATCTGCCTGACGCCAACGAAACCCAGGCCGTCAGCACTAACGACGACCCGCCCGTTATCGTTGAGGTATCGGGAGTAGGGCAGTACAGCGTCAACGTGGGTCAGGAAAAGATGCCGCAGCTGCCGCCTGAGCAGGTGGTCGCTGAGGCCCAGCGCCGTCTGCAGGCCAATCCGAAAGCGGTCTTTTTGATCGGCGGCGCGAAAGACGTGCCTTACGATGAAATCATTAAAGCGCTGAACCTGTTACACAGCGCGGGCGTGAAATCCGTTGGTCTGATGACCAAACCGATCTAACCCGGCTGACAGGCAACCAGTTTTTGGGAACCGAGAGTGTCAAAGGCAACCGAACAAAACGACAAGCTGAAACGCGCGATCATCATTTCAGTCGTACTGCACATCATTCTGATTGCGCTACTGATCTGGAGTTCGTTTGACGAGCACATTGATGCATCGGCCGGCGGCGGCGGTGGTTCATCCATCGACGCCGTGATGGTCGATCCGGGCGCCGTTGTCGAAAATTATAATCGCCAGCAGAATCAGCAGGCCAGCGCGAAGCGCGCCGAAGAGCAGCGTGAAAAGCAGGCCCAGCAGCAGGCGAAAGAGATGCGCGAGAAACAGGCCGCCGAGCAGGAGCGCCTGAAGCAGATGGAGCAGGAGCGGCTTAAGGCGCAGGAAGAGGCGAAAGAAGCGGCAAAAGAAGCGCAGGAGCAGCAGAAGCAGGCGCAGGAAGCCGCGGCGAAAGCGGCCGCCGAAGCAAAAGCGAAAGCAGAGGCCGATGCTAAAGCGCAGGCGCAGGCAGAAGCAAAAGCTGAGGCGAAAGCGAAGGCCGAAGCCGATGCCAAAGCTGAGGCTGCGGCAGAGGCGGCGAAGAAAGCCGCCGCCGACGCACAGAAAAAGGCCCAGGCGGATGCCGCAAAAGCCGCGGCAGATGCGCAGAAAAAAGCGCAGGCCGAGGCCGCGAAAGCCGCCGCTGATGCGAAGAAGAAAGCGGAAGCCGAGGCGGCGAAGGCTGCCGCTGAGGCCGAGAAAAAAGCCGAGGCCGTAGCCGCGAAGAAGGCCCAGCAGGAGGCCGAGAAGAAGGCCGCCGCTGACGCCGCGAAGAAAGCCGCTGCCGCCGAGGCAGCCGAAAAGGCGGCCGCCGAAAAAGCCGCAGCTAAAAAAGCGGCCGCTGAAAAGGCTGCGGCAGAGAAAGCGGCTGCGGAAAAAGCCGCTGCCGCCGAGAAGGCCGCTGCGGCAAAAGCGGCTGCCAAAAAGGCTGCCGCTGAGAAAGCTGCTGCAGCTAAGGCCGCTGCCGCTAAGAAGGCCGCTGAGGCGAAAGATGCCGCCGGGGTGGATGATCTGTTGGGCGATCTCAGTTCCGGTAAGAATGCGCCGAAAAGTGGCAATCCTTCTAAAGGGCAAGGGAATAGTTCAGGCAGCGCAAAGGCAGCGGGATCGGCGACGGGACCAGAGATGACTGGCTATGTTCAGCAAATCACCGGCGCTATCTCAAGGAACTTATTTGACTATAAGTCATATATTGGCAAACAGTGTGTTTTGAGATTGAATCTCAGACCTGATGGCACTTTAATTGGCATCACTTCAGAGGGAGGGGATGACGCGCTGTGCGCTGCCGCTAAAACGGCTGCGCGTCTTGCGAGCCTGCCAAAACCTCCCAATGATGCTGTTTATAATGAGGTTAAAAATAACCAATTAGTTGTTACTTTTAGACCACAATAGAACAGGCCATAGCGTTTTCGCAAGAAGTTATGTGTTTTTGAGTTTGTTAATATTCTGCTAAATTATCGCAGGTTTACCGCCTGGATAAGGGAGATAAGATGAAGCAGGCATTACGCGTATTTTTAGGTTTTTTCATCCTGTGGGCGGCGGCGCTGCACGCAGAAGTTCGTATTGAAATCACCCAGGGCGTGGACTCGGCGCGCCCGATTGGCGTGGTTCCCTTTAAGTGGGCCGGGCAGGGCGCTGCGCCGTCAGAGCTTGGCGGCATCGTTGCAGCCGACCTGCGCAACAGCGGCAAGTTTAACCCGCTGGACGCCTCTCGCCTGCCGCAGCAGCCTTCCACCGCGCAGGAAGTTCAGCCTGCGGCCTGGTCGGCGCTCGGTATTGATGCTGTCGTCGTAGGCCAGGTCACGCCGAACCCGGACGGCTCTTACACCGTCGCCTATCAGCTGGTGGATACCGGCGGGGCGCCGGGCACCGTGCTGGCGCAAAACTCCTATAAGGTGAACAAGCAGTGGCTGCGCTATGCCGGCCACACCGCCAGCGACGAAGTGTTCCAGAAGCTGACCGGCATCAAGGGCGCTTTCCGTACCCGCATTGCCTACGTGGTCCAGACCAACGGCGGCCAGTTCCCGTACGAGCTGCGCGTCTCTGACTACGACGGTTACAACCAGTTTGTTGTCCACCGCTCGGCGCAGCCGCTGATGTCTCCGGCCTGGTCGCCGGATGGCTCCAAGCTTGCCTACGTCAGTTTCGAAAGCGGTCGTTCTGCGCTGGTTGTGCAGACGCTGGCTAATGGCGCGGTGCGTCAGATTGCCTCTTTCCCGCGCCACAACGGCGCACCGTCGTTCTCACCTGACGGTACTAAGCTGGCATTTGCCCTGTCGAAAACCGGCAGCCTCAACCTGTACGTGATGGATCTCGCTTCCGGCCAGATTCGTCAGGTGACCGATGGCCGCAGCAACAACACTGAACCGAGCTGGTTCCCGGACAGCCAGAACCTGGCCTTTACTTCCGATCAGGCTGGTCGTCCGCAGGTATACAAAGTCAACATCAACGGCGGTACGCCGCAGCGCATCACCTGGGAAGGCTCTCAGAACCAGGATGCTGACGTGAGCTCCGACGGTAAAATAATGGTAATGGTCAGCTCGGCGAACGGCCAGCAGCACATTGCCAAACAAGATCTGGCAGCGGGTGGCGTACAGGTTCTGTCGTCAACGTTCCTGGATGAAACGCCAAGTCTGGCACCTAACGGCACCATGGTAATCTACAGCTCTTCTCAGGGGATGGGATCCGTGCTGAATCTGGTTTCTACAGATGGGCGTTTCAAAGCGCGTCTTCCGGCGACTGATGGACAGGTTAAATCGCCTGCCTGGTCACCGTATCTGTGATAATAAATAATCGAATATTATAGGAATCAAAGAAATGCAACTGAACAAAGTGCTGAAAGGACTGATGATCGTTCTGCCGGTTATGGCCATCGCCGCGTGTTCTTCCAACAAGAACGCCAGCAACGACCAGAGCGGTGAAGGAATGATGGGTGCCGGCACCGGTATGGATGCTAACGGCAGCGGCAACGCCTCTTCTGAAGAGCAGGCGCGTCTGCAGATGCAGCAGCTGCAGCAGAACAACATCGTTTACTTCGGTCTCGACAAGTACGATGTAAGCTCCGAATTCGCCGCGATGCTGGACGCGCACGCAAACTTCCTGCGCAGCAACCCGTCCTACAAAGTCACCGTAGAAGGTCACGCTGACGAACGCGGTACGCCGGAGTACAACATCGCCCTGGGCGAGCGTCGTGCCAACGCCGTTAAAATGTACCTGCAGGGTAAAGGCGTATCTGCTGACCAGATCTCCATCGTTTCCTACGGTAAAGAAAAACCTGCAGTACTGGGCCACGACGAAGCGGCTTACGCCAAGAACCGTCGCGCCGTACTGGTATACTAAGAGAATTGCATGAGCAGTAACTTCAGACATCATCTGTTGAGTCTGTCGTTACTGGTTGGCATAGCGGCCCCCTGGGCCGCTTTTGCTCAGGCGCCAATCAGTAGTGTAGGCTCAGGCTCGGTCGAAGACCGCGTCACTCAACTCGAGCGCATCTCCAACGCGCACAGCCAGCTTTTAACCCAGCTTCAGCAGCAGCTCCAGGATAACCAGACCGATATTGACTCGCTGCGCGGTCAAATCCAGGAGAATCAGTATCAGCTCAATCAGGCGGTAGAGCGCCAGAAGCAGATCCAGTCCCAGCTTGACGGTATGAGCAGCGGCAGCAGCGCAGCGCAGGCCCAGAGCGGTGCCGGCGATCAGAGCACTGCCTCAGCGCCGGCTGCCAGCGCCGCGGCCTCTTCTGGCGCGCCGGTACAGAGCGGAGACGCCAATACCGACTATAATGCCGCTATCGCGCTGGTGAAGGACAGTTCGCGTCAGGACGATGCTATTGCGGCGTTCCAGAGCTTCATCAAACGCTACCCTGATTCAACCTACCTGCCGAACGCCAACTACTGGCTCGGGCAGCTGAATTACAATAAGGGTAAAAAAGATGATGCGGCCTACTATTTCGCTTCAGTAGTAAAAAACTACCTGAAATCGCCGAAAGCGGCCGATGCGATGTTTAAAGTCGGCGTTATCATGCAGGAGAAGGGCGATACTGCGAAAGCCAAAGCGGTTTATCAGCAGGTTGTCAGTAAATATCCCGGCACCGACGGTGCAAAACAGGCACAAAAACGCCTGAATGGCCTCTGATGCTTACGGCATGACCCGAAATCGCATTAATTCTGGTCATGCCGCATGATTCCTAAGCAGTTGAACTCTCTTTGCAAAAATATGTGTTGCGCTGAAATCTGAAATCAGTAATATATGCCGCCGTTGCCAAGGGATATCAAACATCCTGAAAGCGGCGAAAATAGTGGGTCGTTAGCTCAGTTGGTAGAGCAGTTGACTTTTAATCAATTGGTCGCAGGTTCGAATCCTGCACGACCCACCAATCGCAAAGTGTGTGGCGATTGTAAAAACGTGAAGGATAACGTTGCGTAAGCAACGGCCCGTAGGGCGAGGCGAAGCCGAGTCATCCTCACGACCCACCACTAACCAGCGCAGTATCGGGTGATTAGCTCAGCTGGGAGAGCACCTCCCTTACAAGGAGGGGGTCGGCGGTTCGATCCCGTCATCACCCACCACTTCGGGTCGTTAGCTCAGTTGGTAGAGCAGTTGACTTTTAATCAATTGGTCGCAGGTTCGAATCCTGCACGACCCACCAATTTTAACGTCTTACTCAGACGCTGAGGCTGGTGGTAACGAGTGAAGTTTCAGGCAGTACGCTAACGGGTCGTTAGCTCAGTTGGTAGAGCAGTTGACTTTTAATCAATTGGTCGCAGGTTCGAATCCTGCACGACCCACCAATCGTTAAGTGTGTGGCGATTGTAAAACGTGAAGGATAACGTTGCGTAAGCAACGGCCCGTAGGGCGAGGCGAAGCTGAGTCATCCTGCACGACCCACCATCTTTTTCGCAGATGTTCGCGACGCGGTTACCTGAACAAAAAGAGTAGTAAATTCCCGTAAGGGGTCGTTAGCTCAGTTGGTAGAGCAGTTGACTTTTAATCAATTGGTCGCAGGTTCGAATCCTGCACGACCCACCAATTTTAACGTCGCACTCAGATGTTAAACGTGAAGGATAACGTTGCGAAAGCAACGGCCCAAAGGGCAAGCGACGCGAGTCATCCTGCACGACCCACCAGTGTGAAAAGGCGCCCTAAAGGCGCCTTTTTGCTGTTCAGCATTCGCCAGGTCACACCGTAGCAGCGCGATTAATCTCCGGCGCGAGGATCCACTCGGCGCTGTCGTTCCAGACATCCATTTTAACGATTTTTCCTTCCCGGACTTCAAAGCGATCCAGGTAGCGGTTGCCGGCGAACGGACGGCCATCGGGCCACTCGCCGTAGAGCGTGCCATTTGAGTACACCACCACGCAATCGCCGCGATCCGCGCAGTCATATTCGCCAATGGATTTCTTTACCCATTTATAGCGCGACCCGTTAAACGCCGTAATGTCCTTCGCACCGGCGAACTCACGTCCGCCGGTAAAGGTGATTTTTACTTCAGGATGCATAAAGGTGGCCGCCAGCGCGGCATCCTTTGCCATCGAGGCGGCAAGGAACCGGCTTACCACCTCAACGGCCTTCTCACTACTGGACATAAGCTCTCCTTTTCGACTTGTGCACATTTTGCGGTGCAGGGCACCACAATAGCGCGATGTATTTCATAAAACGGCGCACAGACGTCGATTTTGAGCAATTAAGAATGAGATATTTATGCCGACCCGCGCGCCGGCAGTTCAGAACAGTTTCCCGCGCAAAATTCACACGACATTTAGCCCAACTTTCGCTATCCTGTTTAGTATATAAAACATCGTTGCCATTGATGCGGCTTTTGCAAGCCAGCGAGCAGCGAAAATGTTAAGCCAGTCAAACGAGAAGCGATGATGAGCCTGATGTTCGATCCTGAAGCCGCAATTTACCCCTTTCCGCCGAAGCCGATGCCGCTGAGCCTCGACGAAAAGCAGTTCTACCGTGAGAAAATCAAGCGCCTGCTCAAAGAGCGCGATGCGGTGATGGTCGCCCACTACTATACCGATCCGGAAATCCAGCAGCTGGCGGAAGAGACCGGCGGCTGCATCTCCGACTCGCTGGAGATGGCCCGCTTTGGCGCGAAGCACGCTGCCTCGACGCTGCTGGTGGCCGGGGTGCGCTTTATGGGCGAAACCGCCAGGATCCTCAGCCCGGAAAAGACCATTCTGATGCCGACCCTCAACGCCGAGTGCTCGCTGGATCTCGGCTGCCCGAGCGAAGCCTTCAGCGCCTTCTGCGACGCTCACCCGGACAGAACCGTTGTGGTCTACGCCAACACCTCGGCGGCGGTGAAAGCCCGCGCCGACTGGGTGGTGACCTCCAGCATTGCGGTAGAGCTGATTGAGCACCTCGACAGCCTCGGCGAGAAAATTATCTGGGCGCCGGACCGCCACCTCGGCCGCTACGTACAGAAACAGACCGGCGCGGATGTGCTCTGCTGGCAGGGCGCCTGCATCGTGCACGACGAGTTTAAAACCCAGGCTCTGGGCCGCATGAAGGGACTCTACCCTGACGCCGCCGTGCTGGTGCATCCGGAGTCGCCGCAGGCGATCGTCGACATGGCCGACGCCGTGGGCTCCACCAGCCAGCTGATCGCGGCGGCAAAAACGCTGCCGCAGCAGCAGCTGATTGTCGCTACCGACCGGGGCATTTTTTACAAGATGCAGCAGGCGGTGCCGGAGAAAGAGCTGCTGGAGGCGCCGACGGCCGGAGAGGGCGCCACCTGCCGCAGCTGCGCCCACTGCCCGTGGATGGCGATGAACGGCCTGAAGGCGATAGCAGAAGGGCTGGAACACGGCGGCAGCGAGCATGAAATCCACGTTGACGCCGCACTGCGCGAGGGCGCGCTGAGGCCGCTCAACCGCATGCTGGATTTTGCAGCTACGCTTAGGCGATAGTAAGGCAAATTCCCGTCCACGACCCGGAGATAAAATGGACTTTTTCAGCACACAAAACATCCTCCTGCACATTCCCATCGGCGCGGGCGGCTACGACCTGTCATGGATCGAGGCGGTGGGCACCGTTGCCGGCCTGCTCTGCATCTGGCTTGCCAGCCTCGAAAAAATCAGCAACTACGCCTTCGGTCTGATTAACGTTACGCTGTTTGCCATCATTTTCTTTCAGATCCAGCTGTACGCCAGCCTGCTACTGCAGCTCTTTTTCTTCGCCGCCAACATTTACGGCTGGTACGCCTGGTCGCGTCAGACCAGCCAGCACGAGGCCGAACTGCAGATCCGCTGGCTGCCGCTGCCGAAGGCGCTGGCCTGGCTGGCGGTCTGCGCGGCGGCCATTGCGCTGATGACCCGCTTTATCGATCCGGTTTTTGCCTTCCTCACCCGCCTTGCCGTGACGCTGATGCAGGCCCTGGGGCTGAACGTGACGATGCCTGAGCTGCAGCCTGATGCTTTCCCGTTCTGGGATGCCTCCATGATGGTGCTGTCGATTGCGGCGATGATCCTGATGACCCGCAAGTACGTCGAGAACTGGCTGCTGTGGGTCGTTATCAACCTTATCAGCATTGCGATATTCACCCTGCAGGGCGTTTATGCCATGGCGCTTGAGTACCTGCTGCTGACTTTTATTGCCCTGAACGGCTGCCGGATGTGGATGCGCAGCGCGCGGGAGAGAGGTTCCCGCGCGCTGGCCCGCTAGTGGTGGTGGTGGTGATGGGCGTGCCCGCTCTGCGGATCGTTAATGGTGCACTCCGGGCCGCTGCAGGGCTGGTACTCCATCTGAACCGTTGCATGGGCTATCTGGTAGCGATGTGCCAGAAAGTGGTGGATCTGATCCAGCAGCGCATCGTGGTTGTGCGGAGGAATGACCTGCACGTGCAGCGTCATCATCGGCTTTTCGCCCACCAGCCAGACGTGGACGTGATGCACGTCGCGCACTTCAGGCAGTTCATGCCGCAGATCCCGCTTCAGCGCCGCCAGGTCCAGCGATCGCGGCGCGCCCTCCAGCAGCTCATTCACGCTCTCTTTCAGCAGCGCCCACGCGCTGCGCAGCACCAGGCAGGAGACGAGGACTGAGAGGATGGGGTCGATGGGCGTCCAGCCGGTCCACAGGATCACCAGAGCGGCAATGATGGCGCCAACCGATCCCAGCAGATCGCCCAGCACGTGCAGCGCGGCTGCCCGCACATTCAGGTTCTTCTCCTCGCTGCCGCGGTGCAGGATCCAGAAGGACAGCAGGTTGGCTACCAGCCCGGCAACGGCGATAACGATCATCGTGCCGCCCGCGACGGGCTGAGGCGCGCGAAAGCGCTCGACGGCTTCCCAGACAATGAGCACCGTAATGATCACCAGGGCAATGGCGTTCACAAATGCCGCCAGGGTCGTCAGGCGGAGCCAGCCGAAGGTATGCTGTGCATTGGGAGGGCGATGCGCGAAATGGACGGCCAGCAGGGCAAACATCAGCGCGGCGGCGTCGGTAAGCATGTGGCCGGCATCGGCCAGAAGGGCCAGTGAGCCCGAGATAAGCCCGCCTGCGACTTCAATAATCATGAATCCGGCGGTGATAAGGAAAGCCAGTAAAAGACGACGACCGTTGCCGTCCCCGGCTGGAGCGTGAGAATGCGCCATACTCGTTCCCTGCAAAAAAGTGGAAAATAAACCTCTACATCATTGCAGAATATGAGTCGCTGCGCTCAAAAAAAAAGGAGAGCCGGGCTCTCCTTCAGACCTTAAGGCACACCGCCGCTAATTAATTCGTGGTGCCGTCAGTTTTACGATCGACATCGCTGGTGCCGTTCCCGCTCTGGACCTTTTTATTCATATCCGGACACTTGCCGTCCTTACACATTGAATTCTTGTGGATGTCGTCCTTACTTTTGGGGTCAGCCACTTCCGAGGTGGGATTCATACTGGATCCCGGGCCGGTATTGACATCTTTACCGTCCACCCCGTTGGGGGCAATATTCTGATGGGCGTCGGGGGCAACCTGCCCGGCATCCGCAGCGGCGTTAGCCTGTCCGGTATTTGCCGCCAGCGCCGCGCCGCTCAGGGTGGTCAGCGCAGCCGTGAGGAAAAGCGTCGCGAGTGGATTCATTTTCATCATCATACTCCTGTAGGTTATGGCGTCGTGATAACTGCTTCCAACAGTGTCCATCGCTGGCTGGATGACCGAATGCAGATGACAATATCGAAAAATATATTTTCAATGGATTGTAATATTGCATATGCCATCAAAAGCAGTGCTTTGATTTAAAAAGTGTAGTGCATATCCACTCTCGCGCACGATACAGCCAGTTTTTAAGCGATTTCCAGGAATAATCCAGATCGAGTGTAAAATCCGGTTTACACTTTCAGCCTGCCAAGATAGATTGAAGGGATTGCACTTCACTGGATAAATATGGCAACGCTGGAAAGATCATGAATTATCAGAACGACGATTTACGCATCAAAGAGATCAATGAGTTACTGCCTCCTGTCGCGCTCCTTGAGAAATTCCCCGCCACCGAAAATGCCGCGAATACCGTCTCGCACGCGCGCAAGGCGATCCACAAGATCCTCAAGGGGCAGGACGATCGCCTGCTGGTGATCATCGGCCCATGCTCAATTCACGATCCCGTTGCCGCTAAAGAGTACGCTGCCCGCCTCTCCGCCCTGCGCGAAGCCCTGAAGGGCGAGCTGGAGATTGTCATGCGCGTCTATTTCGAAAAGCCGCGCACCACCGTCGGCTGGAAGGGGCTGATTAACGATCCGCATATGGACAACAGCTTCCAGATCAACGACGGCCTGCGCATTGCCCGCAAGCTGCTGCTGGAGATCAACGACAGCGGCCTGCCGGCGGCGGGCGAATTCCTCGATATGATCACTCCGCAGTACGTCGCCGATCTGATGAGCTGGGGCGCCATCGGCGCGCGTACCACCGAATCCCAGGTGCACCGCGAGCTGGCCTCCGGTCTCTCCTGCCCGGTGGGCTTCAAAAACGGCACCGATGGCACCATCAAAGTGGCGATTGACGCCATCAACGCCGCCGGCGCGCCGCACTGCTTCCTCTCTGTTACCAAGTGGGGCCACTCCGCTATCGTCAACACCAGCGGCAACGGCGACTGCCACATTATCCTGCGCGGCGGCAAAGAGCCGAACTACAGCGCGCACCACGTGGCGATGGTCAAAGAGGGCCTGCACAAGGCGGGCCTGCCCGCGCAGGTGATGATTGACTTCAGCCACGCCAACTCCAGCAAGCAGTTCAAAAAACAGATGGACGTGGCGGCTGACGTTTGCGGCCAGATTGCCGGCGGCGAGAAAGCGATTACCGGCGTGATGATCGAAAGCCACCTGGTGGAAGGCAACCAGAGCCTGGAGAGCGGCGAGCCGCTGGTTTACGGCAAAAGCGTGACCGACGCCTGCATCGGCTGGGAAGACACCGAAGCGGTACTGCATCAGCTTGCGAATGCGGTGAAAGCGCGGCGCGGATAAGTGACCACCCTGTAAGTGACCGGCCTCAGGGCCGGTTTTTTTGTCTCTGAAACGTCTAATCCTTAATGATTAGCAACCTAATCATGCGGAATGTTTTTGATCTTAAGCAGATATATCCTCTCACATCGATCGTAATATAAATTTTTATATTACGGATGATACATGATGAGAACCAAAACAACGCTTGCGGCCCTGGTGCCGCTTTTGACGCCCCTGGCCGTCCACGCCGCCCTCAATGCAAAGCGCCCGCCCGCAGACGAAACACTGGTCGTAACGGCAGGCTCCGCCGACGACAGCACTCACGCTGCCGCCGGTGCCGGATTTAAAACCGATGACCTCAGCGTCGGGCCATTAGGTAATAAAGCCTGGCTTGACCTGCCGTACTCCTCCACCACCGTCAACAAAGAGATGATTGAAAACCAGCAGGCACAGAGCGTCAGCGAACTGCTGAAATACTCGCCCAGCACGCAGATGCAGGCGCGCGGCGGCATGGATGTCGGCCGTCCCCAGAGCCGCGGGATGCAGGGCAGCGTGGTCGCCAACAGCCGCCTCGACGGCCTGAACATCGTTTCCACCACTGCCTTTCCGGTAGAGATGCTGGAGCGGCTCGACGTCCTGAACAGCCTGACCGGCGCGCTGTACGGTCCCGCCAGCCCGGCAGGGCAGTTTAACTTCGTCGCCAAGCGCCCCACCGAGGAGACGCTGCGCAAAGTGAGCGTGGGCTATCAGGGGCGCGGGGCGTTTACCGGCCACGCCGATCTCGGCGGCCATTTCGACGCGGATAAGCGCTTCGGCTACCGGGTCAATCTGCTGAGCCAGGACGGCGAGGGCAACGTCGATGGCAGCACTCTGCGGCGTAAGCTGGTCTCGGTGGCGCTGGACTGGAACATTCAGCCCGGCACCCAGCTGCAGCTCGACGCCAGCCACTACGAATTTTTGCAAAAGGGCTATCCCGGCAGCTTCAGCTACGGCCCGAACGTGAAGTTGCCCTCGGCGCCAAATCCGAAAAAGCGCAATCTGTCGCTGGGCACGGCGGGTAACGATCTGACCACCGACACCATCAGCACCCGGCTGATCCACTATTTTAACGATGACTGGTCGATGACGGCGGGCGTCGGCTGGCAGCAGGCGGACCGCGCCATGCGCAGCGTCAGCAGCAAAATCATCAATAACCAGGGCGATATCACCCGCACGATGAAGGACTCGACGGCCGCCGGGCGCTTCCGGGTACTGAGTAACGCCGCTACCCTTAACGGCCGTCTGATGACCGGCAGCGTCAGCCACGACGTCGCACTCTCCACCACCGGCTACGTCTGGTCGCTGTACAGCGCGAAGCGCAGCGGCGATAGCTACAGCTGGGGCACTACTAACATTTACGATCCAACGCGCATGCACGAGCAGGGCGACGGCAAAATTCATACCGGCGGTCCGCGCTACCGCTCCGGGGTCAATACTCAGCAGAGCGTGACCCTGGGCGATACCGTCACGTTTAATCCGCAGTGGTCGGCGATGTTCTTCCTCAGCCAGAGCTGGCTGCAGACCCGCAGCTACGACAAGCACGGCAGCAAAACCAACGAAACTAACGAGGACGGCCTGAGCCCCAATGCGGCGCTGATGTATAAAATCACCCCCAACACCATGGCCTACGTGAGCTACGCCGACTCGCTGGAGCAGGGCGGGACGGCGCCGACGGACGACGGCATCAAAAACTCGGGGCAGACCCTCGATCCTTACCGCAGCAAGCAGTATGAAGTGGGGCTCAAGGCCGATGTCGGCGGCATGAATCTCGGCGCGGCGCTGTTTCGCCTCAAGCGCCCCTTCGCCTACGTCAATGCCGACAACGTCTATAAAGAGCAGGGCAAGCAGGTCAATAACGGCCTCGAGCTGACGGCCACCGGCAACGCCTGGCAGAACCTCAACCTATACGGCGGCGTGACCTTCCTCGATCCGAAGCTGAAAGATACCGGTAATAAGGCAACGAGCAACCAGCGGGTGGTCGGCGTGCCGAAGGTGCAGGCCAACCTGCTGGCGGAGTACAGCCTGCCTTCCTTACCGCAGTGGGTTTACAGCGCCAATGTTCACTACACCGGCAGGCGGGCGGCGAACGACACCAACACCGCTTACGCCAGCAGCTACACCACCTGGGATCTGGGCACCCGCTATACCACGCGCATCAGCAACGTGCCGACTACCCTGAGAGTGGTGGTCAACAACGTCTTTGATAAGCACTACTGGGCATCCATTTTCCCGTCGGGAACCGACGGTGATAACGGTTCACCGAGCGCCTTTCTCGGCGGCGGTCGCGAAGTGCGCGCCTCTGTAACCTTTGATTTCTGACGGGCGAGGATATGAAGCTGACGCATCTTCTTGCGGCGCTGGGGCTGCTGCTGAGCGGCGGCCTGCACGCCGACAGCGCGCACCGCGAGGTGCGCATCGCCTCGCCGTGGCCCGCGCAGAGCACCATTATTGCCATGCTGGGCTACGGCGACAATATCGTCGGCACCTCGGCCATCGCGAAGCAGATCCCGCTGTTTCGCCAGAACTTTCCGGCCATCGATAGGGTACCGGTTATCAGCTTCGGCAGCGGGCATGAGCTCAACCCGGAGCAGGTTATTGCCCTGCGGGCGAATCTGCTGATCCTGCCCGGCGGCGATGCGCCTCCCGGTACGGCGGTCGCGCAGCAGGCGCTGCTGGAGCAGGCGGGCGTGAAGGTGGTGACCTTTAAGGCTAACGCGATGCAGGCCCTGACCGACAGAGTAGCGAAAACCGCCGCGCTGCTCGGACCGGACGCCGAACGGCGGGCGCAGCGCTACCGGCAGTACTTCGACCGTAACGTGGCGCGGGTGGCTGAAAGACTCAAAGACCTTCCCGCCGGGCAGCGGGTGCGGGTTTATCACAGTATGGGCAGCCCGCTGATGACCAGCGGGCGGCCGTCGCTCAACCAGGACTGGATGGATCTGGCCGGGGCGCAGAACGTGTCCGAACGCTGGTTTGACGATAAGCCAGCGCGATCCGGAGAGGTGTCGCTGGAGAAGGTCGTGGCGGCAAATCCGGCGGTCATTGTGGCAATGAACCGGCGCGATGCTGACGCCATCATGACTTCCCCGCAGTGGGCCAGCGTGGACGCCGTGCGCCACCGCCGCGTCTACGTCAACCCGAAAGGCATGTTCTGGTGGTGCCGGGAAACCAGCGAGGAGGCGCTGCAGTTCCTGTGGCTGGCGAAAATGCTCTACCCGCAGCGCTTTGCCGATATCGATATGCGTCAGGAAACGCGTGAGTTCTATCGGCAGTTCTTCGGTATTGCGCTGAGCGAGGCGCAAATCCGCGACGTGCTGGATCCCCCCCGCTGAGGTGACTGTGACGGATATAACTGAAAACATTTCTTCTGACAGCGCCATTACGCGCGGCTACCGCCGGCTGATGCGCAGGCGCTGCCTGCTGCTGTTGGCCCTGGGCGCGGCGATTGTTGGCGCGCTGTTGCTCGATTTTTCGCTGGGCCCCGCCGGCCTGTCGCCGTCGACGCTGTGGCAGACGCTGCGCCACCCGGCCGCCGCCGGCGGCGGCGTGCGGGTTATCGTCTGGGATATCCGCTTACCCTACGCGCTAATGGCGCTGCTGGTTGGCACGGCGCTGGGAATGGCCGGCGCCGAGATGCAGACGATCCTCAATAATCCGCTGGCCAGCCCGTTCACGCTCGGCGTCTCCTCGGCGGCAGCCTTCGGGGCGGCGCTGGCGATCGTGCTGGGTCTTGGTCTGCCGGGGATCCCGGCAAGCGCTTTTATTCCGGTTAACGCTTTTGTCTTTGCGCTGTTCTCGGCGCTGCTGCTGGACGGCCTGACCCGCTGGGCGCGAATGGCCGTGTCCGGCATGGTGCTGTTCGGCATTGCGCTGGTGTTTACCTTTCACGCCCTGGTGTCGATGATGCAGTTCGTGGCCGATGAGGACACCCTGCAGGGACTGGTGTTCTGGACGATGGGCAGCCTGTCGCGGGCCTCGTGGCCGAATGTTGCGATCCTCGCCGGAGCGCTGGGGCTGCTATTTCCGTGGGCGATGCGCGCCTGCTGGCAGCTAACCGCCCTGCGGCTCGGCGAAGATCGCGCCCTGAGTTTCGGCATCGACGTCCGGCGACTGCGGCTGACGTCGCTGCTGCGGATAAGCCTGCTGGCGGGGCTGTCGGTGGCCTTCGTGGGGCCGGTCGGTTTTATCGGGCTGGTTTCGCCGCACATTGCCCGCCGGCTGCTCGGCGAGGACCACCGCTTCTACCTGCCAGGCAGCGCGCTGGTTGGCGGCCTGGTGCTGTCGCTTGCGTCGACCGCCTCGAAAAATCTTATCCCCGGCGTGGTGGTGCCCGTCGGCATCGTCACTTCGCTGGTGGGCGTGCCGTTTTTTCTGAGCATTCTTTTTCGCCGCCGGGGGCAGATATCATGAGCGGACTGACGATTGCCGGACTTGGCATCGGCTACGGCAGGCGGCGCATTATTGACGATCTTCACGTGCCCGACCTGAAGCGCGGCGAGGTGACGATGCTGCTCGGCCCTAACGGCTGCGGTAAATCGACGCTGCTGCGCGCGCTTGCCGGGCTGAATCGGGCCAGTGGAGAGGTGCTGCTCGATGGCGAAAGCCTGCTGACGCTGACGCCGGCAGCGCGCGCAGCGCGGGTGGTGTTTTTGCCGCAGTCGCTGCCGCCCGGCGTGCATCTGCACGTCCTGGAGTCGGTGATTGTCGCCCGGCGGGCGTCGGGCGGGCGCGGAGCGGAGCCGGAGAGAGACGGCGCTCTGGCGCTGCTGGCCGAGCTGGGCATTTCGCACCTGGCGATGCGCTACCTCGACGAACTGTCCGGCGGCCAGAAGCAGCTGGTGGGGCTCGCCCAATCGCTGATCCGCAGGCCAGACCTGCTGCTGCTCGATGAGCCGCTTAGCGCTCTCGATCTCAATCACCAGTTTCAGGTAATGGCGCTGATCCGCCGTGAGACCCTGGCGCGCAATATGGTAACCGTGGTGGTGGTCCACGACATTAATATCGCCCTGCATCACGGCGAGCAGGTTCTGATGCTCAGGGAAGGGCGGTTAGTTGCCGGCGGCGCGCCGGAAGCGGTGATTACGCCGGAGAACCTGGCACAGGTATACGGTGTTCGCGCGCGAGTCGAGCGCTGTTCACAGGGCAGGCTGCAGGCGATGATTGATGGCGTAAGCTGAAAAACGGGCAGCGAACGCTGCCCGCAGAGGATTACTTCGCTTTACCCTGGTTTGCCACGGCGGCCGCTTTGGCGGCGATTTCGTCGGCGTTACCCAGGTAGTAGTGTTTGACCGGCTTGAAGTTTTCGTCGAACTCGTACACCAGCGGTACGCCGGTCGGGATGTTCAGCTCGAGGATTTCGTCTTCGCTCATGTTGTCGAGGTATTTCACCAGCGCGCGCAGGGAGTTGCCGTGGGCGGCAATAATCACGCGCTCGCCGCTCTTCAGGCGCGGCAGAATGGTGTCGTTCCAGTACGGCACCACGCGGTCGATGCAGATAGCCAGGCTCTCGGTGGTCGGCAGCTCTTTTTCCGTCAGCTTCGCGTAGCGCGGATCGTGGCCCGGATAGCGTTCGTCGTCTTTGGTCAGCTCCGGCGGGGTTACCGCGAAGCCGCGGCGCCACTGCTTAACCTGCTCGTCGCCGTACTTCTCGGCGGTTTCGGCTTTGTTGAGGCCCTGCAGCGCGCCGTAGTGGCGTTCGTTCAGCTTCCAGGATTTCTCAACCGGCAGCCAGGCCTGATCCAGCTCGTCCAGCACGTTCCACAGGGTGTGGATGGCACGTTTCAGCACGGAGGTATAAGCAAAATCGAAGCTGAAGCCTTCAGCCTTCAGCAGCTTGCCCGCCGCCTTTGCTTCGCCAACGCCTTTCTCGGACAGATCAACGTCATACCAACCGGTGAAGCGGTTTTCATTGTTCCACTGGCTCTCGCCGTGGCGAACCAGTACCAGCTTAGTTACTGCCATCTTGTTCTCCTGAAATTGCTCTAATGATAACAATTCTCATTATATTGCTGTGGGGATACCACAGGCAACGCTTATCCCTAACCATAGCGAAAATAGCGGCGTTGCGTAAGGCGCTTGTGAAGCACTCTTTGTCTTTTTGTTGGCAAGTGGCGCTATTTTCAGCAGGGTGATGAAAAAAAGCCCTCCGCGGAGGGAGGGCCGTCAGTCAGGCGGGAATAAACTGATAGCGGGTGACGCTCAGGTACTCCTCACCCGGCTGCAGCACGCAGTCCGGCTGCGGCCACTCGGGATGATTGGGGCTGTCGGGCAAAAATTCGCTCTCCAGCGCCAGCCCCTGCCAGTCGGCGTAGGACTCGCCGTCGCGGGACGGCGTACCCGCAAGGTAGTTGCCGGAGTAGAACTGCAGCGCGGGTGCGGAGGTAAAGACCCTGAGCGACAGCTGCGCGTCCGCCGACCATACCTGCGCCACCGGCTGATCCAGCGATCCCTGCGCGTCGAGCAGAAACGCGTGGTCGTAGCCTTTGGTTTTGCGCTGATCCTCGTCGCTGAGGAAGTCGTCGGCAATCGCCTTCGGCGCCCGGAAGTCGAAGCCGGTGTTCGCCACTGGCTTCAGTCCGGCGCGGGGAATACCCGTTTCGTCCACCGGCAGATACTGCCCGGCGGCGATCTGCAGCCGGTGCTGGCGCACATCGCTCCGGCCGCCGTCGAGGTTGAAGTAGACGTGATTGGTCAGATTCACCGGACAGGCCTTATCTACCTGCGCGCGGTATTCGATGGTGAGCGAATTATCGTCGCCGAGGTGAAACTTTGCCGTCGCCCGCAGGTGGCCCGGAAAGCCCTGGTCGCCGTCGCAGGACTCCAGCGAAAACAGCGCGCTATCGTCGTTGTGATTCTCAATCTTCCAGCGGCGCTTATCGAAGCCCTCCGGCCCGCCGTGCAGCTGATTGACGCCCTGACTTGGCGTCAGGGCGTAACTTTCGCCATTGAGGCTAAAGCGGCTGTCGGCAATACGGTTGGCGTAGCGGCCAACCGAGGCGCCGAGAAACGCCGACTGCTGCGGATACTGCTCCGGGCTGGCGCAGCCGAGCAGGGCTTCGCGCACCGAACCGTCGCCCAGCGGCACCCGGGCGGAGAGCAGCGTCGCGCCCCAGTCCATCAGGGTGACCACCATGCCGGCGGCATTGCGCAGGGTCAGCAGCCGGAACGGCTGCCCGTCCGGCGCGAGGGTTGGCGTTTCGTTCAGCACTGGCCGGCCCCCTGGGATGCTTTGCAGACGTAGAAGGTCTCTTTGATGCCGGTTTTGGCTTCATACTGCGCGCTGACCGCGTCGCGGACGGTCTCCACCAGCGCGTCCGGCACCAGCGCCACCACGCAGCCGCCGAAGCCGCCGCCGGTCATGCGCACGCCGCCTTTATCGCCGATGGCGTCTTTAACAATCTCCACCAGGGTATCGATCTGCGGTACGGTGATTTCGAAATCGTCGCGCATTGAGGCGTGGGATTCGGCCATCAGCACGCCCATCCGCGCCAGATCGCCTTTCGCCAGCGCGTCCGCGGCCTCGACGGTACGGGCGTTTTCGGTCAGCACATGGCGCACGCGCTTCGCCACCAGCGGATCCAGCTCGCTGGCCACGGCGTTAAATTCATCGAGGGTGACGTCGCGCAGGGCGGGCTGCTGGAAGAAGCGGGCGCCGGTTTCGCACTGCTCGCGGCGGGTGTTGTATTCGCTGCCGACCAGGGTGCGCTTAAAGTTGCTGTTGATGATGATGACCGCCGCGCCCTGCGGCATCGGTACGGCCTTCGTACCCAGCGAGCGGCAGTCGATCAGCAGCGCGCTGTCTTTTTTGCCCAGCGCTGAGATCAACTGATCCATGATGCCGCAGTTGCAGCCGACGAACTGGTTCTCCGCCTCCTGGCCGTTGAGGGCAATCTGCGCCCCGTCCAGCGGCAGGTGATACAGCTGCTGGAACACGGTGCCGACCGCCACTTCCAGCGACGCCGAAGAGCTGAGGCCCGCGCCCTGCGGCACATTGCCGCTGATTACCATGTCCACGCCGCCAAACTTATCGCTGCGCTTCATCAGGTGTTTCACTACGCCGCGCACATAGTTGGACCACTGCTGGGTATCGTGAGCGATAATCGGCGCGTCGAGGGAAAACTCGTCGGTCTGGTTATCATAATCGGCTGCAATCACCCGCACCGTGCGGTCCTGGCGCGGCGCGCAGCTGATGACCGTCTGATAATCAATGGCGCAGGGCAGCACGAAGCCGTCGTTGTAGTCGGTGTGTTCGCCGATCAGATTAACGCGGCCCGGCGCCTGGATAACATGGGTGGCAGGGTAGCCAAATTTTTCAGCAAACAGGGACTGGGTGTTCTCTTTCAGACTCATTGTTTTTTATTCTCCGGATTCGCGAAAATGAACGTCGCTCAGCGCGCGCAGGCGTTCTGCGGCCTGTTCGGCCGTCAGATCGCGCTGGGTTTCCGCCAGCATCTCGTAGCCGACCATAAACTTGCGCACCGTGGCGGAGCGCAGCAGCGGCGGATAAAAGTGGGCGTGCAGCTGCCAGTGCTGATTTCCCTCGCCGTTGAACGGCGCGCCGTGCCAGCCCATCGAGTAGGGGAAGGAGCACTGGAACAGGTTATCGTAGCGGCTGGTCAGCTTTTTCAGGGCCAGCGCCAGATCGCCGCGCTGGGCTTCGCTTAAATCGGTAATACGCAGTACGTGGGCCTTCGGCAGCAGCAGGGTTTCAAACGGCCACGCCGCCCAGTAGGGCACCACCGCCAGCCAGTGTTCGGTTTCCACCACCGTGCGGCTGCCGTCCGCCAGCTCGCGCTGCACGTAATCAAGGAGCATCGGCGAACCCTGCTCGCGGAAATAGTCCTGCTGCAGGCGGTCTTCGCGCGCGATTTCGTTGGGCAGAAAGCTGTTGGCCCACACCTGGCCGTGGGGATGCGGGTTGGAGCAGCCCATCGCCGCGCCTTTGTTCTCGAACACCTGCACCCACGGATAGTCAGCGCCCAGCTCGGCGGTCTGCTGCTGCCAGGTCTTGACGATCTCCTCCAGCGCGCTGAGGCTCAGCTCCGGCAGGGTCTTGCTGTGGTCCGGCGAAAAGCAGATCACCCGGCTGGTGCCGCGGGCGCTCTGGCAGCGCATCAGCGGATCGCTGCTCTCCGGCGCGTCCGGCGTATCGGTCATCAGCGCCGCGAAGTCGTTGGTAAAGACGTAGGTGCCGGTATAGTCAGGATTTTTATCGCCGGTAACCCGGGTGTTGCCCGGGCAGAGGAAGCAGTCGGGATCGTAGGCGGGCAGCGTCTGCTTAGACGGCGTCTCCTGCGCCCCCTGCCAGGGGCGCTTGGCGCGGTGCGGCGAAACCAGGATCCACTGGCCCGTCAGCGGGTTATAGCGGCGATGCGGATGATCGACGGGATTGAATTGCGTCATGACGGGTCCTTAGTCCGGATAGCCCTGCGGATGGCGGGACTGCCAATGCCAGGTGTCCTGCGCCATTTCGTCGAGATTGCGGGTTACGCGCCAGTTGAGATCGCGGTCGGCTTTGCTGGCATCGGCCCAGTAGGCCGGCAGGTCGCCGTCGCGGCGGGGCGCGAAGTGGTAGTTCACCGGCTTGCCGCAGGCTTTACTGAAGGCATTAACCACGTCCAGCACGCTGCTGCCGACGCCGGCGCCGAGGTTATAGATGTGTACTCCCGGTTTGGCGGCCAGTTTTTCCATCGCGACGACGTGGCCATCGGCCAGATCCATAACGTGGATGTAGTCGCGCACGCCGGTGCCGTCTTCGGTCGGATAGTCGTTGCCGAAAATGGCCAGCGAATCGCGGCGGCCAACGGCCACCTGGGCGATGTACGGCATCAGGTTATTCGGGATACCCTGCGGATCTTCGCCCATATCGCCCGACGGATGCGCGCCGACCGGGTTAAAGTAGCGCAGCAGGGCGATGCTCCACTCCGGCTGGGCCTTCTGCAGATCGGTCAGGATCTGCTCGACCATCAGCTTGCTCTTGCCGTAGGGGCTCTGCGGCGTGCCGGTGGGGAAGCTCTCGACGTAGGGGATCTTCGGCTGGTCGCCGTAAACGGTGGCGGAGGAGCTGAAGATGAAATTTTTCACGTTGGCGGCGCGCATGGCGGAAATCAGGCGCAGAGTGCCGTTAACGTTGTTATCATAGTACTCCAGCGGTTTAGCAACAGATTCGCCCACCGCCTTCAGCCCGGCGAAGTGGATCACTGCCTCAATGGCGTGCTCGCGCAGTACGTCGGTCATCAGGGCTTCGTTGCGAATATCGCCCTCCACAAACAGGGGCCGTTTGCCGCCCAGGCGCTCAATAACCGGCAGCACGCTGCGCTTGCTGTTGCACAGGTTATCCAGAATGATGACGTCGTGCCCCTGCTTCAGCAGCTGCACGCAGGTGTGACTTCCAATGTAACCGCTACCACCCGTAACCAGTACTCTCATTTCTCGCTCCATTAGCCTTATGGTATGTGATAAGGCTAGCATAACAGAGAAGCGAAAAGTGTGACATAAGGCATGTTAGTGGAATCGTTTACACTACACCTTTTTATCCTTCCTGCATTGATGTTTAGGGTGTAAATACAGGGAGTAAGCGAGAAAAACTGCCGCTTTTCTGAAAAGCGGGAGCAGGGCCCCCGCCTGGAGAGGTTATTTTAGCGGCCCCACCTCATAACGGTAGCCCTCGCCGTCGGCGACGAACGCCAGGCGGTGGGTAATACAGTCGGGGGCGTCTTCCTGGTGATGGGAGACAAACAGCAGCTGGGTATTGCCCTCTTTAATCAGAACATCAATAAAGCGCCGCACCAGCTGGCGGTTGAGCGGATCCAGCCCCTGCAGCGGCTCATCGAGGATCAGCAGCGTCGGGTGTTTGACCAGCGCCCGCACGATCAGCGCCAGCCGCTGCTGGCCCCAGGAGAGGCTGGTGAACGGCGCATCGGCGGTGCGCCGATCGATGCCGAGAATATCCAGCCAGCCCTGGACCAGCTTGTGCTGCCGGTCGGAGACCGCCTGATAGATGCCGATGGAATCGAAATAGCCCGACAGAATAACGTTGCGCACGTTGGTGCTGACCCGATAGTCGAGGTGCAGGCTGCTGCTGACGTAGCCGATGTGCTTTTTGATATCCCAGATAGTTTCGCCGCTGCCCCGGCGGCGGCCGAACAGGGTCAGATCGTTGCTGTAGCCCTGGGGATGATCGCCGGTGACCAGGCTCAGCAGCGTCGATTTTCCGGCGCCGTTGGGGCCGACTATCTGCCAGTGCTCGCCGGGGGAGACGGTCCAGCTCAGGTCGTTAATGATGGGCTTATCGTTATAAGAGACGTGGCCGTGATTCAGCACAATGCGCGCCCCGTCCCGGGCCAGCTGCAGGTGGGCGGGCGGTACGTCAGGCTCCGGCAGCGCGATGCCCTCCAGCCGCTCGCTGTGCGCCAGCTGGGCCACCAGGGCCTGCGCCAGCAGCGCCGCTTTGTCGCCGGTCTCCAGCAGGGTGCAGTCGGCCAGCACGCCGGCGAACGGCACGAAGTCGGGAATATCGTCAAAGCGGTTGAGCACCAGCACCAGCGTCTGGCCGCCGGCGTGCAGGCTCGCCAGCAGATCCGCCAGCGACCGGCGGGAAGCGACGTCGAGACCGTCAAACGGCTCATCAAGGATCAGCAGCTCCGGCTCGGCCATTAGCGCCTGGCACAGCAGCGTCTTGCGGGTTTCGCCGGTGGAGAGATACTTGAAGCGGCGGCTCAGCAGGTGGCCGATGCCGAAGCGATCGGCAAGCGCCGCGCAGCGGGCCGGATCTTTGACCTCTTCCTGAATGATCTCGGCGGCGGTGCGGCCGGTGTCGTCCTCGTCCGGGCCGAGCATATCCGTATTGTTGCGCTGCCACTCTTCGCTGACCAGCTTTTGCAGCTGCTCGAAGGAGAGGCGGGTAATGCGCGCGAAGTCGCTCCGGCGGCTGCCGGCCAGCAGGGGAAGCTCTCCGGCCAGCGCTCTGGCAAGGGCGGATTTACCGCTGCCGTTGCTGCCGACGAAGGCCCAGGCATCCCCCGAACGCAGGGTCAGGGCGTCGATGGCGAGTGTCTTTGTATCCCCAAGACGAAACGTGCCTTGCGAAATTTGCAATGATGACATGATGTATCCCGTTTTTTGCAGCGATGGCGTTCAGGGATACGTCTTCTGGCCGTTAATGTCAAGCCGTCAGCAGAGGGTGGCGAGGATCACCCGGTCGGCGTTGAAGCAGGCGATAGCCTCTTCGCCTTCATGCAGGCCGGACGCCTGCTCATCGGGCACCGTGGCGCACAGCGTCTGCCCGTCCGGCAGGGCCATCAGCACCTCGCACTGGTCCGATCCTCGCTCGATGCGGCTGATGGTGCCGGTCAGCTGGTTATCGGCCCGGGCCGCCGCCTGCGGATCGCGGGTGATGCTTACCCACGGCGCTTTCAGCAGCACCAGTACCTCTTTCCCCTCGTCCAGCCCCAGGCGGTCGCCGCTGCGCGCGGTGATCGCGACCTTCAGCCGGGTTTTTCCGTCCGCCAGGAGTACGTCAACGTGCTCCTGAACCTGCTGATGGTCGCGGCGGGTAATGGTGCCGAACCACTGGTTGCGGGCGCTGGTCTGCAGCGAGAAGCGGGAGATGGCGGCCAGCAGGCTGTCCAGCGGCAGGGCGTCGTCATCGCTCAGCACGTCAAACGCCTTCTGCTGGATCTGCGCCAGCAGATCGTAAAGCTGGATCAGCCTCTGGCCGTAGCGGGTCAGTACCGCGCCGCCGCCGCCCCTGCCGCCAGTCGACCGGTCTACGATGGGCTGGTCGCTGAGCTGGTTCATTTCGTTAATCGCGTCCCACGCGCTTTTGTAGCTGATCCCGGCGTTTTTCGCGCCCTGGCTGATCGAGCCGGTAATATCCACCTGTTTGAGTAGCGCGATGCGCCTGGGGTCGGCAAAAAGGCGCTGCTGGAGTCTGAGGGTGAGAAGAATTTCAGCCTGCATATCAATGTCCTGCAAATAGTGTGTGGGCGTATACGGCGGCTATTATCGCACAGAGCATGGCACAAAAGGGGCGTGTAATTCCTGAATATCTGGTTACAATATGGCAAACATACTGTCTATGGAGCTGACCATGTTAGAATTATTGAAAAGTCTGGTATTCGCTATCTGCATGGTGCCTGTGGTGATGGCGATCATTCTGGGGCTGATTTACGGACTGGGCGAGGTGTTTAACATCCTCTCGGCCGTCGGCCACAAAGAGAAGCGCCAGCAGCAGCACTGATTTCAATGCGCCCGGCATCGCCGGGCGCTTCTTTATTGTACGCGTAATTGTACGCCTGCATCATCACGCTTAAGTTCTTATTCTTCCTGCCGATATATTACGTCACAAAGTCCACATTTAGCGCTGGGAAAAGCCTGTCGTTATCGCTATATTTCATCATACATAACGCACTCACAGGAGTTACAGATGAAACGTTCGTGGTTACGCCTCGCCGCCGGGGCCGCCTTATCCCTTTCCGTTGCCGGTTATGCCGCGGCTGATGAAGGTAAAATCACCGTATTTGCCGCCGCTTCGTTGACCAACGCGCTGCAGGACATTGCCAAAGCCTATCAGCAGGAGAAGCACGTTGAGGTGGTCTCCTCCTTTGCCTCCTCCTCTACTCTGGCGCGCCAGATCGAGGCCGGGGCGCCGGCGGACCTGTTTATCTCCGCCGACCAGAAGTGGATGGACTACGCGGCAGAGAAAAAGGCGATTGATACCGCCACCCGCGAAACGCTGCTCGGCAACAGCCTGGTGCTGGTTGCGCCGAAGGCCAGCGCCCAGGGCGAGGTCACGATTGATGCCAAAACCAACTGGACCCGCCTGCTGAAGGGCGGCCGCCTGGCGGTCGGTAACCCGGACCACGTGCCGGCAGGTATCTACGCCAAAGAGGCGCTGACCAAACTCGGCGCGTGGGAAACCCTGTCGCCGAAGCTGGCGCCGGCGGAAGATGTACGCGGCGCGCTGGCGCTGGTTGAGCGCGACGAAGCGCCGCTGGGCATCGTTTACGGTTCTGACGCGGTGGCCAGCAAGGGCGTGAAAGTCGTCGGTACCTTCCCCGAGGACTCACATAAAAAAGTGGAATATCCGGTCGCCATCATCGACGGTCATAAAAACGCCGCCACTACCGCGTTCTACGACTATCTGAAGGGCCCGCAGGCCTCCGCTATCTTTAAACAGTACGGATTTACGACCCGCTAATGATCTTGAGCGATCCCGAATGGCAGGCGGTCCTGCTGAGCCTGAAAGTGTCCTCTCTGGCCGTAGCCTGCAGCCTGCCGTTTGGGATCTTCTTTGCCTGGCTGCTGGTTCGCCGTCATTTTCCCGGCAAGGCGCTGCTGGACAGTCTGCTTCATCTGCCGCTGGTGCTGCCGCCGGTGGTAGTGGGCTACCTGCTGCTGATCGCCATGGGGCGCCGCGGTTTTATCGGCGCCTGGCTGTATGACTGGTTTGGCATCACCTTTGCCTTTAGCTGGCGCGGGGCGGTGCTGGCGGCGGCGGTGATGTCGTTTCCGCTGATGGTGCGGGCTATACGGCTGGCGCTGGAAAGCGTCGATACCCGGCTTGAGCAGGCGGCGCGCACCCTCGGCGCCGGGCGCTGGCGGGTGTTTATGACCATCACGCTGCCGCTGACCCTGCCGGGCATTATCGTCGGTACCGTGCTGGCCTTCGCCCGATCGCTGGGCGAGTTTGGCGCCACCATTACCTTCGTCTCCAACATACCCGGCGAGACGCGCACCATCCCTTCGGCCATGTACACGCTGATTCAGATCCCCGGCGGCGAGAGCGCGGCCGCCCGGCTGTGCCTGATCTCCATCGCGCTGGCGCTGGCCTCGCTGCTGGTCTCCGAATGGCTGTCGCGCCTCAGCCGCGCGCGGATCGGGAGATAGCCGTGCTTGAGCTTAACTTTACCCAGACGCTGGGCAGCCACTGCCTGACGCTTAACGAAACGCTGCCCGCAACGGGGATCACCGCTATTTTCGGTGTCTCCGGGGCGGGCAAGACCTCGCTGATTAACGCCATCAGCGGCCTGACGAAGCCGCAGCAGGGGCGCATCGTCCTCAACGGCCGGGCGCTCAGCGATGCGGAAAACCGCGTTTTTCTGCCGCCGGAGAAGCGTCGGGTGGGCTACGTTTTTCAGGACGCCAGGCTGTTCCCGCACTATAAAGTGCGCGGCAACCTGCGCTACGGCATGGCGAAAAGCATGGCCGGACAGTTCGACAAGCTGGTGGCGCTGCTGGGCATTGAGGCGCTGCTCGACCGCCTGCCCGGCAGCCTCTCCGGCGGCGAAAAGCAGCGGGTTGCTATCGGCCGCGCGCTGCTCACCGCCCCCGAGCTGCTGCTGCTCGATGAGCCGCTGGCCTCGCTGGACATTCCGCGCAAGCGCGAGCTGCTGCCCTATCTGCAGCGGCTGGCCCGCGAGATCAATATTCCGATGCTCTACGTCAGCCACTCGCTGGATGAGATCCTGCACCTGGCGGATAAAGTGCTGGTGCTGGAGAGCGGCAGCGTGAAGGCCTTCGGCAACCTGGAGGACGTCTGGGGCAGCAGCGTCATGCATCCCTGGCTGCCCCAGGAGCAGCAGAGCACCATTCTCAAGGTCACGGTGCTGGAGCACCATCACCACTACGCGATGACCGCCCTGGCGCTGGGGGATCAGCACCTGAGGGTCAATAAGCTCGACCGCGAGGTGCAGTCGCCGGTGCGCATCCGCATTCAGGCCTCCGACGTGTCGCTGGTCCTGCAGCCGCCGGTCAACTCCAGCATTCGCAACGTGCTGCGGGCGAAGGTGGTGGCCTGCTTTGACGACGCCGGCCAGGTGGAAGTGCAGCTCGACGTGGCCGGCCGCACGCTGTGGGCGCGCATCAGCCCCTGGGCGCGGGACGACCTCGCGGTGAAGCCGGGCCTGTGGCTGTATGCGCAGATTAAGAGCGTGTCGATTACGGCGTAACGAACTGCTTCAGCAGCGTTTCCGCCAGTGGCAGCGTATCAAATCCGTCGCGATCGAGAAAATGACCGCCGTCCGGCAGGCCGTAGAGCGGGGCGACCAGCCGCTGGCTCAGGCGCAGGGAGTACTCCGGGGCAACGATCTCATCATTGAGCGAGGCGATAACCGCGCGGTGCGCAATGCCGGTAAGATTCGCCAGGTTGACCAGCGGCGCGGCGGTAAACGCATCCAGCTCAGGTAGCGTGGGCACCGGCTCGCTAAAGCCTGACACCATAATAATGCCTCCCGCGCGCTCCTTATCTGGCCGCTGGCTCAGGTAGCGCAGGGCAGTGATGCAGCCGAGACTGTGACCGACAAAAAAGGTCCGGTCATCCACTTGACCAACCTGCTGGCGCAGCGTCTCCTGCCAGCGCTGCGCGTCGGGGGCGGCAGAATCCGGCATCGCCGGGATAACCACCTCCATGCCGAGGGCTTCGGCCCGCGCTTTTAGCCATGTAAACCAGTGGTTGGCAGGCGAGGCCATAAATCCGTGAACGATAATCAGGCGTGCTTTTGTCATCAGAGTCTGGTTCGGTATGGGCTGGGTTTTAGTACTATAAGCCAGCGCAAATAAGCCCGGCAAGCGCGCCGCCGCCGGGCCATTTTTCATCGGCAGGCGATCAGAACATCGTGTTTTCGTTCGCCGACGCCGCCGGCACCTGCTGGTTCACGTCCCAGTGCTCGGTAATTTTCCCCTGATCGTTTACCCGGTAAATATCCACGCTGGCGGTACCGCGATCCTCGGGATTATTCTGGTACTTAACGTGGACATACACCAGATCGCCATTTACCGCGCTGCGGTAAATTCTGGCGCTGTACTGCGGATTATCGATAAACAGCTGCGAAAAATACGCCAGGAAAGGGGCGCGGCCATTGCCGACAAACGGATTATGCTGCTTATACTCTTCGGTAATTATTGCTTTAGCCACATTGGCATCGTGACCATTAAAAAATCCGTCATACAGTGCCTTCACCACATTTAATTTCTGCTGATTCTGGTGCTCAATGTTTGCCGCTGACGGCCGGCGCCCGTTTTCATTTTCCGCCAGCAGCGGGGCGCTAACCAACAGGCTGCTAATAATAAGCGAGGGAATAAAAAGTTTTTTCATCACTGTTCTCCCGAGTTGCCGATAATTTTTATCTGCCCTGTAAGATGGGTAAAGCTGCCGTCGCCGCTGGCAATGTTGGTATAAACGATACCGCGCGGGTAATCCTGCACGTGGGTGACGTTATCGCCGGTACCCGGCTCGTGCCAGTAGACCATATAGACCTGCGGGCGGATCTCCACGGCGGTGTAGCGCACCGTGTCGGTTATTCCCTGCGAGGCCGGCCCGTTGCCGGTGAAGGTCATGGTCTGGCTATCGGTAAAGTCGAGACGAAAAGCGAAATCACCAAAGGTGACCTGGACAATTTTCCCCTCGGCAATATAGCGATGGGGCTTTGCCGTTTGCGTATTATTGGGGGGCGCATCGGGTGCCGCGATCCCGCTGGAAATGAAAAGTGATGAAGCCATGAGTACTGCTAATGCCATTCCGTTTTGCTTTAGTCTTTTCATGGGTATTATCCGCTGGTATTGACAGGAGTCTTAATATTTATGAGGGACAGCGGAAATACAAGCCTGAAGTTTATTTTTTAGGAATAGTTAGAGATATGATGTGATGATTGTTTTAATTACCTTTCTGTAATTACCAAAAGGTAATCATTAAAAAGTATTAAAATAAGGAACCACGCGGCTCCTTATTCAAGATTAAAAGGTAAAGTGACTAAAAGATATCAATATTCCTACAGCAGCTGCTTATAAATAAAGTCGGCAATGCTGTTTTCAGTATTATCGCCAATCACTACCTTTGCCCGCGCCTTGACCGCATCGTCGGCATTCCCCATCGCCACGCCGGTACCGGCTGCCTCCAGCATACTGATATCGTTATAGTTATCGCCGAAGGCCACCACGTCCTGCATCGACAGGCCCTGCGACTCAACCCAGCGCGCCAGCCGGTAGCCCTTGCTGTTACCCTTGCGGGCGATATCCACCTGGTCATGCCATGACCATTCGCAGGCCAGATCCAGCCTGTCGGCGACCACATCGGTAACGCGCTGCAGCCGTTCGGTATCTGCGTCGGCGAGGGCAAATTTCCACACCGCCTTCACCTCGCGCGCGGCGTTGGCCAGAGAAGGGACCTGAGTAAAGGAGGGCCGCTGGGCTTCAGGCAGCGACTGCGCCCAGTTGAGCGTACGGGTAATGTGGCCCATCGGCTGTTCGTACATCATCGTGTCATCAACGTACATCAGGCCGTGAATGCGGTTCTCTGCCAGCAGGGCGATCAGCGCCTGCGCTTTTTCGACGGGCAGCGGATCGCTCTCCAGCACCGTTTTTGCCGCATAATCGTACAGATAGGTGCCGTTACAGCAAATGGCAGGTGTATCGAGCGCCAGCGCCTGATAAAAAGGATGAATTGCCACGTGGTGACGCCCGGTGACGATCAGCACCTGATACCCGGCCGCTTTCGCCCGGGCAAGCGCCTCCAGCGAGGCGGGAAGAATGGTTTTGTTCGGGGCCAGCAGTGTGCCGTCTAAATCAAGAGCTATTACGCGCGGTGCCATTGTGCGGTCCTGGTTGTCAATGAAAAACAGGTTCATGATGGTACACCGCTTCACCGCAGGGGCAAATTTTTCAGCGTCTGGCGGCAAAAAATACTATCGTGGTATTTTGCCTCCACGCGCAGTTAAGGAAAGGAGTTTTCATGAAACAGACCGTATATACCGCCAGCCCGGAAAGTCAGCAGATCCACGTCTGGCGCCTTGAGCACGACGGTGCCCTGACGCTGGTGCAGGTGGTTGACGCCCCGGGGCAGGTGCAGCCGATGGTAATCTCTCCCGACAAGCGCTTTCTTTACGTCGGCGTGCGTCCGGAGTTCAGGGTGGTCGCCTACCGCATCGCGCCCGACGACGGCGCCCTGACGCCGGTCGGCGAATCCGCGCTGCCGGGCAGCCCGTCGTTTATTTCTACCGATCATAAAGGCGAGTTCGTCTTCAGCAGCTCCTACAATCAGGCCTGCGTCAGCGTGACCCGCCTTGAAGACGGTCTGCCGGTCGGCCTTGTGGACGTGGTGGAAGGGCTCGACGGCTGCCACTCAGCCAATATTTCGCCGGACAACCGCACCCTGTGGGTGCCCGCCCTGCTGCAGGACCGCATCTGCCTCTTTACCCTCAGCGACGACGGCAAGCTGGTGGCGCAGTCCCCGGCGGAGGTCACTACGCCGGAAGGCGCCGGGCCGCGCCATATGGTGTTCCACCCGAACGGCCAGTATGCTTACAGCGTCAATGAGCTCAGCAGCACGGTCAATGTCTGGGAACTGCGCGACCCGCGCGGCAACATCGAATGCGTGCAGACCCTCGACATGATGCCGCCGGACTTCACCGGCACCCGCTGGGCCGCCGATATTCACATTACGCCGGACGGCCGCCACCTCTACGCCTGTGACCGCACCTCCAGCACCATCACCATCTTCACCGTCTCCGAGGACGGTAGCGTGCTGGAGATCCAGGGCTTCCAGCCGACCGAGACCCAGCCGCGCGGCTTTAACATCGACCACACCGGCAAGTTCCTGCTGGCGGTCGGCCAGAAGTCCCATCACCTGGCGGTCTACGAGATTGCGGGCGAGCAGGGGCTGCTGCGCGAGAAGGGCCGCTATGCGGTCGGCCAGGGGCCGATGTGGGTAGTAGTTAACGCGCAGTAAAAACTGTTATATCCTTGTCTTACGTTATGCTGGTCATACCTGCTGACCAGCATTTTTACTGTGCGTTTTTTAGAGATAACCTCTGATTCAGGGATGCTTTCGTGAAGAGCTTTTGTACGCTGCCCCGTGCGGCCTTGCTGTGTCTGTCTCCGGCCTTTGCCGGCTGCGCGCTGTCGCCATCGGTGCCGGTGCTCGGCGCGGCGTTTCCCGGCTGGTTCTTCTGCCTGCTCGGCGGCGCGCTGCTGCTCATTCCCTGCCACCTGCTGATTGCCCGCCGCGGCTGGCAGCCCCGCTTCTCACCGCTGGTGATTAGCTACCTGGCGCTGATGTTTATCTTCGCAGCGCTGCTGTGGTTTCTGTTTTTTACCTACCGATAAACGATGACGGACTCCTCCTCTGCTATGAAAAAGAAAAAATGGCCGCTGCTGGCGCTGGTCATCGCAGCAATCGTGGTGCTAATCCTCGTCATCTGGCAGATGCAGACGTCGCCGCAGACCAATGACGCCTACGTCTACGCCGATACGATTGACGTGGTGCCGGAGGTAAGCGGCCGGATTGTGGAGATGCCGGTGCGCGAGAACCAGCGGGTGAAAAAGGGCGATCTGCTGTTTCGCCTCGACGCCCGCGCCTATGAGGCGATGCTGGTCGATGCCGAATCCCGGCTGGCGGCGCTGGACGCGCAGATTATGCTGACCGGGCGCACCATCAAGGCCCAGCAGTACAACGCCGAATCCGTCGCTGCGGCGGTGGCCCGCGCCCAGGCGCTGGTGAAGCAGACCACCTCCACGCGTACCCGGCTGGAGCCGCTGGTGCCGGAGGGCTTCGCCTCGCAGGAGGAGCTGGATCAGGCCCGCACCGCCGAGAAAGCGGCCCGCGCCGAGCTGGCGGCGACTCAGCTGCAGGCCAGTCAGGCCGCCGCCGCCGTCACCGGTACCGACGCGATGGTCGCCCAGCGCAGCGGCCTGGTAGCGCAGGTGGCGCTGGCGAAGCTGCACCTCGAATACACCGAAGTACGCGCGCCGTTTAACGGTATCGTCGTCGGGCTGAAAACTACCCTCGGGCAGTATGTCTCGGCGCTCAAGCCGGTCTTTACCCTGATCGACGACGACCGCTGGTACGTGGTGGCCAACTTCCGCGAAACGGATCTTGATAACGTCCGCCCCGGCGCTCCCGCCAGGCTGACGGTGATGACCGACCACTCGCGGGTCTTCGACGGCGAGGTGGACTCCGTCGGCGCGGGCGTGATTTCAGGGCAGGGCGCGAGCCTGCCGGGCGGCCTGCCGTTCATTGAGCGCAGCATTAACTGGGTGCACGTCTCCCAGCGCTTCCCGGTCAAAATTCGCGTCAAAAACCCGGATCCCGGCCTGTTCCGGATGGGGGCTTCCGCCAGCGCCGTGCTGCTGCCGCAGCGGGACAACTAGCGTGCGGCGCCTGGGACGATTTCTCGCCGCCGAGCTGGCGCCCGCGCAGGGCAGGGGCGGCTATACCCTGCGCCTGACGCTGAGCTGCGCGCTGGTAATCACCTGCTTTATGACGCTGCAGATCCCGTTTCTGGCGGTGGCCCTGATCGTCGTCTTTTACGTCAGCCAGCCCAACGTGGTGATGATGGCCCTGGTGGGCGTCGTTTTCTTCATCACCATCAGCGTCACCATCGGGCTGGTGCTGCTGATTTTCAAGTACGCCTACGACTATCCGCTGCTGCGACTTATCGCCGCCACGCTGCTGTTCTCGGGAGCGCTCTACCTGATGCGGGTGCTCGGCAAGCTGGGGCTGGCCTTCTTCGTGGTGGCGCTGGCGCTGATTTACGCCCAGACCTTTCCGTCGATGACCGACCAGAGCGAGATCCTGGTGCGCCTGCTGCTGTGGCTGTGGGCGGCGATCAATCTTGCCGTGCTTCTGACCGTGCTGGTCAACGCCTGTTTTCCCGACGCTTATCCGGACCGGCAGTTCCGGTCCCGGCTGCGGGCGCTGTTTCGCCAGGCCGCCGGACAGCTGCGCGGCGAGCCGCCGATGACCGCCGCGGCGCTGGCGGCAAGGCTGCCCGAGCTGCAGACGCTGCTTAAGCTCGGCACGCTCTCCAGCCCGCAGATGCGCCGCGACGCCGGGCGCTGGGAAGCCCTGATGGTGGCGGCCGTGCGCTGCGCCTGGCTTACGCTGCCGCGGACGGCGCAGCCGCCGTCCGCGCAGGCGCTGGCCCTGGCGGCGACGCTTACGGATCTGGCTGAGCATCTCGATCCCGTCAGCATCCGCCAGGTCAGCGCAGAAGCGGCGGGTGAAAACAGCGCCCTCGACCGCGAGATAGCGGCCGTCCTCGCCGCGCTGGCCGCCGGGGAAACGCTGGCGCTGCCGCCGGAATGCAGGGCGCGCGAACCGCTGCTGCTTCCGGATGCCTGGACCAACCCGGCCTACGCCCACTTTACGCTGAAAACGCTACTGGCCACCCTGGTCTGCTACCTGTTCTATACCGCCACCGACTGGCAGGGGATCCACACCATCATGCTCAGCTGCGTGATTGTCGCCCAGCCGGGGCTGGGGGCCACCATGCAGAAGACCCTCCTGCGGGTGGCCGGCGCGCTGCTGGCCACCGCCCTGGCGCTGGCGTGTATCGTCTTTATTCAGCCGCATACCGAATCCATCGTCGGCCTGCTGGCGATGGCGCTGCCGGTGATGGCCCTCAGCGCCTGGCTGGCCGCCGGATCGGAGCGCATCGCCTATGCCGGGATCCAGATAGCCTTTACCTTTTCGCTCGCCTTCCTGAACTGGTTCGGCCCGCTCGTTAATCTGACCGAGCTGCGCGACCGGGTCATCGGCATCCTGCTCGGGGTGCTGGTCTCCTCGCTGTTTCACCTCTACCTGTGGCCGGACAGCGAGGCCCTGCGGCTGCGCGGGCGTATGGCGGGCCTCTACCGGCAGATAGCCGACTACCTGACCGGCGCGCCCCGCCAGAGCGAGATCCCGCTGCTATTGGCCATTAACCAGACCGAAGGCCTGATGCACCGCGTGCGCGCCGAGCCGCTCTTTGCCTGGGCCCATCCGCATCCCGAGGCCCGCCGCTGGCCCCTGAGGCGAACCTGGCGGCTGGTGCTGGCGATTGTTCGCGACGGCGAACGGCTGCGGGCGCTGAATTCAGAGACCGCGCTGGCGCGGGCCGGGGAAGCGCTCAAAGCCTATGCCGCACACATCGACGATCCGCAGCAGGCGCTGCCGACCCTACCGCAGAGCGGAGGCGCGCTTGAGCGGGATATTGCCGCGCTGCCCGACTGGAGCGCAGCGGATGCTAACAGAACGGATAACTCATGACCTTTATCGCTTCTCCCTGCCGGCGTCTCCTCGCCCTGGCCGTCAGCCTGACCGTCGCGGGATGCGCCCTGATCCAGGACGATCCGGGCAAGATGCAGACCATCAATCCGCAGCGCGTCGAGCTGGCGCAGGCTATCCACCTCGCCGGCAGCGGCTGGCCCGGCGCCCGCTGGTGGGAGGGCTACCGCGATCCGCAGCTGTCGATGCTCATCAACCGCGCCCTGCAGAACTCCCCCGGCATTCAGGGCGTGCGCCTGCGGGTGCAGCAGTCGCAGTCCGGCGTCGAGCTGGCGCAGTCGGCGCTGGGGCTGCAGGCCACGGCGGTGGCGGCGCAGAACCGGATGCGGGTGACCAACCGCAACTTCACCTGGCCTTACTCCTATTCGCTGCCCGAGGATCATAAAGGGCCGTGGTACACACTCAACACCGTCGGCGTCGGCGGCGAGCTAAACATCGATCTGTGGGGCGCTAACCGCGACCAGGTCTCGGCGGCAATGGGCGAGAAGAACGCCCACCTGGCCGAGACGGCGGCGGCGGAGCTCGATCTCGCCAGCAGCGTTGCCCAGCTCTACTTCGCTATGCAGGTGACCTGGCGGCAGATTGCCCTGCTTAATCAGCTTGAGGAGATTGGCGCGCTTTCCGAGCGGGCGCACCAGCGCCGGGCGGAGCGCGGTCTGGAGGACAGCGTCGACATCGCTAACGCGCGCAGCGAGCGCCTGGCGGCCCAGCAGCAGGTTTCGGCCGCGCAGCAGACCCTGACCGACTACCGGGAGACGCTGCGGGCGCTGCTGGGGGCCGACGCGCATAATATGCCCGAGATCCATCCCACGGATCTGCCGGCTCTCCAGCAGAGCCTGCCGCCGACGCTGGCGTTCGATCTGCTGGCCCGGCGGCCGGATCTGCAGGCGATGAGCGGCTACATTACCGCCTCCCTCAGCCGGGTGGAGGCCGCCAAAGCCGCGTTCTATCCGCATTTCGACATCAAGGCGTTCTGGGGCTATAACGCGCTCCACGTCGGCGACCTGTTCAAATACTCCTTCCAGCAGGTCAATATCCTGCCCGGACTCTACCTGCCGCTGTTTGACGGCGGGCGGCTCAACGCCACCCTTAAATCGACCCGCACCGCCAGCAATATGCTGATCAAGCAGTACAATCAGGCGGTGCTGGACGCGGTCAGGGACGTGGCCATCACCTCCAGCCAGCTCAACGAACTGAACCAGCAGGCGCAGATGCAGCAGCAGAAGGTGAGCGCCGCGCAGGTGGCGACCGACAGCGCCCGCGCCCACTACGCGCGCGGGCTGGTCAGCTATTACGCCGCCGAAGAGGCCAGGCGCGCCGCCATCAACCAGCAGATCCTGCTGCTCGACGTACAGGCCCGCCAGCTCAGCACCGACGTGGCGCTGATTAAGGCGCTGGGCGGCGGGTACAGGCCGGTGGCGCAATAAAAAAGGCCGCAGCGCTATCCGCTGCGGCCTTTCGTCTTTTTAAGGCTTAGCTTTACTTCTTCGGCTCAGCCAGCACCGGGCTACCTACGCCGCGGTTGTTGTACTCCCAAAGGCGGTTGAACTGGCCGTCGTTGAGGTTGCGCTCAATCTCGCCTTTGTCGTTCTGCGCGCCGACGTTACCGGCAAACGGACGCTTGCTCACCGCGGCGTCGGCCCACGGTTTCGCCTGGTTAAACCCGGCGTTGATCACGCTGTCGCGAATCACCGCCTGACCGTTGGTGCTGCCGTCCACGTCCAGCGAGCGACCGAGCTGCGCCACGCCGTCACCGGCGGCGCTGAAGCGGCTGTTCACCGCCAGGAAGCCGTAGTTGAGGTTCGCCGGCGTGGCCGGGGCGAAGACGTAGGCCTCCTGCTGGGTGCGGGAGTTCACCACCTGGAAATCGCTGTTGTCGAACACCACCGCGCCGCGCCCGGAGACAATATCCACATCGCCTTCCAGATAGCTGTTGGTCACCAGCGTGCGGGTGATGCGGTCGCTCTGCAGGCGGTTCTGTACGCCGCTGTTGGTGACGAAGAAGGTGTTCTGGCGGCCGAGAATGTTGACCTTGTCTATCTGCACCTTGTCGCCGTCGCTGCGCAGCGCCACCGCCTGGTGGTTGCCCGCATCGACGCTGTCGCCGAGGTTGTTTTCGATGGTCAGGTTCTGCAGCTGCAGGCCGCTGTTCTGCGACCAGAAGACCGCCGAGCACATCATTCCGACGGTAGCGGTGCGCCTGCTCTGGCAGTTATCGAACATGTACCACGCCGGTTTACCCGGCATATATTTGCCGCCCGGATTAACCAGCTTGCGCCAGCTGACCGGATCGATCTCCGAGTCGATCGCCGCGCCCACCTTGACATCAGCGGGCTTATCGCCGGTGCCGTAAATGGTCAGGCTGGTCGGCGATGCCGGCACGTAAACGGTGCCTTCATATTCGCCCGGCAGTACTGCAATGTAGGTGCGCTCGCTGCTGTGGCGGGTAATGGCGGCATCGACGGCGGCCTGAATAGTCGTGTGCGTCACGCCCTCCGTTCCGGCGGGGCCGACCACGTAGTCGGGCTTAGCCGGCGTGCGGATAGCGTAAGGTGACCAGGCCGCGCCGTCGAGGGTGGTGAAGTAGTTGGCCTGCACGAAGTTTTTCGCTTCCGCCGCCGACAGGATCGGACGCGAAGCAGTACCGGGCGCAGTCTGCGTGGAGGGCTGCCGATCGGCAGGGGTCGAGCTGCAGGCAGACAGCGTCATGCCGAAGGCCAGCGCCATCGCCAGACGCGAAACGGAAAAAGTATTCATGTTGCTCCAGGTGATTAAAAGTAAAAGCGTTCCCCAAAAGCAGACTTTTTATACTAAGTTGACGCAAACGGGAAGCGGCTGCGGTAAAAAGTCTGTTGCGCGGTCGTGGACTTACGACTAACAGATCACAAATAAGCAACACTTTGCTTCCCTGCTGTTGACATCTGCGCGGCGGCTGCTGATAAATGTCTATACAACTAATGACAAGTGGTTCTTTATGAGTGAGATAATCTGGCGTAACGCCCGGCTGGCGACTTTCAGTCCCGGCAACCCGCAGCCCTACGGTATGCTTGACCGCCACGCTATCGCGGTGCGCGATGGCGTGATTAATGCCGTCATTCCGGAAGCCGACCTCGGCGATACGGCGGCACAGCAGGTTGACCTCGGCGGTCGCCTGGTGACGCCGGGACTTATCGATTGCCACACCCACCTGGTGTTTGCCGGCAGCCGGGCGCAGGAGTGGGAGCAGCGGCTCAACGGCGTCTCCTATCAGCAGATTAGCGCCGCCGGCGGCGGCATCAACGCCACGGTGCAGGCGACGCGGCGCGCCAGCGAAGAGACGCTGCTTGGCCTGGCGCAGGCGCGTCTCGACCGCCTGATGCGCGAAGGCGTCACCACCGTTGAGATAAAGTCCGGCTACGGGCTGGATCTCGCCAGCGAGGGCAAAATGCTGAGGGTGGCCAGGCGGCTCGGGGAGCGCAACCGCATCGATGTCAGCCCGACCCTGCTGGCGGCCCACGCCGTACCGGGCGAATATCGCGACCGCGCCGATGACTATATTGAGCTGGTGTGCAGCGAGATCCTGCCCGCGCTGTGGGAGGAGGGGCTGTTTGAGGCGGTGGACGCTTTCTGCGAGAACGTCGGTTTTACCCCGGCGCAGACCGGGCGGGTGTTCAGCGCCGCAGCGGCGCTGGGGATCCCGGTGAAGGGCCACGTCGAGCAGCTCTCGCCGCTGGGCGGCGCCGAGCTGGTGAGCCGCTACCGCGGGCGCTCGGCGGATCATATCGAGTACCTCACCCGGCAGGGCGCGCAGGCGATGGCCGACAGCGGTACGGTGGCGGTACTGCTGCCGGGCGCGTTCTACTTCCTTAATGAAAGCCAAAAGCCGCCGGTGGACGAACTCAGGCGCCTCGGGGTGCCGATGGCGGTCTCGACCGACTTCAATCCCGGCACCAGTCCGTTCGCCAGCCTGCATCTGGCGATGAACATGGCCTGCGTCAAGTTTGGCCTCACGCCGGAAGAGGCGTGGACCGGCGTCACCCGCCACGCGGCGAGGGCGCTGGGGCGCCACGACAGCCACGGCCAGATAGCGCCCGGCTTTGTCGCCAACCTGGCGGTCTGGGACGCGGAGCATCCGGTGGAGATGATTTATGAACCGGGGCGCAATCCGCTCTATCGCCGCATCTGGCGCGGGGAGGCGGCATGAGCACGCTCTGGCAGCCGGTCGCGGACGACGTCTGGCAGGGGCGCGACGACAGCGCCGAATCGCCGCAGGCGCTGCGCCTGTTTCAGACCGTGGCCCGGGCGGAGGTTTTCGCCCCGGAACGCCTGGCGGGCGATATCGCGCTACTGGGCTTTGCCTGCGATGCCGGGGTGCTGCGCAATAAGGGCCGCCCCGGCGCGGCCGCCGGGCCGGAGGCGCTGCGGCGGGCGCTGGCGAATATGGCAAGCCATGACGGGCACGACCGGCTGGCCGACGCCGGTAACATTGTCGCTGCGGGGGATAACCTCGAAGCGGCGCAGCAGGCCCTGCGCGACGCCGTCTCCGCCTGCCAGCGGGCGGGCAGGCGAACCCTGGTGCTGGGCGGCGGCCACGAAACCGCCTTCGGCCACGGCGCGGGGGTGCTGGACGCCTTTCCCGGCGAACGGCTCGCCATCGTCAACCTGGACGCCCACCTCGACCTGCGGCGGGCCGAGCGGGCCAGCTCCGGCACGCCGTTTCGCCAGCTGGCGCAGCTGTGCGGCCAGCAGGGGCGCGGCTTCAGCTACCACTGCTACGGCGCCAGCCGGGCGGCCAATACCGCCGCCCTGTGGCAGGAGGCGGCGCGGCTGAAGGTCACGGTGATCGAAGACCTGGCGCTGCTCGGCAGCGACGACGGCGCGCTCTCTTCGGCGCTGGCGAAGGTGATTGCCGATCATGACCGCCTCTATCTGACCCTCGATCTCGATGTGCTGCCCGCCTGGGAGATGCCGGCCGTTTCGGCTCCGGCGGCGCTCGGAGTGCCGCTCGGCAAAATATTGCAAATTGTGACTACCCTGTGTCAGAGTGGCAAACTGCAGGCGGCGGATCTGGTAGAATTTAATCCGCAATACGACCGCGACGGGCAGGGAGCCAGAACTGCCGCCAGGCTGGCGTGGCATATTGCCCACTGCTGGAAATAAAGTAGCCGTATTGGCCCGGCTTTAAAGGACACAATAATGCAGCCATCGCGCAGCGGCGCCCCGGCGCCGTTTTATGAAAAAATAAAGCGGGTAATCAGCGACAACATCGCCGCCGGTATCTGGCGCCCGCACGACCGCATCCCCTCCGAGGCGGAGCTGGTGGCCCAGTTCGGCTTCAGCCGGATGACCATCAACCGCGCCCTGCGCGAGCTGACCGACGAGGGGCTGCTGGTGCGTCTACAGGGGGTTGGCACCTTCGTGGCCGAGCCGAAAGGGCAATCGGCCCTGTTCGAGGTGCACAGCATTGCCGACGAAATCGCCGCCCGCCAGCACCGGCACCGCTGCCAGGTGCTGGCGCTGGAGGCCGTCGCCGCCGACGCTCGCCAGGCGCTGGCCCTCGGCGTCCCCGAGGGCACCACTATCTTCTGGTCGCGGATGGTGCACTTTGAAAACGACGTCCCGGTGCAGATTGAAGACCGCTGCGTCAACGCCCAGGCGGTGCCCGACTACCTGGCGCAGGACTACACCGCCACCACGCCCCACGACTACCTGTCGCTGATTGCCCCCCTGACCGAAGGGGAGCATATCGTTGAGGCGGTCAGGCCCACCGCCCAGGAGTGCCAGCTGCTGCAGATCGCCGAGCACGATCCCTGCCTGCTGATCCGCCGCCGCACCTGGTCCCGCTCGACCGTCGTCAGCCACGCGCGGCTGATTTTTCCGGGCAGCCGCTACCGGCTGCAGGGGCGGTTTTCCTCGTAATAATTCGCGTCAGTCAATCTGATTGCTGACGCGATATAGATTGATAACTCTCTGTTTATCCAGCAAGTAATGTGCTTAATGATAAACATTTTATCTGAAATATACAGAGTGTCATTCGGTAACTCTTTTTATATATAATCTGACTGCCGGGATTTTCTGTCTCCGGACACTCTCACAACAATTTCCCTTGATTATTTTACGATATCCAGGCCAACTACGGTAACGATAAAAATTTTATCCGCCTGCTCATTTATTCTATAAGGATTTTATCACCATACCAAATGCTGCCAGCGCCATAATAATGGCTGTGGAACGGAACAGTTTGCGCTGCGACGACGCGCTAGTAAGTAAACGGCGAATTTTAATCGCAGCCAGAATAAATATGGCGCCGACCAGGAGCAGGACAAGCATAGTCAGAGGTACCAGCATCGTTCCCCAAACCCACAGGGAGACATCATCCAATGAGATCACCAGCGGTAAAATAGCCAGGTAAAAAGCGATGGTTTTAGGATTCCCAAGCGTTATCGTCAACCCGGAAAACCATGCGGATGTGAGTTCACGACAGGTAGCTTTCTGCCCGATATTTATCGCCTGAGGCCGCTGGCGCCAAAATTGCCAGGCGAGAAACAAAAGATAACAGGCAGCTGACCAGTTGATCAGGGTGAAGAGTGAGGTAAAGGTGTGTGCTATCACAGCCAAACCAAATACCGCAGTTGAAAGATAAATTAAGTCCCCGAGTAATCAACCCAGCCAGCATGGTAAATCCTGTCACGGCCCCGCCGCTGACGCTGCGGGCGACTAGTGCGGTCATGCCTGGCCCCGGCACAGCGGCGGCCAGGCCTAATGTCGTCGAGTAAGAGAGGATTTGAGCGGTTCCTAACATAATTATTCCTGTCATCAAGAGTCGATAAAAAGCAATCTTTTGCTTAACGGCGCTGTAGGCTTAATGCCCGTTTTCTCGGCGCAATTACTTTGCATAAGTTTCAGTATTAAATATTTATGTTGATGATATGGCATATTTGGTTGATTTTTTTTAATAATATACATGGTTTATTCTCCAGCAAAAGAGCAGGTTTGGTCTCTCTCAATACAGAAAACAGGTGGCTAACCAACGTATTTATGGCGTGGTTATATTATTTGTAAAGTGGTAGATTTCCCGTCATTCTGGTTATTTTCTTTTTTGGTCCGATGAGGCCAATAGCTACCAGTTCGATATTTTCGCTCTTAACGGAAGAGATGCGCTCCTCGTACTCTTGGTAGGTTTTACAAGATTGAGCCAGTGAGCTAAAAGGCATAATATAAATCTCATTATCGATCTCTGCAGTAGTTTGCAATCGTCGAATATAGTCAGCGGACGCCAGTAACACCGGGAGTGGACTATATATAACGCCTGGGTAATTTATATCGTCGATACTTTGCATATCCGGACCGACCAGATTTTCAACCATCCTGCCAAAGCTTATCCCTATGACGCTGGCAGCATTTATTGCCAGCCCTGGGGGGAGATCTTTATCAATAACGATCGTACAACGGTGCTGGCTATCATCAAATTTCATCTTCATTCCTCTCTCTATCCGGTTATTGTCAAAACAGCAGGAAATGAGTTGAACACGGCGAGTAGACCTAAATCACTATCACAACGTCTGAAGCGGTATCGCGCCGCGTCGCGTTCCCGCCACCGGTCCACCCTTTAATTTCATCACTATGGAGAATATGTCCTCTGGTTAAGCGATCCGCTTCTGAAGATCCACACAGGGCGGGCTGTATTTTTCTAATTAAAACAATAATATAAGCGTCATCATGCGGTTCCCCCACTTTAGCTGGCTGGACAGGGAACCATTGATTTTTCGCATTCATTATGCAACAGACAATTAGAAAATTGTTATCTATCTAGCTTGCCTGAACGATGAAAATTGGAAAAAATGTCCCTTTATAAGGTAAAAAAAGAAAGGAATGTGCCGTTATGCCGCTAGATATGACAGAGATGAAAATTCTCAGGCTGCTACAGGACGATGCCCGGGTCACCAATCAAGCATTAGCCGAAAAAATTGGTATCTCGGCATCACCGTGCTGGCGAAAAGTCCATAAACTCGAAGAAGATGAGGTGATTCTCGGCTATCGTGCGGTATTGGATCGTAAGAAAATCGGACTGGGTGTGATGGTATTTATCCGCGTCGCCATCGACAGCCACAGTGAGTCGGAGGCGAAGAAATTTGAAGAAGAGGTGACGGCACTGGAAGATGTTGTGGCCTGCTACAGCATTGGCGGCGACGCCGATTTTCTGCTGCAGGTTGTAGCCTCTGATCTGGACTCCTATGCAGATTTTGCCATGTCTGTGGTGCGCAGGTTACCGGGTATAAAAGAGATGCAAAGCATGTTCGTATTAAAAGAGATCAAACCGCAAGTATCTTACCCGATAAAGAAAATGACATTAATGAAACGGTGATAGTGAACTGCAGCGCTTCAAAAGAGATCAAGTGTTGGAACATGTGTCATTTCTTTTTGATTGTATGTTACTGGAATGAAAAAGAATTTCTCATGCCCCCGAATGGCAGTGTGATAACAAACGCGCTCTCATGCCGCGAGTCCCGCGGCAGCAAAACCGTGATTGCTGACGCAATATAACAAAAATGTATCTCAGTTGTTAAAACCTCTCTTGCCTGTAGTTGTATAGACAAGTATATGTATTCATATATTCCTCGTACCCTATCAGGAGAACATTGATGACAGGCACCCGATTCCGCCAGCAGGCGATCCGCGCCCCGCGCGGCACCACCCTCACCGCCAAAAGCTGGCTCACCGAAGCGCCGCTGCGCATGCTGATGAATAACCTCGATCCCGACGTGGCGGAGAACCCCAATGAGCTGGTGGTCTACGGCGGCATTGGCCGCGCGGCGCGCAACTGGGAGTGCTTTGATGCTATCGTTGCCGCGCTGACGGCGCTGGAAGAGGATGAAACTCTGCTGGTGCAGTCCGGCAAGCCGGTGGGCGTGTTCAGGACCCACGAAAACGCCCCGCGGGTGCTGATCGCCAACTCCAACCTGGTGCCCCACTGGGCGACCTGGGAGCACTTCAACGAGCTGGACGCGAAGGGGCTGGCGATGTACGGCCAGATGACCGCCGGCAGCTGGATCTACATCGGCAGCCAGGGCATCGTGCAGGGCACCTATGAGACCTTCGTCGAGGCGGGCCGCCAGCACTATAGCGGCAATCTGCAGGGGCGCTGGGTGCTCACCGCCGGGCTGGGCGGCATGGGCGGCGCGCAGCCGCTGGCCGCCACTCTGGCCGGCGCCTGTTCGCTGATTATTGAGTGCCAGCAGAGCCGCATCGATTTTCGCCTGCGCACCCGCTACGTCGACGAGCAGGCCGATTCGCTGGACGACGCTCTGGCGCGAATCAAAAAATATACCGCCGAAGGGCGGGCGGTCTCCATCGCGCTGTGCGCCAACGCCGCCGACGTGCTGCCGGAGCTGGTAAAGCGCGGCGTGCGTCCGGATATGGTCACCGATCAGACCAGCGCCCACGATCCGCTCCACGGCTATCTGCCGCAGGGCTGGAGCTGGGAGGAGTACCAGCAGCGCGCCGAAAGCGATCCGCAGGGGACGGTGAGCGCCGCGAAGGCGTCGATGGCGGCCCACGTGCAGGCGATGCTGGACTTCCACGCGCAGGGCATTCCCACCTTCGACTACGGCAACAACATTCGCCAGATGGCGAAGGATGTGGGTATCGGCAACGCTTTTGACTTCCCCGGCTTCGTACCGGCCTACATTCGCCCGCTGTTCTGCCGCGGCATCGGCCCGTTCCGCTGGGCGGCGCTTTCCGGCGATCCGCAGGACATCTACAAAACCGATGCCAAAGTGAAAGCGATCATCAAAGACGATAAGCACCTGCACCACTGGCTGGACATGGCCCGGGAGCGCATCAGTTTCCAGGGGCTGCCGGCGCGCATCTGCTGGGTAGGCCTCGAGTGGCGGCAGAAGCTCGGCCTGGCCTTTAACGAAATGGTGCGCTCGGGCGAAGTCTCGGCGCCGATTGTTATCGGCCGCGATCATCTTGATTCCGGCTCCGTTGCCAGCCCGAACCGCGAAACCGAAGCGATGAAGGACGGCTCGGACGCGGTCTCCGACTGGCCGCTGCTCAACGCGCTGCTGAATACCGCCAGCGGCGCTACCTGGGTGTCGCTGCACCACGGCGGCGGCGTCGGGATGGGCTTCTCCCAGCATTCGGGCATGGTTATCGTCTGCGACGGTACCGATGAGGCGGCGGCGCGGATCGCCAGAGTGCTGCACAACGATCCGGCCACCGGGGTGATGCGCCACGCCGATGCCGGGTATGATATTGCCATTGAGTGTGCGGCAGAACAGGGTCTTAATCTGCCAATGGTGGCAGCAACGCAGGGGCAGAAATAATGAAATCCTTAACGCTAACTCCCGGTAAATTAACCCTCAGCCAGCTGCGCGACGTTTACAGCCAGCCTCTGACGGTGGCTCTTGATGAAAGCGCGTTTCCCGCAATTAATGATAGCGTCGCCTGCGTCAACGCTATTCTGGCCGAGGGGCGCACCGCCTACGGGATCAACACCGGCTTCGGCCTGCTGGCCCAGACCCGCATTTCCACCGACGATCTGGAGAATCTTCAGCGTTCGCTGGTGCTCTCCCACGCGGCGGGCGTCGGCGAGCCGCTGGATGACGATATGGCCCGGCTGATTATGGTGCTGAAGATCAACAGCCTGTCGCGCGGCTTCTCCGGTATCCGGCTGAGCGTGATCCAGGCGCTGATCGCTCTGGTCAACGCCGGCGTGACGCCGTGGATCCCGGCGAAAGGCTCGGTGGGCGCGTCGGGCGATCTGGCGCCGCTGGCGCATATGTCCCTGACTCTGCTGGGCGAGGGCAAGGCCCGCTATCAGGGCGAGTGGCTGCCCGCCCGCGAGGCGCTGGCGAAAGCCGGCCTGGAACCGCTGACCCTGGCGGCGAAAGAGGGCCTGGCGCTGCTCAACGGCACCCAGGCCTCCACCGCCTTTGCCCTGCGCGGCCTGTTTGAGGCCGAAGATCTGTTCGCCTCGGCGGTGGTGTGCGGGGCGCTGACCACCGAAGCGGCGCTCGGCTCCCGCCGGCCGTTCGACCCGCGCATCCACGAGGCGCGCGGCCAGCGCGGGCAGATCGACGCCGCGGCGATGTACCGCCACCTACTGACCGACGCCAGCGGCATTTCGCAGTCCCACGCGAAGTGCAGCAAGGTGCAGGATCCGTACTCCCTGCGCTGCCAGCCGCAGGTGATGGGCGCCTGTCTGACCCAGCTGCGCCAGGCGGCGGAGGTGCTGCTGGTGGAAGCCAACGCGGTTTCCGATAACCCGCTGGTGTTTGCCAGCGAGAACGACGTTATCTCCGGCGGCAACTTCCACGCCGAGCCGGTGGCGATGGCCGCCGACAATATCGCCCTGGCGATTGCGGAAATCGGCGCCCTCGCCGAGCGGCGCATCGCCCTGATGATGGACAGCCATATGTCGCAGCTGCCGCCGTTCCTGGTGAAAAACGGCGGCGTCAACTCCGGGTTTATGATTGCCCAGGTGACGGCGGCGGCGCTGGCGAGCGAAAACAAGGCGCTCTCGCACCCGCACAGCGTTGACAGCCTGCCGACCTCCGCCAACCAGGAGGATCACGTCTCGATGGCCCCCGCCGCCGGGCGCCGCCTGTGGGCGATGGCCGACAACACCCGCGGCGTGCTGGCCGTGGAGTGGCTGGCGGCGGTGCAGGGGCTCGACATGCGCGAGGGCCTGACCACCAGCCCGCTGCTGGAAGAGGCGCGCCATCTGCTGCGCGAGAAGGTCTCCCACTACAGCGAGGACCGCTTCTTCGCCCCGGACATTGAGCACGCCACCGCGCTGCTCGGCGGGCGACATCTGACGCGCCTGCTGCCTGCCGTTCTGTAACCACTGCTGTTGTTGTCACGCGTCGGGGGAGTTCGCTCCCCCGGCCTTTCCGTACGCCTGTATGTCGTCTTGTGTACCCGCTATAGATAATAATTATCAGGACACCTGCATATGCCTCACTCCACATCATCACAACAAAACACGCACCTGAAGACCGGGCTCAGCGCCCGTCACATCCGCTTTATCGCCCTCGGTTCGGCCATCGGGACGGGGCTGTTCTACGGTTCCGCTGAGGCGATTAAAACGGCCGGCCCCGCCGTACTGCTGGCCTATCTGATCGGCGGCGCGGCGGTCTTTATCGTCATGCGCGCGCTCGGGGAGATGGCGGTGCATAATCCGGTTCCCGGCTCCTTTGGCAGCTACGCCCGTGAGTACCTCGGGCCGCTGGCCGGATTCATCACCGGCTGGACCTATACCTTCGAGATGGTGATCGTGGCGCTCGCCGACGTGACCGCCTTCGGCATCTACATGGGGCTCTGGTATCCCGACGTGCCGCAGTGGATCTGGGTGCTCGGCATCATCTTTTTTATCGGCGCCATGAACCTGTGCCACGTCCGCGTCTTCGGCGAGATAGAGTTCTGGCTGTCGTTGATAAAGGTGGTGGCCATCGTCGCCATGATGCTGGCGGGAGCCGGGGTGATTTTATTCGGCTTCGGGCACCACTTCCCGGCGACGGGGCTGGCGAATCTGTGGAGCCACGGCGGCTTTGCCCCGCACGGCTGGCAGGGTGTTCTGGCCTCGCTGGGTATTGTGATGTTTGCCTTCGGCGGCGTGGAGATCATCGGCGTTACCGCCGCCGAGGCAAAAGATCCGCAGAAAACCATTCCGCAGGCGATCAATACCATCCCGCTGCGCATCATCTTTTTTTACGTCTGCACCCTGGCGGTGCTGATGGCCCTCTTTCCGTGGAACCACTTCGGCGAGCAGGGCAGCCCGTTCGTCATTATTTTCGACGGCCTCGGTATCCCGGCGGCGGCGACGGTGCTCAATATTGTGGTGATCAGCGCCAGCATTTCGGCGATCAACAGCGATATCTTCGGCGCCGGGCGGATGATGTACGGTATGTCCCGGGAAGGGCTGGCGCCGAAAAGCTTTCAGCGCCTGGCCCGCAACGGCGTGCCGTGGATGACGGTGGTGGTGATGGGCGTTGCGCTGCTGGGGGCGGTGGTCCTCAACTACCTGATGCCCGAGCGGGTGTTTGTGCTGATCGCCTCCCTCGCGGCCTTTGCCACCGTCTGGGTGTGGGTGATGATTCTGCTTTCACACTTTGCCATGCGCCGCGGCCTGAGCGCGCAGCAGCGTAAACAGATTGCATTTCCCGTTCCGTTCTGGCCGGCGGTGCCTCTGCTGACCCTGTTGTTTATGGGCGTGGTGATTGCCGTGCTGGGGATGATGGCGGAGACCCGAATGGCGCTGATTGCCGGGCTGGTGTGGATTGGCCTGCTGGCGGGGGTATGGTTTGGCTGGATAAGGAGAGGGGAGGGCGGTGCATTTGATGCTAACGGATCGCAGTCCTGACGCAGGTAATGCGTGAATCGGTAATGCCGCAGTGTCCGCGATACGAGGGCACTGCGGCAACACATCGCCTGGCTCCACGTCAACCTATGCCCCATCGCCGTTGGGCGATGATTTCTGCGCAACCGGTTTTTCTGCAGCCGACTCCGCCAGCGTCGCCCTGACGTGAGGCAGGCTCTGCGGATAGTTTTGCTGAACGAACTCAATCATCTTTTCCCGCACGTAGCAGCGCAAATCCCAGGCCGTCGGCGAATTCTGCGCCGTCATCAGAAGGCGGATGGTCATGGTTTTTTCAGTAGCATCGGTCACCTGCAGGACCTTCGCCTCACCGTCCCAGAGTTTTGTTTCACTGAGGACCTTTTCGAAATGCGCGCGCAGGGGCTCCAGCGGCATGGAGTAATCGAGGTAAAGAAATACCGAACCCAGTATCTGCGCATTATTTCGCGTCCAGTTCTGGAAGGCGTTTTCGGTAAAGTAGGTAATCGGCAGCACCAGCCGCCGCAGATCCCAGATGCGCACCACGACGTAAGTCAGGTTTATCTCTTCGATCCAGCCCCATTCGTTTTCAACCACGACCGCATCGTCAATTTTAATCGGCTGGGTAAAGGCGATCTGTATGCCGGCAAACAGGTTAACCAGCGACTTCTGCAGCGCAAAACCAATGATAATGCCCGCGACGCCGGCGCCGGCAAGGATCGTTGTGCCAAATTTTCGTACAGCCGGAAAGTTAAGTAAAATCAGCACCAGGCAGATAAATACCAGCAGGACAATCGCCACCTTTTTGACATACATTATCTGAGTGCGAATTTTACGCGCGCGAAGGTTATTTGACAGATTGATATCATAGCGGATAAAGAGCATATCCTGGGCGACGTTGGTCATTCTGATTAGAATGGAGCACAGCGACATAATGATAAATATATTTAGCGTTGTCGTAATAAACGGCAGCGAGCGTGGAGCAACATTAATATAATTCACCCCGACATTAATTAACAGCAAAGGAATGAACAAAAACATGGAGCCACGGAGGTGCAGTTCAAGAGATTTGAACAGCTTGCGATCGCGGCTCTGCCAGTAGCGGATGACTCTCAGCAGTAAGAATCTGATCAGGAAACCTGCTGCTAGCGAGAGGGTGACGAGCAATACCGCAGGCACCCATGCTGGTGCCCCGTTCAATTCACCAAATATCTCTGACATTACTTTTCCTTATATTAAGCCAATAACATGTAATCTTCAGATAATTCCCAAATGTTCCGCTGTCGTTATCTTTATTCATTGCCGGAAATGACATCATTCGCGCATATAAGTTTATGAAAGATTGTGCGTGTCGGCAGGTTTTATGCAGAAGAAGTGAAAGTTATTAGCGGCGGGGATAATTAATGTATTGATATTTTTATATTTTCGCAACGACTGCGCCAACCAAGCGTCAGATTTCTCTTCCTTTGCTTCTGCCCGCCTCCCTGCGGGCTGTTTCGTCCCTTATCAGATATACATCGCCGTCACCGACGCGCTGCCCAGGGTGTGAAAGTGGACGTTAAAGCCCACCATCGCGCCGCTGGCGCCTTCGTCCACTTCGATACTGTCAACGTCGAGAGCGTGTACGGTGAAGATATAGCGGTGGCTTTCACCCTTCGGCGGCGCCGCGCCGCCGTAGCCCGCCTTGCCGAAGTCGGTGCGGGTTTGAATGGCGCCGTCCGGCAGCCAGGCGATGCCGGAGCCCGCGCCCTGGGCCAGTTCGCGGGTTGCGGCGGGCAGATTGGCAACGATCCAGTGCCACCAGCCGGAGCCGGTCGGGGCATCGGGATCGTAGCAGGTGACGACAAAACTCTTCGTGCCCGGCGGCACATCATCCCAGGCCAGATGCGGGGAGATATTCTCGCCGTCGTAGCCCATACCGCTAAACACGTGGCGATTGGGAAGCTTGTCGCCATCGTTAAAGTCGTGACTGATTAACTTCATTAACCTACCTCCATGCGAAAGAAATAACGATACAGTGTAGCGTCAGGCGCTGAAAAGCGCCTCATCATTAAGCGCCGCGTTCACCGCCCGCGTCAGGCGGGTCAGCTGTTCAGGGCTGATAATGTAGGGCGGCATCAGGTAGATAAGCCTGCCGAAGGGGCGGATCCACACGCCCTGGTCGACAAAGAATTTCTGCAGCCGGGCCATGTTGACCGGCGCCTTTGTCTCCACCACGCCAATGGCGCCGAGAATGCGCACGTCGGCCACCTGCGGGGAGCGTATCGCCTCCGCCAGCTCCGCTTTTAGCTGCGACTCTATCGCTGCCACCTGCGCCTGCCAGGCGCCGCTCTCCAGCAGGGCGAGGCTCTCTGCCGCTACCGCGCAGGCCAGCGGGTTGCCCATAAAGGTCGGGCCGTGCATAAAGCAGCCCGCCTCGCCGTTGCTGATCGTCTCTGCCACCTGCCGGGTAGTGAGCGTTGCCGACAGCGTCATGGTGCCGCCGGTCAGCGCTTTACCCAGACAAAGTATGTCCGGGGCGATCCCGGCATGCTCGCAGGCAAACAGCTTACCGGTGCGGCCAAAGCCGGTGGCGATTTCATCGGCGATCAGCAGAATGCCCTCCCGGTCGCACATCCGGCGGATGCGCCGCAGCCATTCGGGGTGATACATCCGCATGCCCCCCGCGCCCTGCACGATGGGCTCAAGGATCACCGCCGCAATTTCGCTCCGGTGGGCGGCCATCAGGCGGGCAAAGGGCACGATATCGCGCTCGTCCCACTCGCCGCCGAAGCGGCTCTGCGGCGCGGGAGCGAAGAGATGCTCCGGCAGATAGCCCTGCCACAGGCTGTGCATCGAATTATCCGGATCGCAGACCGACATCGCCCCGAAGGTATCGCCGTGATAGCCGTTGCGGAAGGTAAGAAAGCGCTGGCGCGGCTCGCCCCTGGCGTGCCAGTACTGCAGCGCCATCTTCATCGCCACTTCTACCGCCACCGAGCCGGAGTCGGCGAGAAAGACGCACTCCAGCGCCTGCGGCGTCATCGTCACCAGCCTGCGGCACAGGGCCACGGCGGCGGGATGGGTAATGCCGCCGAACATCACGTGCGACATCTGCGCTATCTGCCCCTGCATCGCCGCATTGAGGCGCGGGTGGTTGTAGCCGTGAATGGCCGCCCACCACGACGACATGCCGTCAACCAGCCGTTCGCCGGAGGCCAGCTCCAGCTCGCAGCCGCGGGCGGCCACCACCGGGTAAACCGGCAGGGGAGCGGTCATCGATGTGTAGGGATGCCAGATATGCTGGCGGTCAAAAGCGAGATCGTCCGGGGTCATAATCGACTTGTAAACCAATTTGAAAAGATTTAGGTTTACGATCCTACACGAACCCGAGAAACAACTGAACCCCTTTGGAGATGCCGATGGCTCACCGCGCCCGCTGGACAATGTCGCAGGTTACTGAACTCTTTAACAAACCGCTGCTGGAACTGCTGTTTGAGGCGCAGCAGGTTCACCGCCAGCATTTCGACCCGCGTCAGGTGCAGGTCAGCACCCTGCTGTCGATAAAAACCGGCGCCTGTCCGGAAGACTGTAAATACTGCCCGCAGAGCGCCCGCTATAAAACCGGGCTGGAGGCGGAGCGGCTGATGGAGGTGAAGCAGGTGCTCGACTCCGCCCGCAAGGCGAAGAACGCCGGGTCAACCCGCTTCTGCATGGGCGCGGCCTGGAAAAACCCCCACGAGCGCGATATGCCCTACCTGGAGCAGATGGTGCAGGGCGTTAAGGCGATGGGCCTCGAGGCCTGCATGACCCTCGGCACGCTGTCTGAATCCCAGGCGAAGCGCCTCGGCGCGGCGGGGCTGGACTACTACAACCACAACCTCGATACCTCTCCGGAGTTCTACGGCAACATCATTACTACCCGCACCTATCAGGAGCGTCTCGACACCCTCGATAAAGTGCGCGACGCCGGGATCAAAGTCTGCTCGGGCGGCATTGTCGGTCTGGGGGAGACCGTCAAGGACCGCGCCGGACTGCTGCTGCAGCTGGCGAACCTGCCGACGCCGCCGGAGAGCGTGCCCATCAACATGCTGGTGAAGGTCAAGGGCACTCCGATGGAGAACAATGAGGACGTCGATCCGTTCGACTTTATCCGCACCATCGCCGTGGCGCGCATCATGATGCCGTCCTCCCACGTGCGCCTCTCCGCCGGCCGCGAGAAGATGAACGAGCAGACCCAGGCGATGTGCTTTATGGCCGGGGCCAACTCGATTTTCTACGGCTGCAAGCTGCTGACCACGCCGAACCCGGAGGAGGATAAAGACCTGCTGCTGTTCCGCAAGCTGGGTCTGAACCCGCAGCAAACCGAGGTGCTGAGCGGCGATATCGAACAGCAGCAGCGGCTGGAGCAGGCGCTGCAGACTCCCGATACCGACGCCTACTACAACGCGGCGGTGATATGAGCTGGCAGGCGCGTATCGAGGCGGCCCTGGCGCAGCGCCTGGCCAGCGATACCTTTCGCCACCGGCGGCCGCTGAGCCAGGGCGCGGGGCGCTGGCTGGCGCAGGGCGAACGGCGCTGGCTCAACTTCTCCAGCAATGACTACCTCGGCCTCAGCCAGCACCCGCAGCTGATTGCCGCCTGGCAGGAGGGGGCGGCGCGCTACGGCGTCGGCAGCGGCGGCTCCGGGCACGTCACCGGCTACAGCGAGGCTCACGAGCAGTTCGAGCAGCAGCTCGCCGACTGGCTGGGCTACCCGCGGGCGCTGCTGTTCATCTCCGGCTTTGCCGCCAATCAGGCGGTGATTGCCGCCCTGATGACCGACGCCGACCGCATCGTCGCCGACCGCCTCAGCCATGCCTCGCTGCTGGAGGCCGCCAGCCACAGCCCGGCGCAGCTCCGGCGCTTCGTCCACAACGATACCGCGCACCTGACGCAGCTGCTGGCCCGGCCCGTCTCCGGCCAGCAGCTGGCGGTCACCGAAGGCGTCTTCAGCATGGACGGCGACGGTGCGCCGCTGGCGGCGATTGCCGACGCGGCCCGCGGCGCGGGCGCGTATCTGCTGGTCGATGATGCCCACGGCATTGGCGTCAGCGGTGAGGAGGGGCGGGGAAGCTGCTGGCAGCAGGAGATTAAGCCCGATCTGCTGGTGGTGACCTTTGGTAAGGCGTTCGGCGTCAGCGGCGCGGCGGTGCTGTGCAGCGACGCGCTCGCCGACTACCTGCTGCAGTACGCCCGCCATCTGATCTACAGCACCAGCATGCCGCCCGCCCAGGCGGTGGCCCTCAGCCGCGCCCTGGCGCTTATCCGCGGCGACGAGGGCGAGGCGCGCCGCCGCGCGCTGCGCCAGCATATTGCGCGCTTTCGCGACGGGGCGAGCCAGCTTGGCCTGAAACTGACCGGATCTGAGAGCGCCATCCAGCCGCTGATCGTCGGCGACAACGGCCGGGCGCTGGCGCTTGCGGAGCAGCTGCGGGCCCGGGGCTGCTGGCTGACGGCGATCCGCCCGCCGACAGTGCCCGCCGGCACCGCGCGGCTGCGCATTACCTTGACCGCCGCCCACGAGGCGCAGGATATCGACAGGCTGCTGGAGGTGCTGCATGCCGCCGGTGAATAAAGCGGCGGTGGCGGCGGCTTTTGGCCGGGCCGCCGCGGCGTACCATCAGCACGATGCCCTGCAGCGCAGGAGCGCCTCGGCGCTGCTGGCCGCCCTGCCGGCGCGGCGTTTTGGCGAGGTGCTGGACGCGGGCTGCGGTCCGGGCAGCATGAGCCGCTTCTGGCGCGGGGCGGGAAGCCGGGTAACGGCGCTCGACCTCTCCGCGCAGATGCTGGACCGCGCCCGCGAACTCGGCGCGGCCGACCGCTACGTCGAAGGCGATATTGAGGCGCTGCCTCTGGCGGAGGCGCAGTTCGATCTCGCCTGGAGCAACCTGGCGGTGCAGTGGTGCGCCTCGCTGCCGGACGCCATCGGCGAGCTGTGCCGGGTGGTGCGCCCGGGCGGGATTGTCGCCTTCAGCACCCTGGAGGCGGATTCGCTGCCGGAGCTGCATCAGGCGTGGCGGGCGGTAGACGGCGATCGCCACGGCAACCGCTTTCTCCCCCAGCGGGAGATTAACCGGGCGCTGGCGGGCCTGCGGGTCCGCGGACAGCTGCACCGGTTCACCGTGACCTTTGATGACGCCCTGGGCGCCATGCGCTCGCTGAAGGGCATCGGCGCCACCCATCTGATCGACGGACGTCCCGCCCGCACCCTGACCCGGGGCAGGCTGCGCGAGCTGCAGCTGGCGTGGCCGAAGCAGGCGGGGCGCTGTGCGCTGACGTACCACATTTTTACAGGAGTCATTTATCGTGACTGAACGCTATTTTGTCACCGGCACCGACACCGAAGTCGGTAAAACCGTCGCCAGCTGCGCGCTGCTGCAGGCGGCAAATCGCCTCGGCCTGCGCACGGCAGGCTACAAGCCGGTAGCCTCCGGCAGTGAAATGACCGCTGACGGCCTGCGCAACGGCGATGCCCTCGCCCTGCAGCGCACCGCCAGCGTGGCGCTGCCCTACGAGGCCGTTAATCCCTACACCTTCGCCGAACCGACGTCGCCGCACATCGTCAGCGCGGAAGAGGGCAGGCCGATTGAGGGACGGGTGATGTCCGAGGGCCTGCGCGCCCTGACGCAGCAGGCGGACTGGGTGCTGACCGAGGGGGCCGGAGGCTGGTTTACGCCGCTGTCAGAGGGCCTGACGTTCGCCGACTGGGTGCAGGCGGAGCGGCTGCCGGTGATTCTGGTGGTGGGCGTCAAGCTGGGCTGCATCAATCACGCGGTACTCACCGCGCAGGCGGTGCGCCAGGCCGGGCTGCCGCTGGCGGGGTGGATCGCCAACGACGTGGTGCCTCCGGGCAGGCGGCACGCGGAGTATCTGGCGACGCTCGGCCAGATGCTGCCCGCCCCTTGCCTCGGGGAGATCCCCTGGCTGACGCAGGCGCCGGAGGCGGCAGAAACCGGCCGCTGGCTCGACCTCAGCGCGCTGGCGCCTGCGGCATAAAATCCTCCAGCATGCTGTAATTGAGCTGGCTGATGCAGCCCTGCGCGACGCTGCGGCCCCGGTGCAGCAGGCAGAAGCGGTCCGCCACGCTGCGGATAAACGACAGGTGCTGCTCGGCCAGCAGCACCGTCAGCCCCAGGTCGCTCTTCAGGCGCAGAATAAACTCCCCCAGCCTGTGCATCACGCTCTGCTCCATGCCGCGCGTCGGTTCGTCGAGGATCAGCAGCTTTGGACCGGTCACCAGCGCCCTGGCCAGCGCCAGCTGATACTGCTCCTCTTCAGATAGCGCGGCCCCCTTCACCTGGCGCACGGCGTACAGCGCCGGCAGCAGGTCATAGATATCGCTGCTGACGGCGTACTGCACGGGGCTTCCCGCCAGCATGGCTATCTGCAGATTCTCCTCCACCGTCATCTGGGAAAAAATCCGCTTGTCCTGCGGCACGTAGCCGATGCCCATCGCCGCCCGCAGCGGGGGCGTGAGGTCCAGCAGGCTTTGCGCCGCGCCGCCCGGCAGCTGCCAGCAGATGCTGCCGCTCTCAATGGCCTGGTAGCCGGTAATGCAGTTGACCAGCGTGGTTTTCCCCATGCCGGGGAGCCCCATCACGCTGGTGCAGGCCCCGGGCTGTAGCTCAAGGTTTACGTTCCACAGAATATGCTGACTTCCATAGTAGTGATTTACTGCGTGCAAACTTAACATCGTCATCTCCTCCGGACAGGCCGTCAGCGGCGATAAGATTCTGCAAATCTCTTGCCATGTGGGAGATATATCGTCAAAAAGCGGTTTTTCGCGGATTCCCTGTCATTTACGGTGCAGGATCGCCGGCCGCAGGCCGCGACCGGGGCAGGATTGCACTTCGGCAGTGCCGGGGACGTCTGCTGGTGGTGCAAATTTGTAACTAAAACGTGAACGAAATCACGCCAAATTGCCGCGCGTCGTTAGCTGATAAAAATCAAAAAACAGCGATAAAAATTTTTTACGTCGCCAATTTCAATACCCCCACGATTTTCACTAACGGGCAGGGGATATGGGCTACAGACAGTTATCCACTATTCCTGTGGATAACCTTGTGTATTAGAGTTAGAAAACCTGTCACAGGCGAGAGAAGACGCGGCCTGCGCCTGAATTGGTGCGAAACGCGGCTTTTTATTTTTATTAAAATTTATCAATGCGTTGGATAAAATCAATGGCTGTAAGATAAGTGTCATCCACGGTCACGAAACTTTCATTACGTCTCTTGACAATGTTAAAAAAGGAAAAGTTTTGGGGATAACCACAACCGGCAGCGTTTTTCGCCTGCCAGCGGCGCCCTTGCGCCGATAAGCTGCGGTCAGCGAAGCGGTAGCACAAACACGCTAACATGGTACTGTTCTTTTATCCAGTATTTATGGCTGGCAAATTCCGCTGTGGCGAGTAGAATTGATCCTCTGCCATTTCCCACCGACCGGATCACCATCAATGAGTAAAACGTTCAAACTGCATTCCGCTTTCCGCCCCTCCGGCGATCAGCCCGATGCCATCCGGCGTCTTGAAGAGGGGCTGGAGGATGGTCTGGCCCATCAGACGCTGCTCGGGGTGACCGGTTCCGGGAAAACCTTCACTATCGCCAACGTCATTGCCGACCTGCAGCGGCCGACGATGGTGCTGGCGCCGAACAAAACCCTGGCGGCGCAGCTCTACGGCGAGATGAAAGAGTTCTTCCCCGAAAACGCGGTGGAGTACTTCGTCTCTTACTACGACTACTATCAGCCGGAGGCCTACGTCCCCAGCTCGGATACTTTTATCGAGAAAGACGCCTCGGTTAACGAGCACATCGAGCAGATGCGCCTGTCGGCGACCAAGGCGCTGCTTGAGCGGCGCGACGTTATCGTGGTCGCCTCGGTGTCCGCCATCTACGGTCTCGGCGATCCGGATCTCTATCTCAAGATGATGCTGCACCTGACGGTCGGCATGCTGATTGACCAGCGCTCGATCCTGCGGCGGCTGGCGGAGCTGCAGTACGCCCGCAACGATCAGGCCTTCCAGCGCGGCACCTTCCGGGTACGCGGCGAAGTGATCGACATCTTCCCGGCGGAGTCCGACGACATCGCCCTGCGCGTTGAGCTGTTTGACGAGGAGGTGGAGCGGCTGTCGCTGTTTGATCCGCTGACCGGCCACGTTGAGTCCACAATCCAGCGATTTACCGTCTATCCTAAGACCCACTACGTCACTCCGCGCGAACGTATCCTGCAGGCGATGGAGGAGATCAAACAGGAGCTGGTGGGGCGGCGCAAAACGCTGATGGACAACAACAAGCTGCTGGAAGAGCAGCGGCTGACCCAGCGCACCCAGTTTGACCTGGAGATGATGAACGAGCTGGGCTACTGCTCCGGCATCGAAAACTACTCCCGCTATCTCTCCGGGCGCGGGCCCGGCGAGCCGCCGCCCACCCTGTTTGACTATCTCCCCGCCGACGGCCTGCTGGTGGTGGACGAGTCCCACGTCACCATTCCGCAGATTGGCGGCATGTATCGCGGCGACCGGGCGCGCAAAGAGACGCTGGTGGAGTACGGCTTCCGCCTGCCGTCGGCGCTCGACAACCGGCCGCTGAAGTTTGAAGAGTTTGAGGCGCTGGCGCCGCAGACCATCTACGTCTCGGCGACGCCCGGCAACTACGAGCTGGAGAAGTCCGGCGATGAAGTCGTCGATCAGGTGGTGCGCCCGACGGGTCTGCTTGACCCGATTATCGAAGTGCGCCCGGTGGCGACCCAGGTGGACGATCTGCTCTCCGAGATCCGCGCCAGGGCGCAGATTAACGAGCGCGTGCTGGTGACCACGCTCACTAAACGGATGGCGGAAGATCTCACCGAATACCTGGAAGAGCACGGCGAACGGGTGCGCTACCTGCACTCGGATATCGATACCGTCGAGCGCATGGAGATCATCCGCGATCTGCGCCTCGGCGAGTTCGACGTGCTGGTGGGCATCAACCTGCTTCGGGAGGGCCTCGACATGCCGGAAGTCTCGCTGGTGGCGATTCTGGATGCCGACAAAGAGGGCTTCCTGCGCTCCGAGCGATCGCTTATCCAGACCATCGGCCGCGCGGCGCGCAACGTCAACGGCAAGGCTATCCTGTACGGCGATAAAATCACCCCGTCGATGGCGAAGGCCATCGGCGAAACCGAGCGCCGCCGCGAGAAGCAGCAGGCCTACAACGAAGAGCACGGCATCGTGCCGCAGGGGCTGAATAAGAAGGTAGTCGATATCCTCGCGCTGGGCGAGGGGCTGGCGAAGACCAAGGCCAAAGGGCGCAGCAGGTCGAAGTCTACCGGGCAGTCAGAGGCCGCCGAGCTGGGGCTGACGCCAAAGGCGCTGGAGCAGAAGATCCACGCGCTCGAAGCGCAGATGATGCAGCACGCCCGCGATCTCGAATTCGAGGAGGCGGCGCATGTGCGCGACCAGTTGCAGCAGCTGCGGCAGCTGTTTATTGCCGCATCGTAATTTCTGAGCTAGCCGCTATCCGGCGGGACATCGGGCCGGGCTCTGGCGTCGCCTTCTGTCGGGCGATGCTGCGCTTACCCGACCGACCTCCGGGGTGACGTCATTTGCAGGCCCGTGCAGGCGCAGCGCCGCCGGGCATTCACCGCGCTCTCCCGGCCTTAAGATTCTGTTAATGTTTGCCTGCGATACTCTGCTGATGACATCAGGAGAGTTTCATGAACAAACAAAGCGTTATGCAGTATCTGGCCATCGTCTGCTCTTTTCTGACCATCGTGGCCTTCTTCCACGCCTGGGTACTGACCTACTGATCCCCCCGCGCTACGCCTCGGGCGCGCGAAAGCGGATCCACGCCTTCAGGCCGGGGCCCGGCCTGCGGTTATGCAGGAACAGCTGCGCATCGTGCAGCTGGGCGATGCGCGTGACGATACTCAGCCCCAGCCCGACGCCGCCGTAGCCGCTGTCCATCCGTACAAACGCCTTGCTGAGCTCGCCGCTTTTTGCTTCGTCAATCCCCGGCCCTTCGTCCTCTACGGCCAGAATTCCCGCGCCCGTACTGACGGTGATGACCGAATCCGGCGGGGCGTAGCGGTGCGCGTTTTCCACCAGGTTGCGCAGCACCACCCGCAGCAGCGTAGCGTCTCCGGCGACGGGCGTCTCCGGCTCCGATACCTTCAGAAGCAGGGTCTGCCCGCGCTGGCACAGCATTGCCTCCAGCTCCTCGCGCAGCGGCTGGACCACGCTCTCCGCCAGCGCTACCTGCTGGTAGCTGCCGGCGGAAAATGACTGGGCGACGCGAGCGAGCTGCAGCAGTTGGGTAAGGCTGAGGGTCATCTGATCGAGGCGCTGGAGCAGCGGCTCGACGGCGACGCTGTGGGTCTTTGCCAGCAGCTCAAGGTGCAGGCGCAGCCCGGCGAGCGGCGTGCGCAGCTCGTGGGCGACGTCGGCGGTAAACAGCCGCTCCCGCTCCAGAGTCTGGTTGAGCCGCTCTACCAGATGGTTGATAGCGCCGGTGACCGCATCAACTTCGCTTACCGAGCCGGCGAGCGCAATGGGCTGCAGGTTATCGGGCGTGCGGGCGTCAAGTTCGCGCTGCAGCGTCAGCAGCGGTCGGGTAATACGGTTGACCGCCTGCAGGCAGAGCCACAGCGCCAGGCCAACGATCAGCAGGCTGGGGATAAGCAGGCTGGCGACGGCTTCGTGCACCTCCCGGCGGATGTGGTTATGGTTGTTGCGCCCCTCCACCACGCTCTCTACCAGCAGCTGGATCTGCTCTTTGCTCTCGTGCCACAGCCAGAACACGCTGACCACCTGGCAGACGATAAGGATCAGGGCGATGGTCAGCAGCAGTTGGCGGCGCAGGGTCCAGTTGAGGCGGCGGAAGACCAGGTTCATTCGGCCTGTCCGCCGGGCTTCAGCAACTGATAGCCGAAGCCGCGCACCGTGCGGATGCGCGCCTTGCCGACTTTCTCGCGCAGATTGTGGATGTGGACTTCCAGCGAATTGGTCGCCGGTTCGTTGTCCCAGCTGTAGATATCGTTAAACAGGATCTCGCGGTGTACCGGACTGCCCGCCTTGGCCATCAACCGCGAGAGCAGGGCATACTCCTTCGGCGTCAGATCGAGCGGCTCGGCGTCGAGCCACACCTGGCGCCGGGTGAGGTTGAGGCGCAGATTATCGACGGTTATCTCGCTATCGCCCCGATTGTGATGGCGGCGCATCAGGGCGCGCACCCGGGCATTGAGCTCCTCCAGCGCGAAGGGCTTGATCAGATAGTCGTCCGCGCCGGTATCCAGCCCGGCGATGCGGTCGCTGACCGTGTCCCGGGCGGTGAGGATCAGTACCGGCAGGCTCTGCTTTTCCCGGCGCAGGCGCTGCAGGAAGTGCAGGCCGTCCTCGTCAGGCAGGCCGAGATCCAGCACCATCAGGCTGTAGAGGCCGCCGGCCAGCGAAAGCGCCGCTTCCCGGGCGGTTGCCACGCCGTCGCAGACGTAGCCTTCCGCCTGCATCGCCAGCGTCAGACCCTGGCGCAGCAGGGCATCATCTTCCACCACCAGTATTTTCATTTACTCACCCCTCCGGCATGACGTCAAAATGTCATCCTGCTGATGATACTCCCGGGTGCTCACTCCGGTCAGCCCCAGCAGCGTTGAGAACAGATTATCCTGAGAGACGGCGTTATTCTGCGCCTGAGCCTTGAGGCAGCGATAATCGATTCCGTAGCGGTTGCGATAATCCTCCGACAGCCAGATAAGCAGCGGGACGTGCGTCTGCTGCTCCGGCGCGATTGACCACGGCAGCCCGTGGAGATAAACGCCGTTCTCTCCCAGCGACTCGCCGTGGTCGGAAAGATAGACCAGGCTGGTGGTAAATCTGTCCTGCTTCGCCTCCAGCAGCTTAATCGCCCTGTCGACAATATAATCGACATTAACGATGGTGTTGTCGTAGGTATTGACCAGCGCCTGCCGGGAACAGGTCTGGATCTCATTGCTGTCGCAGGTGGGGGTGAAGGTGCGCAGGTTTGCCGGGTAGCGGCGATAGTAGGTCGGGCCGTGGCTGCCGATGGTGTGCAGGACGATGATACCGTCGCCCTTCAGCCCGTCAATATACGCCTCCAGGCCGTGGAACAGCACGGCGTCATCGCATTCGCCGTCGATGCACTGGCCGGGCAGATCCAGTTGGGTCATATCCTGGTGGGGCACCCGGTCGCAGGCGCCCTTGCAGCCGCCGTCGTTTTCATTCCACAGCACCTGTATCCCGGCGCGCTGAATAACATCCAGCACCCCTTCCTGGTGGTGGGCAAGCCCCGCGTTGTAGTGCTCCCGCGGCATATTTGAGAACATGCAGGGCACCGACACCGCCGTCGAGGTACCGCAGGAGGTGGTTTTCGGGAAGTAGACCACGTCATCTTTTGCCAGGCGGGGATTGGTATCGCGCCCGTAGCCTCCCAGCGAGAAATTCTCCGCCCGCGAGGTTTCCCCCAGCACCACGATGGTCAGATTGTGGCGGGGACCGGCCTTCATCTGCGGCCGCTGCGCGGCGTCGAGACCGATGCGCACCAGCGGCAGGTTATTCAGCCGGTTGTGCACGTACCAGGAGTTAACGGCTACGATGCTGTTGGAGGGATTGAGCGACTTCACCAGCTCCTTGTTGTTGCGAAACAGCGAGGCATAGTCTTTATAGAACAGTAATGCGACCAGGACAATCAGCAGCCCGGACACGACGATGCTCCCCGCGCGCCACAGAACGCTGCGCAGGTTCAGGCGCGGCCCCCGGATGCGCAGCCACCACGCCAGCATCGCCGGCAGCAGGCCGCTCAGCAGCAGGGTCGCTATCAGCCGGGGCGAGAGCAGCGCCAGGGTTTCAGCCGGGGTGGTATCGACGATATTGTCAATCATCGATCGGTCTATCACCACGCCGTAGGCGATCATAAAGAACTGGGCGGCGGCGCTCGCCAGTATCATCAGCGTGATGACCGGACGCTCGAGCCATAAAAAGGAGGCCAGGGTGAGCACGATATTAATAACGCAGAATGCCACCAGCGGCAGGGTAGCGAACACCAGGGCAGTGTGCAGGGAGTTTACCGGCAGAAGGGCAAAAGCCTGGCGATAAAAGTGCAGATTGAGGGCCAGGGCGATATAAAGGGCAAAGAGCATTATAAAGGCGAGCTGCCCCAGAACAGGGCGACGCAGGTGCGTAAGAGACATCGTCGGGCGTCCGTGTAAAAAGGTTTTTGATAGTCGCGCTAAAACTTTAAGATAACCTTAAGAAATTAAGATTCGTTCAGCCGGGAATTTGTATCGCCCGCTCCAGCGCCTCGCGCAGCAGTCGGCGATCGTGGCGGTAGGGGATGTCGCTGGCCTCCAGCGGCGTCTGAATGACCAGCCTCTCCTCCAGGCCGCTGACGTCCTCTTTCGGGCCCACCAGCAGGGCGTCGATCACCGGTTTACCAATGTAGTGCTCCATGATGCCGATTTTATCGCGCAGGGTCAGGCCGGCGGCGGCGGGACTCAGCTCGCGGCCAAGATTGGCGATATAGACCATCGGCGCCGGCGTGCGGCGCAGGGCCTGCGCCAGCTCCGGCAGCAGCAGAATAGGCATCAGGCTGGTGTAGAAACTGCCGGGGCCGATAAGGATCAGATCCGCTTCGCCGATCGCCTGCACCCCTTCGCGGGTGGCGGGTACCGTCGGCGTCAGCATCAGCGTTTTCGGCGGCACCGCGAGCCGGTCAATATTAACCTCGCCGTGCACTTCGTGGCCCTCGTCATCAATGGCCATCAGATCCACCGGCACTTCCGACATCGGAATCAGGGCGGCATCGATTTTCAGCAGATTTCTGATTAAATTGATCGCCTCCAGGGGGCGCACGCTCAGGTGATCCAGCGCCTTCAGCATTAAGTTTCCGAGGTTATGTCCGGAAAGCTCGCCGTTACCGCTAAAACGGTACTCAAACATCGCCGATGCCACGCTCGGCTCGGCGATCAGCTGGTTAAGACAGTTGCGGGTATCGCCCCAGGCAATACCGCCTTCCGAGCGGCGAATGCGCCCGGTGGAGCCGCCGTTGTCGGTGGTGGTGACGATGCCGGTGAGCCGCGAACCGAGCGGGGCCAGCGAAGACATCACCCGGCCCAGGCCGTGGCCGCCGCCGAGGGCGACGACGCGATCGAGATCGGCAAAAGTGCGGTTGCGCATACCATTCCTTATCAGATGAACAGCCAAATCTTAGCCTAACTACCCCTAAATGACGATGCGCGGACTGTCGCAGAATGACACATATCAAAGTAAAAGCGCGAGTTTTGCGTATCCTGTAGTGAAAGTGCACGATAATGTCGCTATGTATGTGTTTATATAGCGAAAGTGGAGAATGGCGAAAGCGGCCTGAACGCGCTACTATCGGCATAACCCGCTTCTCATAAAACGGAAGCTACACTCTAGCCCTGGCGCCTGTGTCTGCGGATATGGCGCCCCGGCCGTGACGAAAGTCACCAGGGTACAGGAAGAAATGACTGTGCCTCCCATACTTGGAAAGGTGTACATGGCCACACAACTTACCGACGCGTTTGCGCGCAAGTTCTATTACCTGCGCCTGTCTATTACAGACGTTTGCAACTTTCGTTGCACCTACTGCCTGCCGGACGGCTACAAGCCGGGCGGCGTCAGCAACAACGGCTTTCTCTCCGTGGATGAAGTTCGCCGCGTGACCCGCGCCTTTGCCGCGATGGGCACTGAGAAAGTGCGCCTGACCGGCGGTGAACCCTCCCTGCGCCGCGACTTCACCGACATCATCGCCGCGGTGCGCGAAAATCCGGCTATCCGCCAGATCGCGGTCACCACTAACGGCTACCGGCTGGCCCGCGACGCCCGCGCCTGGCGCAACGCCGGCCTGAGCCACGTTAACGTCAGCGTGGACAGCCTCGACGCCCGCCAGTTCCACGCCATTACCGGCCAGGACAAGTTTCGCCAGGTGATGGACGGTATCGACGCCGCCTTCGACGCCGGCTTTGAGAAGGTGAAAGTCAACACCGTGCTGATGCGCGACGTGAACCATCACCAGCTCGACACCTTCCTCGCCTGGATCCGCCCGCGGCCGATCCAGCTGCGCTTTATCGAACTGATGGAGACCGGCGAGGGCAGCGAGCTGTTCCGCAGGCACCACATCTCCGGCAGCGTCCTGCGCGATGCCCTGCTGGCGCGCGGCTGGATCCACCAGCTGCGCAGCCGCAGCGACGGTCCGGCGCAGGTCTTCTGCCACCCTGACTACGCGGGTGAAATCGGCCTCATCATGCCTTACGAGAAAGACTTCTGCGCCAGCTGCAACCGGCTGCGGGTCTCTTCCGTCGGTAAACTGCACCTGTGCCTGTTCGGCGACGGCGGCGTGGAGCTGCGCGATCTGCTGGCGGACGATAGCCAGCAGTTTGCCCTCGAACAGCGTATTGCCGGCGCGCTGGCGCACAAGAAGCAGACCCACTTCCTGCACCAGGGCAATACCGGCATTACCCGGAACCTGTCATATATCGGCGGTTAACGCCGCGTTAAAAGAAGGAGTTTTTGCATGAGCCAGGTCAGCGCTGAATTTATCCCGACCCGCGTTGCCGTACTTACCGTTTCCGCCCGCCGCAGCGAAGAGGACGACACTTCCGGCCACTTCCTGCGCGACGCGCTGCTGGAGGCCGGACACCAGCTGGCCGATAAGGCGATTGTTAAAGAGAACCGCTACGCTATCCGCGCGCAGGTTTCGGCGTGGATAGCCAGCGACGAGGTGCAGGTGGTGCTGATAAACGGCGGCACCGGCTTTACCGCCGGCGACCAGGTGCCGGAGGCGCTGCGGCCGCTGTTCGACCGCGAGGTCGAAGGCTTCGGCGAAATATTCCGCATGCTCTCTTTTGAAGAGATCGGCACCTCGACGCTACAGTCGCGCGCGATTGCCGGCGTCGCCAACGGTACGCTGATCCTCGCCATGCCGGGCTCGACCAAAGCCTGCCGCACCGCCTGGGAAAATATCATTGCGCCGCAGCTGGACGCCCGCACGCGCCCCTGCAATTTTCATCCTCATCTGAAGAAGTAAACCATGTCACAACTGACCCACATTAACGCCGCCGGCGAGGCCCACATGGTAGACGTCTCCGCCAAGGCCGAAACGGTGCGCGAAGCGCGGGCCGAGGCGTTCGTTACCATGCTGCCGGAAACGCTGGCGATGATTATCGACGGCAGCCACCACAAGGGCGACGTCTTCGCCACGGCCCGTATCGCCGGCATTCAGGCCGCTAAGCGCACCTGGGAGCTTATTCCGCTCTGCCATCCGCTGATGCTGAGCAAAGTGGAGGTCAATCTCCAGGCCCAGCCGGAGCATAGCCGGGTGCGCATTGAGTCGCTCTGCCGCCTGACCGGCAAAACCGGCGTTGAGATGGAGGCCCTTACCGCCGCGTCGGTGGCGGCGCTGACCATCTACGACATGTGTAAGGCGGTCCAGAAAGATATGGTGATTGGCCCGCTGCGCCTGCTGGCGAAAAGCGGCGGCAAATCGGGCGATTTCAGGGTGGATGAATGATTAAGGTTCTGTTTTTTGCGCAGGTGCGCGAGCTGGTGGGCACCGACAGTCTGATGCTGGCGTCGTCGCCCGATACCGTAGAGGGCCTGCGCCAGCAGTTGGCGGCGCGCGGCGACCGCTGGGCGCTGGCGCTGGAAGAAGGCAAGCTGCTCGCGGCGGTTAATCAGACGCTGGTGGAGGCAACGCACCCCATCGCCGACGGCGACGAAGTGGCGTTCTTCCCGCCGGTCACCGGAGGCTGAGATGAGCGAAACCCTGATCCGCGTCGCGCCAGACCGCTTTGACGTTGGTCGCGAGTACGGCTGGCTGGCGGCGCGCGACGAAGACGGCGCCGTCGTGACCTTCACCGGCAAAGTGCGTAACCACAATCTCGGTGACAGCGTGAAGGCGCTGACGCTCGAGCACTATCCCGGCATGACCGAGAAGGCGCTGGCTGAAATCGTTGACGAGGCCCGCGGACGCTGGCCGCTCGGGCGGGTGTCGGTCATCCACCGCATCGGCGAGATGTGGCCGGGCGAAGAGATTGTCTTCGTCGGCGTCACCAGCGCCCACCGCAGCAGCGCCTTTGAGGCCGGCGAGTTCATCATGGATTACCTGAAAACCCGCGCGCCGTTCTGGAAGCGCGAAGCCACGCCGGAGGGCGAGCGCTGGGTTGAGGCCCGCGACAGCGACCAGCAGGCCGCCGGGCGCTGGTAGCTATTCTTTTAGCCTGCTTGTGTTACGCTTAGCGATCATACACCGTTAAACAGAGGGATTGATTGTGGATCGATACACGCGTAACGACGCCATCGTGCAGGGGCGCAGCGGCCTGCAGACCTACATGGCGCAGGTCTACGGCTGGATGACCTGCGGGCTGCTTTTAACCGCCTTCGTGGCCTGGTTTGCCGTCAGGACGCCGGAGGTGATGATGTTCGTCTTCTCCAGCAAAATCACGTTCTTTGGCCTGATTATCGCCCAGCTGGCGGTGGTGTTCGTGCTCTCCGGCATGGTGCACCGCCTGAGCGCGGGCGTGGCGACGACGCTGTTTATGCTCTATTCGGCGCTCACCGGGCTGACTCTCTCCAGCATCTTCGTGGTCTATACCTACAGCTCGATTGCCAGCACCTTCGTGGTGACGGCGGGCATGTTCGGCGCCATGAGCCTGTTTGGCTATACCACTAAGCGCGACCTGAGCGGCATGGGCAAAATGCTGTTTATGGCGCTGATCGGCATTATCCTCGCATCGCTGGTGAATATCTGGCTGAAAAGCACGCCGCTGATGTGGGCGGTGACCTATATCGGCGTGGTGGTGTTTGCGGGGCTGACCGCCTACGACACGCAGAAGCTGAAGGCTATCGGTGAGCAGATTGACGTCCGCGACGCCAGCAGTCTGCGCAAATACTCGATTCTCGGGGCACTGACGCTGTACCTCGACTTTATCAACCTGTTCCTGATGCTGCTGCGCATTATGGGCAACCGGCGCTAGGTTTTCCCCTCACTCTAACCCTCTCCCTCAGGGGAGAGGTTGTGCCCGTTTTTCTTCCTCTACCCTGTGGGGCTGTTTCTTATACACAAAATTTCGGATAAGTCAGCCAGACGCTTGTCTTGACTGAGGGTTTTAATTCCGGCTAAAAATCGCCTCAGATTCTGACGTCTGGCCGGGGCAGCCCGCAGGGATGCGGGCTGAGGGCGCGACTTACAGGGATGTTGCATCGCGCCCGTACCCGAAAGCCAGACGTCAGAATCTGAGGTTCCGCGCAGCGGCGATTTTTGTTGCCGGGAGCCGGGATTGTCAAGGGAGCGGCGGCGAGCTCCCTTGACACGTTCACCGTAGAAAGCCTGACAGAGAAGCGGAGTTGTTATAGTGAACGGAACTATTCCACCATTCATAACATATTGTTTTTTTAAGCTCCTCACGCCACTTCTCAATCAAAATATGACTAAGAGACAGACTGTGGGGAAAGAGTCGGGGGGAGGGGGCAAACTACTCCGCCATCGCCTTCTCATTCTTCGCCCGCAGCTTTTTCGCCCGCCCCTCAAGCCACAGATAGCCCACCGTCGCCAGCGCCAGCGGAATAAAGAAGTAGAGCACCCGGTAGGCGAGCAGGGCGGCAATAATCTTCCCCTGGGAGATATCCTGTCCGGCCAGCAGGGCGATAAATACCCCCTCCAGCACGCCGATCCCCGCCGGAATATGCACGATCACCCCGGCGATGCTGCTCACCAGCAGCACGCCCAGCACGAAGAAGTAGTCCACCTGCTGGCCGAGCAGCAGCCAGATAATCGCCCCCATCGCCATCCAGTTGGCGCTGGAGACCGCCAGCTGCACCAGCGCAAAGCGCCAGGAGGGCAGGACCAGCTTCTGGCGCCTCACCGTCAGGTGGCGGCGCTTTGCAAAGGCGCAGGCCCACAGATAGGCCGCAATCAGCAGCAGCAGAACGGCGCCGATAATACGCAGCGTCAGGTCGCTGATATACCAGTGGGCGGGCAGGTTCACTACGCCGATGGAGAAAATTACCCCGGCCAGCAGTACGTAGCCCAGCCAGTTGGTGGTGATACTCAGCGAGAAAATGCGGGTGATAGTGGCGCCCGGCAGGCCGAGGCGGGAGTAGAGCCGGTAGCGCATGCCGATGCCGCCCACCCAGGTGCTGAGCGTCAGGTTGAAGGCGTAGCAGATAAACGATACCAGCATCACCTGGCGGGCCGCGAGCTTGTGTCCGCAGTAGCTGCGGGCCATCAGGTCGTAGCCGCCGTACAGCACATAGCTGACGATCACCAGCCCCGCCGCCGCCAGCAGCGCGGTGCGGTTATAGTGGCGGATCACGTCCCACACTTCGTGCCAGTCGACCTTGCGGGCGTAAACCACCAGCAGGACGGCGACGGCAATGAAAAACAGCCAGGTAAGGATTTTTTTAGCCAGCGTCCAGCGCGCGCGTTTCATCAGAATTTAGCTCCTGAACCTTCGGGTTCTACGCGGTCCTGGGTTTCCATCGTGGTCTGCACCGGCGGCGGCGGGGTCACCTCCGCAAGCTTCGGCGTATGCGCCGGCAGCCAGCCGACAATGGCCGGGAAGTGGCGCAGGAAGTGGAACGCCAGCACGCTCTTGGTCAGATTCCACCAAGTGCGCTTCGGCAGCAGCGCCCCGTCTACCAACTGGCTGTCGTTGTTGATAAGCGACATCAGGTTCTCGCGCAGGGTCTGGTTAAACTGCCGATCGTGGATAATCAGGTTTGCCTCCAGGTTGAGCGACAGGCTCAGCGGATCGAGGTTGCTGGAGCCCACCGTTGCCCAGTAGTCGTCCATTAACGCCACCTTGCCGTGCAGCGGACGGCGCTGATATTCGTACACTTTCACGCCGCCTTTAACCAGGTAGTTGTAGAGCAGGCGGGCGCCGACCTTAACAATCGGCATATCCGGCTCGCCCTGGACCACCAGCTTGACGCTGACCCCGCGCCGGGCCGCGTTGCGCATGGCGTGCAGCAGGCGATAGCCGGGGAAGAAGTAGGCGTTGGCGATGATCACCTCGCGCTTTGCATTAGCCAGCATCTTCAGGTAGTGGCGTTCGATGTCGTCCGAATGCTCGTTGTTATCGCGCCAGACGAACAGCGCCTGGGCCTCGCCGGGCGCGCAGTTCTCCTCAAGGCGCGAGCGGCGGTGCCAGAAGCGCCGGGCGCGCTCTTTGCCCGGCAGGTTCTCCAGCTCAAACTGCAGAATATCGGCCACCACCGGCCCTTCGACGCGCACCGCGTAGTCCTGCTTGGACTCCGGGCCGTAGTCGGACATATGCTCGGCGGAGTAGTTGATGCCGCCGACGAAGGCCACTTCGCAGTCGATGACCACGATTTTGCGGTGCATCCGGCGGAACAGATTGGTGCGCATACCGAACAGGCGCGGGCGCGGGTCGTAATAGCGGACCGTGACGCCCGCCGCCGCCAGCTCGCCGACGAAGTTTTCGCTGAGGTCCGGCGAACCGTAGGCGTCGAGGAGAACCTCGATTGCCACGCCGCGCCGGGCGGCCTTCAGCAGCGCGGCGTGCAGCTGCCAGCCGACGTTGTCCTCAAACCAGATAAAGGTTTCAAGGATGATTTTGCTTTTGGCGTTTTCGATAGCGCCAAACACCGCCGGATAGTACTCATCGCCGTTTTCCAGCAGCTCAATCTTGTTTTTTTCCCGCCATTGGCATCTCAAAGGTGGATCTCCGCGCTAAGGGGTGCGTGGTCGGACAGGTGCCGCCACTCTTTCAGCGCCAGCGCTTCCGGGAGGCTGGCGCGGGCATTTTTGACATAGATGCGATCGAGCCGCAGCAGAGGAAAGCGCGCCGGAAAGGTCCGCGCCGGGCGACCGCGGGCGCGGGTGAATATCTCCTCCAGACCGGCGCTGCGCTCAAGCGGCGCATTTGCCCGCTGACGCCAGTCGTTGAAGTCTCCGGCCAGCAGCACCGGCTCCTCCGGCGGCAGCGCATTGATGATATCTGCCAGCATTAGCAGCTGCGCCTGGCGGTGGGCTTCGCGCAGGCCGAGGTGCGCGCAGAAGGCGTGTACCGGCGCGGCGCGCTGCGGCGGAGCGATGCGGCAGTAGAGCAGGCCGCGCTTTTCGCTGCTGCCAACAGAGATATCATGATTCTCAAAGTGCACGATAGGGTAGCGCGACAGAATGGCGTTACCGTGGTGCCCCTCCGGATAGACGGCGTTGCGGCCATAGGCGTACTCGCTCCACATCGTATCCGCCAGAAACTCGTAGTGGCTGGCGGCAGGCCAGTTCTCCACCCGCAGCGAGTGGGCCTCGTGTTCGCCGAGCACTTCCTGCAGGAACACGATGTCTGCCCCCACGGTGCGCACCGCGTCGCGCAGTTCCGGCAGCATAAAGCGGCGGTTAAACGCGGCGAAGCCTTTATGGGTGTTGATCGTGAGTATTTTTAGCGCAAATGGGGACGTTTTCTGGGTCATATTCTCCTGCCAGCGTCACTCTCCTGAATAAAATAGTGTAGTTGGCGTCACAAAAAGATGCGTCGTTACGGAATTTTCCGTAAAGTTCAGTACTCTAAAGAACAGTTGAAAATGCTTCCGGAGAGACGACATGAAGTGGCAACAACGAATTCGCGTCGCAACCGGCCTGAGCTGCTGGCAGATTGTCTTGCATTTGCTGGTTGTCGCCGCACTGGTGGCGGGCTGGATGAACGGCATGCTGGTTCGCGTGGGGCTGGGGCTTTGCGCGCTGTATGCGGTTACCATTATTCTGATGCTGGTGCTCCAGCGTCACCACGAAGCGCGCTGGCGCGACATCGGCGACTTCCTTGAAGAGCTGACCACCACCTGGTACTTCGGCGCGGCGGTGATCGCCATCTGGCTGCTGTCGCGGGTGCTGCACAACAATCTGCTGCTGGCGCTGGCGGGCGTGGCTATCCTCGCCGGGCCCGCGCTGCTCTCACTGTTGGTGAAAGAGAAAAACGCCGCTGCGAAATCCTCCCGCCAGCACCGGCGCTAGCCGGTGCGCCTCACGCTATCTTGCGTCGAAAGATAACATAGGCCACTGCCCCGGTAGTGGCCGCAATCAGCAGCAGCGGCCACAGGCTTCCCCACACAATGTCAAAACTCGCATCCTTAAGATAGATCTGCTTGGTGATATCGGTGAAGTGGCGGATCGGGTTTATCCACGTCGCCTTCTGCAGCCACACCGGCATATTCTCCACCGGCGACACGTAGCCTGAGAGCAGGATCGCCGGCATCATAAAGACGAACACGCCGATAAACGCCTGCTGCTGGGTCGCGCACAGGGAGGAGATCAGCAGCCCAAAGCCCACCAGCGACAGGCCGTACATCAGCATGGTGAAGTAGAACAGCAGCAGCGATCCTGAGAAGGGAATTTTATAGGCGAGGATGCCCGCCGCCAGCACGATGCTGGCCTGAAAGGTGGCGACGATCAGCGCCGGAACCGCCTTGCCGACGAACAGCTGCCAGGTGGCCAGCGGCGACACCAGCAGCTGATCCATGGTGCCCTGTTCCCGCTCCCTGGCCACCGACAGGGAGGTCACAATCATCACGCCGATGGTGGTGATCATGGCGATAAGCGACGGCACCACGAACCACTTGTAGTCGAGGTTCGGGTTATACCAGTTGCGCACCACCAGCTCGCTGTTGTTGGGCCGCGCTTTTCCGGCGATCAGCTCCTTCTGATACTGCTCGACCACCTGCTGCAGGTAGTTGGCGGCGATCTGGGCGCTATTGGAGTTGCGGCCGTCGAGGATAATCTGCATCGGCGCCGGCTGCAGATTATCCAGCCGGCGGGAGAAGTCGGCGGGAAAACGCACCAGCAGCAGCGCCTTCTGAGTGTCGAGGGTCGGGCGGATCGCCTGCGGGCTGGTGAGCAGCAGAACGTGCGGGAAGGCTTTGGCTTTGGCGAAGCGCTGGGTCAGCTCCACCGCGTGGCGGCCGTTGTCCTCGTTATAGATAGCGATGGTGGCGTTGGTCACCTCAAGGGTGGCGGCAAAGGGGAACAGCAGCACCTGAATCAGCACCGGCGCAATGAGGATGGCGCGGGTCTGCGGCTCGCGCAGCAGCGACTGGAGTTCCTTACGCACGAGGGTCCACAGGCGATAGAACATACTCTCTCCTTAATCCAGCCGACGCTTAGTCTTCAGCCACGTCAGGCCGATAAACAGCACCGCCGAGGCGATCAAAAACAGCACGTTCACCAGCAGCACAATCGGGATGTTGCCCGCCAGAAACAGGCTCTGCAGGGTGCTGACGAAATAGCGCGCCGGAATGACGTAGGTCACGATGCGGATAGCCGCCGGCATACTGTCTATCTGAAAGATAAATCCCGACAGCATGATGGACGGCAGAAACGCGGCGTTAAGCGCCACCTGGGCGGCGTTAAACTGGTTGCGGGTGATGGTCGAAATAAGCAGTCCCATGCCCAGCGTGCTGAGTAAAAACAGGCTGGTGATCAGAAACAGCAGCAGCAGCGAGCCGCGAAAGGGCACGCCGATGATAAATACCGCTACCGCCATGCACAGCGCCATCGCCAGCATCCCGAGAAAATAGTAGGGAATGAGCTTACACAGCAGCAGCTCAAGGCGGGTCACCTCGGTGGAAAGCAGCGCCTCCATGGTGCCGCGCTCCCACTCGCGGGCAATGACCAGCGAGGTGAGGATAGCCCCAATCACCGTCATGATAATGGTGATCGCCCCCGGAATAATAAAGTGCTGGCTGATGGCGGCGGCGTTGAACCAGTAGCGGGTCTGTACGTCGATCAGCGGCTCAAACGCCTCGCCCCGGTCCTCCGCCCGCTGCATCTGCCAGAGCTGCCAGATGCCCTGCACGTAGCCCTGCACGAAGTTGGCGGTATTGGGCTCGCTGCCGTCGGTAATGACCTGTAGCGGCGCGCTGTCGCCGGGCCGGGCCAGCTGCTCGGCGAAGTTGACCGGAATAACCACCAGGCCGCGAATGCGCCCCGCCTGCATCTTCTCGATCAGCGCCCGGCGGTTATCGCTGACGGTGGCGTCAATGTACGGCGACCCGGTCAGGGCGTGGGTAAAGTCCAGCGCCTCTTTACTCTGCTGCTCCAGCAGCACGCCGACCCGCAGGCGGCTGGAGTCGAGGTTAATCCCGTAGCCGAAGATAAACAGCAGCAGCAGGGGAATGACCACCGCGATAAGCCAGCTGCTGGGATCGCGGACGATCTGGCGGGTCTCTTTTACGCACAGGGCGCGCACCCGGCGCCACGCGAGCAGGCTAGCGGCCATCGGCGTGCTCCTTATCCCAGGTCTGAATCAGCGTAATAAACGCCTGCTCCATGGTCGGATCGCTCTCCTCATCACTCGCGGCCTGGGCCTTCAGCGCATCCGGCGTGCCGCTGGCGATAAGCTTGCCGCGATAAACCAGCCCGATGCGGTCGCAGTATTCGGCTTCGTCCATAAAGTGGGTGGTGACCATCACCGTCACGCCTTTATCCACCATGCTGTTGATGTGCAGCCAGAATTCGCGGCGGGTCAGGGGATCGACGCCGGAGGTCGGCTCGTCGAGAAACAGAATATCCGGCTCGTGCATCAGGGAGCAGGCGAGGGCGAGGCGCTGCTTAAAGCCCAGCGGCAGCGCGTCGGTGGTGTGGTGGCGGATGCCGTCCAGCTCGAAGGCCTCACACATTTTGCCGATCTTTTCGCGCTGGGCGCGGCCGCGCAGGCCGTAGATGCCGGAGAAAAAGCGCAGGTTCTGCTCCACCGTCAGGTTGCCGTAGAGCGAAAACTTCTGCGCCATATAGCCCAGATGCTGGCGCGCTTTGCCGGAGTCGGTCTTCAGATCGCTGCCGAGCACCAGCGCCTGCCCGGAGGTGGGCACCAGCAGGCCGCACATCATTTTAAAGGTGGTGGATTTGCCCGCGCCGTTGGGGCCGAGCAGGCCGAAGATCTCCCCGCGCCTGACGCTGAAATCAACGTGGTCGGTGGCGGCGAAGTCGCCGAACTTTTTCGTCAGCTGACGGGCTTCGATCACCGTCTCCTCTTTGCTGCCTTCGACCCGATGCAGAATGGCGGCCAGGGGCGATTCGGCGGTGCCGGCGCCGCCGAGCAGATCGATAAAGGCGTCCTCGAAGCGCGGATCGGTCTGCGCAATGTCGAGCGGCGGCATCTGCGGCGCGCGCCTGAGATCGTCGGCCGCCGCCTCTTTGCCGAGGATGATGCGCACCGAGCGGCCCTGAATCGTGCCGTCGCTCACCTGCGGCAGCTTCAGCAGCCGCTGCAGCAGCCGACGGTTGTTCTCCTGCGCGCTGGCCACCAGAAGACTGCGTCCGCGCATGGTGTCGGTCAGCGCCTTCGGCTCGCCCTGATAGAGTAGTTCGCCTTCGTTCATCAGCAGCACCTCCCGGCACTGCTCCGCCTCGTCGAGATAGGAGGTGCTCCAGAGGATCAGCATCCCGTCGCCGGCCAGCTCGTGGACCATCTTCCACAGCTCGCGCCGGGAGATCGGGTCGACGCCGACGCCGGGTTCGTCCAGCAGCAGTACCTTTGGATCGCCCACCAGGGTGCAGGCGAGGCCCAGCTTCTGCTTCATGCCGCCGGAGAGCTTGCCCGCCAGCCGCCCGGTAAACGGCTCCAGCGAGGTAAACTCCAGCAGCCGGGCGAAAGTGCGCTCCCGCGCCTCGCCGGTGACGCTGCGCAGATCGGCGTACAGGGTCAGATTTTCCATCACCGTCAGATCTTCATACAGCCCGAACTTCTGCGGCATATAGCCCAGTACCGCGTGCAGGGCGCTGCTGTCGACGAGCGGATCGTAGCCGATGACATCGATGCTGCCCTCATCCGGCTTCATCAGCCCGGCGAGCATCCGCATCAGGGTGGTTTTGCCCGCGCCGTCGGGGCCAACCAGCCCGGTCACGTAGCCCGCGCGGATGCTGCAGTCCAGTCGCGCCACGGCGGGTTTCTCCATCCCGGCAAAGCGCTTAATCAGTCCGTCGAGGCGGATCTGCGATTCACTCATGGCGTTCGTCGTCGGCAAACTGCACCGTCACCGGCATGCCCTGGCGCAGCGTATCGTCCGGATCGGTGACGATAATGCGCAGGCGGTAGACCAGATCGGTGCGCAGGTCGGTGGTTTCAACGGTTTTTGGCGTAAATTCCGCGGTGGGCGACACGAAGCCGATTTTACCGTGATAGGGCTTGTCGGGGCGGCCATCGGTATAGAGCCGCACTTCCCGGCCGGGCTGGGTCTGGTTGAGGCTGGCTTCGTTGACGTAGGCGCGGACCCATACCGGCCGGGTGAGCGACAGGGTCAGCACCGTGTTGCCCGCGCTCAGCATACTGCCCGGCTCCAGCGCGCGGGTGAGGATGGTGCCGTCCGACGGGGCGATCAGCCGGGTGTCCTGCAGATCGAGCCTGGATTGCGCCAGCGCCGCCTGCGCCTGTTCAAGACTGGCTTTGGCCTGGGCGATTTCCTGCGGCCGGTTGCCGGTATGGTACTGGCTGAGCTTGTCCTGGGCCGACTTGAGCGTGGCCTGGGCCTGATCCCGCGACGAGCGGGCGTTCTCCAGCTCGTTGGCGGAGATGGTGCGGCTCTTCCACAGCCCCTGCTGGCGCTGATAGAAGTTGCGGGCGTAATCATAGGCCGCCTGCGCCTGGCGCACCGCGGCCGCGGCCTGGGCTATCTCCTCCTCACGGTAGCCTGCCAGCAGCAGGTCGTACTTCGCCTGCGCGGCGTCGGCATTGGCGATGGCCTGCTGCAGAGCGTGCTGATAGGGCGCGGCGTCCAGTTCGCCGACCTGCTCTCCGGCGCGGACGGCGTCGCCTTCATCGACCTTCAGCGCCTGCAGACGCCCGCCGACGCGAAAGCTGATGTTGACGGTGCGGATATCGACGTTGCCGTACAGCGTCAGCGGCGCGTCCCGGTGCTGCTGATACCACCAGGCGCCGCCCGCAGCGGCGGCAAGCACGATAGCGGCCAGCGCAATAATCAGCGGTTTCTTCATGATGATGCTCCCTGCGTCAGTCCCTGCAGCAGCAGATCGATATGGCATGCGATCACCGCGCAGATTTGCTCGACGTTAGTTTCATTAAACTGCTGCCAGCCGGTGCGCAGCAGGATGGTTTCCCGGGCAATGCGGAACATGATGATTTCGCCCAGCAGGGCGTGCGCGTGCAGAATCGTCTCCGTCGCCGCCGGGTCCCGCCCGGTATAGGCGGCGATAAGTTGCGTCAGGTGATCGTGCATGGGGGCAATCACCCGGTCGTGGATCAGCTGGTAGGCCGCGGTCGGAGAGAGCTGCTCGCGGGAGATAAATTTGCTCAGATTGACCGTATCATCGTGGGTCAGCAGCAGCGTCATATTGCGGCAGGCGGTGAGCAGCAGATCGCGAATCGCGGCCCGGTCCGGCGGCGAGTGCGCCAGCAGCTTTTCACCGGCCTCGACGTGGGCGCGAAGGTTGGTGTTAATAAAGTCGCCGATCCATCCGGCGCAGGCGAGATAGAGATCCTCCTTCGAGCCGAAGTAGTAGGTGATGGCGGCGATATTTTGCCCGGCCTGAGCGGCGATATCGCGGGTGGTGGCATGCAGGCCGTACTCGCCAAACTGGGCGAGGGCGGCGGCGATCAGCTGACTCTTCGCCTGTTCGCCCTTGCTGGTGGTGGTCTGATTCATGGCGCTCGCATTCTTAATCAATCGATTGATTAAAAATAGAACCCCTTCCCGCTTCTGTCCATTGCACGGTGATAAAACGTCCCGTAGATAAACGGCGGAGTGATAATTTATGCGGCCCGTCACAAAAACTGCTACAATCCGACGCTTGCTGACATTGTGGTTTTTGTCAAATACGTCGTTACTATCTCCCTGAAAACTACACCTGTCATGGTCGGGGCGGTTCGGAGTTGTTATGTCTTTTGAAACCCTTGGCCTGAATGCCGAGATCCTGCGCGCCGTTGCCGAGCAGGGCTATCACCAGCCGACCCCTATTCAGCAGCAGGCGATTCCTGCCGTGCTGCAGGGCCGCGATCTGATGGCCAGCGCCCAGACCGGGACCGGTAAAACGGCCGGCTTTACCCTGCCGCTGCTTCAGCAGCTGGTGCAGCGGGAGCCCCATGCGAAGGGCCGCCGCCCGGTGCGGGCGCTGATCCTCACTCCCACCCGCGAACTGGCCGCCCAGATTGGCGAAAACGTTCGCGACTACAGTAAATACCTTAACGTCCGCTCGATGGTGGTCTTCGGCGGCGTCAGCATTAACCCGCAGATGATGAAGCTGCGCAGCGGTGTCGACATTCTGGTGGCGACGCCGGGCCGCCTGCTCGATCTGGAGCACCAGAACGCCGTCAGCCTTAAGGACGTTGAGATTCTGGTGCTGGATGAAGCTGACCGCATGCTCGACATGGGCTTTATCCACGATATTCGCCGCGTGCTGGCGAAGCTCCCGGCGAAGCGTCAGAACCTGCTCTTCTCCGCCACTTTCTCTGATGAGATAAAAGGTCTGGCCGAAAAGCTGCTGCACAACCCGCTGGAGATCGAAGTTGCCCGCCGCAACACCGCCTCCGAGCAGGTGACCCAGCACGTGCACTTCGTTGATAAAAAGCGCAAGCGGGAGCTGCTGTCGCAGATGATCGGCGAAGGCAACTGGCAGCAGGTGCTGGTCTTTACCCGCACCAAGCACGGCGCCAACCACCTTGCCGAACAGCTTAACAAAGACGGTATTACCAGCGCCGCTATCCACGGCAACAAGAGCCAGGGCGCCCGCACCCGCGCGCTGGCGGACTTTAAGTCCGGCGACATCCGCGTGCTGGTCGCCACCGATATCGCCGCCCGCGGGCTCGACATTGAAGAGCTGCCGCACGTGGTGAACTACGAGTTGCCGAACGTTCCGGAAGACTACGTGCACCGCATCGGCCGCACCGGGCGCGCGGCGGCCACCGGCGAAGCGCTGTCGCTGGTCTGCGTTGATGAACACAAGCTGCTGCGCGACATCGAGCGGCTGCTGAAAAAAGAGATCCCGCGCATCGCCCTGCCGGGCTACGATCCGGACCCGAGCATCCAGGCTGAGCCCATCCAGAACGGCCGCCAGGGCCGCGGCGGTCGCGGTCAAAGCCAGGGACAGGGTCGTCGCAACGACCGTCCGGCCGGCAGCGGCCAGCCTAAGCGCAGCGGTGAGGGCCAGTCCCGCCGCACGGACAAACCCGCCGGCGATCAGCCGCGCCGGGAAGGGGCGCCGCGCCGCCGCCGTCCGCGCAAGCCGGCTGCTGCGCAGTAAACAGAAGAGGGCCGCGAAAGCGGCCCTTTTTACATGGTGACTCTTTGATTCCATTCATCCGTATACTGGATGTTGCCTTCGCAGTGCTTCCACATGATTTTTTCATATCTGATCAGTATGGTTTCAAGGTGTTTTCCGGTGCCTGAGCCAGGATATAAGTCCGGCGTTATCGAGACTATTTTTACATTGGCCAGCAGGATATTAAAATATTCTCTCTCAATACCTGCATCGTCGATAGTGTACATTTTGAAGGTTGCCGATTTTAAGGTTAACCCCAGGCTAACGGCTTTATATAAAAGTGGCGTAGTTTTATCAAACTCCTTTTGAAACATGATGGGAGCATGGACTCGGGTTCCCGATAGTTTACCGGTATGGTTATCGGTAGGAATATTGACATTATGTGTCAAGGATGAAAGTTCGATAGCCCCAATGCGGCCGGAAACCATACATGATCCTTCCATTGGCGCACCGCGGTCGTCGGTTAACCATAAATAGGCTGGATTTGACATTAACTGCTCCTTATTAGTCTAATTTATCAAGTTTTTCCAAAATTTTTGAAATGTACTCTCCAAGTATTATGATGCTGATAATAACCAAAGGTATCCAGTAATCAGGAAAGAAAAAAATAAAGAAAATAGCTATGCCAATAATAGATATTGGTGTTAGTATTTCAGTAATTAAAAGAGAGAATAAAGATTTAAACATTGAACTCCCTCCTGATCATCTCAACGGCCCTTTCATAAGGAATGTTATAGTTATGAAGCGTTGCCTTTATAATTTTAAGTATTATTGGCTCTATATAATAATAAAGCATTTCAACTTCGAGTTCATACAGTAAAGCATAATATTTTGGATCTAATGATTTGAGTCTTCTTGCAGCTAAAGCACAATTTTGTTCTAATCCTATAGCTTGTGTAAGCATCACATAAAAGGGTAATCTTTTTGATATTTTTTGTGCAACTATAGATGAAACTAAATCAGATTTAGAGATTGATGTTGATATTGCTAAAATAACAGCGGCCTTGGTCATTTTACTTGTTGCATATGTCGCAGAAAAACCTGCTATCTGTGTGTCTGCATGCCGAATTTTGCTCTGCTGATTCCCCTCTTTATTGTCGGCAACAATGCTATCTATATATACCTTAATCATTAATATAATTACGTCCCGATATCTGTATATTGAGTAAATGGACCGTGCCATGCGTACATCTTCTGCAAAAAGCTCTTTGCAAATATTGTGATATTGGGGGATCAAGCAAGAAGAATACCAGCTAACGCGCTCCAGCCCCGCATAGATATCAGATGCAACCTGCCGCGAAGCCTGGAGGGTCGAATCAAACCCATGCTGCGCATAGAGCGCAAGCTGTCTGTCAGAGTGAAATTTTGCTCTCAATAAATCAGATGCCGACACGATGACCTCCCTGGTAATGTCGAATGGCCTACGGCTAGTGCGTATACCTTGCACCTGTCTAAAATATAGCCACAGGCAACATTTTACATCTCCTTATCGCCAACAGTCCGGGACTGGACTGTTTCAGCCTCCTTGCGCAATCCGGTAAATCGCCATATACTGTATAAATAAACAGTTAAATGAGGTGGCATCATGGCGGTTGAAATCAAATACGTGGTGGTTAGAGAGGGGCAGGAGAAAATGGCTTTCGCGAATAAAAAGGACGCTGACGCTTACGACAAAATGCTGGACCTGGCCTGCGTGCTCGGGGAGTGGCTGCAGCAGAGCCCGGCCGGGCTTGATGAAGCGCAGAGCGACGCGCTGGGCATGTGGCTGGCAGAACACAAAGATGCGCTTGCCGGCGTGCTGAAAAGCGGCAAGCTGCCCGCAGCGGATGCCGAGACTCATGAGGACGCCCCTTCCAACGTCAGCGATCATCCGGTGCGCAAGCGCGATAAGGCGGCGTAACGTGCGCGCGGCGGCAGCGCCATTTGCCCCGCATGGCGGAAAGTGCCAGAATAGTGGCTGTTTGTACAGTATTCGGATGTTTCAATGGCACTCACCGCCGCGCTGAAGGCGCAGATCGGCGCCTGGTATAAGGCGCTCCAGCAACAGATCCCGGACTTTATTCCCCGATCACCGCAGCGGCAGATGATCGCCGACGTGGCGAAAACCCTTGCCGGAGACGACGGGCGCCACCTTGCCATTGAGGCGCCGACCGGCGTCGGTAAAACCCTCTCCTATCTGATCCCCGGCATCGCCATTGCCCGAGAAGAGGACAAAACGCTGGTGATCAGCACCGCCAACGTGGCGCTGCAGGATCAGATTTTCAGCAAGGATCTGCCGCTGCTGAAAAAGATTATTCCCGATCTGCGCTTTACCGCCGCCTTTGGCCGGGGGCGCTACGTCTGCCCGCGTAACCTGGCGGCGCTCTCCGCCTCGGAGTCGACCCAGCAGGACCTGCTGGCATTCCTCGACGATGAACTGGCGCCGAAGAACCAGGACGAACAGAAGCTGTGCGCGAAGCTTAAAGGAACGCTTGATACCTACAAGTGGGACGGCCTGCGCGATCATACCGATCTGGCCATTGATGACGCCCTGTGGAGCCGTCTGAGTACCGACAAGGCCAGCTGCCTCAACCGCAACTGCCTCTACTACCGCGAATGCCCGTTCTTCGTGGCCCGCCGCGAGATCCAGGAGGCGGAGGTGGTGGTCGCCAACCACGCGCTGGTGATGGCGGCGATGGAGAGCGAGGCGGTGCTGCCGGAGCCGAAGAATCTGCTGCTGGTGCTCGACGAGGGCCATCACCTGCCGGACGTCGCCCGCGACGCGCTGGAGATGAGCGCCGAAATCACCCCCGGCTGGTACCGGCTGCAGCTGGATCTGTTCTGCAAGCTGGTGGCAACCTGCATGGAGCAATTTCGCCCGAAAACCACCCCGCCGCTGGCGGTGCCGGAGCGGCTGGCGGACCACTGCAGCGAGCTGCACGAGCACATTACCGCCATGAACAACATCCTCGGCCTGCTGATGCCTTCCGGGCAGGAGGCCGAGTATCGCTTCCCGATGGGCGAGCTGCCCGCAGAGGTAATGGAACACTGTCAGCGCCTGGCCAAGCTCAGCGACATGCTGCGCGGCCTGGCGGAGCTGTTTCTCAACGATCTCAGCGAAAAGACCGGCGCGCACGATATCGTGCGCCTGCACCGCATCCTGCTGCAGATGAACCGCGCGCTGGGCATGTTTGAGTCCCAGAGCAAGCTGTGGCGGCTGGCGTCGCTGGCCCAGGCCTCCGGCGCGCCGGTCAGTAAATGGGCGACCCGCGAGCTGCGCGACGGCCAGCCCCACGTCTGGTTCCACTGCGTCGGTATCCGCGTCAGCGATCAGCTGGAGAAGCTGCTCTGGCGCAGCGTGCCGCATATCGTCGTCACTTCCGCCACCCTGCGCTCGCTCAACAGCTTCTCCCGCCTGCAGGAGATGAGCGGCCTGAAAGAGAAGGCGGGCGACCGCTTCGTTGCCCTCGACTCGCCGTTTAACCACGTGGCGCAGGGCAAAATTCTGATCCCGAAGATGCGCTATGAGCCGCTGATGGAGAACGAAGAGCAGCATATCGCCGAGATGGCGGCCTTCTTTCGCCAGCAGGTCGAGCGCGAGGCCCACCGCGGTATGCTGGTGCTGTTTGCCAGCAACCGGGCGATGCAGCGCTTCCTTGAGCACGTGATGGATCTGCGGCTGATGCTGCTGGTGCAGGGCGATCAGCCCCGCTACCGGCTGGTGGAGCTGCACCGCAAGCGGGTCGAGAGCGGCGAGCGCAGCGTGTTGGTGGGGCTGCAGTCGTTTGCCGAAGGACTCGATCTTAAGGGCGAGCTGCTAAGCCAGGTACATATCCACAAAATCGCCTTTCCGCCTATCGACAGCCCGGTGGTGATCACCGAGGGCGAGTGGCTTAAGAGCCTCAAGCGCTATCCCTTCGAAGTGCAGAGCCTGCCGAGCGCCTCGTTTAATCTTATTCAGCAGGTCGGCAGGCTTATCCGCAGCCACGACTGCTGGGGAGAGGTCATCATTTACGACCGGCGGCTGCTGAGTAAAAGCTACGGCCAGCGCCTGCTGAACGCGCTGCCGGTATTTCCTATTGAGCAGCCCGACGCGCCTGAAGGTATAGTAAAGGTAAAAACCAACACCGTTCGCCGCAGAAGGCGATAACAGGAGCAGGCACGTGGACTATCGCAATATTATTAAAGAGGTTGGCCGGGGCAAAAACCACGCCAGGGATCTGGACGCCGACACCGCCCGCGAACTCTATACCCTGATGCTCAGCGGCGAGGTGCCCGAGCTGGAGCTGGGCGGTATTCTGATCGCCCTGCGCATCAAGGGCGAAGGCGAGGCCGAGATGCGCGGCTTTTACGAGGCGATGCAGCAGTGCACGGTGAAGCTGACGCCGCCCATCGGCAGACCGCTGCCGGTGGTGATCCCAAGCTACAACGGCGCCCGCCGCCAGGCGAACCTCACGCCGCTGCTGGCGATACTGCTGCACCGGCTCGGCTTCCCGGTGCTGGTGCACGGCGTCAGCCACGATCCAACCCGGGTGGTCAGCGAAACGATTTTTTCGCTGCTCGGCATTGAACCGGCGCTGCACGCCGGGCAGGCGCAGGCCCGCCTTGACGGCCATCAGCCGGTATGGATGCCGGTAAGCGCACTCTGCCCGCCGCTGGAGGCACAGCTGGCCCTGCGCTGGCGTATGGGCGTGCGCAACAGCGCCCATACGCTCGCTAAGCTGGCGACGCCTTTTGCCGAAGATGCCGCCCTGCGTCTCTCCAGCGTGTCGCATCCCGAGTACATTCCGCGCGTCGGGCAGTTTTTTGCCAGTATCGGCGGCCTGGCGCTGCTGATGCCCGGCACGGAAGGCGAGGTGTACGCCAACCCGCAGCGCTGCCCGCAGATAAGCCTTATCGATCGCCGGGGCATCAGCGTGCTGGTTGAGCGTCAGGAGGAGGGCCCTGCGGTATCGCTGCCGGCGTCTAAAGATCCCGAGGTGACCGCCCGCTGGGTTGAGCGCTGCGCGGCGGGCGTCGAGCCAATACCGGCGCCGATTAAAACGCAGCTGGCCTGCTGCCTGCTGGCAGCCGGGGAGGTGGAGACGCTGGAGGCGGGAATGCAGCGGGTCAACGACTGCTGGTAACGCGGGTAAACGGCGGACAAAAAAAAGCCCGCTCACACTGAGCGGGCAAAAGGGTTAATAACAGCAGTATCAATAACAATGAGGGTTCATACACTTCACTTCACACAATTACTTGTAGATCACCGCAGTGCCGCTGATTTTATTGTTGTTGGTGGCAGAGGTGATGCTATAGCCCGTGGCGCCAGCGGCAGCCGCTTTTTCGGCTAACTGCGCTTCCATTCCGTCCAGCGTCGTCGCACCGTAGGCTGAAACAGTACCTACTTTCTGCATGCCCTGCGCTTGCGCGGGGGTCACAGGCTGAGCTGCGAAAACACCAAAAGAGAGCGCGGAGAGTGCAACAGCGATAGCAGCAGATTTGATAGTTTTCATAGTCAGTTCCTCACGGCGTTGTTTTTTGCAGGTGATGTTGTTCTGTTCTGTCGATGTGAGAAGTATCACGCTTTCCGATGGCAGATAAAATCGAATAGAATCGACAGACAAAATCAAAAAAATTGAATAATTAATAATTTATTGATTATTAATAAATAATTTTGCAAACAAGGCAGGTAAAAAAGCGAAGGGCGTAGTTGGCGATAATTAAGGCACATTTTGCGACGTCGATCGCTAAAAACTGTGCTCGTAAGGAAAGTCTGATATTTTGTTTTTTCAGACTATGATTTTGTAAATCAGCGTCTGTTTACCTTTATAACTGAATTTATTTATTGCCAATGTCGTTTTGTGTGGTTTTTTATACTGACGTTTTTTACGCGTGGCGTCAATGGAAGATATGCAGCGCCCGCGGAGAAAAACGGGCGCCGGATGGGGAACAAATTATTTGTAGATAGTGGCGGTGCCGTACATCTTATTGGTGCCGCCTGCCGCGTTGATCGAGTAGCCGGTGGCGCCCTGCTGCCCGGCTTTTTCCGCCAGCCGCTGCTGCAGTTCATCAAGGTTAGTGGCGCCGGTGACTGAAACCGTACCCGCCGGGCGCAGCTGGCCGGTATCGCTTTCAGTAAGAGGCTGGGGAGCGGCGAGGGCCGCAAAGGCGAGCACAGACAGCGCGCCGGCCGCCAGCGGGATTAGCACTTTCTTCATCACGTCATCCTCTCTGTTACTGCGGGACTTTTTAAGTGTAGGCCGCCGCGCGCGTAGAAAACGCGCAAAATCCTGGTGGATGCGCCGCAGTTTTTCGAATGACATTTTCTGACCAGGCGTTGACAAATCAGCCACAATTAAGCGGCTGATTTGTCGAAGTTATCTTGCATCCGGACGCGTCAGATCGAAGCGCAGGCTTTCATCAATGGTGTAGTAGGCGCTGGGGCCTCCGGCGCGCAGTGCGGGGCGGGCTCTGGCGGTCTGATAGATACCGTCTTCCAGCAGCGACTCGTCGATATGTACCGCCACCACTTCGCCAAGGACCAGCCAGCTCTCGATGGCCGCGCCGTCGGCAGCGGTAAGCTGGATGCACTGGGTGAGCCGGCACTCGAAGTTGACCGGACTCTCGGCTACCCGCGGCGCCTTCACCAGGCGGCTGGCCGCCGGCGTCAGCCCGGCGCGGACAAATTCATCCTCCCCGCGCGGCAGCGTGGCCGATGTCTCATTCATCGCCCCCGCAAGCTCCACCGTCGCCAGGTTCCAGACGAATTCGCCGGTATCGACGATGTTCTGCACGCTGTCCTTCCAGCCGCTGCTGGCAAAGCCGATAATCGGCGGGCGGTAGTTGAAGCAGTTGAAGAAGCTGTAGGGCGCGAGATTGCGCTGGCCTTCGCCGTTGAGTGAGGCGATCCAGCCGATGGGTCGGGGGCCGATAATCGCGTTAAGCGGGTCGTGGGGCAGGCCGTGGCCGCTTTTGGGCTGATAAAAATACATAGAGCACCTTGATCTGAGAGTGTCCGACCAGCGTCACTTATTTACCTCGCCGCCGTCAACGGGTATCTTACGCAGCCGTTAACAGGAGAATGCTATGAAACCCCAGAAGCCGGGTCTGCACCCGCGCAACCGCCATCGCGACCGCTACGATCTTCCCGCCCTGTGCGAGTCCACGCCGTCGCTGTCGGCGTTTATTGTCAACAATCCCGCCGGCGAGCCAACGGTAAATTTTGCCGATCCGCAGGCGGTGAAAGCGCTCAACAAGGCGCTGCTGGCACACTTCTACGCGGTGAGCGGCTGGGATATTCCGGACGGCTTTCTCTGCCCGCCGGTGCCGGGCCGGGCGGACTACGTCCACCACCTGGCGGACCTGCTGGCGGAAGAAGGCGCGGAGGGCGCCTGCGACGTGCTGGATATCGGCACCGGCGCCAATCTGATTTATCCGCTGATTGGCCGCCACGAATACGGCTGGCGCTTTACCGGCACTGAGATAAGTCCGCAGGCGATGCAGTCGGCGCAGGCCATCATTGATGCCAATCCGGGCATCAGCCGCCAGATCCGCCTGCGCAGGCAGAAAGATCCCGCGGCGATCCTCACCGGCGCTATCCATAAGAACGAGAGCTATCACGCCACCATGTGCAATCCGCCGTTCCACGATTCGGCCGCCAGCGCCCGCCAGGGGAGCGAGCGCAAGCGCCGCAACCTCGGTCAGCGGCAGGATGAGGCCCTTAACTTCGGCGGCCAGCAGCAGGAGCTGTGGTGCGAAGGGGGCGAGGTGGCCTTTATCCGCAAAATGATTGCCGAGAGCCGCCAGTTTGCCCGCCAGGTGAAGTGGTTTACCACGCTGGTCTCGCGCGGCGACCATCTGCCGCTGATCTATCCCGCGCTAAACGAGGCCGGGGCGGTCAGGGTGGTAAAAAAAGAGATGGCCCAAGGGCAGAAGCAGAGCCGCTTCATTGCCTGGACCTTTATGGATGACGCCAGGCGCCGCCGCAACGCCTGAGCCGCTAGAGCGTCGGCGCCTCGCCGGGCGGTAGCGGCGCCGACTCCGGGCCCGGCAGCAGCTGGTACGTCTGCACCGGGGCGCGGATCCCCGCCTCGTCAAAGTGCTTCTTCACCTGGGCGTCCAGCGCGTAGCGCACCGTCCACTGCTTGAGCGGCAGGGTAGTGAACGACACCCGCAGCGTGAAGCCGGTACTGGTCAGGCCCACCAGCCCGGAGAAGGAGGGCTCGCCGATGATAAGCCCGCGAATATCCTCCTGCGCCAGCAGCGCGCTGACCGCCGCCTTCAGCGCGTCATTAGCGCGGTCTGTATCTTCGCTGCGGTCTACGTCGTAGTTGGCCACCACCGAGCCGATGCCGCGCACGAAGTTGGCGAAGGTGCTTATCGATGACCAGGGGATAATGTAGTAGGCCCCGGTATCCATGCGAATGCCCACCGAGCGAATCGACATCCTCTCCACGGTGCCGGTCAGCGAGCCGATCGTCACTAAATCGCCGGTATCCATCCCGTTCTCCACCTGAATAAAGATGCCGGTGATGATGTCCTTGACCAGCGTCTGGGCGCCGAAAGAGACCGCCAGTCCCAGCGCCCCGGCCCCGGCCAGCAGCGGGGCTATATTCACTCCGATCTCCGAGAGCAAAATCATCACCGTGATGGTCGTAATGACCACCGCGATGGCGTTGCGGAACAGCGACAGCAGGGTACGCGCGCGGGCGCTGGGCAGCGGACGTCCGTGGTGATCGGAGGCCAGCTGGTTCTCAATCAGGCTGGCGAGCAGCGTCCAGCCCACTGCCGAGAAGAAGAGGATCAGCGCGATGCGGATCAGCACATCAACGACCTTTTCACCCGACTCGCTGTGCAGCCAGCGGCTGAGGTCAAACAGCCCCCAGGCGTTGAGCAGCAGCATGATAGCCACGCACACGGTCAGGATCCGCGCCGCTTTGAGCGAAACTGAGATCCAGCCGTTGAGCCGCTTCTGCAGCTCGGGGTAGCTGCGCCGCATCTCCGGCGAGAGGGTGATGGTTTTGGCTATCCAGCGCGACAGAATGCCCGATACGAAGGCCGCGATAGCGACGGTGGCGAGGCTCTTTAGCGAACCGCTCATCATATACTTCAGGCTGTTGCCCGGATCGAACAGCGAGAAAAAGAACAGCACCAGGAAATAGGCAATCGCCAGCCAGTGCCAGATGTGCGAGAAGATCCTGATGCAGAGGCTAAAGAAGGGCAGGGAGCGATCTGCCAGATCGACCAGACCGCGGGTGATCGCCTTTTTATTGTGGGCGATCAGCCACAGCCCCCACAGCGTAATGGAAAGCATGATTACCAGGTTGGCCAGCGCCCCGGCCTGCACGTTGACTTGATTCGAGATAATGGGCACGGCAACGATCAGCCCGTAGCCGGTCATGCTGCTCAGCGCGCTCAGGTGTCTGCACCAGTAGCGCGCCGTCTCTTCCCGCAGGGTGAAGGGGCGCAGATCCGGCACCTGCGGGCTGAAAATCAGCCGCAGCACCGCTTTGAAAAACTCAATCAGCGCAAAGGCGTTGAGGAGCAGGCTCTTCTGAAAGGCGATAGTGGCGTTACCGGCATTAAGCCTGTCGCTGACCAGCTCGCCGACGAACAGCGTCAGCGCGAGCAGCAGCATATCCAGCGCGAAGGCGCCGAGGATGGTTGCCGGCAGGTGCAGCCAGCTGCTGCGATCGTGATTTTTCTTGCGCCCCCAGTGGCCCATTCTGCGCATCAGCGGCAGTACGGCCAGGCGCAGCAGGCCATAGAGGGCAAAGACCAGCGCCGCCAGCATCAGAAAGTGGGTCAGGGCATTGGTGAAGGTCTGCGGATTAAAGCGCTTATGCGGTTCGCCGGAGATATTGCGCCACAGCTGGGCAAAGCGGGAGGAGAAGGCATCGCTGAACTGCCGCCCGACGAGGGAGAGGTTCTCAAGGACGGTTTTATCCTCCTGCGCCGGGGGCGGCGTAAGCGCCGCCGTTGCCTGGGCCGGCGGCGCGGCGGCGGCGCTGCGCAGTTGGGCAATCAGCTCCTTACGCGCGGCGTCATTTTCCAGCACATCGGCGAGCGCGGCGTAGGCGGCTTTTTTCTGCGCGGCGTCGGGTTCGGCGCTCTGCGACGCGGAGGGCGGCGCAATGGGAACCGCCGCCTGCAGCGGCGCGCAGAGTAGCGAGAGGATAAGTAGCAGGAACCGCAGCACGGAAGACTCCCTTTAAAATTCAACAAAATGACAAGTATAGCGGCTATCGGGAGAGTGCGGGCTCCCTCGCCCGGAAGCGAGGGAGGCGGAGTGTTAAGAGACGTGCTGTAAGAACTCCCTCAGGCGCTGGCTGGGCGGGTTTTCAATCAGCGCCTGCGGATTGCCATCTTCGGCTATCCGGCCCTTATCGATGAAAATCAGCCGCGAGGCCACCTTTTCGGCAAAGCCGATTTCGTGGGTGACGATAACCATCGTCATTCCCTCTTCGGCCAGGTCCTGCATCACCTTCAGCACTTCGTGACGCAGCTCCGGATCGAGGGCGGAGGTCGGTTCATCAAACAGCATCATTTTCGGCCTTACCGCCAGCGCGCGGGCGATAGCGACGCGCTGCTGCTGGCCGCCGGACAGCTCTGATGGATAGTGATGCCCGCGCTCCGCGAGGCCCACCTTTGCCAGCAGCGCTTTGGCCTGCTTTTCCGCTTCCGCTTTGGCGGTGCCGCGCACCCGCAGCGGGCCAAACATCACGTTTTCCAGCGCCGTGAGGTGCGGGAAGAGATAGAACTGCTGAAACACCATCCCCGCCTCCTGGCGGATCAGGCGCTCGTCCACTTTCGGATCGTTGACCTTCAGGCCGTCGACGATCAGATCGCCGCTGGTGACCTCCTCCAGCTTGTTGATGCAGCGCAGCAGCGTTGACTTGCCGGAGCCGGAAGGGCCAATAATGACCACCACCTCGCCCTGGGTGATGTTGAGGTCGATATCGTGCAGCACCTGGGTCTTGCCGAAGTGCTTGGAGACATTTTTAAATTCAATCACAGGATTTTCATCCTCTTTTCAAGGCTGCGGAGCACCAGGTTCAGCACCTGGGTAATGATCAGGTAGATGATGCCGACGGCGGTCCAGATCTCCAGCGCGCGGAAGTTGCCGGCGATGATCTCCTGGCCGCTGCGGGTCAGCTCCGCCGCGCCGATGACGATAAACAGCGAGGTATCTTTAATGCTGATGATCAGCTGGTTGCCCAGCGATGGCAGCATGCGGCGCAGGGCCAGCGGCATGATCACGTGGCGGATGGTTTCCCGCCGCGACAGCCCCAGGGCCAGGCCCGCTTCGCTAAAGCCTTTATGAATCGACAGCACCGCGCCGCGGGTGATCTCGGCGATATAGGCGCCGGAGTTAATCATGATGGTGATCACCGCCGCCGTGAACGTATCGATGCGCAGATCCGGCATGGCCATCGGCAGGGCGAAGTAGATATACATTACCTGCACGACGATCGGCGTACCGCGGATAATTTCAATAAACACCAGCGCGATGTGATTGGTTATCCAGCCGCCGTAGGTGCGCGCCAGACCGGCGACCAGGCCGATGATAATGCCGCCGGCGAGGCCGAGGACTGAGATCCACAGGGTCATCTTTGCGCCGGTCAGCAGCGCCGGCAGCGCTGGCCAGATGACGCTCCAGTCAAACTCCATAATACATTCCTGTTACCGTGTTGTTACGAAGGGCGAAGCGTCGCCCATAAAAGCAGGCCCGGGGCGCGAAGCGCGCCGCCGGGCACCGGACTATATTCAGGGGCGGTTATTTCGGCTCGCTGCCGAACCACTTTTTATAGATTTCGTTGTACTCACCGTTTTCATGCAGCTTTTTCAGCGCGCCGTTCACTTTTTCACGCAGTTCATCGCTGCCTTTCGGGAAGGCGATGCCGTACTGCTGGGCTTCAAGAGACTCGCCGACGGCCTTAAACTGGCCGTTGCCTGCCGTTTTGATGAAGTAGAGGATGTTTGGCGTATCGTGCAGAACGGCGTCCGCGCGGTTAGTGCCAAGCTCCATATAGGCGTTGTCGATGTTCGGGAACTGGCGCAGATCTTTGGTTTTGATGTTGGCTTTTGCGTAGTCAACGGAGCCGGTGCCGCTCTTCACTGCCACCACCTTGCCGTCCAGATCCTTCACGCTCTTGATGCTGTCATTGTTGGCCTTGACCATTACCAGCAGGCCGCTCTTGTAGTAGCCGTCGGAGAACTCAATGGCTTTTTTGCGCTCGTCGGTGATGGTGATCCCCGCCAGCGCCAGATCGACGTTCTTGGTCTGCAGGGCAGGAATGATGCCGCTGAAGTCCATCGGCTTGAGGGTGTAATCAAGCTTCAGCTCTTTGGCGATAGCCGCCCACAGGTCGATATCGAAACCGACGTATTTATCACCCTGCTTAAACTCGAAGGGAACGAAGGCGGTGTCGGTAGCGACGACCAGTTTTTTATCCGCCGCATGCGCTGAGACCGCCAGGGCCAGCGTCAGCGCAGCCAGGGAAACTTTTAATACAGACTTCATAGCATTTCCTTTTATATCCACGGGGCAATCCCCAGCGAGAACGATTCGCCTATGAAAGAATCGTGCCAGTTTTACAACCTGTTGTTTTTGCAGCGAGGCGCAGGCGCAATTGCACACAAAGAGGCACTTATGCACCTTTTTGGTGCGCTATTTTGGTGCGTATTACGCAGCGCGAGCCGCCAGCGGTTATTTAGCGTAAATTACGGTGATAAAACAATCTTCTGTTAACGATTGTGTGAGGTGATGATTACAAATAGGTAACTTTTGCGGGGCGTAAACGGTGGGGGCGCACTATAAAAGTGCAAAACCCCTCCGGAGAGGGGCTGTTTGGCGAAGGCTGGCGGGTTACTCGATGTTGGACTCGATGAACCACAGGAACTGATCCAGGTCGCGGGATGCGGCGGTAAAGATATCGGCGGTGTCTTCATCTTTCGCTTCGTCGATGGCTTTACGTACGTCGTTAGCGACGACAGCGTAGCGATCGGCCAGCTCTTTCAGGTGATCCTGAACGGTATGAATGTCCAGCGGATAGCTTTTCAGCGCAGTTTTGCTGTTAATAACCTGGGTAGTGCCAAGGGCAACGCCGCCCAGCTGCACGGCACGCTCGGCCATGGTATCCAGGTGCCCTACGAGGGAAGTGCGGAAGCCGTCGAGCATTTCGTGAACGGCAATGAAGTTTGCACCGCGCATATTCCAGTGGGCCTGCTTGGTAATCAGAGACAGGTCAATGAACTGGATCACCTGGCGATTAAGCAACTCGATGGTCGCTTTTTTTACGCTGTCCGATACATCGTTACGGGTATAAAGCAGATTAGATGCTTTGGTTTTTACCAGTTTAGCGGTACTCATAATCCATATCCTCTTGATGTGATTGTCCCAGTAAATTTCGGGATTAAGTATAGCACCGGTTTAAAACTTTGCAGGAAAGTTAATGCCTATCGGTTTAATAGCGCTGAACATAAGGTTTTATGTTAAGTTTTTATTAAACAGAGGGTTAGCGACTTTTGTGTAAATGATTCTTAATTTTAGACTGAGAATCTGTTTTGCCCGCGCGCTATTTTCTGCGGCTGAATATTGTAAGCAGAAATAATCGTCAAAATAGCCGCATGCCGCGCGGTTAATTAACGTCAACATTTTCCAGCCGGGTTTCCCGGCGCAGGGTTAACGTCGATCCGACGGAGGCCGTAATGATGGCGCCCAGCGCCAGCGTCTGACTCAGGGTGAGCGTTTCGCCGAGGAAAATCATACCGGACAGTGCGGCGAGCGCGGGCTCCATGCTCATCAGGGTGCCAAAAGTGCGGGTTGGCAGGCGGGTCAGGGCGACCATCTCCAGCGAATAGGGCAGCGCCGTAGAGAGGACCGCGATGCCCAGGCCCAGCGGCAGCAGCGATCCGTGCCACAGCGCATCGCCCGCCTGCAGCACGCCGACGGGAACAAATACCGCCGCGGCGATAAGCGATCCCATGGCGACGGTGGCCGGCCCGTGTTCCTCGCCGGCGCGCTGGCCGCTGATGATGTATACCGCCCAGCAGGCGCCGGCGCCCATTGCCAGCGCGGCCCCCGTCAGATCCAGGTGGGCCGCGTTCTGGCCGAGCGGCAGCAAAAACCACAGCCCCGCCACCGCCAGTGCAACCCATACAAAGTCTACCGGACGGCGGGAACCGAAGAGGGCCACCGCCAGCGGTCCGGTAAACTCCAGCGCTACCGCAATCCCCAGCGGTATCCGCTGAATGGAGAGATAGAAAAGGTAGTTCATCGCCCCCAGCGACAGGCCGTAAAGCAGCAGCGGGAGCCGCTGCTCGCGGGTGAAGCGCAGTCGCCAGGGCTTAAAGATAACCACCAGGATAAGCGTGCCCAGCGCCAGCCGCAGGGCGGTTACGCCTGGCGCGCCCACCAGGGGAAACAGCGACTTGGCAAGCGACGCGCCGCTCTGGATGGAGCTCATGGCGATAAGCAGGACGACGATGGGTAACCAGACGGCGGTTTTTCGCGAGGGGGCAGGCATCCTTTCTCCGTAGACATCATCAGGAAGTGTAAAAGGGGCAGTGTAATTGAATAAATCTGTTGCGGTTTAGCGATTGTTGAAAAAAATCGCAGTCGGGCAACGTAGAATAAGTTCAGTTCGTTAAGAGAAATCGCGTGAATTTCGGATTAATCCGGATATTCGCGAGATTTGTTAAGCGCATAATAGCGAAATAAACAGGAAACTCTCTGATTTCTAACAGAGTATGTGTAAAAAGGAAACATTTCCTTACACCAAAAACCCGGTTAGACAACGAGATTGACCAAGAGTTTCCTGAAATTTGTTGATATATTTAAATCTTACGGATTACTTGAAGCACATTTGAGGTGGTTATGAAAAAAATTGCATGTCTTTCAGCACTGGCCATGGTTATGGCTTTCTCCGCAGGCTCTGCTGTTGCAGGCCAGGTTACCGTTTCCGGCGGTTACGCTCAGAGTGATTTCCAGGGCTTTGCTAACAAAGCGAATGGTTTCAACCTGAAGTACCGCTACGAGTGGGACGATAGCCCGCTGGGCGTGATTGGCTCCTTTACTTACACCGAAAAAAGCCGCACCGACAGCGACGGCCTGTACAACAAAGGCCAGTACTACGGCGTGACCGGTGGTCCTGCATACCGCATCAACGACTGGGCGAGCGTTTACGGCGTGGTCGGCGTTGGCTACGGTAAATTCCAGAAAACTGACGATCAGCGTCACAAGAACGACTTCCGCGATGCCGGTTTCTCCTACGGCGCGGGCGTTCAGCTGAACCCGATCAAAGACGTTGCGTTTGACTTCTCTTACGAGCAGTCCCGTATCCGCAGCGTAGACGTCGGCACCTGGATCGCAGGCGTTGGTTACAGCTTCTAATTGCTTCGGTAATCACTAAAATCCGCCCCCGGGCGGATTTTTTTATGCCTGTAAAAAACTAGCGACGACCGGTGGTAAAGAGGTCGCTACCGAGATGAGTGTAGTCAACCTTTTGCAGTTTGAAGTTGGTGATATACGTCGGGCCGGTTTTTTGCTCGGAGATAAAGCGCCACGAGCTGGTTATCTCCCGGGTTTTGATGCCGGTCCACTGGCTAAAAAAGCGCAAAAAATCGTTGGCCGAGCGGCGGGCTTTAATGATGCGGTGCGCCTTATCGTCGCTGGAGAGCACCATAAACGGCACCTGGAAGTTCTGCTGATACTTATCATCGTGGGCGAGATACTGCACCGGCTTGCCCCGCTCCTTAAACGCCAGTCCGTGGTCGGAGAAATAGACCAGCGAGAAGCTGTCGCCCGAATTGCGCAGCTGATCGTACAGCTTTGCCAGCAGCGTATCGGTCTGGGTGATGCTGTAGAGGTAGCAGGAGGTCTCTTTTGACTGCACAAACTCGGCGTACTTGCCGCGGGTGCGGTCGCAGGCCTGGGGGTGTGAGCCCATCAGGTGCAGGACGATAAGCTGGTTTGGCGTCCGCTCTGTCGAAAGGACCTGCTCCGTCATTTTCAACAGTTCGTCGTCCGAGGTATTTTTATCGGCCTCAAAATCGCCGTTTTTCAGGAACTGGACTTCATCCGCGCGCTTTGCAATGCTGGCGATGGCGGTATCGTACTCGCCTATCTGCCCCTGATTGGAGAACCACCAGGTCTGAAAGCCCGCCCGGTTAGCGAGGGTGACAAAGTTGTCCTGATACTGCGGCTTACCGTCGACCACCCGATTCAGCGTCAGCCCCAGCGACTTCTGGGTGGAGCCGCTGGCGGCGATATAGTCGGTAAACAGCGTGCCGTTGACCTCGCTGGCAAACGGCGTGTTGTCCCAGTGGCCGCCGAAGGCGCCCACGGCGTCGCGCCGCACGCTCTCGCCAATAACTACGACATAGGTATGGTAGCGGGGCTTTACCGCCAGCACGTGCCAGGTGTCCTTCTTGCCGGCCAGCGCCAGCATCCGCGCCTGCTCGTCAAGCACGTCGCGGTTGCTGTCCAGCACATCGTTGACGAAGCGCGCCACCGGATAGCCCACCTTGCTGAGGTGGAACTTGCCGTCCCAGGCCATCTCCTGCACCGGTCGCACGAAAAGGGCGCTGACGCTGAAAATCAGGCACAGCAGCTCAATGCGGCTCCAGGGGCGGGCAGGCGAGGCTTTACGGCGGACCGCCGTTACGCCGAGGGCGAAGATGAACAGGCCCACGCAGTAGCTGTACCACGGGAAAATCGTCAGTATCTCCGTAGACTCTTCAACGTTGGTCGAGTGCAGCGCCAGCAGGGTGTTAAAGTTCGGTGAACCGTAGGCCTGGGCAAACGGATAGTACAGGGCGGCAGTCAGAGAACAGACGCCGACAACCGCCCTGTTTAGCCAGGGCGAGGTGCGCCAGAGCAGGTGCAGAACGGCGGCAAACGCGGCGGTATACAGCAGGCTGAAAGGATAGCCGAGCGCCAGATTAATCAGCAGCGACAGTAAAATATAGCATCCGATCCACGGATTAAGGGCCATGGCGCGCGCGGCCAGCGTTTCTTTCAGGGTGATATTCATAAACAAGTTAATTCATCGCCATGTGTGCTCCCTGGCGTTAAGGAGAAGACCTGCCGGACGGTGCGCGAAGAAGGGGTCTACGAAGCGCAGGGGCTGCAGGGCAGCATGAAGATAAGGTTGATGTATTGCGGCGTCAACTGTTCATAACAAATTGTTTTGCGAGGGAGATTACAGTTTCTGTAAAAAGAGGGAAAATGGGGACGAGGGGGAAGTGCGGCATCCCGCGATGCCGCATTAGCGGTGGTTTTTTTCCTGCTGCGGTTTTTCGCTGAACAGGTCGCACAGCATATCAATCAGCATCAGGCGTACTTTGAAAGGGGAGTGTTTAAACACGGTTAAGCACCTCTGCAGTTCATTCATTGGACCTCCTGAACATTTTGCGCCTTCGTCCGTGAAGGATGTTCGTATTACATACAGATATAGCACAGGCTATATTACTTAGCTATGGCTAAAACGTTAATTTTTTGTTCTTGCCGCACGATCCGATACAATAGCGGCCGTTATCTGATACCAACGAACGTCACGCAAGAGGAAGCACCATGAGCAATCGCCCGGCAAGGCCAGGACAGAAAAAAGTGACGCAGTTAGTAAACGTTGAAGAGCACGTCGAAGGTTTTCGCCAGGTCAGGGAGGCGCACCGCCGGGAGCTGATTGATGATTACGTTGAGCTTATCTCCGATCTTATTCTCGAAGTCGGCGAGGCCCGCCAGGTCGACATGGCGGCGCGCCTGGGCGTCTCTCAGCCAACGGTCGCCAAGATGCTCAAGCGGCTGGCGGGCGTTGGGCTGATTGAGCAGATCCCCTGGCGCGGCGTTTTTCTCACCCCCGAAGGTGAGAAGCTGGCGCAGGAGAGCCGCGAGCGCCACCAGATTGTCGAGAATTTCCTGCTGACTATCGGCGTGAGCCCGGAGACCGCCCGCCGCGATGCGGAAGGCATGGAGCATCACGTCAGCGCAGAGACCCTGGAGCGCTTTCGCCAGTTTACCCTCAAGGCGACGCTGCCTGAATGAGCCTCCCTTTCCTGCGGTCGCTGCGGCGCGACCGCTTTCTGCACCTGCTGATCGCCGCCGGCATTATCCTCTCTTTTTTCGTTCCTTTCCGGCCCCGCGGCTGGCCCGCCAGCATTGACTGGCACACCATCGTCACCCTAAGCGGCCTGATGCTGCTGACCAAAGGTGTCGAGATGAGCGGCTACTTCGACGTACTGGGCCGCAAAATGGCCCGCCGCTTTGCCACCGAGCGGCGGCTGGCGCTGTTTATGGTACTGGCGGCGGCGCTGCTCTCGACCTTTCTTACCAACGACGTGGCGCTGTTTATCGTCGTGCCGCTCACCCTGACGCTGAAAAAGTGGTGCGCGCTGCCGGTCAGCCGGCTGATTATCTTTGAGGCGCTGGCGGTCAACGCCGGTTCGCTGCTGACGCCCATCGGCAATCCGCAAAACATCCTGCTGTGGGGGCGCTCCGGGCTCTCTTTCTTCAACTTCAGCCTGCAGATGGCGCCCCTGGCGCTGGCAATGATGCTGACCCTGCTGGCGCTGTGCCGGTGCTGCTTCTCCGGCGCGGCCCTGCGCTTTCAGAGCGGGGATGCGCTGCCGGTCTGGAGGCCTAAGCTGGTCTGGAGCTGCCTCGGTCTGTACCTGATTTTTCTCGCCGCGCTGGAGATGCGCCTTGAGCTCTGGGGGCTTGCGGCGGTGGCGGCGGGCTTTCTGCTGCTCGAGCGGCAAATCCTGGTCCGCGTCGACTGGACGCTGCTGCTGGTGTTTATGGCGATGTTTATCGACGTACACCTGCTGACCCAGCTCCCCGCGCTGCACCACGCCCTTGCGCAGGTGGGGCAGCTTTCCGACGGCGGCCTGTGGCTGACGGCTATCGGCCTGTCACAGGTTATCAGCAACGTTCCCGCGACCATTCTGCTGCTCAACGCCGTTCCGCCCTCGGATCTGCTGGCCTGGGCGGTGAACGTCGGCGGCTTTGGCCTGCTGCCGGGCTCGCTGGCGAACCTTATCGCCCTGCGCATGGCCGGCGACCGCCGCATCTGGTGGCGCTTTCACCTCTTTTCCGTGCCGATGCTGCTGTGGGCCATGCTGGCGGGCTTCGGGCTTTATCTGCTGATTCATTAATTTGCCGGATCCGCGAGCGGACCCGCATTTCTGCCGCCGACTTTTTTATCTCGTTCACAAAATCCGCCGCCGCGGATTGTTCTGCAGCGTAATTTCTTTGTATATGACTAGTCATAAAATTTAAATGACTAGTCATAGATGAGGCGATACGATGAAGACGCTGCCGGCGGATTTTTTATGGGGCAACTCGGTTTCCAGTATGCAGACCGAAGGGGCGTGGAACGAGGGCGGGAAAGGGAAGTCGGTATACGACATCCGAGAACCCTCCGAGTTTGCCTCCGACTGGAAGGTGGCCACCGACTCCTACCACCGCTACGAGGAAGACTTCGACCTGATGCAGGACCTGGGGATGAACTGCTACCGCTTTCAGATCGCCTGGAGCCGGGTCTGCCCCGACGGCGACGGGGCGTTTAATGAAGAGGGGATCGCCTTTTATCACCGCTTTATCGACGCCCTGATCGCCCGCGGCATTGCGCCGATGATCTGCCTCTACCACTTCGATATGCCGCTGTCGCTGGCGGAAGCGTATAACGGCTTCAGCGACCGCCGGGTGATGGAGGCCTTTGTCCGCTACGGCAAAAAAATGATCGACTGCTTCGGCGACAAGGTGAAGTACTGGCTGACCTTCAACGAACAGAACCTCTACCACATGCCGGACGCCTTTCTGATTTCGGGCTACCTGCGCGGTGAGAAAACGCTGCGCGAGCTTTATGCAATCCAGCACCACGTAATGGTGGCCCACGGGCGGCTGACGCGCTACCTTCAGGAAACCTGTCCGCAGCAGCTGATGGGCGGCATGCTGGCCCACGCGCTGGTCTATCCGGCGACCTGCAAACCGCAGGATATTCTGTGCGCCCGGCAGCTGGACGAGTTCCTCAATCAGAACCTGCTGCGGGTGTTCGCCGGGGAGGGCTACAGCCCCGAGGTGATGGCGCTCGTTGCGCGGGAGGGCTTCGAGGACATCTACCTGCCTGAAGACATGGATCTACTGGCCAGCGTGAAAAATGACTTCCTCGCCTTCAGCTATTACGCCAGCCGCACCCTCGACAGCTCGGCGATCCCGCCCGGTACGGCGGTGAACAACTATATGCAGTCCGGCGACCGGCCCAACCCTTACCTGGAGGCGACGGCGTGGAACTGGCAGATAGACCCGCTCGGCTTTCGCACCATTATCACCGGGTACGCCAATAACTGGCGGCTGCCGGTCTTCCCGATAGAAAACGGCATCGGGGCGATCGAGTCCTGGGACGGCGTCAATCCGATCGCCGACGACTACCGCATTCGCTATCACCGGGATCATATCGCCGCCATGAAGCAGGCGATTTTTGAGGACGGCGCCGAGGTGATGGGCTACCTCGGATGGGGACTTATCGATATCCTCAGCTCCCAGGGAGACATGCGCAAACGCTACGGCGTGGTGTACGTCAACCGTGAAAATCATGACGTAAAAGATCTGAAGCGGGTACCGAAGAAAAGCTACGGCTGGCTGAAGGCGCTGATTCACAGCAACGGTGAAGCAATGTAATCTGCAGCATTCTTCTTTAAGGAGCAGTTCATGGCGGCGAAGTATCAGACCATCGCGCGGGAGATCAAAACGCGGATCGTCAGCCGGCGCTACCCGGACGGGCAGCCGCTGCCCGATCAGTTTGCCCTGGCCGCGGAGTTCGGCACCAGCCGGATGACTATTCAGCAGGCGATGCGCCAGCTGATCGTTGAGGGGCTCATCTATACCCGCAAGGGGCAGGGCACCTTCGTGCGTAAGAATTTCCGCCAGCTGTCGCAGTGGGATCTGCCGGGCAGCGACTACTTCGGCGCCACCAAAACCTGGGAGGGAAGGGGAGAGATAACGAGCCGCGTGCTGCGCTTTGACGTGCGCTTCCCGACCGACGAGGAGCAGGCGGCGCTGTTAATCGACCCCGACGCGCCGGTGTATGACTTTATGCGCCTGCGTCTGCTCAACGGCGAACCGCTGTCGCTGGACGCGACGGTGATGCCGGTCGCGCTGGTGCCCGGGATGAACAAGGGGCATCTTGAGGGGTCGGTATTTGAATATGTCGCCGGGCTTGGGCTGAAGATGATGGGTTCGCATCGGATCGTGCGCGCCGTCAAACCCGGCGCGCCTGAGCAGCAGCACCTGCAGTGCGAGGCGTCCGATCCGCTGCTGGAGGTGGAGCAGGTTATCTATCTGGAGGACGGCACGCCGCTGGAGTATGCCCGCTGCCGCTACCGCTACGACCACGGCGGCATCACGATCGTCAACAACGGTTAAGCGTAATAAAAACAAAAAGGGCGAGTTCACACTCGCCCTTTGCTATTGCGGAACAGGCGGTCAGTTCAGGCGCACCGGCATCCCGGAGCGGTTCTGCACCGCCTGGTCCAGTACGCCGGTATCGACGTCGGCCTGATCGGTCACCTTGCGCACGGCGCTGCTCAGGGTGATCGGTACCACTTCATCGCCGTTAAACTGGGCGTCGGTGGTGGAAAGCGGATTATGCACTTCCACGTAGCGGCTGCCGTCCGGCTCGGTGGTGGCTTTGACCGGTTCGTCGATGAACTGCACCCGGGTGCCAACCGGCACGTTCTGGAACAGGAACTTGATGTCGTCATTGCGCAGGCGCACGCAGCCGTGGCTCACGCGCAGGCCGATACCGAAGTTGGCGTTGGTGCCGTGGATGGCGTACAGGCGGCCGATGTAGAGCGCGTAGAGGCCCATCGGGTTATCCGGACCGGCCGGCACCACGGCGGGCAGCGGGTTGCCGGCGGCGGCGTACTCCGCGTGCATCTTGGCAGTCGGCGTCCAGGTCGGGCCGGCTTTCTTGCGCTCAACTTTGGTGGTCCAGTTGATCGGCGTGTCTTTACCCAACTGGCCGATACCGATCGGCAGCACGATCACCGTGTTGGTGCCTTTCGGATAGTAGTAAAGGCGCATCTCAGCGCTGTTGATGATGATCCCTTCATGCACGGTATCCGGCAGGATCAGCTGCTGCGGAATATTGAGCACGGTGCCGCCTTTCGGCAGGTAAACGTCCACACCGGGGTTAGCCTCGGTCATGTTGGACAGTCCCATCTGATACTGTGCGGCGAAGTACTCCAGCGGCTGCTTGTTATCGTCAGGGATAGTGACCACCTGGTTCTGGCCAATCAGACGACTTCCGTCAGTAGGCAGCGGATAGGTCACTGCAGAGGCGCTTTTGCAAAAGCCTATGACGGCAAAGGCCGCCGCGAAAAGCGTAGATAATTTCATTTTCATATTGTTCGAAGTATCACTGCCCGACAGGCTGTTGGTTGCGTTAATAAAAACGATTGATGGGAGCGCATTATATGTGCATTTCCGGTTACAGGGAATTCGGATGTGGACGAAATCACATTTTTTCCCCTTTCTTTAGGGTAGCACCCGCACGCTTGGGGCGATTTTTAATCTGAGATATGGCAAAATACGACGTTTGTCACATCTCGCAGGATATCCCCGTGTTAGTTACCAGCAACGTCACCATGCAGTTCGGCAGTAAGCCGCTGTTCGAAAACATCTCCGTCAAGTTTGGCGGCGGCAACCGCTACGGCCTGATTGGCGCCAACGGCAGCGGCAAGTCCACCTTTATGAAAATCCTCGGCGACGACCTTGAGCCGACGCTGGGCAACGTCTCTCTCGATCCCAACGAGCGCATCGGTAAGCTGCGCCAGGATCAGTTCGCCTTTGAAGCCTTCTCGGTGCTTGATACCGTGATCATGGGCCACGGCGAGCTGTGGGAAGTGAAGCAGGAGCGTGACCGCATCTACGCCCTGCCGGAGATGAGCGAAGAGGACGGCTATAAGGTCGCGGATCTCGAAGTCAAATATGGCGAAATGGACGGCTACTCCGCCGAGGCCCGCGCCGGCGAACTGCTGCTGGGCGTTGGCATCCCGCTGGAGCAGCACTACGGTCCGATGAGCGAAGTGGCCCCCGGCTGGAAGCTGCGCGTGCTGCTGGCCCAGGCGCTGTTCTCCAACCCGGACATCCTGCTGCTCGATGAACCGACCAACAACCTCGATATTGACACCATCCGCTGGCTTGAGCAGACCCTCAACGACCGCGACAGCACCATGATCATCATTTCGCACGACCGCCACTTCCTCAACATGGTCTGCACCCACATGGCGGATCTCGACTACGGCGAGCTGCGCGTCTACCCGGGCAACTACGACGAGTACATGACCGCCGCGACCCAGGCCCGCGAGCGCCTGCTGGCGGACAACGCCAAGAAGAAGGCGCAGATTGCCGATCTGCAGTCTTTCGTCAGCCGCTTCAGCGCCAACGCCTCCAAGTCGCGCCAGGCGACCTCCCGCGCCCGCCAGATCGATAAGATCAAGCTGGAAGAGGTCAAGGCCTCCAGCCGCCAGAACCCGTTCATCCGCTTTGAGCAGGACAAGAAGCTGTTCCGCAACGCGCTGGAAGTCGAGAATCTGTCCAAAGGCTTCGACAACGGCCCGCTGTTTAAGGGCGTCAAGCTGCTGATGGAAGTGGGCGAAAAGCTGGCGGTGCTCGGCACCAACGGCGTGGGTAAATCTACCTTGCTGAAAACGCTGGTCGGCGCCCTTGAGCCGGACAGCGGCAGCGTTAAGTGGTCGGAAAACGCCAAAATTGGCTACTATGCCCAGGATCACGAGTACGAGTTTGAAAACGACCTCACCGTTTTCGACTGGATGAGCCAGTGGAAGCAGGAAGGCGACGACGAGCAGGTCGTGCGCGGCTTCCTCGGCCGCCTGCTGTTCAGCCAGGACGACATCAAAAAGCCGGTGAAGGTGCTCTCCGGGGGCGAGAAGGGCCGTATGCTGTTCGGTAAGCTGATGATGGAAAAACCGAACATCCTGATCATGGACGAACCGACAAACCACCTGGACATGGAATCTATCGAATCGCTGAACATGGCGCTGGAGATGTACCAGGGGACGCTTATCTTCGTCTCCCACGACCGCGAGTTCGTCTCCTCGCTGGCGACGCGGGTGATTGAGATCACGCCGGAGCGGGTTATCGACTTCAGCGGCAACTACGAAGACTATCTGCGCAGCAAGGGCGTCGAATAATTTTCCGCTTATTGCCGAACGGTTACCCGTTCGGCAATATAAAACCTCTCACAAATTATTCGCTTTATTGTTAGCAAACGCGGTGCTTATTGTATAACTGTTAATATATTGTTGTTAATGCGGCTATTGTGCAACATCGTGATGCTGTTCTTTGATATTAATCATCTATTATTTATAAAGCCATTAAACTGAATGGCTGCATCAATTTCTCTCCTTTGCGGCACGCAGTATAATCGCCCCCATTCCGCTCACTTATTTATTATGCACAATTTTCGGGCATGGGGTTTTATATGGATAAAGGTTATGTCTGGCTGGTGGGGGCGGGTCCTGGTGATGCTGCGCTAATTACAGTAAAAGGGTTAGACTGCATACGTCAGGCGCAGGTGCTGATCCACGACAGGTTGGTGAGCACAGAACTTCTGGCCGAGGCTCCTGCAGATTGCCTGATTATCAATGTCGGGAAAAACCCCGATCATCACCCCGTGCCCCAGTCGCAGATCAACACCCTGCTGGTTAAATATGCCAGGGAGGGAAAGCGGGTCGTTCGTCTGAAGGGGGGCGATCCCTACGTGTTTGGCCGCGGCGGTGAAGAAGCTGAGGAGCTGGCAAAAGCAGGGCTACCCTTTGACGTGGTTCCCGGCATCAGCTCAGCAATCGGCGGACTGGCGTACGCCGGGATACCGGTAACGCACCGCGACTACGCGTCCGCTTTTCATATTGTTACCGGCCACCAGTGCGATGGAAACGAACCCCAGGATTGGCGCGCGCTGGCAAATGTGCCGGGTACTCTGGTGGTGCTGATGGGAATGACCCGGCTACACGAGATCTGCCGGCAACTTATTGAAGGCGGCAAGGCCGCCTCAACGGCTGCCGCAGTCGTGATGTATGCCAGCCAACCGCGTCAGCGGGTAGTCACCGGCACGCTTGCCACTCTTCATGCTGAGGCTGAGCGCGCGGGGCTGCACGCTCCTGCGCTGATCGTGATTGGCGAAGTGGTAAACCTGCGGGCTTTGCTGGCCAGGAGCTCATATGAGTGAGCACGGGGGGAATATTGTCGAAACGGGATTGAGGCTGGGGGTTGATCCGGCGCTGTTGCTGGATTTCAGCGCCAATATTAACCCGCTCGGATTGCCGGAGCGGATAGCCGCGCTGATTGCTGACAATCTGTCGGTCATTGAGCGCTACCCTGACGTCGAGTACCGGCATCTTCACCAGGCGCTTGCCAGCGCGAACCGCTGCGGCTATGACCAGGTTATTGCCGGAAACGGAGAGACAGAGCTGATTTATGGTCTGGTACGCGCCCTGAAGCCCCGGCGGGCGATGCTGCTGGTGCCGGGCTTTGCCGAGTACCGCCGCGCCCTGCGCCAGCAGGGTTGTGAAATTATCGAGCACCGTCTTGATGAGGATAGCGACTTTCAGGTTACTCCCCGGCTGCTGGACGCCGTACGCGAGCAAAAGCCGGACTGCCTGTTTATCGCCACGCCCAATAATCCAACCGGCCAGATGCCCGACGCGGCCCTGCTTAACGCGCTGACTGACCTCTGCGAGTCCATGCAGATAGCGCTGATTGTGGATGAGGCTTTTATAGATTTTCTCCCCCAGGGCTCAGCCCTTGCAGCGCGGCTGCCGGATGCCCGCTTCCTCTATTTACTTCGCTCGCTGACCAAATTTTTTGCCCTGCCCGGACTGCGCCTTGGCTATCTGTTGAGCAGTAACGTCACCACAATCCGTACCCTGAAGGCAACGCGTGAGCCGTGGTCGGTCAACGCCCTGGCGGCTCTGGCGGGTGAGCATCTGCTGACGGATGAGGCGTATATCGCCCGCAGCCACGCTTTTTTTGCCCGGGAGCGTGCGGGCCTGTTTCAGGCCATGTCGCAGTTTGCGCAGCTGAAAGTCTGGAGGCCCGCGGCAAATTTTATCTTTTTCCGCTGCCTGCGTCCCGGGCTTCACCTTCAGGATGCCCTCCTAACGCGCCACATACTTATCCGTCACTGCGAAAATTATCCCGGACTGGATAATACCTACTACCGGGTTGCGGTCCGCTCCGGGCGAGAGAACGAGCGCCTGATTGCGGCCCTGGCAGAGGTGCTCGGCGGTGAGTGATCCGCGCCTATTGCAGCGTCACGCCGCCGCTCACCATCCTGACTAAGTGCTGATCTGGCCAGTGCCGCAGCAGATTTTTTCTGGCCAGCAGCCACTGAATGTACCCGACATCGTGCCTGTTCCTGTCGAGCAGCAGGCCCGCCACGCTACCGCTGTGCGCGACGTTCACCCCGTATAGGCCGCATGCCTCAGACAAGGCCAGCAGCGCTGCAAAGTCAGGTTTGGGCAGCAGCGCCTGGCTGGCAATAGCGCTGAGGGTAGCGGCCTCACCAATGGTTGCCGGGTTGTTCGTCAGACACCCGCTCTGCACTTTTTCCCACGCCCGCGCCAGAGTCGGAGCACCCAGCAGCAGAGCGGGTAAGCGGACGCGTCGATGATATTCGCGGGTGAGGAGCGTTTCCCGGCTTTCCAGCACCAGCACGTCGAGTTCGGGTGAGGGGGGACACGAAATGCTCACGGAGGCATCATTGTGGGCGAAAAGAGTGGGGTTGTGAAAAATGGTGCTGTCGGTGGGCTCTATGGATACACACAGCCGGGCCAGCTCATCTTCATCAAGCGCATATCCAAGGTAATGTGCAGTGGCAACCGCAGTCGCGGCAATGTCTGCGGTGCTGCTGGCCATGCCTTTGGCTACCGGAATGGTTGAGTGAATCTCTATTCGAATATCGCGGCTTATGTCAGGCGGGCAGTTAAAATGTTGCAATACCCTGATAACCATTGCGCGCGCCAGCTGGCGCTCCTGTGCGAGCGGCTTACCCTGACAGACCTCTACGGTGCTGTACCACGCTATCGGACAGGAAACCAGCTTTTCGCTGCCAAGGATCCAGCCCTGAATCAACTCGCCGCATGATGCGGGGCACTGGGCAACGGCCACATCTTTTTCTCCGGAATAAAATTTCGCCGCATAGTGTCACGCCGATCTTGCTCGCACCCTGATATTTGTCAATTATTTCAGCTGAAAGCGCCTGGTATTTAAGTATTATCTCTTTAAACTCGGAATATATTGGGGCACCGCTTGCCGATTTTTGATATTGAGGATGTGCGAATCGCAAAATAATAAAAAGCAGTTATTGCCAACAATAAATTGCGATAGCGCAAAAAAGTAATCATTTTTGAGGGATAAACTGACGACGTTTAAGTTTGTTGACGGATTTAATTATCATTCCGTACAGGTTGATTATTTTTATCTGGATTTTTACGCGTTTGTTAATTATCCGTCACAACATTAAGAGCACGGCGACGCCGGTGCTCAGAGCCAACAGGTCAACACATTTGTGCCAGGGAAGGGGGTGACACTCCCCCGCAGCCCCCGCTGCTGTGATGCTGACGAACCCGTAAATGCCACTGATCTCCGGATCGGGAAGGACGGGGGAGGATGACGCTAAGCCAGAAGACCTGCCTGTCGGTAATCATCAACACCTTCGGTGGGAAGTGGGTTGCACAGAGATGAATAGTCTGCGGGCTATTGTTTACTCGACTTTATTTTGTTTCGCATGCTTCATAGCACGAGCGGCCTTATGGTTAGCTGATGCGAAATTGATAGGGTAGGTACATCTCAACAATTCCCTACCACCCTGATCAGGATCGGGGTCATAGTGGCTAAGCAATGCGCGTTTGTGCTGGCGGGAACCGGCAGCGGCTGTGGAAAAACGACGGTTACGCTGGGTTTGCTACAGGTTCTGAAACAGCGCGGTCTTCGGGTTCAGCCCTATAAGGTGGGCCCCGACTATCTTGATACCGGCTGGCATACGCGCTTCTCCGACGTTCCCTCACGCAATCTCGACGCCTTTATGCTGCCCGCCCCGGTGCTGAATGCATTGTTTTGCGCACAGATGCAGCGGGCGGACGTCGCTGTCATTGAGGGCGTTATGGGCCTCTATGACGGTTACGGTACCGATCCGAATTACTGCAGTACCGCCGCTATGGCAAAGCAGCTCGGCTGTCCCGTCATCCTGCTGGTGGACGGCAAAGCAGTTTCCACCTCCATCGCCGCCACGGTAATGGGATTTCAGCATTTCGATCCCACGCTGAATATTGCGGGCATTATTGTTAATCGCGTTAACAGCGAATCCCACTTCCAGCTTCTGAAAACAGCAATCGAGCGCTACTGCGCGCTACCCGTTTTGGGCTATGTTCCGCGCGTGGAGGGCGTTGCGCTGCCGGAACGGCATCTTGGCCTGGTGACCTCGCGTGAGTCCGGGATTGATGATGCCGCCTGGCAGCATTTAACGCGCCTTCTGGCGCAGACGCTGGACATCGACGCTCTGCTGGCCGCGGCTGAAATAACGGCCCTGCCGCAGGGTGAATGGCCTGAACTTCCGGCGCGGGATGCCGGCGCCGGGCTGACGCTGGCGATGGCGGACGACGCCGCGTTCAATTTTTACTACCCGGACAATGTCGCGCTGCTTGAGCGCACCGGCGTGAAGATCGTCCGCTTTAGCCCTCTGCACGATCCCTGCCTCCCCGACTGCAAAATGGTCTGGCTGGGCGGCGGCTACCCGGAACTTCATGCCGCCACCCTGGCCGGGAATAAAAGCATGCTGGCAAGCCTGCGTGCGGCGCATCAGCGCGGGGTGGCTATTTATGCCGAGTGCGGTGGGCTAATGTACTTGGGCACCACCCTGGAAGATCTCAGCGGCGCCGTCCACACCATGGCCGGCCTGATCCCCGGCCACAGCCGGATGGGCAAGCGCCTGACCCGCTTCGGCTACTGTGAAGCCGTGGCGCTGCAGTCGACGCTGCTGGCCGACGCCGGCGAAACCCTGCGCGGGCATGAATTTCACTACTCCGATTTTTTTCCTGACGAACCTGCCGTGCTCGCCTGCCATAAAACCCGCGATGGCGCTATCGACAGGACGTGGCGCGGCGGCTGGCAGGTAGGGAATACCTTTGCCAGCTACCTGCACGTGCACTTCGCCCAGCGCCCGATGATGCTCAACCGCTGGCTGCGCGCCGGCAGGGAGGCCCTGTGACGCTGCTTGCATGGAGCCTGGCGTGGTTGCTTGATGTGATTATCGGCGATCCTCCCCGCTGGCCCCATCCCGTCCGCTGGATAGGTAACCTGATTAACCTCATTCAGCGGGGCGTGCGGCGAGTCTGCCATAGCGATCGCGCGCTGCGCATTGGCGGTGGCCTGATGTGGCTCTGCGTAGTGGGCACGACCTGGGGCGTTTCCTGGGGCGTTTTGCTGCTGGCGCGGGCAGCGCATCCCTGGCTGGGCTGGGGGCTGGAGGTGTGGATGATTTTTACCGCGCTTGCCGGACGCTGCCTCGCCACCGCGGCGCGGGAAGTCGAGCGCCCGCTGCGCGCGGGCGATCTCGCCGAAAGCCGCCTCAAACTTTCGTGGATTGTCGGGCGGGACACCTCGCAGCTGCAGCCCGAGCAGATCAATCGCGCGGTGGTGGAGACCGTGGCGGAAAATACCGTTGACGGCATTATCGCCCCGCTGTTTTTTTTACTGCTGGGCGGCGCCCCGCTGGCGATGGCCTATAAGGCTATCAATACCCTTGACTCTATGGTCGGCTACAAGCATCAGAAATACCGGGCCATCGGTATGGTCAGCGCCCGCATGGATGACCTGGCGAACTACATCCCGGCCCGCCTGAGCTTGCTGTTGCTCAGTGTCGCGGCCGCCGTCTGCGGCAATGATGCCCGCCGCGCCCTGAGGGTGGGTTGGCGCGACCGCTACAGCCACAGCAGCCCCAACTGCGCCTGGGCAGAAGCGCCGGTCGCGGGTGCGCTGGGCATTCGCCTGGGCGGCCCCAATAACTATTTTGGTCAGCGTATCGAGAAGCCGTGGATCGGCGATCCGGTGCGTGCCATTTCCGTAGACGATATTCCCCAAACTATTCGACTGATGTGGGTGGCATCAACCCTGGCCCTGGCGCTGTTTATGGCGGTGCGCTGGCTGGCGGTGGGTGCGGCCTGAGGATCACAGAACATGCACTACATTCAGCAGCCGGGCGCGATAGAGGCCAAAAGCTTTGACATCATCAGCGAGACGATCCGCGATATGCGCCCCGACTATCAGTTCGCCAGCCCGCTCCATGAGGCGATTATTAAGCGCGTGATTCACACCACCGCCGATTTCGACTGGCTGGATATTCTCTGGTTTTCCGATGATGCCCTGGCGCGCCTCTGCGCAGCCCTCAGCCGTCCCGGCGTTATCTACACCGATACCACCATGGCGCTTTCGGGCATCAACAAAACGCTGCTGGCGAGCTTCGGGGGCGAGTGCCGGTGCTATATCAGCGATCCGCGGGTGGTGGCGCAGGCAAAAGCGCAGGGGATAACCCGCTCCATGGCCGCCGTGGATATTGCGGTTGCGGAAAGCGGTGAAAAAGTCTTTGTCTTTGGCAACGCGCCAACGGCGCTGTTCCGCCTGCTTGAGCACGATGCCGCCGTCAGCGGCGCGATCGGCGTGCCGGTGGGCTTCGTCGGGGCGGCAGAGTCCAAGCAGGCCCTGACCCAAAGCGCGCTGCCCGCCATTGCCGCCCTCGGGCGCAAGGGCGGCAGCAACGTCGCGGCCGCCATCGTCAACGCTATCCTCTACCACCTCAGGGATGTGCGATGAGCGACCAGACCTTCATGGCGCCGGTGTGGCACAACGGTAAAGCGCTGCGCAAAGGCTATACCACCGGATCCTGCGCGACGGCGGCTGCAAAGGTCGCCGCGCTGATGGTCATGCGTCAGCATCTGATCCATCAGGTTTCCATCGTGACCCCCTCGGGCATCACGCTGAACCTGAACGTAGAGTCTCCGCACATCGAAGGCCAGCAGGCCATCGCCGCCATTCGCAAAGACGGCGGCGATGACGTCGATGCTACCCACGGCATGCTGATTTTTGCCAGAGTGACCCTTCATGAGGGCGGCGAGATTGTGCTGAAGGGAGGAGAGGGCGTCGGTACCGTTACGCGCAAAGGCGTCGGGCTGGCGGTAGGCAGCCCTGCAATCAACCGCACGCCGCGCCAGACTATTGAATCCGAGGTGCGCGAGGTTATTGGCCCCGCGCGCGGGGCCGAAGTGGAAATTTTTGCCCCCGAGGGGGAAGCGCGGGCGCAAAAAACTTATAACGCCCGGCTCGGCATCCTCGGCGGTATTTCGATTATCGGCACCACCGGCATCGTCACCCCGATGTCGGAGGAGAGCTGGAAACGCTCGCTCTCGCTGGAACTTGAGATGAAGCGCGCCGCCGGGCTGGAAAAGGTGGTGCTGGTGCCGGGGAATCACGGGGAGCGCTTCGTGCGCGAGCAGATGGGACTCACTGCCGATGCGGTAGTTACCATGAGCAATTTCGTGGGCTACATGATTGAAGAGGCGGTGCGCCTCGGCTTTCGGCAGATTGTGCTGGTCGGGCATCCGGGCAAGCTTATTAAGGTGGCGGCGGGGATCTTCCACACCCACAGCCACGTTGCCGACGCGCGCATGGAGACGCTGGTGGCGCACCTGGCGCTGCTCGGGGCTCCGCTGACGCTGCTGGAGCTGGTGAGCGAGTGCGGCACAACCGAGGCGGCGATGGAACATATCAGCGCTTTCGGATTTGAACATATCTATACCCACCTCGCCGGGCGGATCTGCGAGCGCGTTCGCCAGATGCTGCGCTTCACCGCCGCACCGCCTACCTGCGACGCGGTGCTTTTCTCTTTTGATAATCAGATTTTGGGCAGTAATCGTCCGCTACGCGAAATTGTGGAGGAGATGCAATGCTGACCGTCGTGGGTATGGGGCCTTCGGGGCTTTCGCTGATGACGCCCGCGGCGCTGGACGCCGCGGAGCAGGCGGAAGTGCTGGTCGGAGGGCGGCGCCATCTGGCGCAGTTTCCGGCCTTTCGCGGGGAGCAGTTTGTCCTGGGGGCCGATATTCCGGGGCTTCTGGCGTGGATCAGCCCGCGTCTTAATAAGCGCATCACTCTGCTCGCCTCCGGCGACCCGCTTTTTTACGGTATTGGGACGCGCATCCTGGCCCACTTCGGCCGCGAAAATGTGCGGATTATTCCGGGCATCAGCGCGGTGCAGTATCTCTGCGCGCGCGCGGGGATCGACATGAACGAGATGTGGCTTACCAGCAGCCACGGCCGCCGCGTCTGTTTCGATACCCTTGCCAGCCACAGCAAGGTTGGCATGGTGACCGATGCCCGCTGCGGGCCGAAAGAGATTGCCGCCGGGCTGGTGGCGCGGGGTAAGGGAGAATGCTGGATGGTGATTGGTGAAAATCTGGCGATGGACAATGAGCGGATCCACTGGCTACCCGCCAGCGGGGTTTGCGCCGACTATGAGATGAATGCCGTGGTGATCCTTGATGAACGATGAACTTTTCCTGCGCGGCGCCAGCGTGCCGATGACCAAAGAGGCGGTGCGCGCCCTGGCCCTGTCAAAGCTTAACCTGCGCGACGCCCGCCACATGATTGACATCGGGGCGGGTACCGGCAGCGTATCTATCGAGGCGGCGCTGCACTATCCCGGACTTCGGGTGACGGCCATCGAGCGCAATCCCGCCGCGCTGGCGCTGTTGGCTGAAAACCGAACCCGCTTTGGCTGCGAAAATATCGCGATTGTCGCCGGGGAGGCGCCGCTGCCGGTGGAGGGCGAAGCCGATGCCGTATTTATGGGCGGTAGCGGAGGCCACCTTACGGCGCTGATTGACTGGGCGGCGGACCGGCTCCGGTCCGGTGGGCGGCTGGTCATGACCTTTATATTGCAGGAGAACCTGGCCGCCGCGCTGGCCTGCCTGCCTCACGCCTCTCTGCAACTACTGGACTGCCAGCAGGTGCAGGTCTCTGCGCTGACTGCCCTGGGCAGCGGCCACTACTTTAAACCGCAGAATCCGGTGTTCGTTATCGCCTGCCAAAAGGAAGAAGTTCATGTCTGAAGCGTTTGATCCGCACTGCGTCTGGTTTGTCGGGGCGGGCCCCGGCGATCGGGAACTGATCACCCTGAAGGGCTACCGCCTGCTGCAGCAGGCGCAGGTCGTTATCTATGCCGGTTCGCTGATTAATACCGAACTGCTGGATTACTGCCCGCCGCAGGCCGAGTGCCACGACAGCGCGGCCCTGCATCTTGAGCAGATTATCGATCTGATGGAGGCCGGCGTCCGGGCGGGAAAGACCGTGGTGCGCCTGCAGACCGGCGACGTTTCCCTCTACGGCTCGGTGCGCGAACAGGGGGAGGTGCTGACCCGGCGCGGTATTCGCTGGCAGGTGGTGCCCGGCGTCAGCGCGTTTCTCGGCGCAGCGGCGGAGCTGGGCGTGGAGTACACCGTCCCGGAGGTCTCCCAGAGTCTTATCATCACCCGGCTGGAGGGGCGTACCCCGGTGCCCGAGCGGGAGCAGCTTGAGTCGTTTGCCCGCCACCGTACCTCGATGGCTATCTATCTGTCGGTGCAGCGCATCCACCGGGTGGCCGAACGCCTGATTGAGGGCGGATATCCCCCAGCCACGCCGGTGGCGGTGATCTACAAAGCCACCTGGCCTGAAAGCCAGACCGTGCGCGCTACCCTGGCCGATATTGCCGACCGGGTGCGCGAGGCGGGAATTCGTAAAACCGCCCTGATCCTGGTGGGCGACTTCCTCGGTGAGGAGTACCACTACTCAAAACTGTACGCGGCGGACTTCAGCCATGAATACCGCAAGGCCTGAAGCCATCGCCCTGTTTTGCCTGACGCCCGGCGGCGTGTGGCTGGCAAAGCGTCTTCAGGCATCGCAGGCGCTGACCTGCTTTACCACCGACAGCCTGCTGGAGCCGGGGTTTCAGCCCTTTAGTGGCGGCTTTGCCGCGGCGGTACGCGAGGCGTTTAGCCGCTATTCCGCGCTGGTATTTATTTCCGCCACCGGCATCGCGGTGCGCGTTCTGGCCCCGCTTATCAATGAAAAGCTAAGCGATCCGGCGGTGGTGGTTATTGACGAGCGCGGTCAGCACGTCATTAGCCTGCTCTCCGGGCACGTGGGCGGCGCGAACGCGCTGACCCGCAGACTGGCCGGAGCGCTGGGGGCCGATCCGGTGATCACCACCGCCACCGACGTTAACGAGCTGGCGGCGCTGGACGTGCTGGCCGTGCAGCTGAATGCCCGCATGGCCGACTTCCGCGCAGCGGTGAAAACGGTCAACCAGCTGCTGGTGAGCCAGCGGCGCGTGGGCCTCTGGTGCGATCCGGCGCTGGCGGACGAGCTCGGGCGCTGCGACTGCCGGGGATTTATCCCGGTAGATGACCTGACGTCGCTGCCCGCGCTGGACGGCCTGGTCTGCGTTACCTTGCGCAGCGCGCTGCCCGCCCTTGGGGTTGCCCACTGGAAGCTGGTGCCCCGGCGGGTTGTGGCGGGGATCGGCTGCCGTCGCGGTACGCCGCTCGCCCTGCTTGATGCGCTGCTGACGCGCCGGATGGCACAGCAGGGCATCGATCCTCTGGCGCTCAAAGCCATCGGCAGCATCTCCCTCAAGAAGGATGAGGCGGGGCTGATAGCGCTGGCCCTCGGTCGCCAGGTACCGTTTGAGATTTTTAGCGTGGATGCCCTGCGCGCCCACGAACACCGCTTTCCCGCCTCGCCGTTTGTCCGGCAGACCGTTGGGGTTGGCAGCGTATCTGGCCCGGCGGCCTGGCTAATGAGCCAGGGCCAGCCGCTGGGCGAAACCCTGCGCGAGCAGGGCGTCACTATTACGTTAGGAGTTACACGCGGATGTTAACCGTAATCGGAATCGGGCCCGGCTCGCAGGCTATGATGACCATGGAAGCCGTTGAGGCGCTGCAGGCGGCAGAGGTGGTGGTGGGCTACAAAACCTATACCCATCTGGTAAAGGCTTTCACCGGCGATAAGCAGGTGATTAAAACCGGCATGTGCAAAGAGATTGAGCGCTGCCAGACCGCCATCGATCTGGCCCGCGAAGGGCAGAACGTGGCGCTGATCAGCAGCGGCGATGCGGGGATTTACGGCATGGCGGGGCTGGTGCTGGAGCTGGTGAGTAAGCAGAAGCTGGATGTTGAGGTACGCCTGATCCCCGGCATGACCGCCAGCATTGCGGCGGCGTCGCTGCTGGGCGCGCCGCTGATGCACGACTTCTGCCACATCAGCCTGAGCGATCTCCTCACCCCCTGGCCGGTCATTGAGAAGCGCATTGTTGCTGCCGGGGACGCGGACTTTGTTATCTGCTTTTACAACCCGCGCAGCCGGGGTCGGGAAGGGCATCTGGCACGCGCCTTTGAGCTGCTTTCCGCCAGCAAGCGGGGAGAAACTCCGGTGGGAGTGGTGAAATCCGCCGGCCGGAAAAAGCAGGAAAAGTGGATCACTACGCTGGCAGAGATGGATTTCACCCCTGTTGACATGACCAGTCTGGTGATCGTCGGCAACAAAGCCACCTACGTTCAGGACGGCCTGATGATTACTCCCCGGGGCTACGTACTGTGAACAGCGGCGAAGTGCTGATATTTGGCGGTACCAGCGATGCCCGCCAGCTCTGCCAGCAGATGGAGGCGGCGGGCGTCTCCTATACCCTGTCGGTAGCAACGCCTGCCGGGCTGGAGATGGCCGGAGCGCTTACCGGCAAGGTGCGCTGCGGGCGGATGGAGCAGGGCGAGATAGAAGCCTGGCTGCGGGCCTGCGGCACGCGCTGGGTCATTGACGCCTCGCATCCCTACGCCGAGGCGGTGAGCCGCAACGTTTTTCACGCCTGTCAACGAACCGGTGTGCTGCTCAGCCGCTATCAGCGTGCGGATCAGGCGGCCAGCCTGACGCATCCGCTGCTCTTTTCCGTACCGGATATTGAGCAGGCCTGCGGCGTGGCCCGGCGCTTCGGGCCGCGCGTGCTGCTGACGACCGGCAGCAAATCGCTGGCGCAATGGCGCGCCGGGCTGCCGGACAAAACGCTGCTGGCCCGCGTGTTGCCAGTGGCCGACGTGATAGCGCAGTGCCGCGCGCTGGGGTTCGGGGTGGACGAGATATTTGCCCTGTGTGGGCCGTTCAGCGCGGCATTTAACGCCGCACTCTATCGCCAGTGCGCTGCCGACGTGGTTATCACCAAATCCTCCGGCGCAGAGGGAGGATTCATGGAGAAGGTCGAGCCCTGTCTGGACGCAGGCATCCCCTGCATTGTGATTACGCGCCCGTCGCCGCTGGTGACGGGAGATGAGTTGCTGGAAAGTCAGGCGGCGTTCGCCCGGCGTCTGGCCAAATGGCAGCAGTTTAAGGAGTAAACAATGAAAAAGGCGCTGCTGGTAGTCAGCTTCGGCACCAGCTACCACGATACCCGCGAGAAGAATATTGTTGCCTGCGAGCGCGATCTGGCGGCGAGCTGCCCGGATCGCGATCTGTTCCGGGCGTTCACCTCCGGGATGATTATTCGCAAGCTTAAACAGCGCGACGGGATCCATATCGATACGCCGCTGGAGGCGTTGCAAAAACTCGCCGACCTCGGATATCAGGACGTGGCTATTCAGTCGCTGCACATTATCAACGGCGACGAGTACGAAAAAATCGTCCGCGAGGTGCAGAGCATGCGCAGCCGGTTTACCCGCCTGACCCTGGGGAGTCCCCTGCTGAGCGGCCACGAGGACTACGTGGCGCTGCTGGCGGCCCTGCGCCAGCAGATGCCCGCCCTCGGCGGGAGGGAGAAAGTGGTGTTTATGGGCCACGGCGCGAGCCACCATGCTTTCTCGGCCTATGCCTGCCTCGACCATATGATGACGGTACAGGGTTTTCCCGCCCGCGTCGGTGCGGTCGAGAGCTATCCGGAAGTGGATATTCTTATCGACGCCATGAAGGCAGAGAGGATCGCCGCCGTACACCTGATGCCGCTAATGCTGGTGGCAGGCGATCACGCCATCAACGACATGGCCTCTGACGATGAAGACTCCTGGAAAACGCAGTTCAGCAAGGCGGGGATCCCGGCCACACCGTGGCTGAGCGGGCTGGGAGAAAACCCTGCAATCCGGGCGATGTTTGTTGAGCACCTGCAGCGGGCGCTGGATGCCGGGCAGGAGCGTGCGGCATGAGCGGTAAACTGTACGCCCTGAGCACCGGCCCCGGTGCCGCCGACCTGATTACCGTCCGCGCCGCCCGCATCCTGGGCTCACTTGACGTCGTTTACGCCCCGGCCAGGCGCAAAGGCGGCGACAGCCTGGCGCTGTCGATCGTCCGGGAATACCTTGGCGAGCAAACCGAGGTACGCTGCCGCCACTTTCCGATGAGCGCCGATGGCGCTGAAAAAGAGGCGGCCTGGGACGGCGTGGCCGCGGAGCTGGCGGCGGAGGTTGGCGCCGGAAAGCGCGTCGGCTTTATCACTCTCGGCGATGCCATGCTGTTCAGCACCTGGGTCTTTCTGCTGCGCCGTATCGGCACACCGCCCTGGCTGGAGATTGTTCCCGGCGTCACCTCTTTTGCCGCCATTGCCGCCCGCGCGCAGACCCCGCTGGCGATGGAGCAGCAGTCGCTGGCGGTGGTCTCCTGTACCGCACCTGAGGCGGAAATCGCGCAGGCGCTGCGCCAGCACGACAGCCTGGTGCTAATGAAGGTATATGGCCGCCTGGCCCGTATTAAAACCCTGCTCCGGGAGGCAGGTCTCCTCGACCGTGCGCTGCTGATGGCCGACGCGACGCTGCCGACGGAGCAGTGCTGGCCGCGCCTGAGTGAGATTGAAGACGACAGGCCACTGCCTTACTTTTCGACCATTCTGGTCAATAAGCAATGGGGATATGAAAAATGAAACAGGAACAACGATTAAAGCAGCTGTCGTTAAGCGGCCTTGCCGCCGCGCTGCTGCTGATGGTGGTGCCCGAGCAGGCCTTTGCCATGCACATTATGGAGGGCTTTTTACCGCCGATGTGGGCCCTGGCCTGGTGGGGGCTGTTTCTGCCCTGCCTGTGGTATGGCCTTGTGCGCCTGCGCCGCATCGTGCAGGAGGACAGCAACCAGAAGGTGCTTCTGGCTCTGTGTGGGGCCTTCATTTTTGTTCTGTCGGCGCTGAAAATCCCGTCGGTGACCGGGAGCTGCTCCCACCCGACCGGCGTCGGGCTGGCGGTGATTCTGTTCGGACCCGGCGTGGTGGCGATCCTGGGGGCTATCGTCCTGCTATTTCAGGCCCTGCTGCTGGCGCACGGCGGATTAACCACGCTGGGGGCCAATGGTATGTCAATGGCCGTGGTTGGACCGATCGTCGGTTACCTGGTGTGGAAGCTGGCCTGCCGGGCGGGCTTTCGCCGCGACGTGGCGGTATTTCTCTGCGCCATGCTGGCGGATCTTACCACCTACTTTGTCACCTCGATTCAGCTGGGCGTCGCCTTTCCCGATCCGCAAAACGGCTTCACCGGCTCGGCGCTCAAGTTTATGGGCATTTTCTGCCTGACCCAGATCCCGATTGCGATCGCGGAGGGGCTGCTCACGGTGATGATTTACGACCAGCTGACCAAGCGCCAGCTGATTAACGTACAAGGGGTCTGAAATGAAAAAAACGCTGATACTGCTATGCATGGTGATTGCGCTGGTGATCCTGCCGTTTTTCATCAATCACGGGGGAGAATACGGCGGCTCCGACGATCAGGCGGAAGGGCAGATTACCGCCGTCGATCCGCACTACAAGCCCTGGTTTACGCCGCTGTATGAGCCGGCAAGCGGCGAAATTGAGAGCCTGCTGTTCACCCTCCAGGGATCGCTCGGCGCGGCGGTCATCTTTTACATTCTGGGCTACGCCCGCGGCAAACAGCGTAATGATGACCGGGCTTGACAGGCTGAGCTATCGCAGCCGCTGGCTTCACGTTGCGCCAGAGCGCAAGTTTCTGCTCTGGCTACTGCTGATGGGCCTCGCCTTTACCCTGCCCCCATTGGGGCAGGGCGCTGAGCTGGCGCTTATTGCGGCGCTGACCTGCTGGCTGCTGCGTATGGGGCTCTGGCAGTGGTGCCGCTGGATGTCCCTGCCGTTCGGCTTTTTGCTGGTGGGGGTGCTGACTATCCTGTTCAGCGTCAGCCGGCAGCCGCACGGGCTGCTGGTGAGCGTTCAGATAGGGCAATACTGGCTGGGGATAGACCACGCCTCGCTTACCACCGCCAATAACACCTTCTGGCGCAGCCTGGCGGCGCTGGCATCGACCTTCTGGCTGGTGCTTAATTTGCCGTTCCCGCAGCTGATTATTCTGCTCAAGCACGGGCGAGTGCCGCGCCTGCTGACGGAGCAGATCCTGCTCACCTGGCGCTTTATTTTTATCCTGCTGGATGAGGCGTTCGCTATTCATCGGGCGCAGACGCTGCGGTTTGGCTACGGCAGCCTGCCACAGGGCTACCGCTCTCTCTCCATGCTGGTGGGGCTTCTTTTTTCACGCGTGCTGCTGCGCTATCAGCAAATGAACAGCGCGCTGGACATCAAACTGTATCAGGGTGACTTTCACCTGTAAGGATTCGCTCTATGCTCGCCACCCGGGAACTCTGGTTTCGCTATCAGGAAACGCAGATCCTCAAAGGGCTGACGCTGGATTTTTCGTCGCAGGCGGTCACCGGCCTTGTCGGGGCCAACGGCTGCGGGAAATCGACCCTGTTTATGAACCTCAGCGGTCTGCTTCGCCCCCAGCGCGGAGAGGTGCTGTGGCAGGGCAGCGCGCTGGACTACAGCAAGCGCGGCCTGATCGCGCTGCGCCAGCAGGTGGCCACGGTGTTTCAGGACCCGGACCAGCAGATTTTCTACACCGATATCGACAGCGATATCGCTTTTGCCCTGCGCAACCTCGGCGTTGACGAGGCGGAGATCGCCCGGCGGGTGGACGACGCTCTCACCCTCGTAGATGCGCAGCATTTTCGCCCGTTGCCGATCCAGTGCCTGAGCCACGGGCAGAAGAAGCGCATCGCCATTGCCGGGGCGCTGGTGCTGAAGGCGAAATATCTGTTGCTGGACGAGCCGACGGCAGGGCTCGATCCTTCCGGACGCAGCCAGATGATCGCCATCATCAAGCGTATCGTGGCGCAGGGTAATCACGTGGTGATCTCCAGCCACGATATCGACCTTATCTATGAGGTTAGCGACGCCGTATACGTTCTGCGTCAGGGGGAGGTGCTGGCCTCGGGCTCGCCGGGCGAGGTCTTTGCCCGCCGGACGCTGATGGAAGAGGCGGGACTGTGCCAGCCCTGGCTGGTGAAGCTCCACACCGAATGCGGCTTCCCGCTGTGCAAAACCGAAGAGGAATTTTTTAACCAGGCGGGCGCAACGGCGCCTCAGGAGGCGCTATGACGCTGGCCGTTATGCTTCAGGGGACCGCGTCGGACGTGGGAAAAAGTGTGCTGGTGGCGGGCCTGTGCCGCATTTTCCGGCAGGACGGGCTGCGCACCGCCCCGTTTAAATCACAGAATATGGCGCTCAACTCCGGCATTACTCCGGACGGGAAAGAGATGGGGCGAGCGCAGATTTTTCAGGCGGAGGCCGCAGGTATTGCGCCTGACGTGCGCATGAATCCGGTGCTGCTGAAGCCTACCAGCGACCGCAAGGCGCAGGTGGTGCTGATGGGAAAAGTTGCCACCAGCATGGATGCGGTGAGCTATCACGCCTATAAGCCCCGCCTGCGGGCGCAGATTCTGGAGGTCTATGCCAGCCTCAGGCAGGAGTACGAGGTGATGGTGCTGGAGGGGGCGGGCAGTCCGGCGGAAATCAACCTGCGCGATCGCGATATCGTCAATATGGGGATGGCGGAGATGGCGCAGTGTCCGGTGCTGCTGGTGGCGGACATCGATCGGGGCGGCGTGTTTGCATCCATCTACGGCACGCTGGCGCTGCTTCAGGAGGAGGAGCGAGCCCGGGTGAAGGGCGTCATCATCAATAAATTTCGCGGCGATGTGGCTCTGCTGGAGTCCGGGATCGGTCAGATAGAGGCGCTGACCGGCGTTCCGGTGCTGGGGGTCATGCCCTGGCTGGAGGTGGACCTTGAGGATGAGGACGGGGTGGCGCTGCAACAGGGGAAATACCTGCGCGCCGGCGATCGCGATATCGACATTGCGGTGGTGCAGATCCCGCACATCTCCAACTTCACCGACTTCAACGCCCTCGCGGCCCAGCCGGACGTGCGGGTGCGCTACGTTCGCCGTCCTGAAGAACTGGCGGGCGCGGACCTGATTATCCTCCCGGGAAGCAAAAATACCCTTGGCGATCTGGTCTGGCTGCGGGAGAGCGGTATGGCCCACGCCGCTGTCCGGGCAAACCGCGACGGCGTGCCGGTAATGGGCATTTGCGGCGGGTATCAGATGCTGGGCGAAACCATTGTGGATGAGGTTGAATCCGGGCTGGGCACGCAGCCGGGACTCGGCCTGCTCGACATTGTCACCCGCTTTTCGCACTGCAAGACCACCACCAGCGTAGAGGGCAGGATGGCGGCGCTGCCGGGATGGCTGGCGCCCGCCTCGGATCTTCCGGTTAAAGGGTACGAGATCCACATGGGCGACACGACCCTGGCGCCCGGCGGCGCGCCTGCGCTAATGCTGGAGAAAGCCGGAGAGTTCGTCCCCGACGGCACCCTGAGTGAGGATGGCCTGGTGGTGGGGACCTATCTGCACGGGCTGTTTGACAGCGATGCGTTCACCCGCGCGGTGGTCGACAGCCTGCGCCAGCGCAAGGGGCTGGGCCCGCTGAATGCCGCTATGGACTACGCGGCGTATAAAGAGGCGCAGTTCGATATTCTGGCCGACGCGATGCGCAGGCATATTGATATCGCCAGGATCTACCAGATTATGCGCGATCACCGGGAGGCTGCGGCATGATTTTAATTACCGGCGGCGCGCGCAGCGGCAAAAGCCGCCACGCCGAGCAGCTGGCCGCCGCGGCCTGCGAGCGTGTGCTCTATATTGCGACCTCGACGGTGACTGACGAGGAGATGGCGCAGCGCGTCAGCCAACACCGGGCGCAGCGTCCGGCCCACTGGCGCACCTGGGAGGGATACCGCGATCTCGGAGAGGTGATTCGCCACCGGCTTCAGCCCGGCGAGGGGGTGATGCTGGAGTGCGTCACCACCCTGCTGGCAAACCTGCTGTACGACATCAGCGGCGGAGCCAGTCCGGACCTCCTCGACTTCGCTGCCGCCGAACGGCAGCTGCAGGCGCAGGTGGATGACCTGATCGACGCCTGCCGATGTACACCGCAGCCGGTGTACATCGTCACCAACGAGCTGGGCATGAGCATCACGCCGGAGAATCGCCTCGCGCGCCACTTTGTGGACATTGCCGGGCGCGCCAACCAGGCGCTGGCCCGGGCGGCGGATGAAGTGTGGATGGTGGTATCGGGAATTGGAGTCAAAATCAAATGACGCTGAAAATGCTGTGGGCGACGATGCAGTTTATTACCCGCATTCCGGTGCCGGAGGCGTGGAGCCGCGGGGTTGAGTTCAAAGACTACAGCCGGGGCGTGGTCTGGTTTCCTGTGGTGGGGGCTGTCATCGGGGCGGGGGCAGGGCTGTGCTGGCTGGCGGTCAGCAAGACCGGGGGCGGAGCCCCGCTTGCCGCTGCCGTCTACGTTTTCGCCCTTGCGCTGCTGACCGGCGGTTTTCACCTCGACGGCCTGGCGGACACCTGCGACGGGGTTTTCTCCGCCCGCACCCGGGAGCGGATGCTGGAGATCATGCGCGACAGCCGGCTCGGCACCTACGGCGGACTGGCGCTGGTGTTCTGCATCACCTTTAAAATTCTTTCCGTGGTATCGCTTGCAGCTCCTGCGGCTCCCGCACTGTTTGCCCTGCTCGTCTGCGGGCCCATCGTCGGCCGCGCGGGCATAGTGATGGCAATGTACCGGGAGCGCTACGCCCGGGACGGGACCGGGATGGGCAATGTCTATATCGGCCACGTTGCAGGCCGAGACGTGCTGGTGACGCTGCTTATTACCGCCGGGCTGGTGATTGGGTTGACGGGCGCTCGCGGCCTGCTGGCGGCGGGCGTCAGCCTCTGCGCCATGTACGCCATCAAGCGCTTTTTAAGCCGTCGCCTGAAGGGGCTGACCGGCGATACCCTCGGCGCCACGGAAGAGATGGGCGAACTGGTCTTTCTTCTGGCGCTGGTCTGGTTCTGATGCGCCTGTTTCTGGTTCGGCACGGTGAAACGCAGGCCAATGCCAGCGGCGTGTTCTACGGCAGCACCGATCTGCCTCTCACCCCGCAGGGCGAGGTTCAGAGCAGACGGGTGGCCGGGTGGCTATCGGCTCATCCCTTCGCGGAGGTGATTGCCAGCGGCCTGCGGCGGGCGCAGGACACGGCCCGAATTATCGTCGGGGAAACGCAGGTGATTGGCGTCGATCCCCGGCTCAATGAGCTGGATTTTGGCGAGTGGGAGATGCGCCACTATCGGGATATCGCCGCCGCGTATCCGCAGGCCTGGCAGGCGTGGACGGAGAACTGGCAGACGGCGACCCCGCCCGGCGGTGAGTCCTTTGCGGCGTTCCTGGCGCGAGTGCGCCGGGTTGCCGATGAAATAGGGGACCGGCCTGCGGGCGTGGACAGGCTGGTGGTCGCCCATCAGGGCGTTCTGAGCCTGCTCCTAGCCAGCTGGCTGGAGATGCCCCCCGAATCGATGTGGCGCTTTCCGTTCAGTCAGGAAGGCTATTCGGTCGTTGAAAACCGCGCCGGGTACTGGGTGCTGCGCCGCTTTAACAGCAGCGCCCCCTGGCAACAAGATAAATGAGAGAAAGCAGATGTGGACACTACAACAGCTGACGGCGGCCATCGCGCCGCTTGACGCGCAAAAAATGCAGCAGGCCGCGCGCCATATTGATGGACTGGTGAAGCCGACCCGCAGTCTGGGACGGCTTGAGGAGCTGGCGATACAGATAGCCGGAATGCCGGGGATCGCTGAGCTCGACGGCCTGCGTAAAGAGATTATCGTCATGTGCGCCGATCACGGGGTTTATGCTGAAGGCGTGGCAATTTCTCCCCGTGAGGTTACCCGGCTGCAGGCGCTGAATATGCAGCAAGGGGTAACAGGGGTTTGCGTTCTTGCCCGCAGCAGCGGAACGTCGGTGCTGCCCGTGGATATAGGTATCGACTGCGATCCTATCCCCGGTATGCTGAGCCTGAAGATTGCCCGCGGCTGCGGCAACATTGCCCGCGGGCCAGCGATGTCACGCGGGGAGGCTGAGCAACTGCTGCTCAAAAGTGCCTCTCTGGTCCGGGAGCGCGCTGCGCAGGGGATCGCCGTGTTTGGGGTGGGCGAGCTGGGGATTGCCAACACTACCCCGGCCTCGGCCATCATTAGCGTGCTGGCCGGCAGCGACCCCCGCGACGTTGTCGGCCCCGGTGCGAACCTGCCGTTGCAGCAGCTGCGCCACAAAGAATCCGTCGTACGCCAGGTCATCGAGGTTAACCAGCCCGATGCCGGGGACGGTGTGGACGTGCTGGCGAAAGTGGGAGGATTCGATCTTACCGGCATGACCGGGGTGATACTGGGGGCTGCCGCCTGCGGCCTGCCCGTAGTGCTGGACGGCTTTCTCTCCTATGCCGCCGCGCTTGCCGCGTGCCAGATAGCGCCGGGCGTCAAATCCTACTGTATCCCTTCTCACTTCTCGGCGGAGCGGGGCGCTAAGCTTGCGCTGGATGCGCTCGGCATGGCGCCGTTTCTGTATCTTGAAATGCGTCTCGGCGAGGGGAGCGGTGCGGCGCTGGCCATGTCGGTCATCGATGCGGCGTGCGCAATGTACAGCCAGATGGGGATGCTTTCGCACAGCGGGATCGATCTTCCGGCCTGATCTGAAAAGAGCGCCTGCCGTCTGGCAGGCGCTCCGGGCGGGATTAACCTATTTTCCAGGTATCGGCCTCCACGCCGTTAATCAGCAGCCTGCGCCGCTCGCCGGCGGGCAGGGTTACCTTCAGCGCCTTCCACGCCGGACGCCAGTCGCCGCGCGTACTGACCTGCAGATTGACGGTGCTGGCGTCGCAGACCATCTCCCACGTCAGCCACAGCGCGTCGCCGTTTTTGTAGCCCCAGCTTTCGCCGTCGTCTTCAAACAGCATTCCGCTGTCGCAGCCCGCGCCCCTGCGCGGGAACAGCTTCAGCTCGCGGAAGGTATCCTCCGACGGCTTCACGTGCCTGATGCGGTCGCTCAGCGGCAGGGCGGCCCCGGCGCGCACCAGCAGCGGCAGTTTCTCCAGCGGGGCGTCAACGGTTATCCACTGGCCGCCAGAGAACCACTCTCCGGTGTAGAAGTCGTACCAGCCGCTTTCGTTGGCGGGCAGCCACACCGGGCGGCGGCGCTGGCCCGGCTCAACCACGCTTGCCACCAGCAGATCGTGGCCCAGCAGGAAATCATCGGTCTCCTCGAAGGTCTGCGCATCGTGCTCGTGGTCGAGGAAGGTCGGGCGCAGCATCGGCTCGTCGTCGGCGTGGGCCTGCCACAGCAGGGTATAAAGATAGGGCAGCAGGCGGTAGCGCAGCTCAATCGCGGCGCGAACGCACGGCGTAATGGCCGGGTACATCCACGGCTCGTTGACGGTATGGTCATCGTTCCACGAATGAATGGTAAAGCGCGGGTGCATTACGCCGTTCTGCACCCAGCGCACGAACAGCTCCGCGTCCGGCTTGTCGCCGGAGAAGCCGCCGACATCGTGGCCGACGTTGAATAGGCCGGAGAGGCTCATGCCTACGCCCATGCGGGTGTTGTAGCGCAGGGTCTCCCAGCTGGTGCGGTTATCGCCGCTCCAGGTCTGGACGTAGCGCTGCATCCCCGCACAGCCGGAGCGGGAGATCAGGTACGGGCGCTTCTCCGGGGCAAATTTCTGCTGCGCCTCCATCGAGGCGCGCATCATCAGCAGCGGCATCACCGGGCGGATATGCTTGATCGCTATCTCCTGACCGAAGCCGTGGCAGCGTGCCTCGCCGTCCCAGACTTCATATTCGTTGTTATCGTTCCACGTTGAATCAATGCCCATCTCCAGCAGTTGGGTGGTAACGCCCTCCTGCCACCAGGCAACGGTTTCAGGATGGGTGAAGTCCAGGTGCGAACCTTCATCGTCCCAGAACACCGAGCGCTCCGGCGCGTTGGCCTCTGAATCGCGCACAAACAGACCGCGTTCCGCCACCTCGCCGTAGCGCGGATGATCCTGCAGCAGGCACGGCTTGATGTTGGCCGCAAGCCGCAGGCCCGCGTCGTGGAACGCCTGGCTCATCGCCTTCGGCTGCGGCACCTTGTCGTAGTTCCAGTTAAAGACGTAGCGCTTGCCGTTAATCGAGGTATAGCCGGAGGAGAGCTGGAACGAATCGCACGGGATAGCGTGCTCGTCGCACAGGCGGATAAAGTTCATCAGCTGATTCTGGGCGTCCGGCGCGTCGGTGTAGTGCATGGTCGAGCCGCTGTAGCCGAGGCTCCACTTCGGCCCGAACAGGGTTTTACCGGTCAGGCGCACGAAGGCTTTGGTGACGTCCAGCACCCGGCGTCCGGTAAACAGGTAGTAGTCGATATCGCCCGCTTCCGCCTGCCAGCGGCGGTAGGCGGTGTGGTAGTTATCCAGCTCGTTGCCCAGATCCAGCCAGCAGCTGCTGAGGTTGTCGTAAAACAGCCCCAGGCTGACGTCGTCCCGGCGGGTAATGGTGAACGGAATGTGCTTATACAGCGGATCGGTGCTCGCCGCGTTGTAGCCCATCGCATCGAGATTGCGCATCTCGTAGCGCCTGCCGGTACGCTGCAGATCGCCCGCCTTCTCGCCGAGGCCGTAGACGCGCTCGTCCTTCTGGCGCTTAAGATAGTGGGCCACGCCGTCGCCGTGGGCGTTGACCAGATAGGCGCTGGTGGGGCGGTCCGCGGTGAGATACTGCCACTCGCCCGCGTCGTTTTTGTAGTGCCACTCCAGCCACAGCGGCTGGTGGACGGTGAGCTTAAGCTGTTCGGTGGCGATTGTCAGGCTGTCGTCCTGCTGCGTCAGGGTCCAGGCGGGCAGGCTGAAGCCGCTGAGATCCTCGCGCGGGCGGCCCTCCCACGGCACGTCCTGTCCGGGCGCAATGCTCCAGGTGCGGTCCACCGCCAGTTCGCCGTTACGCTTGAGCAGTACGCGGAACAGGTTCTCTTCCAGCACGTACAGGCACAGAGTGTGCTGACCGTCGACCTTCAGCTCGGCGTGATGGGCGGCGTGTTTCTCAAGGGTCCAGTGTTTTAAGGTCTTCATTATTTATACATCCACTCTCAGGCGCGCGTAGCGGCGCGGCGTTCAGCAATAAATGCCACCAGGAAAAGAGCGCCAATCAGGTCAAAGAAACCCATGGCAATAAACAGCGGGTTGAAGCCGATGGTGTCGGCGGTGACGCCGATAATCAGCGAGAACAGAAAGCTGGCGATCCACGCCGCCGAGCCGCGCATGCCGTTGACGGTGGCCATCTGGCCCTTATCAAAGGACTCCACCACCAGCGCGCTCAGCATGCAGGAGATAATCTGGTGCCCGAAGCCGCCGACGGAGATCAGCGCAATCGCCACGTAGGGATTACTGGTAAAGGCCATCACCGCCAGGGAGATCATCAGAAACGCGCCGGTGATGGACGAGGCGACAATCGAGTTCACGCGGGTGCAGCCGAAAATGCGCACGTAGAGTCTGGTCAGATAGCCGCTGGCGACGCTGCCGAGGTCGGCGGCGAGAAACGGCAGCCAGGCGAAGAGGGCGATCTGCTTGAGATCCATGCCGTAGGCTTTCGCCAGATACAGCGGCACCCAGAAGCTCATTACCGCCCACGCGGGCTCGGCCATAAACGCCGGAATGGCAATACCGTAGAAACGCTTGTTCTTGCCGATGGCGCGCAGGGCGGTAAAGAAGGGCAGCTTAACCGGTGCAGCCTCGTTATCCTGCTGGATAAACGCCAGCTCCTCTTTGCTCAGGTTTGGGTGTTTGTTGGGGCTGTGGTAGAAGGCCCACCACAGCGCCACCCACACCAGCGCCAGGAAGCCGGTAAACATAAACGCGCCCTGCCAGCCGAAGGAGGCGTGGGCGAAGTAGATAATCGGCGGCGCCAGCATCGCGCCGATGGAGAAGCCGACGCCCGCCCAGCCGGCGGCAATCGGGCGCTCGGACTTGGGAAACCACTCGCCGATGGTTTTAGCGTTGGCGGGCGTGGCCGCCGCTTCCGATGCGCCCATGCCGAAGCGCAGCAGGGCCATGTGCAGCCAGTTACCGGCGCCCGCGTGGGCGATACAGGCAGCGGCCCACAGGACCGCGCAGATGGCGAAGCCGAGCTTGAGGCCAATCACGTCGATCAGCCAGCCGCAGATCGGCTGAAAAAGGGTATAGGCGAGCTGAAAGGCGCCGACAATCCACGAGTACTGCTCGGTGGTAATGCCCAGCTCGGTTTTCAGCTCGGGGGCAAGAATGCCCAGCGAGTTGCGGGTGATGTAGTTGACGGTAACACCCAGCAGGAACAGCACCAGCATCCACCAGCGGAGGTTTTTCACCACCCGCCGGGTTTTGCTGACGGCTATCTCATTATTGATATTCTGGCTCATCGCGTTCTCCGTGAGTCGGCTACAGGGACAGGGGATGTTCGAAAGTTGTTACACCAAACCTGTTTTTATTGCCCGACATTGATGACTTGTATGGAAGTTGTCGGACAGCCTGACGTTAGAACATCAGGCCGGTGGGCTGTAGCGGTAAATTTGCAAAAATTTTCATAACTGCCGACGCCGACACAAAAGAGAGCGCTTGAGGCAGCTAAAATAGCGCTTTCTTTGGCGATGAAAATTTTTTCATTTTCAAATTCGAGTCAGATCACAAATTGGATAAAAAGCTCAAAATCGTCGATATCGCCGCCCGCACCGGGCTGTCGGCCAGCACCGTTTCCCGCGTGCTGGCCGGAAAAGCCAATACCAGCGAAAGGGCGCGCGCGAAGGTGCTGGCCTGCGCCCGCGAGCTGGGCGTGATGGAGGGCATGGCTGCGGGACGAATGCTGCTCAACAGCCTGCTGGTGTTTGCCCCGCAGCGCGCTTTTGACGAGCGTTCGGACATCTTTTACTACCGCGTGGTGCAGAGCATCAGCAAGGCGCTGGCGCCGCACGAGGTGCGCCTGCGCTACTGCGCGCTGGAGGAGAACGACGCCGACGCCAACCTGTTTCTGGCCCGCATCAACGAGCCGGAAACCCAGGCGGCGATCCTGCTGGGCATCGACGATCCACATATTCACGACCTGGCCGCCGACGTCGGCAAACCCTGCGTGCTGATCAACTGCCGGGACGCGCGGATGCGCCTGCCCTCCGTCGCCCCGGATCACCGGCTTATCGGCCAGTTTGCCGCCCGCTATCTGTTCGACATGGGCCACCGTAGCGTGGTCAACGTCCTCTGCCTGCGGCGCTACACCATGGAACTGCGTCTGGCCGGCATCCGGGAAGCGTGGCAGGCCAGCAACCTGCGCTTTCAGGCCCAGCGCGACGTCATCACCACCCCGAGTTTCAGCGCCAGAGAGACCTGCGACGCTGTCACCGCCTGGCTGGACGCGCGCGGCGACAGGCCGCTGCCCACCGCCTTTCTGGTCGGCGGCGACTTTATGGCGGCGGGCACCATCGACGCCCTGCAGCAGCGCGGCCTGCGCGTGCCGCAGGATATCTCGGTAATGAGCATCGACGGCTTTAACCTCGCCGCCATTCAGGACGTGCCCCTGACCGCCGTTCACGTCCCGCGCGATGAGCTGGGTTGCGAGGCGGTGCAGATGCTGCAGCAGCGCCTGCTGCGCCCGGAGGCCCCGGCGGGAACGCTGCTGCTGCACGGCGCGCTGGCCGTGCGGGAATCGGTCAGGAGGATCAGGCCGGGCGGGGGGCGCACGGCGGTGGCGCGGGAAGGACTGTATGATGAGTAAGGCGAAGACGGCACCTGTGCAGTGCCGTTGGCTGCGCTATTTTTGCGGCAGGTTATCGTAAACGTCGAGGGCGCGGGCGGTGTACACCATGGCGGCACCGGCGTTCAGGTTAATCGCCACGGCCAGCGCCTCGGCAATCTCTTCGCGGGTGGCGCCGTGCTTCGCGGCGGCGTCAACGTGAACCGAGAGGCAGCCGTCGCAGCGGGTGGTCACCGCGACGGCCAGGGCGATCAGCTCGTGGGTCTTGGGATCGAGGTGCTGATGTTCCGAAACGCCTTTATCCATCTGCTGTACGCCTTTCATAAACTCAGGCTGCATTTTGGCGAATTTGCCGAGGGTAGCGAACAGGGTGCTACGGTATTCACTCCAGTTTAAAAACATGGCGAACTCCTTCTGGTTTTTTGTCTGAGAAATAACGCGATGGCGCGGCGTTATCGCCGTGCCGCTTATGAGACAGTACGCCGTCAGGCCGGAACAGAAAAGCCGTATTGTGTCTTAACTGTCGCTTCGGGGAGTGCTACTCCGCCATCCCCAGCGCGCGCCGCCCGTGCGCATTAAGTGCGCCGGGGGTAAAGCGGTCCTCCCAGTCTGCCTCGTAGTCTTCACGAGGAAAGTCGCCGGGGGAGGCGCCCGCCGCCAGCGCGTCCCTGACCTGTTCAGCATAGGCCAGATTCTTCGCGCACAGCGGAGCAGCGGGAATATACATCACGTTGCTCCAGCCCTGCTGATCCGTGACCGGGGCCACGGAGTGTATGACGTCGTAGTGCCACCACACTGAATCCCCGGCCTCCAGCGCCGGAATTGACGTCAGGGCGCGCATCAGCAGCGGATGCCAGCGCTCAGAGACGGGCAGTACCCGGCCCGGCGCGACCCCGCACAGTTCGTCCTCCGGCACGTCGTCCAGCAGCGGGCGCAGCAGAATGTACGCCATCGCTTCCGGGATCGGAACGACGTGCAGCAATCCCTGGTCGGGGATCATGTCCGAGAGCGCCGTCCAGCCCTGAAAGGTGCGAAACGCCGAGCATTTGGTGGTGTTGTCCACCGCGTACTCTTCCACCTCGGTGCGATGAGCGGCGTCCCAGGGATCGTAGGCATCAATATTGCCGTTAAACACGCTGGCAAATACCTGCTGATAGGCGGGCAGCAGCCAGCGCTCCAGCGCCCCGGAGTCCGTGTGTGCCCCAAGCCCTTTCGAGGTGGTGCCCGGCGGACGGCGGCGGATGCGGTCCGGATAGATGACGCTGATGTCGGGATCGAACCACTGACGGCCCTGCGAATCGAAGCGCCACAGGCGGTTAAGAAACGACTGCGCCGCCGCCATTTCATCGCTCTGGCGGGCCTGCATCTGCGGCTGGGACCAGTAGATGGGATAGATCTCCGGACGCGATGCGCTGAGGGTGCCAAAAAAGTTATCTCCCGGCCCCTTATAAATCTCGTCGAAATGGTTGCGCTCGAGGTAGGCCATCATCTCGCGATCCCATCCCCGCGCCCGTTCGCGCGGAAAATGTTGACGGATAACCGCGCAGCCCCGGCGGCGAATGGCCTGCCGCTGCGCCTCGCTGACGCCGCCGCGGGCGATATCGGCAAAGGCAATTTCCGGCCAGACCGGCTGACCGGCGGCCTTCAGCGCGTCGATCTCCGCCAGCCGGGATGCTATCCGGGTAGAGAGCCGGGCAAATACGGCCTGTACATCGCCAATCTGCGCGCGCAGCGCCTGCTTCATTGCGCGGATGGCCGCGGGGGGATCCGCCGGGAGTTGAGCGTGGGTAAATGTGGGAGTCATACGCGCCTCTTTATTTCATTCGAAACTAATTTAACTTGCGTATGATAATTTAGGTTAAAATAAAGTTAATGCAAGTTAAAAAACTTGCATTGAGGCATCGCCAGCAGAAAAGGGGCCGGAGCCGGTGCTCCGGTCAGGGATCAGGCGTCAAACGGAGAGGCGCGATCCAGCACCGCCTGAATCACATTCAGCGCGCCGTCGCGGTTGTTGTCGTCGGTTTCGAAGCGGGCTATCGCCTTAATGTTTTCACCGGCGTTGCCCATGGCAAAAGAGTACTTCGTCATCTTCAGCATCTCCGCATCGTTGTCGCTGTCGCCGATGGTCACGCACTGCCCGGGTGACAGATGCCAGTTCTTCAGCAGGCGGCTGATGCCGTTGGCTTTATGCAGGCCGGGGATAATCAGGTCGACAAAGCCGAAGCCGCTGGTCACCGGCTTCATAATGCCGTCCAGCGAGCGGTGCAGGCTCTCCACCAGCTCCGGGATGCGGCGGTCCGGCAGATTGAGGGAGAACTTAAACAGCACGTCGTCAATCTGCCGGTAGTCGGCCACTGGCTGCAGGCGGTGGTAGTGCTTCGACATCAGCTCGACGAATGCCTGAGGCGCTTTATCGCTGATGTAAGCGCTGTTTAGCCCGCAGGCAACAAAATTCAGCTGCGGATCCTTTATCAGCTCCGCGAGCACCTGCTGCGACTCGCGTGCGGTCAGCTCGCCGTGGAACAGCTGCTGGCCGTGCTGATACACCAGCGCGCCGTTCTCGGCGACGAAGGAGATCCGATCCTGAATCTCCGGAAAGAAAGAGATGAGTTGCCAGTACTGGTTGCCGCTGGCAACCACAAATTCGATGTTGCGCTGCCTGAGCTGCGCAAACTGCGCCATAAAGCGCTGGCGATCGTACTGTTTGGCATCGTTGAGGAAAGTTCCGTCCATATCGGTGACGATAACTTTTACGGTCATACGGGGGCTCCTGGCTGTAACTGCGACCGGGAGTATTGTAGAGAGATTGTGACGAAGAGCACAAATTTATTTCGAATGAAAGCGGCTCCTCTCCGTTTCAGAGAGGAGCCGGCCGGTTACAGCGTATGCTCCGTCCGCGCAATAATATCATCCTGCGCATCCGGCGAGAGTGCGGTAAAGAACGCCGAATAGCCCGCGACGCGCACTACCAGATCCCGGTACTGATCCGGGTGCTGCTTCGCCGCCAGCAGCGTCTCGCGCGAGACGATGTTGTACTGAATGTGCCAGCCCTTGTGCACCTCGAAGAAGGTGCGCAGCAGCGCCATCAGCTTCTGGCGGTCGGCGTCGTTGTCCAGCGTCGCCGGGTTGAGCTTCTGGTTGAGCAGTACGCCACCCAGAATCGCCGCCGTGGGCAGTTTCCCGACGGAGCCAATCACCGCCGTCGGCCCGAGGTGGTCGGTGCCCGAGGCGGGGCTGGCGCCCTCCGCCAGCGGCGTGCGGGCCCTGCGGCCGTCCGGCGTCGCCATGGTGGCCGCCCCGAACGGCACGTTGGCGGAGATCGAGGAGGTGCCCGCGTAGTAGCCGCCGCCGATCGGGCCGCGGCCGTGGCGCGGGTTGCGGTACTGCTTCAGCTCGTCAATATAGGTCTGATAGGCGCGCACCAGCAGGGCGTCGACGCTGTCTTCGTCGTTGCCGTACTTCGGCGCGCCGTTGATCAGGCGCTGGCGCAGCTGTTCGTGGGTCAGCCCTGCGAAATCTTCCGCCAGCGCAGCGGCGAGCTGCTGCTGGCCGATAGCGCCCTGATCGAAGACCAGTTTCTTCACCGCCGCCAGGCTGTTGCCGAGGTTAGCGATCCCCACCTGCAGGCCGGAAACCCAGTCGTACTTCGCGCCGCCCTGTTTGATGCTCTTCGCCCGCTCGATGCAGTCGTCCACCAGCGCCGAGCAGAGAATATCCGGCACGTTCTCCTCCAGCATGGTATCCACCACGTACTCGATCTCAATCGACCGGCGGGTGTAGTAGCGGATCTGCGTGTCCCAGGCCGCCATTACCTGCTCAAAGTCGGTGAAGTTGCCCTGTGACAGCGCCTGCGTCTGGGGCAGGAACACCTTGCCGCTGGTGGCGTCGCGTCCGCCCTCCAGCGCCGCCAGCATCACGCGGGCGAAGTTGATAAAGCTCATGCCGGTGCAGCGGTAGCCCCACTTGCCGCCGACGGCGGTTTCGATACAGCCGATGGCGGCGTAGTCGTAGGCGTCGGCTTTCCCGATGCCGAGCCTGATAAATTCCGGGATAACAATTTCATCGTTATTAAACGCGGGCATCCCGAAGCCGCAGCGGATCACCTGTACGCAGGCGTCGAGGAAGTCGCCGCTCATTCCGGCGTGGTAGCGCACGCTGAGGTTCGGCTGGGTGGAGCGCAGGCGGCCGCAGGACTCCAGAATGGCGTAGGAGAGGGGGTTAACCGCGTCCATCGGCTCGCCGTTAATCAGCGTCTGGCCGCCGATCGTCACGTTCTGATACAGCGGGCTGCCCGCCGAGGCTTTCGAGTGGGAGCCGGAGCGGATTTTATTGACCTCCAGCAGCTTCAGCCAGCAGCCGTGCAGCAGTTCGATGGCCTGTTCCCTGTCCAGCGAACCGCTCAGCTCTACGTCGCGGCGGTAGAACGGATAGAGGTACTGGTCCATGCGGCCAAAGGAGACCGAGTGGCCGTTGGATTCGATCTGCAGGATCAGCTGGATGAAGTAGCACAGCTGCAGCGCCTGCCAGAAGGTCTGCGGCGGCCGGTGGGCAATCAGCTCGCAGTTGTCGGCGATGGCCAGCAGCTCATCGCGCCGGGCGGCGCGCGGCTCGGCTGCCGCCATCTCGCGGGCCAGCGCGGCGTAGCGCGCAATGTGCGCGCTGACGGCCCGCAGGACGATATCGATCCCCTTGAGGAACTGCTCGCCGTGCAGATCCTCAAGCACCGTCAGGTTAATGCGCGACCGGCGTTCGGCCACTTTTTTAATCAGACCGTCGAGCCCCTTCTCCAGCAGCAGCGGGAAGTTCACCGCCAGGTGGGCGTCGCCGGAGGTCATGTTGCCCTCGGCCTTGATGATGCCGGTCGCCAGCAGCGCCTTCTGCTCGTCGGTAAACATCCCGTAGCAGCGGTCCTGCACGGTCTGACCGCGCCACCACGGGCAAATTTCATGCAGCACGCGCTTGTTCTCTTCGCTGACCGCAAAGCCCGCGCCGGGCCTGTCGGCGAGATCGTCTATCTCTTTTTCGATCCAGCTTACCGTGTACTCCGGGAAGATAGGCGCGGCGCGCACTTCGCTTGCCTGGTTACCGACGATCAGCTCGTCGTGTTTGATCCACACGGTGCGCGCCGCCAGGTGGTGGGCCAGCGCCAGCGCGCGGCGCACCGGCAGCGGCTTGTCCATATTCTGCTGATACACCTCGGTATAGTGGCGGGCGCGCTCGGTGCACACCGGCGGCTTAACGATGTGGACCAGCGCGCGCTTGTGCGCGGTGATGCGGTCGGTGAGCGTGTCGAGCTTCAGTTGGGTCATGGTCTTATCCTCGTAGCGTCGCAGTCAGGCCTTTTTCGCCGGCGATGCGCTGGGCGTAGTCCAGCAGCGCCGGATCGTCCAGCGGCTTATCAGGGGCGGAGTAGGGCATGTTTAGCAGGCTGTATTTGTTGATGCCCAGCGTGTGGTACGGTAAAAAATGGATGTCGCGCGCCCGCAGCTCGCGGGCGGCAAACTCGGTAATTGCTTCCACAGAGCGCTCGTCGGCGTTGAAGCCCTGGATCAGCGGCACCCGGATGGTCATCTGTTTCTTCGCGTCCGCAATACGCTTGAGGTTGTCCAGCACGCGCTTCGCCGAGCCGTCGGTCCACTGCTTAAAGGCCTGGGCATCAACGTGCTTAAGATCGGCGAGAAACAGGTCGATATAGGGCAGCGCGGGTTCGATATATTTCCACGGCACGTGCAGGCAGGTTTCTACGGCGGTATGGATGCCCCGTTCATGGGCGCCCCTCAGCAGCGCCAGCGCCAGATCCGGGTTCATAAACGGCTCGCCGCCGGAAAGCGTCAGCCCGCCGCCGCTGCGGTCGTAAAACGGTTTATCGCGCAGGACGGTGGCCATAATCTCATCGGCGTTCTTCTCCTCACCGCAGACCGTCAGCGCCTGCGTCGGGCAGCAGTCGGTGAGGGCGGCAAGCCCCTCCGGCGTCAGCTTCTGGCGGTGGATCAGCAGGCCGCTCAGCGCCCGCTCAATCGCTTCAGGGGCCCGCTGCTGGCAGAGATCGCAGCCGTCGAGACACAGGCGGGCGTCGTAGAGCAGATCCGGCGCCGCCGAGCGGCTCTCCGGGTTCTGGCACCAGCGGCAGCCCAGGGAGCAGCCCTTGATAAAAACCACAGTGCGGATGCCGGGGCCGTCGTGGGTGGAATAGCGCTGAATGTTAAAAATCATAGCTCGCCCTCTTGTTTCGTATAAAGATTAAATAACTTTCGAATGAAGGTTATTTTGATGTTTATCAACTAAACGAGCGGTAGCGGCGTGCTATTTTTAAGCCATGCAAAATAACTCACATAAAGGAATCTGCTGTGGAACTCTATCTTGATACTTCGGACGTCGCGGCCGTGCGCCGGCTGGCGCGCATTTTCCCGCTGGCGGGCGTCACCACCAATCCGAGCATCGTTGCCGCGGGCGGCAGGCCGCTCGACGCGCTGCTGCCCGCGCTGCGCGACGCGCTGGGCGGGCAGGGCAGGCTGTTCGCCCAGGTGATGGCGAACGACGCCGATGAGATGGTGGCCGAGGCCAAAAGGCTGCGCGGCATGGTGACGGATATCGTGGTCAAGGTGCCGGTGACGGCGCAGGGGCTGGCGGCGATTAAGATGCTTAAGCAGGAGGGCATCCCGACGCTCGGCACCGCCGTGTACGGCGCGGCCCAGGGACTGATGGCGGCGCTGGCCGGGGCGGAATATGTTGCGCCCTACGTTAACCGTATTGATGCCCAGGGCGGGAGCGGCATCCGCAGCGTGGAGGAGCTTCAGCAGCTGCTGGCGCTGCACGCCCCGCAGGCGAAGGTGCTGGCGGCGAGTTTTAAGACTCCGCGCCAGGCGCTGGACTGCCTGCTGGCGGGCTGCCAGGCGATTACCCTGCCGCTTGATGTCGCGCAGCAGATGATTGCCTCGCCGGCGGTGGACGCGGCGGTAGAGAAGTTTGCGGTGGAGTGGGAAGGAGCGTTCGGCAGGCGGGGGCTGTAGCCGGGTGCGCTCTCTCCCTCATGGGCTGTCTCTTATACACAACTCTTCAGTTCATTGGAGAAATCAGGCAGACGCTTATCCTGGCTGAGGGTTTTAAATTCCGGCTAAAAATCGCCTCAGATTCTGACGTCTGGCCGGGGCAGCCCGCAGGGATGCGGGCTGAGGGCGCGACTTACAGGGATGTTGCATCGCGCCCGTACCCGAAAGCCAGACGTCAGAATCTGAGGTTCCGCGCAGCGGCGATTTTTGTTGCCGGGAGCCGGGATTGTCAAGGGAGCGGCGGCGAGCTCCCTTGACACGTTCACCGCAGAAAGCTTTACAGAAATGCGGAGTTCTTATAGTGAACGGAACTATTCCACCATCCGTAACATATTGTTTTTTAGAGCATCCTAACGCGATCTCTCAATAAAAATATGACTAAGAGACAGTCTCAGGAATGAGGGCCCGCTCCCCCGCACACCTCACACCCGGCGAAGCGCATCAGCGTCATCTCGCGGAACTGGCAGGTCATCGCGTCATACATCACGATTTTACCGGCGGCGGGCGTACCGTAGCCGGCCAGCAGCTTGATGGCCTCCATCGCCTGCAGGGAGCCAATCACGCCGACCAGCGGCGCCATCACCCCGGCCTCGACGCAGGTCAGGGCGTTTTCGCCGAACAGGCGGCTCAGGCAGCGGTAGCAGGGCTCGCCCTCGCCGTAGGTAAACACCGACACCTGGCCCTCCATGCGGATGGCCGCCCCCGACACCAGCGGCACTTTATGGGCGAAACAGCCGGCGTTGAGCTGGTTGCGGATCTGCACATTGTCGGTACAGTCGAGCACCAGGTCGTGGGCGGCAATCTGCTGTTCAAGCGCCGCGTCGTCCAGCAGGGCGTTAATCGCCGTCAGATCGACATGCGGATTGATGCGCGCCAGCGCCGCGCGGGCGGAGTCCACCTTCGGCTGGCCGATCGTGGCGTCTGAATGCAGCGTCTGGCGCTGGAGGTTAGAGAGCGAGACGGTGTCGAAATCGAGCAGGGTCATGCGGCCGACGCCCGCCGCCGCCAGGTACTGGGCCGCCGCGCAGCCCAGCCCGCCGAGGCCGACCACCAGCACCGACGCCGCCTTCAGCGCCTCCTGGCCGTCAAAATCAAACCCGCGCAGGACGATCTGCCGGTTGTAGCGCATCATCTCCGCATCGGTCAGCTCGGCGGCCATCACAGGCCTCCGAACAGCGAATTAAACGGCTCCACCTCGACCCACTCTCCGGCCTCGACGCTGCCGCGCTCGCGCTCCAGCACGATAAAGCAGTTGGCCTGGCTGAAGGAGCTGAACACGTGGGAGCCCTGGTTGCCGGTGGTCGCCACCTCCAGCGCGCCGTCGGCGCCGCGCCGCAGCACGCCGCGCTGGAAGTCGAGGCGGCCGGGCGACTTTTTAAGCCGCGTGGCGGCGCGCACCCGCAGGCGCGTCGGCTGCCCGGCGGGATGACCGCTGAGCTTCGCCAGCAGCGGCTGCACCAGCTGATAGAAGGTGACCGCCGCAGAGACCGGATTGCCCGGCAGGCCGCAGAACCAGCTATTGCTCAGCGTGCCGAAAGCAAAGGGCTTGCCCGGCTTCATGGCGATTTTCCAGAAGGCGATTTCGCCCAGCTCGTCGAGAATGGTTTTGGTGTAGTCCGCCTCGCCGACGGAGACGCCGCCGGAGCTTATCACCACGTCCGCCAGGCGGTCGGCCTCGATAAAGGCCGCGCGCAGCTTCTCGGGGCTGTCGGCAATAATCCCGAGGTTAATCACCTCGCAGCCGAGCTGCTCCAGCATCAGGTGGACCGCCAGCCGGTTGCTGTCATAAATTTGCCCGGCGGCCAGCGGTTCGCCCGGCAGCCGCAGCTCGTCGCCGGTGGAGAACACCGCCGCGCGGACGCGCCGCACGACGCTAACCTTGTCAATGCCCAGCGAGGCCAGCACCGGCAGCTCGGCCACCGTCAGTTTCGTACCGCGGGTGAAGACCGGCCGCCCGGCGGCGATATCCTCGCCGCGGCGGCGGATGTTCTGGCCCGCGCTGGCGGCGGCGGTAAAGCGCACGCCGCCCTCAGCCTGTTCGGTCTCTTCCTGCATCACCACCGCCTCGCAGCCGTCGGGAACGGGCGCGCCGGTCATAATGCGCACGCAGGTGCCCGCCGGCCACTCGCCGCTGAACGGCTGCCCGGCAAAAGCTTTACCCGCCAGCGGCAGCGGCCGGTTCAGCGCCAGATCGGCGAGGCGCACCGCGTAGCCGTCCATCGCCGAGTTATCGAACCCCGGCACGTCCAGCGGCGAGGCGACGTCCTCAGCGAGAATGCGGCCAAACGCCTGCGCCAGCGGCAGCGTTTCGTTTTCGGTCAGGGGCTTGATGTGATTGAGCATTTGCTCAAGCGCGGTCTCCAGCGGCATTAGCCCGGCATTAAAATCCATGGTTTACTCCTGCGGCAAATCGGTTATCCCGCCATTATGGCAGAAAAGCCTGACTGACTGTATGCGCTTGCACTCCCGCTTTACATCTATGGCCGCACTTTCTATATTCAAAAATCATATAAATCTGCGGGCACAATAATGATATTCATAGAAAAAGCCCGGCGCAGAGAAAAAGGAATCACCCTATGAGCAACGCGGTTATCGCTATTCACGGCGGCGCCGGCGCGATTAGCCGCGCGCAGCTGACGCCCGCGCGGGAGCAGGAGTATGTACAGGCGCTGTTTAGCATCGTTGAGGCGGGGCAGCGGCTGCTGGAAGCCGGGGGCAGCGCGCTGGATGCGGTCACCGAGGCGGTGCGCCTGCTGGAGGAGTGCCCGCTGTTCAACGCCGGGACGGGGGCGGTGTTTACCGCCGACGAAACGCACGAGCTGGACGCCTGCGTGATGGACGGCTACTCCCTGCACGCCGGGGCGGTGGCGGGCGTGAAGCATCTGCGAAATCCGGTTCTGGCGGCGAGGGCGGTGCTGGAGTCCAGCCCCCACGTGCTGCTGATTGGCGAAGGCGCCGAGGTTTTTGCGCGGCGGCAGGGCCTGGAGCAGGTCGATAACCGCTACTTTTCCACGCCGGAGCGCCTGGCGCAGCTGCGCGAGGCGCAGGCCGAAGGGGCCGTGCGCCTCGACCACGACGCCGCGCCGCTGGACGAGCGTATGAAGATGGGCACCGTCGGCGCGGTGGCGCTGGATAAGGCGGGCAACCTCGCGGCGGCCACCTCCACCGGCGGCATGACCAATAAGCTGCCGGGCCGGGTGGGCGATAGCCCGCTGCCCGGCGCGGGCTGCTATGCCAATAACGCCAGCGTGGCGGTCTCCTGCACCGGCACCGGTGAGGTCTTTATGCGTACGCTGGCGGCGTATGATATTTCGGCCCTGATGGAGTACGGCGGTCTGAGCCTGAATGACGCCTGCGAGCGGGTGGTGATGGAGAAGCTGCCGGCGCTGGGCGGCAGCGGCGGCCTGATCGCCATTGACCGGGAGGGCAACGTGGTGCTGCCGTTTAACAGTGAAGGCATGTACCGCGCCTATGCTTACGCCGGGGATAAGCCCACGGTCGGTATTTATCGTTGAAGGGAGGCCGAGTGCCCCAGAGCCACAGGACAGACGCCGGCGATGTGCTGGCGGTGCGTAATCTGACCATCGCCTTCGGTGAGCAGAAGGTGGTCAGAGACCTTTCGTTCAGCCTCGGGCGCGGCGAAACGCTGGCCATCGTCGGCGAGTCCGGCTCCGGCAAATCGGTCACCGCCCTGGCGCTGATGCGCCTGCTGGATCAGTCCGGAGCCGCGGTCAGCAGCGCAGAGATGCGCCTTTGCCGCCGCAGCCGGGAGGTGATAGAGCTTGCCGATCGGTCCGCCGCGCAGATGCGGCGGGTGCGCGGGGCGGATATGGCGATGATTTTTCAGGAGCCGATGACCTCGCTCAACCCGGTGTTTACCGTCGGGGAGCAGATCGCCGAGTCGATTCGCCTGCACCAGGGGCTGGGCCGGAACGAGGCCCTGCGGGCGGCGAAAAAAATGCTCGACCAGGTGCGCATTCCCGACGCCGATACCATGCTAAAGCGCTATCCGCACCAGCTCTCCGGCGGCATGCGCCAGCGGGTGATGATCGCCATGGCGCTCTCCTGCCGCCCGTCGCTGCTGATCGCCGATGAGCCGACCACCGCGCTGGACGTCACCATTCAGGCGCAGATCCTCCAGCTTATCGGCGTCCTGCAAAAAGAGATGTCGATGGGCGTGATCTTTATTACCCACGATATGGGCGTGGTGGCGGATATCGCCGACCGCGTGCTGGTGATGTACCGGGGCGAAGCGGTTGAAAGCGGCCCGGTAGAGGCGATCTTCAGCCGTCCGCAGCATCCTTATACCCAGGCGCTGCTGGCGGCGGTGCCCAGACTGGGCGCCATGCGGGGCAGCGATCTGCCGCGCCGCTTCCCGCTGCTCAATGGCGACGGCGAGGAGCAGGAGGGGCCGCCGCAGAATACCGTGGTGTCCGGGAAACCGGTGCTGCAGGTGCGGGATCTGGTGACCCGCTTCCCGCTGCGCAGCGGCCTGTTCAATCGCGTCACCCGCGAGGTCCACGCCGTGGAGGGGGTCAGCTTCGACCTCTGGCCCGGCGAAACGCTGTCGCTGGTGGGCGAGTCCGGCTGCGGCAAGTCCACTACCGGCAGGGCGCTGCTGCGGCTGGTGGCCACCCAGGGCGGCAGCATCACCTTTGACGGCAGGCGCATCGACACCCTGGCAGACAGCGAGCTGCAGCCGCTGCGCCGCGATATCCAGTTTATTTTTCAGGATCCCTGGGCCTCCCTCGACCCGCGCCAGACCGTCGGCTACTCGATCCTCGAGCCGCTGCGGGTGCATAAAGTGATGTCCGATGAGGATGCCCGCAGGCGGGTGGCCTGGCTGCTGGAGCGCGTTGGCCTGCAGCCGGAGCATGCCTGGCGCTACCCGCACGAGTTTTCCGGCGGCCAGCGGCAGCGCATCTGCATTGCCCGGGCGCTGGCGCTGAATCCGAAAGTGATCATCGCCGACGAGGCGGTATCGGCGCTGGACGTCTCCATCCGCGCGCAGATTATTAATCTGCTGATGGATCTGCAGCGCGAACTGGGGGTCTCTTATCTGTTTATTTCCCACGACATGGCGGTGGTGGAGCGCATCAGCCACCGCGTGGCGGTGATGTACCGCGGGCGGATCGTCGAGATGGGGCCGCGCCGCGCGCTGTTTGAAAACCCGCAGCACCCTTACACCCGCAAGCTGATGGCCGCCGTTCCGGTGGCGGACCCGGCGCACCGTCATCCGCAGCGCGTGCTGCTGTCCGACGAGCTGCCGGGCAACATCTGGCCGCGGGGAGAAAAATTGGCCAGCGTTCCGCTGGTGCAGGTTACGCCCGGACACTATGTTGCTCGCGAAGAGCCGCCCGGCGTCCTTTCGCGCTTATAAAATCAGGAGAAGAAGATGGCAACTCGCGTTTCAGGTAAATGGCTGCTGGCGCTCGGCGTCGCCTCCGCGCTGGCGGCAGGCTCCGCGTGGGCGGCGAAAGATGTGGTGGTGGCGGTCGGATCCAACTTCACCACCCTCGATCCCTACGACGCCAACGACACGCTCTCTCAGGCGGTGGCGAAGTCCTTCTACCAGGGTCTGTTCGGCCTCGATAAGGATATGAAAGTACAGAACGTGCTGGCCGAGAGCTATCAGGTCTCGAAAGACGGTCTGGTCTATACCATCAAGCTGCGCCCGAACGTCAAGTTTCAGGACGGTACCGACTTTAACGCCGATGCGGTAAAGGTTAACCTCGACCGCGCCAGCAACCCGGACAATCACCTCAAGCGCTATAACCTGTATAAAAACATCGCCAGCACCGAGGCCGTCGATCCGCAGACGGTGAAAATCACCCTTAAGCAGCCCTTCTCGGCGTTTATCAATATTCTCGCCCATCCGGCGACGGCGATGATCTCCCCCGCCGCGCTGAAGAAGTACGGCAAGGATATCGGCTTCCATCCGGTGGGCACCGGTGCCTACCAGCTGGAGACCTGGAATCAGACCGATTTCGTTAAGGTGAAGAAGTTTGCCGGCTACTGGCGGCAGGGCCTGCCGAAGCTCGACAGCATCACCTGGCGCCCGGTGGTGGACAACAACACCCGCGCGGCGATGCTGCAGACCGGCGAGGCGCAGTTCGCCTTCCCGATCCCCTACGAGCAGGCGCCGCTGCTGGAGAAAAACAGCAAGCTGGAGCTGGTGGCAAGCCCCTCCATCATGCAGCGCTACATCAGCATGAACGTCACCCAGAAGCCGTTTAACGATCCGAAGGTGCGTGAAGCCATCAACTACGCCATCAACCGCCAGGCGCTGGTGAAGGTGGCCTTTGCCGGCTACGCCACCCCGGCCACCGGCGTGCTGCCGCCGGCTATTGCTTACTCGGCGAGCTTCAAGGCCTGGCCCTACGATCCGGCGAAGGCCAAAGCGCTGCTGAAAGAGGCGGGCTATCCCAACGGCTTCTCCACCACCCTGTGGTCCTCGCACAATCACAGCACCGCCCAGAAGGTGCTGCAGTTCACCCAGCAGCAGCTGGCGCAGGTGGGCATTAAGGCCCAGGTGACGGCGATGGACGCCGGCCAGCGCGCCGCCGAAGTGGAAGCCAAGGGGCAGAAAGAGAGCGGGGTGCGGATGTTCTATACCGGCTGGAGCGCCTCGACCGGCGAAGCCGACTGGGCGCTGAGCCCGCTGTTCGCTACCCAGAGCTGGCCGCCCGCGCAGTTCAATACCGCCTTTTACAGCAATCCGCAGGTGGATAAAGACCTGGCCGACGCGCTGAAAACCAGCGATGACGGCGAGAAGGCGCGCCTCTATAAGGACGCCCAGCAGATCATTTGGAAAGAGTCGCCGTGGGTGCCGCTGGTGGTAGAGAAGCTGGTCTCGGCCCACAGCAAAAACCTGACCGGGTTTTACATTATGCCGGACACCGGCTTCAGCTTTGACGAGGCCGATCTGAAGTAATGCTCAACTACGTCCTTAAGCGCCTGCTGGGCCTGATACCGACGTTGTTTATCGTCGCGGTGCTGGTGTTTCTGTTTGTCCACCTGCTGCCCGGCGATCCGGCGCGGCTGATCGCCGGGCCGGAGGCCGACGGCCAGGTGGTGCAGATGGTCCGCCAGCAGCTGGGGCTGGACCAGCCGCTCTACGTGCAGTTCTGGCACTACATCACCCAGGCGCTGACCGGCGACTTCGGCACCTCGATGGTCTCCCGCCGCCCGGTATCGGAAGAGATAGGCAGCCGCTTTATGCCGACCTTCTGGCTGACGCTTACCAGCATGGGCTGGTCGGTGGTGTTCGGCATGGCGATGGGGCTGGCGGCGGCGGTGTGGCGCAACCGCTGGCCGGACAAGCTCGGGATGGCGATTGCGGTGGCCGGGATCTCTTTTCCCGCCTTTGCCCTCGGTATGCTGCTGATGCAGGTCTTCTCCGTGCAGCTCGGCTGGCTGCCCACCGTCGGGGCCGACAGCTGGCGGCACTACATTCTGCCGTCGCTGACCCTCGGCGCGGCGGTGGCGGCGGTGATGGCGCGCTTCACCCGCGCCTCGTTCGTTGAGGTGCTGCACGAAGACTATATGCGCACCGCCCGCGCCAAGGGCGTCAGCGAAACGCGGGTGGTGCTCAAGCACGGCCTGCGCAACGCCATGATCCCGGTGGTGACCATGATGGGATTGCAGTTCGGTTTTCTGCTCGGCGGCTCCATCGTGGTGGAGAAGGTCTTTAACTGGCCCGGCCTCGGCCGCCTGCTGGTGGATTCGGTGGAGATGCGCGACTATCCGGTGATCCAGGCGGAGGTGCTGCTGTTTTCGCTGGAGTTTATTCTTATCAATCTGCTGGTGGACGTGCTCTATGCCGCCATCAACCCGGCTATCAGGTACAAATAAGTGCAGCTACTTAACTGGCGCCGTCAGGCGGTCAACAAGGCGCAGCCGGGCATTCAGCCCGGCGCCATCCGCACGCCCGCCGGCGAGTTCTGGCGGCGCTTTCGCCATCAGCCGGTGGCGATGGCGGCGGCGATTTTCGTCCTGCTGCTGCTGGCGGTGGCGCTGCTGGCGCCGTGGATCGCGCCCTATGACGCCGAAAACTACTTCGACTACGACCGGCTTAACGACGGGCCCTCGCTGGTCCACTGGTTCGGCGTCGACTCGCTGGGGCGCGATATCTTCAGCCGGGTGCTGGTCGGCGCCCGGATTTCGCTCACCGCCGGCGTGCTGTCGGTGCTGATTGGCGCCGCGGCGGGCACCGTGCCCGGGCTGCTGGCGGGCTATTACGAAGGGATGTGGGACCGGCTTATTATGCGGGTCTGCGACGTGCTGTTCGCCTTTCCCGGCATCCTGCTGGCCATCGCCATGGTGGCGGTGATGGGCAGCGGCATGACCAACGTGGTGATCGCGGTGGCGGTTTTCTCGGTGCCCGCCTTCGCCCGCCTGGTGCGCGGCAACGTGCTGGTGCTCAAGCACCAGACCTTTATCGAATCGGCGCGCAGCATCGGCGCCGGCGACGCGACGATTCTGTTTCGCCACATTCTGCCGGGCACCTTTTCGTCTATCGTCGTCTACTTCACCATGCGCATCGGCACGGCGATTATCTCCGCCGCCAGCCTGTCGTTCCTCGGCCTCGGCGCGCAGCCGCCGACCCCGGAATGGGGCGCGATGCTCAACGAGGCGCGGGCGGATATGGTGATGTCCCCGCACGTGGCGCTGTTCCCGGCGTTGGCGATTTTCCTCACCGTGCTGGCGTTTAACCTGCTGGGCGATGGCCTGCGCGATGCCCTCGATCCGAAGCTGAAAACCTGAGGCGGGCGCGATGAAAAAGCCGTTTGACTATCAGCAGGACTTTAACAATATCGACTTTCGCCGGCACCCGGAGCGCTACCAGGTGGGGCGCGGCGAGCAGGGCGTGCTGATGGTCGAGCCGTATAAAAGCGAGATCCTGCCCCACTGGCGCTTTAAGACGCCGGAGATTGCCGAGGCCTCGGCGCGGGAGATTATGCGCCTGTTCGAGCAGTACCGGGCGGCGGACGATTTTGTCGGCATGGACATGGCGCGCAAGTTTATCCAGATGGGCTATACCCGCGCCCGGCGCTACGCCAACCACAGGGGCGGGCGCAAGTACGGCGAGGACGGTAAGGAGCTGCCGCGCGAAATCAACGAAGAGAAGGCCGCCTCGGCGGCTATCTTCAAGGCCGAGTGGGACCGGCTGCGGGCCGACGCGGACTATCTCGCGCGCAAAAAAAAGCACCAGGCGCAGTACGGCTGATGCTTTTTAGCGCGGCGGCGGAGGCTAGAGCTTAGACGCCCACAGGTCGTATTCGTCGGCGTGATCAACCCTGACCCGCAGCACGTCGCCGGGCTTAACGCCGGTTTCGCCGTTCAGGTACACCGCGCCGTCGATTTCCGGGGCATCGGCCATGCTGCGGCCGATGGCGCCTTCTTCGTCCACTTCATCAACGATCACCATGATTTCGCGGCCCACCTTCTCCTGCAGGCGCTCGGCGGAGATCTGCTGCTGCAGCTGCATAAAGCGGTTCCAGCGCTCCTCCTTCACCTCTTCCGGCACCGGATCCGGCAGCTCGTTGGCGGTGGCGCCTTCGACCGGGCTGTACTTGAAGCAGCCGACCCTGTCCAGCCGCGCTTCTTTCAGGAAGTCCAGCAGCATCTGGAAATCTTCTTCCGTTTCGCCGGGGAAGCCTACGATAAAGGTCGAACGCAGGGTCAGCTCCGGGCAGATCTCGCGCCACTGCTTGATGCGCGCCAGCTGGCGATCCACGGAACCGGGGCGCTTCATCAGCTTGAGAATGCGCGGGCTGGCGTGCTGCAGCGGAATATCGAGGTAGGGCAGAATTTTGCCTTCCGCCATCAGCGGAATGACATCATCCACGTGCGGATAAGGGTAGACGTAGTGCAGGCGCACCCAGATGCCGAGCTTCGCCAGCTGCTCGCACAGGCTGACCATGCTGGTTTTTACCGGCGCGCCGTTCCAGAAGCCGGTGCGGTGCTTAACGTCCACGCCGTAGGCGGAGGTGTCCTGGGAGATCACCAGCAGCTCCTTCACGCCCGCTTCCGCCAGGCGCTTGGCCTCGTCCAGCACTTCGCCGATTGGCCGGCTGTCGAGATCGCCGCGCATCGACGGAATGATGCAGAAGGTGCAGCGGTGGTTGCAGCCTTCGGAAATTTTCAGATAGGCGTAGTGGCGCGGGGTCAGCTTCACGCCCTGTTCCGGCACCAGGCTCAGGAACGGGTTGTGCTGCGGCTTCGGCACGTAGTGGTGGACGTGCTCCAGCACCTGCTCGTAGCTGTGCGGGCCGGTGATTTCCAGCACCTTCGGGTGCACTTCGCGGATCTGATCCTCTTTGGCGCCGAGGCAGCCGGTGACGATGACTTTACCGTTCTCTTTCAGCGCTTCGCCGATGGTCTCCAGCGACTCCTGCACGGCGCTGTCGATAAAGCCGCAGGTGTTGACGATGACCATATCGGCATTGTCGTAGCTGGAGACCACGTCATAGCCTTCGGTGCGCAGCTCGGTGAGGATGCGCTCGGAGTCGACCAGGTTTTTCGGGCAGCCCAGCGACACAAAACCAATTTTTGACATTTTTTATACAGTACATTGCTCAGAAAGGGCGGAGTATACAATATGTCTAAAGCTTATTCATATGCCGGAGAAGGAAGGAACTGAAGATCCCGCAGCGGCGCCGTTGAGGGGAAAAGAGCGATCGGGCTCTTCTTTTCAGATTGCGTGGGCGCTGTTGCCCGGCTCTGCGCTCTCGCGCTAAAGGGCGGCGGTAAATCGTGACGGGGCGACCAGCCGCTTTGTGCCGTTAACGGCTGGCCGTATCCGGATTATGCTTCTGAATCAGAAATCATAATAGATGGTGAACCAGGTCGTATCGGGTTCATCATCGGAGGTGGTTGCAATCGTCCGCTCGAGGTAGAACGAGAAGCCGTAGGCCACCTGAGTATACATACCGAGATAAACGTGGTTGGCGTGATAGTTCTCTTCGCCCTTCAGGCGAAGAGTATCCGCGCCGACATAAGGCTGAATAGACTGCAGCAGCGGTTTATTTATCTGGAAGGTATAACCTGCGAAGCTTTCAAGGCCGTAACCGTCGCCCGAGAAGTAGTGATCGACAGTCTGGGTGCGGGTGGTCGGCACATAGTGCTTGTAGTAGGTCGCCGTGCCGACCAGATACCAGTTATCCGGCTGCCAGGTAATCGCGGCGCCTGAGAACTGCTGCTTATAGCTTTTGCTCTGGCCGGTGGAGTCCTTAATGGTCGCTTTCGTCTGGTTGACCGCGGCGCTGATGTTTAAATCCTTTTGCAGCGCATAGTCGACGCCGAGGCCGCCGCCGTGGTTGCGGCGGTAGTACATATCGTCGCCCATCCATTTCTGATCTTCAGGCAGCAGATAATCGGCAATCAGGGTTAAATCGCCAAAGGTGTTGGTGTATTTAAGCGTATTCTTTGGACGTTCGCCGCCGTCGTAATCGCCGCCGATGCCGATCCAGTTGGCGCTGGCGTGGCCGTCGTTATCCCAGACGTCGCTTTTAACGCCTACGGCATCATAATAGGCACCGTACTGATGGCCGAAGGTCAATTTACCGTAGCGATCGTCTTTGATCCCGCCGTATAACTGGCGCTGGAAGTCATCCGGGTTGTCGTGATTGTAGTGGGCGTCCATGCTCAGCACGTGGGCGATATCAACGCCCCACTCGTAATAACCAACGATAGAGGTGTGTGAGGTCAGCGCATAATCGGCGCCGAAGCGAAAACGCGTCCCGCCGTCGTGGCCGTTTTTATCGTAGCCGGGCTCATCGCCGTTATTCCAGATAAATTCTGGTCGGATACTGCCGCCAACTTCAAAACTCAGTGGATCCAGTAGCGTATTATTAAACTGATTTTTTTCCAGTACCGTTATTTCAGCCAGAGCGGGAGAAGAGAGCGACATTAAGCCTGATGTACCGAGCAGTACGAGGACAGTGATCTTTTTTAAATATGTCACATCTCGCTCCGGGTTTTAACTAACGGATGAAAATTAACGTCTTGTGATGAAGACTTTAATTGTTTTGTTATTACTAAGGAGTTATTCATTACATTTAACTATTATAAGATATCGTGTTAACCACTTACCCTGTGTTAAACACGATATGTCGACTCATGACGCTATTTTGTGATCGCGCTTACGCTACGGCTCCGCGTGAAACGCCTTACTTATTAGCGTCTTTATAAACTTCAGCAACGGCCTGAAAATTTGGCCCAATTTGTTTAGCAGCAATTATTTGGAAGTATTGCCCCCCTTTTTTATCAGCGAGTTCAGATAATTTGTCATGCAGATCGCTTGGAGAGGATATTGCACCGCCTGATTGCGTTACGTTAACCGTACCTATTTTGACCAGTTTGAAATGTTTAACATCTTGCTGAGAAACTAATTGCGCAGCAAAGGTACTGCCGGTTAACAAAGAAAACAGAACAGCCGCTGCAATGAGAGGTTTTTTCATGATGTAAAATCCTGTTGATGATGGTTACTAAAAATCGCCGCTATCAGGCGTGCTGTTTGATTACAGTGTAGTTTAGAACAGAAAGATGTATCGTACTTTTTTTTGTGATTTTTATCACAAAAATATTTCCGTTTTTATTGATAAACTTAGCAGTTACTTATGACTGGCCGTTGGGTGTAAATATATTATATTTTATTGTTGAGATGATGTGCGGTCATTGTTAAGAACATGACAACTTCTTATTTTTTTAATTATATGATAAATATAAAGTTACTTGATGTACGTGGTTTCATTAACGCCCTGATAGCATTTTCCGCAGATACCGTCCCGGCGACGTCTTTCGAAGAAATTAAAACCTCTCTGTAATAATTATACATATTTCTGATGAAACTGTTCGCGATTTTGCTGGTCGCGACTTTTAAGCGTAAAGGCGCTGGCGCGGTGGCCAGCGCTATCGGCGGCATCAGCATGCAGCATAAGCCGCGTTAATGGCGTCGGATGCGGGTAACAGGTGATTGAAACAGTCCCCTTCGCGATAGAAACGCACAACCTCGCCGACCACCAGCAGCGCCGGAGACTGGGGCTGTTCGCGCGCGAGGGTTGCAGGCAGCTGCGCCAGCGTGGTTATCAACACCCGCTGTTCCGGCCGGGTGCCGTTTTCGATAATGGCGACCGGCGTATCCGCGCCCCGGCCCAGAGACTGCAGCCTGGCGCTGATGGTGCTGGCCCACTTCAGCCCCATATAAAAGACCAGTGTCTGATTTGGAGCCGCCAGGCCGCCGTCGTCCAGCTTGGGTTCGCCGGATTTACCGTGGCCGGCGATCAGCTGCAGAGACTGGGCGCAATCCCTGTGGGTAAGCGGGATGCCGCTGGCCGCTGCGCATCCCGCGGCGGCCGTAATGCCCGGCACGACCTGGCAGGAGATCCCGCACTGCTGTAAAAACGCCATCTCTTCGCCGCCCCGGCCAAAAATAAACGGGTCGCCGCCCTTGAGCCTTATTACCGTTCGCCCGCTGCGGGCGAGATCGGCAAGCAGCCGGTTAATCTGCGCCTGGGTGAGCCCGTGGCGGCCGGGCTGCTTACCGACGTCAATCGCCAGAGCGCTCTCCGGCACCTCGGCCATCACCGCCGGGCCCACCAGGCGGTCGTAGACCACGGCGTCGGCACGTTTAATCAGCCGCAGCGCTTTCAGGGTGAGCAGTTCAACATCGCCGGGTCCGGCGCCCACCAGCCAGACCTGCCCCAGGGTCTGCGGCGGCTCGCGGCGCGGAAAGCGTTCATCTAATGCAATGACTGACTGAATCATGGTGGCCTCGGCTACTGTTCGACGCAATGCAGCGCGATGAGCTGTTTAAGCTCAGGAATACAGGACCCGCAGTTGGTGCCGCACTTGAGCGCGGCCCCCAGTGCGGCTGGCGTACGGCATCCCTGCGCAATGGCTTTGTCAATAGCCCGCTCCCCGACGCAAAAGCAGCTGCAGATGGTGCGTCCCGGACTCTCTGCGCGTATCGCTTTTCCGCCCAGCAGAGCGTGCCGCTGCCGGGCCCCGGTCAGCTGGACGGCAAACGCCTGGGCGATAAAGGCCTGGTCGACGTCCGGTAACGATGGCGCAGCGTAAAAGGCATACTCCAGTACGCCGCGGCGCCAGCCCAGAAGGTGGGCACGGTCCCCGGCCTCTGCCTGCTGCCACTCAACGCCGTCCATGCCGGGCTGCTGCTTCAGCCACGCGGCGGCATTGCCCTGGCCCGCCACGACATAGCGCTGTACCTGTCCCTGCGGCGCGCGCGACCAGTAGTCCAGCAGAGTGGGATCGCGGCGCTCCCGCTGCCAGAGCCAGCCCTGCCAGTCGACGCGCAGCGGCTGCAGGCGGACATCCGTTTGCTTCAGCGCCGGCTGACCCGACAGCGGGCAGCAGCGCGCCGCGACCAGCCCATCCACGCAGGCCTGGGCGCTGAACTGGCGCGTCCAGTGCATGGGGATAAAGATCTGCCCCGGCCGCTGGCCATCATCGGTAATCACCCGCCCGCACCACCAGCCGAGCGCCGACTGAACCCGCGTCAGTTCGCCTGCGCAAAGTCCGTAGGCGGCCGCATCCTGAGGGTGCAGCACTACAAAAGGCTCGTCGAAATGCTGCATCAGGCGGGGAACGTTGCCGGTTCGGGTCATGGTATGCCACTGGTCGCGGATGCGCCCGGTATTCATCACCAGGGGGTAGTGGGGCGCCGGCGCGCTATAAGCCGGAATGGCGACGGGCAGCAGCCGGGCTTTGCCATCGCCGTGATAAAAATGCCTGTCGCTGAACAGGCGCGGGGTTCCCCGCGGCGCCGCCGCGTTCACCGGCCACTGTACCGGCAGCAGCTGGTCATATTCCGCCTGGCTGAGATTCGCCAGGCCGCTGATGTCAAATGCCCGCCGCCCCGCATTTTCAAAGCCGGAGAGGGCGGCATGTTCTGTAAACACCTCATGGGGGTGCTGCCAGCCAAACGCGTCGCCGTAGCCCAGGCGCCGGGCAACCTGTGCCAGTAGCCACCAGTCGGGTTTCGCCTCGCCGACGGGATCGATAAAGCGGCGCTGGCGCGAGATGCAGCGTTCCGAGTTGGTGACCGTCCCGCTCTTTTCGCCCCACCCCTGGGCAGGCAGCAGGACATGAGCACAGGCGCTGGTGTCGGTAGCATTGCTGACTTCAGACACAATCACCAGCGGGCAACTTTTGAGGGCCCGGGCGACAAGATTGCCTTCCGGCATCGATACCGCCGGATTGGTCCCCATGATCCAGACGGCTTTTATCTCGCCTCGCGCTATGGCGCGGAACATCTCCACGGCCATCAGGCCCGGCTCCCGCGCGACGCTGCTGCTGCCCCAGAAGCGGCCGACTCTGTCGACCTCTTCGGCGCTGAACCCCATGTGCGCCGCCAGCTGATTAGCGAGCCCTCCCACCTCGCGTCCGCCCATCGCATTCGGCTGGCCGGTCAGGGAGAAAGGGCCGCAGCCGGGACGGCCTATTTTTCCGCTCAGCAGGTGCGCGTTAATGATGGCGCTGGTATTGTCGCTCCCGGTCTGTGACTGGTTAATCCCCATGCACCACAGCGTCAGCACCCGGCTGCGGGTGGCAAAGCGTTGCCAGAAGGCGAGAATATCGGTCTTCTCCAGCTGGCAGGCATCGGCGACCGCCGCCAGATCCCAGGCGGCGCTGGCCGCCAGCGTGGCGTCGACATTATTGAGGTGGGGGAGCATCGCGTTATCGATCCCCCGATGGGCCGCGAGCCAGTGCAGCAGACCGGTGAACAGCGCGGCATCGCTGCCGGGGCGCAGGGGCAGATGCAGGTCGGCCAGCTCGCAGCTGGCGGTACGACGCGGATCGATAACCACCACCTCCAGGTCGGGCCGCTGCTGCTTAGCCTGTACCAGCCGCTGCCACGCGACCGGGTGCGCCCAGGCGATGTTCGAGCCTACCAGGACGACCAGCTCCGCCTGCTCAATATCGTCGTAGCAGCAGGGTACCGCATCGGCGCCCAGCGCGCGCTTATAGCCCACGACCGCAGACGCCATGCACAGCCGCGAATTGGTATCAATATTACCGGCGCCGATAAAGCCCTTCATCAGCTTGTTGGCGACATAGTAATCCTCGGTCAGTAGCTGTCCGGAGGCATAAAAGGCGACCGACCGGGGGCCGTGCCGGGCGATGGTTTCCCGCAAGCCGGCGGCTGCGTAGTCCAGCGCGGCATCCATCGTCACCCGCTGCCCGCCGATCTGCGGCCAGAGCAGCCGGGTTTCCGCTCCCAGCGTTTCGCCCAGGGAAGCGCCCTTCACGCACAGCCGGCCGCCGTTGGCCGGATGCAGGCTATCGCCGCGTGCCCGGCGTTCCTGCGCGTCTATCTCCACGCCGCAGCCGACGCCGCAGTAGGGGCAGGTGGTTTTCATGAGACCTCCGCAAGGCGCTGAAGAGGCTGATTGCCGAGCAAGACCTTGCCGCGATCGAGCCGGACCGGCCAGCAGCGCAGCCACTGTTCGGGGGCATCGAGATTCTGACCGTCGCGCAGGCGAATGCGCTGCTTATACAGCGGAGTGATAACCACCGGCTCACCGGCCACGTCGCCGAGAATGCCTCTGGACAGCACGCTGGCCGGGGTGCCCGGCTCGTTATCATCCAGCGCATAGATGCTCTCGCCAAAGCGGAACAGCGCCACGCGCTGGTTGCCCAGACGCGCGCCGATCCCCGCCTCTTGCGGAATTGCCGTCAGATCGCAAATCTCCACCCACGGCTCAGCGGGAAGCGTCGCCACCGGGATCCGCTGCGCCCCGGCAGGCTGGCGCTGGCCGCGCACCTGCGCGTAGTGCAGGGTTTCGTCCGGGGCTTCACTGTTGAGGGTGGCGGTAAACAGCGCCCGGCGGGAGGGATCCTCCAGAGTGGTGCGCCATTCGCACTGATAGCTATCGACAACCCGCTGCATCTCCTGCTCAAGGGTATCGGCGATGCCCAGGCTGTCGTCAATGATCACCTGGCGCAGGTAGGCCAGCCCGCCCTCCATATTCTCCATCCATACGCTGGTGCGCTGCAGACGGTCGGCGGTGCGGACGTAGAACATCAGGATCCTGTCGACGTAGCGGATCAGCGTTTCATCATCAAGATCGCTGGCGAAGAGATCCGCATGGCGCGGTTTCATCCCGCCGTTGCCGCAGACGTACAGGTTCCAGCCCTTATCTGTGGCAATGACGCCAATATCTTTGCTCTGGGCCTCGGCGCATTCGCGGGTGCAGCCCGAGACCGCCATTTTGATTTTGTGCGGGGAGCGCAGCCCCTTGTAGCGATGCTCCAGCGCAATCGCGAAGGCGGTGGAGTCCTGTACGCCGTACCGGCACCAGGATGAGCCCACGCAGGATTTAACCGTGCGCAGCGATTTGCCGTAGGCGTGGCCGGTTTCAAACCCGGCGGCTATCAGCTTTTCCCAAATCGCCGGCAGCTGGTCGAGGCGGGCGCCGAACAGGTCGATGCGCTGTCCGCCGGTAATTTTGGTGTAAAGATTATACTCAGCGGCGACCTCGCCGAGGGCGATCAGGCCCTGGGGGGTTATCTCGCCGCCCGCGACGCGCGGCACCACGGAATAGGTGCCATCTTTCTGAATGTTGGCAAAGTAGCGATCGTTGGTATCCTGCAGCGGCAGGTGCGCCGGCTTGAGCAGGTACTCGTTCCAGCAGGACGCCAGCAGGGATGCTACCAGCGGTTTGCAGATCTCGCATCCGTGCCCCCGGCCGTGCCGGGCCAGCAGCTGTCCGAAGGTGGTTATCCCGCCTGCGCGTATCAGATGGTAAAGCGCCTGCCGCGACCAGGGAAAATGCTCGCAGACGTCTTTTTTCACCTCCACGCCGAGGTCGGCAAGCTGGTGCTCCATCACCTGCCTGACCAGCGCGCTGCAGCCGCCGCAGCCGGTGGCGGCTTTTGTGCGGGTTTTCAGGGCGCCGATATCGCCGCAGCCGCTGCGGACGGCGGCGCAGATGTCGCCTTTGCTCACGTTGTGGCAGGAGCAGATCTGGGCGCTCTCCGGCAGCGCGGCTATCCCGGACGTTTTCGCGGGCGCGCCGGCCAGCTGCGGTAAGATCAGGCTCTCCGGCGCCTCCGGCAGCGGCAGTTTGTTGAGCATCGTTTGCAGCAGACTGGCATAGTCGCTGCTGTCGCCCACCAGTACACCGCCCAGCAGGGTTTTGCCGTCTCCCGAGACCACCAGCTTTTTATAGATGCCCTTCGGATTATCAACCCACTGATAGCACTGGCTGCCGGCGGTACGCCCGTGCGCATCGCCAAAAGAGGCGACATCGACGCCCAGCAGCTTCAGCTTCGTGCTCATGTCCGCGCCGCTGAATGTCGATGCTTCCTGAGCCAGTTGCCCGGCAAGTACCCGCGCCATCTGGTAGCCCGGCGCGACCAGACCAAAGATTTGTCCCCGCCACAGCGCGCACTCGCCGATGGCGTAGATATCGCCGGCGCTGGTGGCGCAGGCGTCGTCAATGACGATCCCGCCGCGCTCGCCGACCTCCAGCCCCGCCGCCCGGGCCAGGGTATCGCGCGGGCGAATACCGGCCGAGAAGACCACCAGATCGGTCTCCAGCGAACTGCCATCGGCAAAGCGCAGCCGCAGGCTGCCGTCATCCAGGCTCTCGATCGCTTCCGTCGCTTTGCTGGTGTGTACTTCAACCCCCAGGGCGCTGATTTTTCCGTGCAGCATCTGCGCTCCGCCATCGTCCAGCTGTACGGCCATCAGGCGCGGGGAGAATTCCACTACCTCAGTTTTAAGCCCAAGCTGCCTGAGCGCATTGGCGGCTTCAAGCCCGAGCAGGCCGCCGCCAATGACGACGCCGCGCGCTGAGGTGGCTGCGCAGGCGGCGATGGCATCCAGATCGGCCAGCGTGCGGTAAACAAAGCAGCGCGGAAGATCGTGCCCCGGCACCGGCGGCACGAACGGAACGGAGCCGGTAGCCAGCACCAGTTTATCCCACGCCAGCTCGGCACCTCTGCTATCGCACAGGCTACGGCGCACGGGATCGATAGCCATCACTTCGCAGCCGCTGCGCAGTTCAATGCCGTGCTGCTGAAAAAAGCGCTCGCTCACCAGAGAGAGGTCATCGGCGCTCTTGCCGCTAAAATACTCCGTGAGATGCACGCGATCGTAAGCCATCTGCGGTTCATCTCCGTAGACCACAATATGGTACTGCTGATGCAGCCCGCGGCTGACGATCTGCTCCAGAAAATGGTGGCCGACCATACCGTGGCCGACGACGGTGAGAAGGGGTTTGCTCATCATACTTTTTCCTGCAGCGTGTCGCTGCGTCCTGTCATTGTCGAGACCGAACAGCGTATTGAGATCCGCGCGTTCGCCCTGCTGAAGTTGCGTCAGTAAATCTGCCGCCTGAGAGGTATCGCCAAACAGCAGCACGCCCCGGAGCGCGCCATTGCGCAAAAAAAGCCGCCGGTAGTGGCCCGAGAGGGGATCGAAGCTGGTCACCGACGGCGCCTCCGAGACGTCACCGGCGCTAAACACCTCAATGCCGCTGACCTTGAGCCGCATACCGCTATCCCGGGAGTAAAAGTCGTCGCCCGGTTCGCCCGCCAGCCGGGCGGCCAGCACGGAGGCCTGCATCAGGCAGGGCGCGACCAGTCCGAAGGTTTCCCCTTCGATTTCGCAGCATTCGCCGAGGGCGTAGATGTCGGGCATCGCCGTTTGCAGCTGCCGGTCTACCAGGATCCCGCGCCGGCACGGCACGCCCGCGTCCCGGGCAAGGGCGATGTCGGGCGCGACGCCGGCGGCGATGACGACCTGCTGCGCCGCCAGCGTGCTGCCATCGGTAAGCGTGACCCGATCGTCATCCACCCGCTGCAGCGAGACGCCCAGCCGGCAGTCGATGCCCCGCGCCTGCAGATGGCGAAGCAGCAGCCCCCCGGCCAGGGGATCCAGCTGGCGATCGAGCAGCCAGGCGCCGCGATGGATAAGCGCCACCTCGCGTCCAGTCCGCCGTAGCGCCGCCGCCGCCTCGACACCGAGCAGCCCGCCGCCGAGCACCGCCACCGGCCCCCGCTGAGCCTGCATTTTCTCGACGTCGCGCAGGGTGCGAAATCCCAGCACGTGAGGGCGTTCTGTACCGGGCAGCGCGGGTATGTGCGGCCGGGAGCCGCAGGCAAAAACCAGTTTGTCCCAGCGCAGCGTGCGCCGGTCGGTATGCAGCTCGCGGGCGCGCAGATCCACCCGCAGCACTTCTTCGCCCATCAGCAGGCTTATGTCCCGCTGCGCGTACCACTGCGGCGGGTGCGTCAGCGCGTCGGCAACGGTTTTTTCCCGCCCCAGCACCGGCGACAGCAAAATACGGTTGTAGTTACCGTGCGGTTCGCGGCCAATAACGGTGATGGCGTAACGCCCCGGCGCCCGCTGCAGCAGCGCTTCCACCATGGCAATGCCCGACATGCCGTTTCCGATAACAATCAGCTGCTGCATACCTGCTCCTTATGCCGTTGCCGTCTGCTTTTCATACAGGAAATGCAGGATCTGCTGGCGCAGGTGGTGATACCGGGTATCGTCCGCCAGCGCCACGCGGGAGCGCGGACGAGGCAGCGGAATGTCCAGAATCTCGCCCACTTTAGCCGCGGGCCCGTTGGTCATCATTAACACCCGATCGGAGAGCAGCACCGCTTCATCCACATCGTGCGTTATCAGCACGATGGTGGTGTTAAGGGCGTGCTGAATGCGCATTACGCTGTCCTGCAGATGCGCGCGGGTCAGCGCATCCAGCGCGCCAAAGGGCTCATCGAGCAGCAAAACGCGCGGCTTCATCGCCAGCGCGCGGGCAATGCCAACCCGCTGCTTCATGCCGCCGGAGATTTCTCCGGGCCGCTTGTGCATGGCGTGCCCCATCTGCACCTGCTGGAGATTGTGTTCGATCCATTCGGCCATTTCACTGCGGGTCATCCGGCCTTTAAACACCTGCTGTACCGCCAGCTCTACGTTCTGATACGCGGTCAGCCACGGCAGTAACGCGTGATTCTGAAAGACCACGGCGCGCTCCGGTCCCGGGCCGCTAATTTCGCGGTTTTCGCACAGCAGGACGCCCTGGGTAGGCCGGGTCAATCCGGCAATCAGATTGAGCAACGTTGATTTACCGCAGCCGGAGTGGCCAATCAGGCTCACCGTCTCCCCTGGCTGGATCGCAAAGCTGACGCTATCGAGGGCGAGAAACTCCCCCCGGGCGGTGGTAAAACTCTGGCTGACCTGCTGTACCTCAATAATCGGTTTCATGTACGCGCTCCTATTTATCCCAGCTAAAACGACGCGCCAGCAGGATCAGGGCCTGCTCAAGCAGCAGACCCACCACGCCGATTATCGCGATGGCAATCAGAATGTTTTCGACGTTGAGGTTGTTCCACTCGTTCCAGATCCAGAAGCCGATCCCTAAGCCGCCGGTCAGCATCTCGGCGGCGACAATCACCAGCCAGGCAATACCGATTGAGAGACGCACGCCGGTGAGCACCGCCGGCAGCACGGCCGGAAACAGGATGCGGCGCATAATCGTCCACTCTGAAAGTTGCAGGATGCTGGCAACGTTGAGGTAATCCTCAGGAATACGCCGCACGCCTTCGGCGGTGTTAATGATCATGGGCCAGATGGAGCAGATAAAAATAGTCCAACTGGAGGCCGGTTCCGCCCGCTGAAACAGCAGCAGACCAATCGGCAGCCAGGCGAGGGGACTGACCGGGCGCAGCAGGGCGACAATCGGATTGAACATGCGCGCGAAAAAGGTAAAGCGCCCGAGCAGAAAGCCGGCCGGGATCCCCACCAGCGCGGCGAGGCTAAACCCTATCGCCACGCGCTGCAGCGAGGCCAGCACGTTCCAGCCAATTCCCCGATCGTTGGGGCCATTGTTATAGAAGGGATCGGCGAAGAGCCGCAGCGCCGCCTCCCAGGTTGCCAGCGGCGTAGGGAAGCCTTTGCTATACAGGGCGGCTATCTGCCATACAAACAGCAGCAGCAGGATACCGCAGCACGGCGGGATGAGACGCTGGAACAGCGAACGCAGCCGGGGATGGCGGCGACGGCGAACGGGCGTGACCGGCAGCGGGATCACCGGCGCCGTCGCGGTATCGGCATCAGGGGGCGATTTCAGGGAGTGCGCGTGAGATTTCATGGCAAGTCCTCTTAATGGTGAACGGCAAAACTGGCGGCGTAGGCGGCCGGGTTGCTGCCGTCCCACACTTTTCCGTCGAAAAGCGTGCTGCTGCGCAATGCGCTGCCGGGTACAGAAATCCCGCCGACCGCGCTGGCAGCCTGCTTATAGAGATCGATACGGTTAATTTTTTTCGCCACAGCGAGATACTCAGGATCCGCTTTCAGCATCCCCCAGCGCTTGAGCTGCGTCAGGAACCACATGCCGTCAGAGAGCCACGGAAAGCTGACTTCGCCATCGCGGAAGAAGCGCATCGCGTGGGGATCCTGCCACTGCTGCCCGAGGCCGTTCTGGTACTGGCCGAGCATGCGGCCTTCCAGCATCTCCGGTTTGGTGTTTATCCACGCGCGGTCCGCGAGGGTTTTTGCCGTTTCGCGCCGGTTTTCGTCTGAGGCATCGATCCAGCGGGCGGCCTCCAGCACCGCGGCCGTCAGCGCGCGGGCGGTATGGGGATTTTCTGCCACCCACTGCGACCGGGTGGCGAGAATTTTCTCCGGGTGATCGGGCCAGATTTTCTGGCTGGTGGCGACGGTGAAGCCGATATCGTCCGCAATGGCGCGCTGATTCCACGGTTCGCCGACGCAAAAGCCGCTCATGTTGCCGATTTTCATGTTCATGACCATCTGCGGCGGCGGCACGACCACGGTACGTACATCCTCAAAGGGATTGATCCCGGCGTTCGCCAGCCAGTAGTAAAGCCACATGGCGTGCGTGCTGGTGGGGAAGGTGTGCGCAAAGGTATAGGTTCCTTTGGCGCTGCCGTCGATCAGCTTTTTCAGGCCCTCTGCATCCGTTACCTGACGGGTTTTGAGCTGATTTGCCAGCGTGATCGCCTGGCCGTTGTTATTGAGCGTTAGCAGGTTTGCCATATCATGCTGCGGCCCCGCTACCCCCAGCTGCAGGCCGTAGATCATGCTGTACAGGGCATGGGAAGCATCCAGCTCGCCGGAGGTGAGTTTATCGCGCACGGCGGCCCAGCTTGCTTCTTTGCTGGGCTGCAGAGTGAGGCCATACTTTTTATCAAATCCCTTCACGGCGGCCATCACCACGGGCGCGCAGTCGGTCAGAGGAATAAATCCTACCTTTACCGTGCTTTTTTCCGGCGCATCGCTGCCCGCAGCCCAGACGGTATTCGCTAAACCGGGCAACAGATAGCTCCCGCCCACCGCCGCGCCGCCGAGCAGAAAATGACGGCGGGAAATTGAAAACCGCGTTTTGCTCATTTGCTGGATCCTGAAAAATAAAAATAAAAAAAGGCGTCCTCCCGCATGCTTTCGCACGGGGCCGGACGCCTTTATCCACAACATCGCTTCTGCCGCCGTTGGCAGGATCGATGCGCTATGTCAGGAGAATTGCAAATAGGATGCCAGATCTGAGAGGCGTGCTAATTCAGAGAGTTGGCGGAAACAGCGCCGCGGCCGGCGGCGATATGCACTGTGCTAACGCAGAATACGCACACTTCCTGTGCATATACTCCCGAAGGATTACGGGTCCAGCGTGGCCGCCACCGCCAGGATAGCCTGCGCGATCTCCAGTATCCGTTTATTCTGGTTCATCGCGCCTTTGCGCAGGATCTGCCAGGCTTCCTGTTCGCTGTAGCCGTGCTGCTGCATGAGCCAGGCTTTCGCCCGATCGATGGTCTTACGTTCATTCAGCGAGGCCCGCATACTGGCGAGTTCATCGGCCTGGGCCTGCAGGCGCTTTGCCTGCTCGCCGATCATCGACAGCACCGTTCGCCCCAGCTGCGGCGCGAGGCCGCTGCTGCTCAGGGTGGTATCCTGCCCGCCCAGCCAGTTGGCGCCCGCTACGTAGAGGGTAAATTCCGTTTTGTCGGTCAGCGTGCCGCAGGGAAGGGGCTGGCGCTGGGTGGAGGCTATCGCCCGGCGGCAGCACGCCATTAAAAGGCGGCTCAGGCTATCTTCAATCAGCTTCATATTATCCAGCCGCGCCGTCAGCAGACGAAACCAGGTCAACACGCCGTCCTCACCGTGCCGTCCGCCGGTGCAGGCAATCCGGCGAAGCCGCTCTATTTCGCTGCCCGTATCGGCAATCTGCTGCCAGCGCTGCAGGTTCTGCGCGTCGGCAAACTGGCTGAATGTCGCGAAACTCTGCTCCTGCGCCTCAATCAGCTCCTGCATGTGCTGGCGCTGTTCCGGGGTAAAATGGCCGGCGGAAAACCCGGCCGATCCCGTCGCCCGTTCCTGTCCCGCCAGCTCTTTTCCCTGCATAAAGCTGAACAGGGCAATCAGCGCCTGCGAAATTTCTGGCTCGCTGGCGGTATCCGCGGCTTCAAACACCAGATTGAGCAGCGTACGAATAATATGATTAAAGGCGTCCATCGCCCGGGTATGCGAAATGCTCTGGTTCGCGATCTGCGCGCGCAGCTCGGGCAGTCCCTCCAGCGCCTGTAATCCGGCGGCAATCAGCAGACAAAAGCGGCTGTAGCCCGGCTGCGGCTGGGTCGGCGGCAGGACCTGCATCATCTGCTGCTGGCCGCGGTCGGCATCGCGGGCGCGATCGGCAAGTTCATCGCCAAAGCGTTGCCCGCCGGAGCACAGCCAGATATTGCTCACCCCTCTCTCACGTTGAAGGAGATGTATTAACTCGCTGATTCTGGTGATGAACTCACCGGTAAGCAGCAGCCTCCGCAGGCTGGCAATTTCGCTTTCCCGGCTGGCATAGAGATAGTCTATCGCCTGCATGGTCTCCTCCTGCACAAAACGCTGTGATGGGGAGGGGGAAGCAAAAGGCGTGCCGGGAGATCTCCTCTTCGCAGGGGCGGTCACGGGAGCGCCGGCCCGGGTCCGTGACTCAATCTGCAAACCAGGCCGGCAGCGGATCGTCATAGTGCCGCCACGCCTTCGACCCTTCCGCCATCTCGGCGTCGGTGAGCAGGGCGGCGTCGAGCCTTGACCGCAGATCGGCTTCGTCCATATCCATACCGATAAACACCAGCTCCTGGCGGGCGTCGCCGATGCCGTCTATCCATTTTGAGCGAATAAATTCCAGCGACTCGGGGTCCGTCGGCCAGCGGTGTTCCGGCACGCTGGCCCACCACATGCCGCCGAGGCCCTGGCGGGTGACGCCGCCGGCCTGCGACCAGGAGCCGGCGTACTCCGGGCGGCTGGCGAGCCAGAAGTAGCCCTTGGAGCGCACCACGCCCCTGAGATCGTGCTGCATCAGCTGCCAGAAGCGCCGGGGATGGAACGGGCGGCGGGCGCGAAAGACGAAGCTTGTGATGCCGTACTCTTCGGTCTCCGGCGTATGCTCGCCGCGCAGCTCCTTCAGCCAGCCGGGGGCCTGGGCGGCGCGGTCGAAATCAAACAGGCCGGTATCGAGCACCTCTGCCAGCGGCACCTGGCCGAACTGCGCGATAACGATTTTTGCCCGCGGGTTGAGCTTGTGCAGCATCGCCATCAGCGTCGCTTTTTGCGCTTCGTCGATCAGATCGACCTTGTTAAGTACCAGCACATCGCAGAACTCAATCTGGTCGATCAGCAGATCGACGACGCTGCGCTCGTCCTCGTCGCCCAGCGATTCGCCGCGCGAGCGGATGCTGTCGGCGGAGCCGTAGTCGCGCAGGAAGTTGTAGGCGTCAACCACGGTGACCATGGTGTCGAGGCGGGCCACGTCGGACAGGCTCTGGCCTTCATCGTCGTCGAAGGTGAAGGTTTCAGCCACCGGCAGCGGCTCGGAGATGCCGGTGGATTCGATGACCAACTGATCGAAGCGCTGCGCTTTCGCCAGCCGGTTGACCTCCAGCAGCAGATCTTCGCGCAGGGTGCAGCAGATGCAGCCGTTGCTCATCTCCACCAGCTTTTCATCGGTGCGCGATAGCTCGGCGCCGCCTTCGCGCACCAGGGCCGCGTCAATATTCACTTCCGACATATCATTGACGATAACCGCCACCCGGCGGCCCTCGCGGTTGTTGAGGATATGGTTCAGCAGGGTGGTCTTGCCGGCGCCGAGAAATCCGGACAGCACGGTGACGGGCAGGCGGCGGTCGCCGCCGGCGTGGATCGGTTCATTCATAAATCATCGCTCCTGGCGCTTCGCTTCTTCATTGTCCCTCGGGACGGTATGTGTATCGTAATTTAAATGTTATAACATAACAATAATAACCATTCCGTTTTAACCGTTAGCGATTATTTCCGCCGGCCGCCTGGCAGCGCGCCGCCGCAGGACGTACACTCGGCGGCAAAATGAAGGAGAACATAATGAATAATCGACTGCGGCTCCGGCCGCGCTGGCGGCGGC